>Ga0307514_10003862_pt1 | contig 14084 bp, 14 predicted proteins | sample 16_EM_MG_FD_203088 | JGI IMG/M metagenome (GOLD analysis project Ga0307514, IMG submission 203088) | Populus trichocarpa ectomycorrhiza microbial communities from riparian zone in the Pacific Northwest, United States - 16_EM | ecosystem: Host-associated > Plants > Roots > Unclassified | place... | reverse complement strand
GTACTGCTCGCCGTCGTCGTCTCGTTTCTTGTGTATACAAGACGACGAACTTCCGCGTTGCCGTATCCCCCAGGACCGAAAGGGTACCCCTTGATTGGGAATGCGTTTGACATCCCTCGGGACGTGTCGTTGTGGAAGGCCGCTGTGTCCATGGGAGAAAGACACGGTATACTGCTCGTCCTTCCAGCATGTGTCCATAAACTGATATTGTGGACCTCAGACTCCGATGTGCTATATCTGAATGTGTTCGGCGCCGATCAAATCATACTGAATTCCAACGAAGCAATCTCAGACTTACTCGACAAACGCTCCGCAATCTATTCGGATAGAGTGTGTGCATTCTGAGTCTATCATATTTCGGTATCGTAACTCGGTTGAATTATAGCCTCGCTTTCCAATGATAGAGCTGTGAGCCGTGGTCACCTTACATTCATAGCTTGTTCTCATGTGCTTTTTTGTCAGCATGGACGGATACTCGTGGGCTCTCCCACTCCTACGATACGGTGATCGATGGAAGGCGAGCCGTCGATTGCTCCATCAGTTCCTAAACACGAGAGCGACGAACACCTACGACGACCAACAACACCACTACTCACACGACTTTCTCTTGCGATTAACCGAATCTCCACAAGATCTGTGGGACCACATCAAGTTGTGAGATCTTTCCCCAGGAACTTCTTCTGACCAATAGCTTACCCCAGCCTCAGCACGACTGGCGCCCTGATCATGTACCTGACTTATGGGTTCGATATCAAGTCGCATGAGGATCCCTTTCTATCCGCAGCAGAGAGAGCGTTGGCCATCATGGAGGAAGTAACAGTTCCAGGCGCTTTCCTTGTCGACAAGTTTCCGATTCGTACGCACCAGAGTAACTTGTTTATCTTGCCTGTTAAGCATGATTTACAGTGAAACGTCTCCCATCGTGGTTCCCTGGAACAAAGTTCAAACAGATAGCACGAACCGCACGAAAGGACATCGCGATCGCTGTCGACGGTCCGCTGGAATCCGTCAAGAGTGGTTTGAAGGTACTCCTGCGACAACCTTCCCGGATGTCACTAACTTCCCTTAGTCCGGGAGTGCAAGGAACGCTTCGATAGCATCCACTTGCTTGGACCGCATTAATGATCTAGGTGGTCGAGGCTTTACCGAAGAACACATCCGCATGATCACCGCTTCTATGTATATTGGTAAGGGTCTCGGGTTCCTCATGGAGAATAATTATAACATCTGCAACACTGTTACAGCTGCAGTTGACACGGTCAGCGCTTCAGTTCAAAATGGACTTATGTCCAACTGACCAGTTTCTCCCTACTGGTACCAGTAGACCCTGGCTATCTCGCAGGTCTTTTTCCTGCTTATGGCGATCCACCCCAATATTCAGCAGAAGGCACAGAAGGAAATCAATCAGCTTTTAGGAGGAGAGCGCCTTCCCACGCTTGCCGACAAGATCAACCTCCCTTACACCTCCGCCGTGATTAAAGAGATCTACAGATGGCACGCACCACTACCTATCAGCATTCCAAAGGCGTTGACGGAAGATGACGTCTACAAGGGTTATTACATGCCCAAAGGCGCGACGGTCATGGAGAACGTCTGGGCGGTCTTCAACGATCCATCGGAATACCCTGAACCCCAGATATTCAATCCCGAACGATTCTTGAAAGACGGGAAGCTGGATCATTCGGTGAGAGATCCTGAGGATCGGGTTTTCGGCTCCTCCCGTAGGGTTTGCCCTGGAAAACATTTTGCGAACCGCGCCGTGTTTTTAAGGGTCGCAACAGTCCTCGCTACGTTCAACATCGAACCCGGTGTGAATGATAATGGCGAAGTGGCATCGGAAGCCAAGATCCACGATGGAATTGTCCGGTGAGGCTGCTTCTGTACACCATGAGGTATTTTCTAACGGGTGATTTAGCCACCCTGCACTCTTTAAATGTCTGGTAAAGCCACGTTCCGATGCGGCTCTTAAACTGGTGAGGGACGCCCACACTGTTGAGTCCCATTAACGATCACGATTGTTTTCCCGTACTTGTTTCCGAGTCCCCACCTGTGATGATAATTATCTCGTATGTATGTATATTTTTATCGACTGGACAGTTTCCCTTTTTTCCTTTGCGGGTAGAATGAATTGAAGCAGCTGAGAGGAAAGAACGAGAAGAAAAAAGAAACCTGCATTAAGAGGGAATCGAACCCCCGGCGGGTCGACGCTGCGCGCCATTTGGTGGCAACGACCCAGGTTACCACTACCCCATTAATGCTTGACATTTCTATCAGTAATCCGACATGACCAGAAATTCCATAGTTCGAAATGTTTATGAAGATTGAATTACCAAAATGCCTTTCGTACAAGATGCCAAGCAAAAAATACGGAATTAACGCCGCCTTTGAAGTAGAGACTGAAATAGCAGGGTAATCTAAGGAAATGAATCTGCGGCACGTTTAACACCCGGCAAGCAGAAACGAAATCAAGCATGTCCCATCTTTTACTTGATATCGCCTCCTGACAGTACCACTTCATACTGAGATATATCCACCTCTGCTATGCCCTCTGCTACTATGCCTTGGTCGGAACGATGTGCACAGATGATCCAAGACATCACGAAGCATATACGGCACTTCTCTCCAGAAATCCCGATGCCTGAATAACTCCGGGATCGGTATCGGCTGTAGAACGGAGAGGAAAAACTCACGGGATGAGGTCTAAGCCTGTAGCGCCATATGTAGAATAGTTGTAGTACGCTCCGAGCCCAAGGTATGAGATGAATGCAAGCAATAACCTGTGATGTTCACATAAGTACCGAGGTCGGCAAAACAATGGGGCTTCTCTGGATTAACTCACACGAGGAAAAACCAGCCAATTCCACTTCCCACTTCCTCCGCGTCTGGAGTTTTATCGGGCGGAGGCTTTGAATCGTCATCGGCAGCCATTCCACAGCCAGAGGTTGTGAACCACTCAATCTTGACCTCCCCCTTCTCGTAAGAGGTGAATTGTGGTTCCGATTCCGATTCCTTTGTGGAACAGTAGAACGCGATCGTGATTGAATGTGCAACAGATGTGTATTCTGCACCATGGAGGGTCAGGGAGAGACCCTTTGGTCTATCGTTTGTTGCTAGGTATCATAAATTGAGTTAGTAGATGTTTTGTGAACATTGACGAATCGGAAGGTCGAATCCAACCACGATCGGGATGAGAGGACTATAGACAGCTCATCAAGGGCTGAAGTGGGCATGAACTTACGGACGATGTGGTGATACTCTGGCTCTAGTATGCTCGATTGAGCGAGAGGTATCACAGAGACTATACGATCTGAGTCGACACCCTTTTGGTTTGTCTTGGTAAAACATGCTCTCGTCCCTGTAGAGCACTAAGACATGTTAAAGAGTGATTTTCGATTTGGAGCCTCGTATTAGGATGGCTACGTACCTGATCGCCAGTTGTTACGCCATCTTGCGGCTTCAAATCTTCGCAGAGATCAAACCTGACAGAATCAATCCAGCTCGTTGGGGGAGTTTCTCGCTTTCTCGATACTGTATGTTCGCCTTGGAGAGGTGTGAGGTCGTATGTGAGATCGTTTGTCCGGACATGGCAGTTGAATGGGTTGTTCCCGTCCTGGGCCGAGACCCCAAGGGCGAAGAGGAGGTTGGCGAAGACGAGAGACGACCAGAACGAATGGTGTCTGAGAACCATTGCAGAGGGGAATATCGTCCGAAGGTCACCGTCAGTGTCTGAGTGCAGTCGCGGCGTGCCAGCTTGAATGACGCGTCTGAGCCGAGGAAGCCAATTATCAGTCTGGACGCGCTTGTCCTCAACCACCATGACCACTCTCACTCAGTTGGTCCCCTTGATCTACCATGAACGTCAGGAGGGAGGCTCTGCGCTCTGCGCTCAGCACGCCTTGAACAATCTTCTTCGTAAGCCACCCCCAAGGCCGATCCCTCCGTCTCAATCTCCAACTGACCATTGATCTGCACAGAGGAACATTGCGTTTGTCCCCCTTTCATTCGATATTGAGTGAACAACATGCATAACAGTCCTCCAACAGTTCTCCGCCCCAGATCTTTCTGCGATCGCTAGAGGGCTCGATGAACTTGAGCAATCCTACGACGAAGGTCGTCGAGGCAGAAGTAGTTCGAATATGGATGACACGGGTTTGTATCCTATGACTGGGTATGGCTTGTTAGACTTATATATGTCACCAGGTTTTTTCTCGCTACAGGTCTTACAAAACGCCCTGGAAGTTTGGAGTCTCTCGTAGGTACCGCCTCCAAATACCACCTTCGGCGGCTGATGGGATGTTAATTTGGCGCTCGCGCCAACAGGCTCGTAAGCTGGCGAAGCGAAGAGATGAGCGCATATACGAGCCATCCCCAGTACGTTTCGCACCCTGCTCTTGTAACAGCTTGACAAACAAGTATTATGTGTAGCACACAGCTTGCATTTATTCTGAACCTGAACGAGCACTGGTTCACGCTCAGGCGGTTTGGCGCTACACCCAAGGGTGTTGACGACTTGAACCCTGGGCAAGGACACTGGTTCAATTTGAACTCGTTCCTTCGGAAGCCAGAATGGGTTGGAAAACTGTATTTGTCTATGGTGCTGCAACAATCTGAAGCAGAGGGTACGGTAATTTCTCGTCGTATGGTTCTGATGGAAGGCTGAGTCAAAATCAACATTGGTTCGCTTCTAGGATACTCTGTGTTCGTGGTGAAACGAATGAATCCTGCTCAAAGGACTGCGCTCCCGCAGACGGGAGCCGATAGACTGGCAGCAAGTCTACCCGACCCAAGCGGTGGTACATCGTCCCTTCCTGTAAATTCCTCGCATACTGTATCCTCTGTTGCCCCCGGTGCCTCCCGGTCTCGGCAGTCCTCCCCTAGTCCTCCCTCTCCCCGGCCGTGGCGAGAGGAGCGTTCGATCAGTCCGATGCACCAACTACTGGAATCAGTGGAAGCTGACCGGTATCGCGATTCAAGCTACCCGCCATATCTGAGAGGGCCCCCTAGACGTCCTGGACCTGACACACACGAAGGAGGTCTGGGAGGGTTTGAGAGACTTGATCATCCCAACGATGACGGAGAGTTGCAGGCTGCCATGGAGGATAGAGAGCTTCAAGCTGCTCTACAAGCTTCCCTGATGTCCGGACCTAGTCCAGTTTCTGCGAACCAACCTTTCTTCGACGCCTTCCAACCGCACAGCGACTCCGGATTGGAGTCGCCTCTACCTCTTCCCGTTCCCCCGCCGTTGTTTCCGAATTCTAGGTCCTCTGTCAACAGGGCCTTTGTGACAACGAACACGGGGAGGTCCCTTCGGCAACCCAGGAATAGGAGATCAGGGTCGGGCTCCGGGTCGAACTCTGGCTCAGGGTCGAGGACAAGATCTAGGCGAGGGAGCGGATTGGCGCCCCCGACCTTCACGCAGCCGGATTCTATTCCAATGGTTCCCGATCCAGATATTGACCCGGAATTGGACCCCGTGGCCGCGAGCGTTGCCCGAAATAGGATTATCATGGAGAGGATGAGACGTGAACAAGAGATGGCTTTCCAGGATACTTTTGAGGATGTGGACATGGAAGATGTTGTCAGAAGAAGCAGAGAGACCCAGGAAGAAGAGGAAATGCTTAAGAGGGCCATTGAGGAGAGCGAGAAGCTGGCGAAGGAGGTGAAAGAAAGGCAACGACAGAAGAGCCAAGATCACCCACCACACACGGGTGGATCGAGTTCGGCGTCACCTTCGCGGGCACCCTCATCTCCGATGGACGAAGATAGGGTGTACGATGACGAGGACACCGAGTTACAAGCTGCATTGAGAGCCTCGCTCCGGGACGTTCCGGAAGGGTACCAGCCCCCACCTTCCCCACCCCCAGCCCCAGCCCGAAGGCCTCCTCCCCCGGGGCTCACTCTGTCCCGGAAACAAACCCTTGCGCCGTGGATAGGAACCACCGACCTTCCGTCAGTTGTCACGCCGGCTCTGGAATCTGGGCTCGGTAGCTCTCGACCCACGGGGTTGGGCACAAGTACGTTCCCGAAGAGTGCGACTGTGGTGGAGGACGCAAAGGGTGAAGAGAAGGAGAAGGACAAGGAGAAGGGTAAAGGGAAAGAGAGGCAGAGACCTGGGAATGAAACGGACTCTGAGCTCGAGTCCGAGATGGAGGCGAGCTTCATCGAATCAAAGGAAGAGGAAGTCAGTGTGGAAGAAATGAGAAGGAGGAGGCTGGCCAGGTTTGGGGCTTGATTGGAAAGATGGTGAGTCCTCCAGATGAAGTGCCCGAGCTCAGGGTGGGACGGAACGGGGATTAATTACCCCTACACCTGTTAGATCCAGAGACACTCTTAGACCTGGAGGTTGAGCGGTCACACATTCTAGAAAGGCAACAGGTTTCCGGCGGTTGTGTTTTTATCTTCACGGTTTTATGTATGTGCAAGATAATATTACTATCTCGTTCGGGTGGGCGGAACGCCGGCATGAGACACGATTTTCGGGTCGGCTCGGTCCTTGGACCTGTCCCTTCGCAACCGTCAGCGGATACCAACTTTAAATGCCAGAGAACCTGCTATTAGGAGAGATTACAAGGCGAGAACAAAAACACGATCTGCGCATCGACACAACAAGAACGCACTGGAACGCGGTCTATATATGCTGCAAGCGGTGACATCGAACACACAACACAGCGTGACGGTTGATGTAAAAACTGAAGGGGATAACAAGATGGACAAATGTGAGGTCGTGATGGGGTCCCAAAGAGAGAGAGAGAGAGAGGGAAGACCAAAGTCATAAATAAAATACTATCGCGGAGCGTCTAATAGAAATCTTGCAACAAGTCGTGAAGCAGAACCAGCTGGCGAATGCGAGCCGGTGTGCGTCTTGTGGGTTGAAGGAGAGTGCTGTCGTTGTTGTTGTTCCTGGAGGGGTTTGGTGTGTGATGAAGGGGTAGAGCTTGTTGAGTTTTCTCGATCGTGGCGAACTTTGGTAGGATGATTCAGAATCGAAGAGGGAAGCTGCGATCAGTAGGTACGAAGAAGGGAATGTTACAGGACTGGGGTAGGACAAAGGTGAACACCCACCTCAATCGAACGGTGCGAAGCCAAAGTAGAGTCGTTCGCCATCTTCTTCTCCCTCGACGGAAATCCGATTTTCACAGAGGATGTGTACATACCCTCCCACCCCTGAAAATCATCCGTATCTGACAAATCGGATTCGGGGGAAAGGGATCGGTCAGGAGATAACCTCTTGGGTTCGGATTTGGAGGAAGGTGCAGGGAGATCGGAGGTGTCGAGTTCTCCCGGTGTTGGGAGACGGTCAAAGGAACTGGAGGAAGCGGATGTGAGAGCGGAGGTTGAGGAGGACGATCTCTTTGTGGTTATAGACCAAGAAGGTATCGTGGTGGTGTTCAACTGCTGTTCCAAGTTTCTAGAGGTTGCGAGTCGTTTTGATGCCCGTCGGACTGCAGAAGTGGTGGACTGATTGTTCCCCGCCCTCTGATGTGGTGTATATTCCCCGTCTGAATCTTTCCTCTTCCGTTTCGAAGAGATGGTGGACTGATTGTTTCTCGTCCTCTGATGTGCTGTATGTTCCCCATCTGAATTCTTCCCCTCCCGCCTGGTGGGCTGATTGTTTCCCGTCCTCTGACGTGGGGTATGTTCCCCATCTAAATTCTTCCTCTCCCGTTTCCAATGGATAAAAGTGGGGGCGGTACGTTGCAAAGAGCTCGCCAGGGCTATGTCCTCTCGCATGTACTCCCAGAGAGGACGGGGACCGGGGGCGGTATGTTGCAAAGAGCTCGAAGGGTTTTCGTCGGCTCGCAAGCACTTCCAGTGATGCGCATGCACTCGGCGAACATCCGAGATAGTTTTCGCAGTGGACCGGTCAGTTCCAGCGGGCAGTTCCAAGGAAGGCAGGGGATCGTCCAAAAGCACTTTCGTCACGGCCAGCATGGACTCAGAGGTCGATTCCAGGTTATATCCTCCCTGTCGCGAGCTCCATCAGCATCGGGGAGGGTACATCTTTACTACCAGAACCACCAACCTCTAGAACAATGACAACTCGTCCGTCGGCAAGACCACACAAGTCATGCGTCATCCTGGCAAATCCAGGTGGAGTGACATTACATTCACCCAGAGGATCCCCCTCGGCAGCATCGAACCCGGCAGAAACTGCAAAAACGGGTGAGAGTACGCGCCATAAGTGATGGTTGTCGCTTACCGAGAACGATTTCTGGACCGAACTCTTTTGCAATAGGCATTACCAACTTTTCAAACGCGTAAATATAGTCTCTGTCATCTTTTCCGCCCTTTGACCAGGGGATATTAACCGAGCTGATCAAGAGAAAAAGGGCGTCGTGAGACACGAGGGCCGTGTGATATCCCGAACGCTCCAGAGGATCCAGAGCGAACGGGAAGACCAGAATAGGAATGTACACACAAGCCGAGTCCTCGACCCTTTCCCTTTGACGAATAGCTTCCAGAGGTATCGTTGGGGTAAAAGGACGCATTCTCATACCGGTGTATGGAGATATACAACACGTTGGGGTCCTCTTCAAATGCGGCTTGGACACCGTTACCTTGGGTGGCAAAGAAAAACGAGTGAAGTGTTTAGACAAATATGGGTACGCGACGAAAATAATCGTGGGAGTGGGAGACACACCGTGATGAACATCCCTAGAAGGTTGACAGGCAACCTGAGGTCAGACCACAAAATCTTCGTCCAGAAGTATTAATTCCGTTCACCCACCAATCAAGAATCAAAATCTTTCTGATCGCCGTCTTTTGCAAAATGACCTTGGCTGCAACAGCCACGTTGTTAAAGAAACAGAAGCCCATGGATTTATTCGGCTCCGCGTGATGACCGGGTGGGCGAACGATCGCCACGGATCGTTTACACCTTCCGTCTGCAACGGCCATTGCGGCTTCGATGGTGGCCCCGCAACTGAGTCGAACGGAGGATGGAGTTTTGTGATTGACGAACAATGAATTAGCTGTGTAAGATCTGGTTTTTTTCCGTAACTGTGTGGTGGTCATCGCTGCAAACGGCGGAAGTAAAGACACAACGTAGAACGTAGGATCGCGAAATAAGCTTCGAGGACATGAAATGCAGAATAAACCTTACATTCAATTTCGTTGACTCGTTCCCATACGTTTCTACTGTGAACCAGGGCCACCTCGTCCTCAGAAACTTCCCTTGCGGGGAGGAAGATCATGCGAGACGTGCACCCGGAGGTCTCGAGTTCCGAGAAGATGGTCGTAATTCTGGCCGGTTGTTCGGGATGGTCATAACTGAGATTCTCGTGCCCTCCCATACGAGGGTCGTAACAGTAGCCCACCCGAGTTGACGAAGCGACACCGGCCATGTCTCTAAGTTTGAAGTGGTCGGAGAGTCTGGTGGACGGAAAGCACTCACGTGACGACCTTCCCCGCGTTCGCTTGTGGCATATATCCACACAACTTTCCGTACGCCCAGGCGAAAAAGAGCAACAGAGCGTGAGTTATTCGATCGCTTGGATGGGTTTGTGTTTTGAATAAAACGGTCGGTCGAAAATGTTTGTCCGAACAACAAGATATATTCTGAGATTACAGCCGGAGAAAACATAGGCAAGTTCTATGAGTGTGGACGAGTGAAACCAATCTACTCGTCACCGTCGTCCTCATCGTCATCCTCTGCCTCATCGAGCCACTACGAGACAGCATGATCAGCAACATGATTGGGGCTCGAACTAAATCATCAGCGTACCTTCAAGAATGGTTCGCTGGCTTTGCGAACTTTCTTGCTCGTCTCTTTGTCCACGTACTTTTTGCTAACATGAGTTCCCCACTGCTTGATGACCTCCTCCTCCAGAACGTCAATTTGGTAAAATTCCATGAGAATCTTGGGAACGAGAGGGGTGAGATCGGGGTGGTCAACGCCGACGAAGCGCTCGAGACCGCCCAACAGAGCCTTTTGATGCTTTTCAGACGTTACCATCTGTGGCGACGAAACTGGTCAGTAGATGTCGGAGATAAGCGTTGGGAAAGAAAGTTCACCTTGAGGAAAATGGGGGCATTGAGCTTGATCTCTTCGAGGATGTCCTCTGTAAAGAGTGTTTGAGCAAGAACTTGGACTGCCCTGTGCTTCTTCTCAAGGCCCATCTCCTGCACCTTCTTGAATACCTCTACGGGGCTCTCGTCCTGATTTTCAGCGACCCAGATACCCAACTGAGAGTAAGGATCATCCCCGTTGCCTTCTTCTCCGCTGTCATCATCTCCGAGGAGCTTTACGTTTCCCATAGCCGCTTCGAGAGACTTCATACGAGCTTTGACAGCCTCTGCAGAAGTGTCCGCGGACCAGTCTTCCTTGGCGATAGCAGCGTTTTGGTTGAGGTCTGCGGCCTCAGACTTGATCTTCTTGGTCAATTCATCGTCACTCTCCCCGTCGTCAGCAGTAGGTTCTTCGGCTTCGGCTTTGGGAGAGTTAGGCCCGTTCGACCCCTGATTGTCTGCAGTTCCCTGCTTTTTGGAACCCCTGGACTTCTTTGGATTATTTTGCGGGTTTTTCAAGATGAAAGTGACAAGCTTGTGCCGCATGTCGACGTTCGTACGCTCTCCGCAAGCCTTGCAATCCCTGATGAGGTCTTCATTCTTGGTTATGATGAGATCAGTCTCCGGGTTCTTACATGAACCGCAGAGGACGAATTTGACTATAAAGGTGTCGAGAAGGTCTCGGAGTTTGGCAGCGTCGTGGGCACCGTTGACGATATAGCGATCGGATTTCTCGTCGAAGGAGGTCTGAGCGCCGAGTTCGCAGCCAAAGAATTTTGTAGTGTAGGTGGGAGGACGACTAAGGGATCGTGAAACGTCGGACATGTTTGGAAGAACCGTTTTGATACCGTTACCCTTGCCCTCAATTTTGGTGAGAAGGACAGGCATACTGAACGAGCTGTGAGACACGTATTTTCCGAATTGACTAACACCCCTTCTCACCGGTAGCGGTAAAACTTGTCATCGACATCGCGACGAACATTAACGTATTGAATGCCAGCCATATTGGAGTTATCTCTGTTTGTGAGGGTTTTGGGATAAGGATCAAGAAAAAATGGGTTACAAATAGGGTGGAAAACGAACGATTGTGGGGAGTGTCAAACGACAAACGGGCTGTCTAAGTTTCTCTCTGAAAAGTATTTTTGGCGGCCTATGCATGAAGTGTCTTCTGTTTCTGCAACAGAAGAGGGGTGGCGTGGAAAGGATATTGGAAGAAATTGTAGAGGAACGACGACGGGGTAAGATGAGTCGAAGCTGGGCTGCGGGGTGGTCGTCGATGAATAAGTAGCCGAAGGGGAGGACACGCCCCGGATCAACCCTGACCGGATGTTCCCGTACAGTTCCCACGCCTCTAATGATTAAGCTATAGCTCGGCGGCCAGGCCAAAGTTCTCGACCTCTCTCGTCCAACGATTCGGCGTATACCTAGCTCGGTCTCTTCGCTAGCCAGACGGAGGCTGGTAATGCGGGGCAACCGAGCAACGTTGCTGCGAACCGTATTGTTGAGCATCACAATGCATTCTCCATCGGTATTCCTGATCTCTGGTTCTCATCGGATCAGCCAGCGTTGCAAGGTTTCGAGTCATTAATCCATCGAGGCACAATAAAAACATGCAAGCACACCCGGAAAGCAGGCCGAGAACCCACCAACTATGTCGCAGAAATATCCGACCCCAGATATCCATCTCTTCCTCGCAAGGATTGAAGACTCACTCCGACCTATCTTCTCTCCTGCCCAGCTCAAAAAGTACCAAACCGCTGTCAATGCCGTGTTTCTCGAGTCGCCTCCGGTCGATGTCGTAGGGAAGGCCCTTCAGAAAATCGAGATCGACCACCCAGAGTCGGATAACTGGCATTCGTCGTACTTCTCGAACGTTTACGGAGGAATCAGGTCTCCAGTCGCGTCAGCGAACCGGATATCCCTCCGTTTGAAACCTCCGGTGCCACCCGCCTCTGTGGACCCACAAGTCTACTCCGCAGCGAGGTACCTCCGAGCGATCGGTATATGGGCAGTCCATTTGCATGACGGGCAGACCTTCACTTCTCTGCAAAAGGTTCTGAAGCATCAGATGGATGGTTACCTCTATACGTTCAGAAATCCTGGGTCAGAGATGGACAAACTCTACACCTTACCCGTCCCCAACAATATCAACGTCGCAGTCTTCTGTCACGGTGTCCCGCACCTCGTTCAGATCGCGAGATCCCGAGTCGTACTTTCTGTCGAAGCAATATTTGCCCAGCTGTCCTCCATAAAGGCGAAACAAGTTGTAAGTGTTGGATTAAAACAATTTTCCGGCTCTCGTGACAAACAGTATTAACCCTTCGCTTAGCCTTCCGGTATCCTCCCCATTGCCGCGTACTCATGGAGGCTCGGAAGGACTGAGTGGCACCACGCTCATCAACAACTCCTTGGAGTAGACGAAAATCACTCGCTGTTCGAACTCTTGAAGACTTCCGCCGTGTCCGTTGCCCTCGAGGACGAATCTCCCGCTACAACCCCCGAGTTTATGGATGATGTTCGAGAGGGTACACACAGCACCAACCGCTACTCAGATCAAACCCTCACTCTGGTTGTGTACAAAGACGGTGTGTGAAGCGTTCAGTTTATCCAACGACACTGAGTCTCTGATACTTTTAACATTGCACAGGCGGAGTAGGGATTTCTGCAGACCATGCACCTGCGGATTGTGGAGCACTGATCGAACTGGCCACAATCCTTGGAACTGTTCTTCGAGCCGATAGGTTCCCGCGTTCCACAGACACTGCTCCACCACAAACACTGTTCTTCGTGTACCCCAAGGATCCCCTACCTGGGCTCCCTGCGAAATACGAAGAAGCCATGAAACGCTCCGTCACCGCCTTCGACCTTCCTCCCCCACCCGACAAGAGCATCCGTCCAAGCGACACCCTTCTGAATATCACATTCCAGATCGCACTTTTGGCCGCTCGCCCCGGATTTATGCAACCCATTTATCAGCCAGTTCACCAGCGCGACTTTGTTGGCGGGCGGACGGATGCGATGTGGCCAGTCACCGAGGAGAGTACCGCTCTGGTTCGCCGCTTGATGGCCATTGGGGACGTTCCTACGGACAATTCGCAGCTGAAGGAACTAAGACACCTGTTGGGCATTGCCATTGAGAAGCGGAGGAAGCTGATTAACCTGTCCCGTAGTGGGAAAGCGCCGCAGATGTTCAGATACGGGTTTCTTCAGTGGGCAACGCGGAGCGTTTTGTCGGACGAAACTGCTCCGGAGGACTTCAAGCGATTAGTCCAAACAGTTCTCGATGCCTGGTCCAAGACCAGCGGAAGCAACGCACTCCCCTCGTCGCCTGCGGATGATACTATCGTTCCGGTCACAGAAAAGTTTGGCACCATCCAATTCACGGGTCTCACTTTACCAGAACACGATCCAACATTGGGAGAGCACCCGTTGGAAGGGGAAATATTGGGTGGATTAGGTAACATATACTTGCCAGACCAGCTTGCGCTCCTCTATATCGTCCGCCCAGATCGTTCGGTCGTTGTAAATCTAAGCGCAGGTGGACATTTCGAAAAGGACGCAGGGGGTATTCAGAGGGAGATGAAGGTCTGGTATCCGAAAGTTGTCAAGCTTTGGGAGAAGGAGTAGGATTTGTATGGGATTTGTATTTGTTTAAGCGATAATGAAATATCTACGCAAATCATTTCAATAACTAAGGAGCAGACTCGCTTATCTTCGTGGTAGGAGCTTGGACCGGCATTAGCCCGCAAAATTCGGAGAAAGCCTCGCAGATCATCAAGAAAACTAAAGCGCTAATCCCAGCCCCTTCAAGGGTGACAGTGGGGTTCCAGGGCGCCCCAATACGATCGGACTCGAAGAGGGGGAGTGATCAGTGTGAGCCATGTGATCCGCGGGGGCTGATTTACCTATTCGGAAATGCGGGTACGGCCGCCTGCTTGGAATATGGCGACCTCGGGTCATACGACGCGTCAATTACCATCACAGGACGCTGCTGAGGTTGATAGAATTGGCCCAAAGCCTCCAGGAGTTCAGGTGACACTTGTTCGGTTGCCGGAGGATCCTCTCGTGGGGAGTCA
>Ga0307514_10003861_pt1 | contig 14085 bp, 16 predicted proteins | sample 16_EM_MG_FD_203088 | JGI IMG/M metagenome (GOLD analysis project Ga0307514, IMG submission 203088) | Populus trichocarpa ectomycorrhiza microbial communities from riparian zone in the Pacific Northwest, United States - 16_EM | ecosystem: Host-associated > Plants > Roots > Unclassified | place... | reverse complement strand
CGTACTGATCACTTCAGGGTAATTTTAGAAGGAAAAATACATGTGCAAACAAATACCCCTATTTATTTGTTTGGGGAGCTCTGATTATAGCAATTCACCCAGCGTGCATTAATAAAACACCTGTTTCCCACCACACTAATTCCCCCCCGGTTGTCTACCTGCCCCCCCCCTCTTCTCTCGCTTCTCCCGCCTCTCCCGACATTGTTGCTGTCGCACCTCATTAGCAGCTTGCGAGCATGCCTATTGCGAGAGATAGAGCTGGGAGGAGCTGGAGGAGCTTGGTCTGGCACCAGGGGGGGTTGCTCATTCTCCTGATCTTCCCCTGGTTGAGGACCTTATATAAGAGTTAGCTTAGTCAATTTCACAAGCACGCTTTTTAGATGAGCTTACTATCATCCTCATGAACATGCACCCCCGTGTCGACCTGGGTGGACACCTCAGATGGGGATGGTGGCGGAAATGGCAGGGGGACCAGGGCCAGAGGCAAGGGGGCCAGGGGCGAGGGAATGCCAAAGGGGCCATTTTCATAGCCTCTATCGGGGTGGAATGAGATACACATTTTAGCCGGGGTACTGTTTGAGAGGGCAGTTAGCTTATGTTCAAATAACAAGCCATACACACATGCTGTTGCCATGTTATTCTTTGATTATCCACAAACAACGTCTTCACCTTCATCAGAAGTATCCGCGTATATACATGCCACTGGTGGTCTATTCTAGGGAGGAGACTTGTTCGTCAACGTAGACTTGTTCATGAACGCGTCTCTCACATATATCTCAACGGCGAGTTGAAAAAATCTCCAAATTTCACTGGCAATAGCAAGACGGGAATAATAAGGTTATGAAGAAGCTAAGTATGACAACATGGGGTCATACCTTGGAGACATCACAGGTTGTAAACGAATGAGACGACTGGAGCGGAGGGCGTAATGTGACATTATGCTGGATAGATAGATGAATAAGGGGACGGAATTGATTTTATACATCGTGGCTGGTTCAGTAGATCACTTCCACTCTAACAACACCAGATGAACTAAACTATATTGAGTAATATCACAGACCTTCAATTCAGAATTCTGTCTTACCTGCTGTCGGCTGTACTAGCCATACATGTATATTCGAGCTGTCTCCCAACCACTTGAGATTTTCAACTCTAGTATCTTCTAGTGGTGAAGTGATTTGGCGATGAAGTGATTTGGCGATAACTTGAACCAGGGGAAGATCAGGAGAACGAGCAACCTCCCCCGATGCCAGAGCAAGCTCCTCCAGCTCCCCTCAGCCCCACCCCTCACAATAGGCATGCTCGCAAGCTGCTAATGAGGCAGCAACAGCAACAACGTCGGGAGAGGCGGGAGAAGTGGGAGAAGGAGGGGGACCAGGTAGACAACTGGGGTGGAATTAGTGTGGTGGGAAACAGGTGTTTTATTAATGCATGCTGCAGTTCACGCTGGGTGAACTGCTATAATCAGAGCTCCCCAAACAAATAAATAGGAGTACTTGTTTGCACATGTATTTTTCCTTCTAAAATTACCCTGAAGTGATTAGTGCGCATACTAGCTGTTGTATATGCCAGTGTCATACTGTATTCGCATATGTACATATATGCCGCATATATGCTGCCAAGGCCCTATTCCCAAATAGGAAGGATGAAAAGACTTTTGTTGTGTACCTCCGTACGTATGGTATTGTTCTATCGCTGGGGCCGCTGTGGCTGTGTCGCTGTGGTATTGTAGAACTTTTTGCTAGCGCTGTGGTATTGTAAAATTTATACCCCTGTCGCCGTGGCATTGAAAACCTTCGTCCTTAATATTTACTCCACCCACTCCGCCCCCTTCCCTACTTTTTACCCTTCCTTCCTCTCGCGCCAGTGCTCGCAGAAGGTCCAGCAGACGAGGTCGCGGTTTGCACTTGGGCAGCAGCTCTGATTGACCGGCGCGTCTGGACTGGTGCCAATGTAGGGGACGGCGGATCAGAACCTGTCACGGCTGCAACAGGGGCGACAGGTGCCTGCACCACCGGCGAACTAGTAGGCAAAACAACAGGAATAGTAGCCACCGCTGGCCGTCCCCGCGCGGCTTTGAGCAAGTCACCTACCGCGGTGCTCGCTTCATCAACCACCATCCACCGTCTAACAAAGCCAGGATGATGTGTTGTGTTTCCCTTTAGCGTGCGGGTGCCCTTTGGCTCCGTTTCCTCGGGCTGGTGTCCGGCTGGCACCTGCTCAACAATCCAAAGGAAAATGATCTCGACCGAGGAGATAAAACCCAGACTTCCCAGCTCGACCTCGTACTGAGCCCATATTGAAAAAAAGGCCGCTTCCGAATCGGAATGGGTTTCCGCAATTGTAATCTGCGTTGGCACAACAATCGCTTTGAACTTTCCCCGTTTCCCTGGCTCGCCAACCAACCGAAAGAAAAGTGCATCAATTCCCTTGAAGTTGGGCTTTGCCGGGACGTACATAACTGCACATTTTTTTGCCTCCCTGGGAAGAGTTGGTATGCTATCGCTCAAAGCCTGGAACGACATCTTCTCTTCCCAATCTCTCCCCAGGGCTGAGATGCCGCACCTAGCAATTTCACCCAACAGTACCTGCTCGGTGAAAAACCCAAGAACGGAAGGATTGTCCGGACCCGCTGCAGCCATCGCATTGCGCCATCCTTCAGTTTGAAAATTTGTCATACTCATGTCAATTCGCATGCAATGGCAGAGGTATTGTCGAGCGAGCAGACATGAAGAGTCTGCAACACCCTTCTCATGGAAAAAATATCTCCAATCAAGGGAGACTGGCACGTTCGTCAAAGACATCGGCCTTCCAGCGGTGCACGCATGGCACATCTGAAGATAACTATGATGGTCAGTGAATTCCCATCGCCACTGCAGCCTGTTAACGAATACTTACAGCCTCCAGGTGCCATTGTGAGTGGACTCGAGTCGCATTCTGGCCTGGAAATAAAATTCCTCGATGTTTCGGCGCATTGTAGCGACAGGCTCCGTGTCAAGGAACACTTCCATCAATTGCTCCCACCGATCATCGTCGTCAAGCTGTGGCTCCTGGACTTTTACTCCTGCCAGGGCTTGCAGAAAAATCGGAATCCTTCCAGTTATACTTTCGACCGCTCTTCGTTGGTGGTTCGCAATTTGAGTGCCCATTGTGGGTCCAACCACTGCCCACCATTGTTGCATTTCCAACTATTGAGATTCATTAGTGTATGTCACCCGAAACTTTAAGATATCAGCTCTACCTCTGACAGTCCGCCACAAAACGACTTCCGTAGGGCACCCGCTCCATTCTGCTCCTGCAAGCCGTGCTTGTAGTTGCCAGTGGAGGAATATACCAGGTAGTGACAGCCCTCCAAGCCTGCAATGAGCTTTGCACATTGTCGTCGTTCTTCCAGAGACACCGAATTGAGAGAATCAACGTCCGTATCCAGGGCGTTCATCTGGTCGATGAGGAAGTACAATTCTTCCTGCATCGATGTCGCTCGCATGATGCACCAATTGACTAGTGCCTGTCCAGTCGCACACTTGAGAAACTTGGACTGAGTCTCAAGATCCCCAGCATACGTTAACACTAGAGCACTCTTAAGATATGTCAAAAATGATCGGACTAGTCGCCGGCAATCCGGTAAATAAACGACTTTCCTTTCTTGCTGCATGAGACGAATGGCTAGGGCTGCTAAGATATAGCTCTTCCCATAGCCGAGAGTCCCGTGGATATAGTACATTGAAAAATATCCTCGAAGCCGCAGTGACATAACATCGTCGTATATCACCTTGAAGGCCTGTCGTCCGAAATATCGGAACCACTCGGTTGTCGAACCCATGTGTTGACTAACTCTAGGGGTAATGTCAGCAGGGGCATTTCTTCGTTCGAGCTCCTCCTCCGCGCCTACCTTTCATTGGTTGGCACCATGATGAAGCGAGGCACCGGTGGTTTCCCAACAAATGGAAACGGTAGCACGAGGAGCTTATCGCCGAATTTATAATATTCTTCAAAATCGTACTGGACTGCTTTAATATCTGCAGCAAGCTCATCGGCCACTAACTTGAACATTAGCCGTCGACGAAAAAAATACCACCAGGTGACGGCATTTACCCCTAATCAATCCTCTGTAATTATCGTGAATCACTAACGTCATGTTAGCCGTGATTTTTGGTACTATAGAATCATCATGATGAGGGGTGTGTACGCTGTTCGTCCGTGTTCACTCCCTCAATTGCCCCGCCAAACACATCTTCCTCCCTCTGATGTCGCTTTGGTGGCGGTAGGCCCTGTTGCACGGTAGCTTGACCTGTATCTTGTCAGTATTCCCCATATCAGGTTGACAAGAGGCTGACTTACGTTTCAAATTTGTATTTGTACTGTTGCGTATTTTATTCACCACCACCATAATGTTGCGACTTGGCCCCTTTGGCAGTCCGACATCTTCGGCGAGATCGTGATGGGTCATGGTTTCCAAAGTCTTTCCATCGTATCGACCGCCCAGGAATGTGTCGCGCTCTTCCTTTGAGAACGTCGTGATATACGGTTCCAAGAACTCGACCACTTGTTCTGGGCCCCAAGTTCGGAATTCATCAATGGATGGGAGCACCTCTGAAGGCGGTGCGGTTGAGGAAGAGGCGGAGGTGGCAGCAGATCCTGCAGACATAAACAGAGCTCGATATGCATATGGCGGAGGATTCATCCTGGTATGGGGACTTGAAATGGACTTGGGCTGCAAATTTGAAATGGTAGTCTGGTTTTACAGCTATGTCTAGAGACTAGTTGAAATGAACCTAAAAATGTCAACGATTATTCATTAGTACATGTACCCTCTTCAGATGCGTCATGTGCTGGGGGCCGTGCCACCTCAAACTTAATTTTGCCATGCGAAACCGCAGGTGCTTCGCCAATCTCCCCATAGTTTGTTGCGGCTTGGCGTCATGCGATGTTGTCAGAAATTTTTTTTTTTTGAGTCTATACGCCTTTTCCCCGAAGGGAGCCTTAGGCTATGAGGCGGGCGTTGTCAGAATTCCTATATTGAATGTGCTAGGTATGCAACCAGACTATTTTGGGGGTACGACTTGGCTAACATCTTCAGCCAGGTAGTTAGGCAAGCTGACGACATGTGCCTCGAGCTCGCAAAGAACAATATAGATGTGGCTGTTTGGAGTGTAGACATCATAAATAAGTCGGTCTGAACAATACTATATAGGATTTTATCGCAAGTGGTGGGTTGCGGTTTGCTTTAAGGGGGTTGATTTATACTTGAACCTCGTTCAGAACAAAGCCTCCAACAGATATACCGATATATGTATAATAATCCAAGAAACCGACAACAAATAACCATAACCGTGCAGTCGCGGCCAAAGGTGGTTTAGTACTATCAAGGAGGAAGTATGCCCTGTTTGAGCGGACTGTTCAAAACACTACCATAGGCGGTCCCTTTACCCTGACAATGGTCAGGTGGGTGGCATTATGGGCTAATACTACACACAAGTCGAGGTACTTTCGGTCGACTAAAAGAAGGTATACCATCCTATTGTTCCCCGGTGGAAGATGGGAGGGGGAGGACGATAGAGGAGGCGGAGCGCGATCCGGAGTGGTCCTGGGGGGTGACGAGGTTCCTACGCCAGCAGTTAGAGGAAGACTCCCATGCGAGGAGAACCCCAAGCGAGTCGGGAAGTGAAGGTAGAAGAGTTAGATGCGGAGGCTGTGGAAGAATGGACAGATGGCAGCAGGATGGAGGGGAGAGCAGCCGGTACGACGAGGAAAACTGGGCTATACTTGGGAATAGTGGCGACCGCCGCTGATGCGGAAGAGGTGGGGGTGTCGATAGCATGGGACTATTGCGACACGGTGCGCTGGACAGCCAAGGGGTGATACAGTGAATACAAGACTTAATGTACCAGACCCCACGTTCGTGGATAGAGGAGAAACTGGCAGCACAGATGACGGAGAGGCCGAGAAGGGTGCGAGGGCATCAAGGCGAGGCAGGCAACGAGGAGGCGGATCAGATGGCAAAACGGGAAGTAGGGATGGGGAAGCGTATGCATATGTCTGACATAGTAAGACCGGCAGGCATCCGACAAGCCTACCTCCTACATTCTTTTTTTTTTCGGGGCGGGGGGGAATCATTACCTCCTACATTCGAAAGCCCCAGCACACTTGAAGTGGTTGAGAGAGGCGGTTAGGGGACTCTAACGGCAGTGGCTGAAGGAAATGGATATATAGGACGGAGTCGCTGGACGCCACAGAATGCGGCGCATCTGCAGCTAATTTTGTAAATAGACGAGTGAGGGTAGGGACTGGCCCGTGAGGTGGAGGAGCTGCAGTCCATCGCCAGAGTCTAGATCGATTAATGACTCCTTACGGCTTACTAACCCAGGATACCATAGAAATTGGCGAGTAAGAAGACTAAAGAAGACTATAAGACTGTATAACCTGGTAAGGAAGTATGAGCGAATAAGATGCTGGTGGAGATTTCGGGGTTACAACCCGAGCAATACAACTACTCTGTGTATAAGACTGTATAGTGATGGCAACCTCGACTGTGGAGTTCAGCTATGGCAAATATCACTTTATTCAGCTGTCGCTATGTTCAGCTATAGTGAGTTCAGAATTAATTATAAGTATGGGATAATGCAGTATTTATATTGACTATATGCTTGAATAGTCTGCTCAGAAGTATTCAGCATTAGAGCGTCGGATATTGATGACTCAATAGGTTGGTGAAGCATGGCTACTATTCAACGTTCCTTGCGCAAGTGCGGAATTATCGTTGCTATTGATGGATCTGAAGATCAAATCAATATTCGTGGCTTCAACAGCTATCAAGTTCCCAAGAACGTCGGCCCTCTCAAGCCGGAAGACCACCCTAATTCTGATGTTGAACACTTCAACTCTGACTCCAATGGCTCCGACCTCTCTGAGGCCTCTGATTCTGATTCCGTGGTCAGTTTTGAGCAGGTAATCATAGATTGGCTTATAGCCCTGTAAATAAGACTGTATTTTTTTCGTACTAAAACGCCCCGACCGTGTTTAAGACTGCAGTCTTACTCGCCAATTTCTACGGACGGTATCGTAGTCGAAAGGCCGTAAACGGGATTGGCATATGTGAAGTGTGTGTGACCTTAGGATGAGCCTCATGCTCTATTTATATACCCTGATACATGATACATACCGAGCGTATGGCCATATGATGTTCATGTATCGCGGTTGGAGAGCTTGGGGGTTATTTCATGTACATCGCAGAATAGACTGCGTCACCAATGTATAAGGGCGAAAGAGCTTCCACGGAGTTGGAATTGGCAAGCGCCATGAATCGCCTAGTTAGGGCAGCGCAATTCCATAGTTAATAGAATAAGCCCCAAAGCTCGCCTTACCGTGACCTCGCATATTCATTAGGATATATCCAGGGTCTACTGCTCGCCCGTAACACTGAAGATACAAAACCATGTGCATGGCTTACCAGATATTACAGTCGGGTCATGGCAGATGGTGGTACGCTGGATTCTGGTGAGGAGGTTGGGTATCTGACGCTCATGCGGAGCTGACCGCTGTAATGCCACAACCACCATTTGGCTCCCCATTAGTAGAAATGACGAAGTCTTGTAATGGCAAAAGAAAGACCAACACCGGATCTGTGGGGCAAGCTGAAGTGTCTGACATTGATGCTCGACTTGCTGGATATACTTTTCCCTTCTAAGGGTGTATTGCTGGTTTTGGATTCTCAGTCTGTGGAATGCACATCTACAAATGGACATCAGTAATGATACCCTCGGTTAGCTTAGTATTGTCTGGATACTTTGTCATCTTGAGAGCATCGCACTCGAGCTCATTCGTCTATTGCATGAGCATCCTTCTATATCAATCTCCACCATTACTGAGGGTCTCGACTGGCTAAGGAACCCCATCACTGTCGCTAGTTTATCCGAAAGCGATGGGCATTCGCAATTGCGCTGGGCCAGTAGGAATATTTTCTCAATATAAGCAGGTCTAGGTTCACCTTTACAGGCAAACTGCCCTTTTTCAGAAATAGAAGCAAGCACGGTAATAACTGCCTCGGGAATTTCTTTTAAAGCCCCGACTCCCCTTATATTCTGAGAAATTAGGCAACCCAATCTAGATTTGCAAGCCCGAGCGAAGGGTGAAATGATTCCTGTATACCCTCCCATACAAATGTCTATGGCAACATGATGTATTCAGATCTAACTGCTGTGAGCTCTGTACCCCGTGTGAACTATACCTCTTAAGCTGAGCGAGTTATAGTTCATAAACTGTAACTTTTTTTATCATTCTAGCAGTATTTTGAAGAGGGGGGCATTTTGCTAAATGTGGGTGTTAAAAGCGTCTCCCTGTAAGATTGTGCTCGCGAAATCCCTATGTTAGCACATGTACGTTGTGAATGGTGGGACTTTAGATCTATAGAAATACTGTAAATACCGCATCTACTGGCGAACAAAGGTCCATATCGGTTTTCAAGACATAGACCGAGCTCACGTTAAATCACTTGTTTTTGACCTTGTATATCGAATTTCCTCCGAGAGCTCGGCCTATGTCTTGAAAAGCGACATGGACTGTTATTCGCCAGTGGATGCGGCACACTAAAACGTTATTGTATGAGCCTTTTCAACTTGACTCCCGGTTGGTATATGGCTTGGGGCTAGCTGGTATCTCGATGGGGAGGGGCCTTAATAGGGGGTTGTTCAGAGTATCGACCTGGTCCACTGGTTTGGCTCGGTTTATGGCTGGAGATGCTAATTCATCAGACTTAGGTGAAAAGTACAATGTTCCCTCCGTGGAGATTTTTTATAGCAGGAGTGGTAGACTGAATCGGATTTCGTTACTCACCGATCTCACACATTGCCATCAGTTGGCGATTTCTTACGAGATATTATCTCACAATGACTGGCTTGTGAGTGTCGATCCACAAGCGCAACACGGAATAAAATATCAGGCCTGGACAGACATCGATAGTGAGGTGGGCGCGGAAATAGGAGAAGTGGCAATAAGCGTGCGGTAGTTGAGGTATAGGCTGTGGTGTACACCTCAGCTATCGGTGATGAAACGCAGAAACAAGAATAAGCAAGGAGAGGTCATGGTATATGTAAAAGGTCTCTAGGAGCCCTCCAAAATCTACCCATCACTACTAGTTGTGGAGATTTCTGTGAATTAGCAGTCATGCATAAATCTTGTGAGCTCTGAGATGGACAAGATTATAAGTTGTATCGACAAATTATTATCATGTGGTCATACATTATCCATGCCTCGCAGTAATAAAACATTTAGCCGGTCTGAACAACTGCACAGGGATCGAAACTCCACATGTGTGCAGAGCTTGCTCCAGTTCTGTTCACAGATGTCAGGATCCACCTCCAGGAGCTGCAGTCCATCGCCATATTCTACATAGGGTGGATACGATTAATGATTCTTTTAATAAAAAAAAAGGTTTCAGAATCGGGACCTTGCGTAAGGCTGAATTCAGGGTAAGTAACCAAATATTATTGCGCAATGATCTAAATCGGTAGGAAATCATAAAGATACTCCGTAAACTAGGCCGTGATCGCCGATCATTTTTGAACCAAGCCATGAACTAAACCTTAGGCAAGTGGACATAGTTGACCCGAGCCTTGCGGTTCCATCTCACTATCCCCACCCTCTCAGAGTCTCAACGTCCGCTCTTCCTCCCTCTTCCTCTCCCATGCTTGCTTCAACCCCCCCTCCATTGTCTGGGGGCATTGTGGTTCCTACTTCGCTGCCCCCGTATTTGCCAGTTAGTCAGCCATCTCGTTGGCAGGAAATACCACTTGGGGACAAACCTAGCCCTATCGTGGAGATGTGTTACAAGTGACTACGAAAGTAACCTGGGGTCAGTATTGTGATAGAGAGTTGGTATGTATGATATAGCCTCACCTGGTGTTTTGATATCAATCGAGGTATGCTCAGCGAAATGAAAAAAAAAACTCTCCAGAATCGTAGAAATTAGAATCGAGGAGTCGTGCACAGGTCGTGCAACCAGACTAGATGAGGGTGGATGCTAACGAGAGTAGTGTCTCCTATAACAATATCGGCCTGATAACGATATTGATTGCCTACTAGACCACAGCTAGATATGCAATCTATCATAGCAGCCCTCTGAGGGTCTGGTGCCGAGACTATAGCAGCCGAGAAAGGCATATCTGATGTCCCAGGCACCTACCTAATCTCGGCACCCCTGTCTAGTCTCGGCATCAGACACTCGTAGGGGCTGTCTCATAGCCTATGGCTCCCTTCAGGAGAAAGACGTATAGACTCAAAAAAGAACAAACAGGCTCGGCACATCTTTCACAGTGATACAACCGCTGTAACGAGTGTATGGTTATAGATCGCCAATGTTGATCTAGGTTTGCCTAGGGCCGTGGTTTGGAACAATGCCTTCAGTTCTCTAGTCCCAATACGCAGCGACTATGCATGTATAGCGGGTCGTTAAGCAGATATTTACTGAACCAAATAAATCGGTCTGGGCACGAGATCAATTGAACTAGACTTTCCCTACATACAATTTATTGTATCGGGGACCTTCTTTTTCTTGGCCACCACATCCCCTGTGCTAATCCCCCCGTTTCTCTCTCTCTCCTTCAACTCCTCTGTGGCCAACTCGTCTCTGACATCTCTTAGACAGCCCCATGTCATATTCCACCTCCACACCTCGCTCTGTCCGAATCTCTTCCCTTCGTCATCCCTTCTCTCCAGCCATTTCCTCCACCACTTCAACATCCTCCCCATCCTACCTCTATGCCACTTCCCCAAGAACCACACACAATAGCTGCACAGAATTAACGTACATGGGGTTTCATATCCTGTTGCACCTTTGCAGATCCCATTGCATCTTTGCAGCGGGTTGATCTGTTGGCTCGCAATGAACACAGGGCCCCGATAAGGCTTCATATTTGCGTTCAAAGAGCATATACCTTGGCAGGGAGGATGCGGGTTACGAAGGGAAAGAATGGCCTGTGGGGGCCCAATACGATTCTCAGACACAGGTGGGTGTTGGTAGGGAGTGAAGTGGATATGGCTGAGGTGCAGCCGTGGCCGACGGCGTAGGCTTACATTGGCAGGCAGAGTCAGGGCCAATACCGTGGCGGATGGGGTTGGTAGGTCGCATGCGGAATGGGGCTGGCAGTGGTCTGGGGCTGGCAGTGCCACGGCCCCATACCCTGGCTGCTGGTGGGGTAAGAGATCTTGCCCAAAGGGAAGCATACAATATAGATTCGCTGGATCACCGTATTTGATGTAGTCCCACGTCATTTTTGGTCCAGGTCAATCAAAGAGCATTAATTGATATTCTAAGATTGGGGGCTTTGAAGAAAGTGCAATTGATTTATAGGAGTTACGCAACAAAGGCCAAGAGGCCATGCGTATGTAGTTAACATTTGCTAACATCAGGCCATACTTACTAGTGACACCAAACAGTGATACCAAGGGTTTTGTTTCCTGAGAACGGAAATCCCCGGAGTGTGGCCAGTAGAGATATAGCTGACAGTGATGGGTTGGTTTTCATGCAGGGAGGAAAGAAAGAGACAGGTGATAAGTCCACAGAAGACGTCAATAAGGTTAAGGACATTCGCACACCTGAAAAGCCACTCAACCAGAGAGATTTCCCGAAGAATAAGGACAAGAACAATAAGCAAAAGGGAAAAGCGGTGGCCATGAGTTATGTGAAGCAAATTCTAGAGGGAACCATTCTACATCGATAATGTTGACGAGAACATGCCGAAGCGGACCGACAATGGCAAGGATGGATATGAGTTTTTGAATGATGAGGATGAGCCGCTGGAATTGTATGTTCAATGAATTACAGGGGACTCACTAACGGAGGTGTGGGGCACTGTGGCTCGTGTTATGATCAACAATTACCTCGGCCAGGTTGAGAAGGGTCAGAAATACAACTTGCAGGCGGAAACTGCGCATCCATGACCAGCTATACTAACCTTGACATCAGAATATATTTGCTATAAGAATATCCCTGGGCTATATTCTTATATCGAGAGCATACTGTATATGCAAGTCAATCATCTACACAGGTTACCGCTGGCCCCAGCCCTGCCAGCCCTAACCAAGGTATAAACCCTTCCATAGACACCCACGCAGGCCACAGTCGGAGAATTTCTATTGTGAGTATTATATTAACCTGTCTAGGCACTTTCCAGTCTCAGGGCTATTGATGAGAGATAAGCACTCCATGAGTTTTCCTACTGCTGAACTGAGGGACCGAACCTACTATCTCCTAGAGTAATGGACGTGGAGATGTTGGGATAGTGTTGGGATGGGCAAAGGGAGATGCTGTAGCTACTAGCACTAGACAATAGGGGCTATTAAGGGCATACTTAGACCTAGATCATGGATAGAGAAGTGCAAGGAGAAGAAGGTTAAGAAGCTAGTAAGTGGGAGACAGAAGAGCCTCATATGGGTTAAGGGGCATGCGGGGATACCACTGGCGGACGATATGACGAGGAAAGCAGTCGTGGTCGACAAACTGATGCACACGCCCAGTATAGTAACACCAGCAGACATCAGGCAAGCATACCTACAGGATCCATGATGCAAGAGGCAGTCCAATGAGGGGGGTAGTTACACAAGGCTGGGAAAGCAGAGGACCCCTTCTAAGGGTGCGGGAAGTACCAAAATACGGTTCACCTATTGTCATACGGTCTAGTCAGGGTCGGGAAGGAGAAACCAATAGAAAGGGCCGAAAATAGTGCAAGGCGGTAGCAGGTTTCCTATATACCTCCACGACCGCTACCTCCATCAGCAGTGCGGACTGTTCATGCACGCCGCCCCCCTCCGCTACAAACCAGGAATAATGAGAAGGTAGATTAAGGGGGACAGCACATCCGGGTTAAGGGAGATTCCAGCAGTTATTGAAGCGGTATCGGTATGGATAAACTGCATCTTCCCTAGTCATCTACATGAATTCAGAGTCGGAGAAGATGGATAGATATATATAGAATGGGAAGAAGGTTCTTTTTTTTTTTTTTTTGGGAGTCATTAATCGTATTTAGCCTATCTAGACTATGACGATGGACTGCGGCGCACTGTTGCCAGCTGCCTTTACTACCTCCGGGCCAGTCCCTGCCCACTCCTATCTACATATATATCACACAATGAACCTCGCCACCTCTTCGCACCACTTCTCATCCTTCAATATCATTTCCCTTGTCCTCCCTTTCCCATCCCCTACCCATGGACACTCATACAGATGCGCTGCGTTTTGCGGTGTCCATCCATCACAGACGCAACTGGCGTCGTCTACCTTGCCTATCGTTTTCATCCACTGTGCCTGTGGGCCCTTGTCCGTCACCATATACGTCAATCCCCGTACCGCCCATCTTGACCAGTTGAGGTGTGCCGGCATTTTGTCGTGTAGTCTGTAGGCCTGTCGGATGCCTGCCGGTGTTGCTATGTCAGGCATGTGCATCCTCCTGCCCTTCCTCACCGTCTGCTTCGCTCTCGCATCTGCCATCTCATTCCCTTCGACTCCGTCATGGCCCTTGACCCACATCAGCTCCCTCGGCCTCTCAGCCATTTGTTTTGCCAGTCGCTCTTCTATCCACGACCGCGGTTGTTTGTGCGTCAGGCTCTGTATTCGCTGTATGGCTCCTTTGCTGTCGAGTGCCACCACGTCGCAATCCTCCCATGCCAGGGATACCAATACTACGATGCACCACCCCGCCGAATGGTTGCACCGCTCTCCTGCATGACTATCTCCCTGCCACTTTTGCAGGTCTTTTCGTCCGTGTTGGCGATAGTTCCGGCCACGGACGGCCATCCGGTAGAATGCCAATAGTCTCAACCCTATCAATAATTCAGACTCGAGCTGCAGTCCCTGCCCTTGCTTGCCCCAGTTGCATTTCGACCCCTAAAGGCCCCCAACAGGACTCGAAGGCAAGCGTAACAGTTCGTGGCTAAGTGGGTTGAGTAGTTTGACGAGTGGCTACCTGCTCCTTATATTTTCGGAGCTCATGCATTTGATATCGTACCCTTTGCACCTTGAGCCCTTCGCTAAACACCTCTCGATGTCGCTGGACCGGCACCGGCTTTAGAACCGTCCTGTCGAGCCCAGCA
>Ga0307514_10003860_pt1 | contig 14085 bp, 12 predicted proteins | sample 16_EM_MG_FD_203088 | JGI IMG/M metagenome (GOLD analysis project Ga0307514, IMG submission 203088) | Populus trichocarpa ectomycorrhiza microbial communities from riparian zone in the Pacific Northwest, United States - 16_EM | ecosystem: Host-associated > Plants > Roots > Unclassified | place... | reverse complement strand
GTTTAAGGAGCTCTATCGATCTTAGTTTTCAAATTTAAAATATTTGTTGTGGTTGAGGCACTATAAAAATTGAGGTTAAGAGGGAATGTCCACTATATGGTCAAAAAAAAGAATCACATGTGTGACAGGGGTCATTTGGTATGTGTGTAACGTCCGATTTCGAATGTCCACATCCAATTTTTGCCCAGGTTAGAGGCGTCCCCCACTATAGAACCGAGGGAATGCTCGATCAAGCATGTGTAACTGGCTCCTGAACCGATCGATACGCCACCTCGTGTCGACCATGTGAAGTAGAGACATCCTGCATCGAGCACAGTTCCTCCATAACCTATCGCTATAGTCCCCTCACGGAGGGCCTGTGCTTAGCACCAGAGGGAAAGTAGGCAAACGAGCGGACGTTACATCAAAGTTGGTTGCATAAGCGCGCATAAGGGTGGGTTCCATGGGGCGATCAATCAAGATTTATTTAAGATGGTTGGACATCTGCCACTCTGTTGGTGTTTTTTTGCTTTTCGCCATGGATGGAGTTGCTTCTTAAGGAAAGTTGACGGTGTTAAGGCATATTTCTGCCGGTTTTGGGTAAAACAAAAAAAGTAGGCAAACAAACACATCGTGCAGATTGGGCGTTTGTTTTCCAACACAGAGAACAGAAACATGGCCGCTCGGGGGGGTTTTTTACGTTATGATGTCGTCATAGCTTGGTCGGATACCCAAGATACGGCAATGCAAGCGAGTGAGTGGTTTATACTCCGTGATGTTGGTGGAATTTAACCCAGAAACCAATGCTGCGGGTTTCTTGGGACTTCGATGTTTGGGTCATTCGCTACAACCAAGCCTCATGGGATAAGTAGGAGTTTGGATTCCAGAGGGAATTGACGATGGGTGGGTTCCAAAGGTAACGGCACTCAAACGTTGTAGTCCGAAGTATTACCAGTCTTTGGATGTACAGTAACGGTACAAAATTGAGGGGACATGTAACAGTCGTGGCATTGGCAGTCACCATCTCCGCGCCATTTTCGCCCCGATAAATCATACCAGAATGCCATTCCTCCTTTTTCAAGTCGTTGTGGCCCCACTAATGTAATGGTGTATTGATTCTATGGTTATTTTCGGTGTATCCACTCAAATTTTCCCTATGATCTTACAGTGACGGCACAAAAGCGAGAGAACGCCCGATAAGCAAAACCTCAACGAACAGCGCATACAAGCTATAAACGGAATACAAGACTTCAACCGAAATGCTTCCATAGTGCATTCGGCGCCGCTGCTGACCATTGGGTGAGGTAGATCGACCCCCCTCTCACTAGTATGTTTCCTCCCTTTTTGACCCACTACAGTGCTAGGTTTGTGCTATGCTGTGATGGACGTGCATTGTATGACGCCACCGGGATCATCTTCCACTAGAGATCCAGAGCCCCATCACTGCGGAGCCGAACCTCGATAACTACACCTCTCCTCCTCCCCTCCCCATGATATTATGCACTCCAGATCTTAGCAACATACGCCTATCAGCGGGGCTTGAAGATTTCTTGATGGCAATGTTACGGTTAACTGAGAGAAGCTTGGTAGGCATAAAAGTACCCATTCAACCGGGAGAAGCTTGACGGTACCGTCAAATCCGGGCATTGGTATAGATAATGTTATAATTATACAGCGCCCAGAGCCTGACCACAGTCAGATCGACCTATATACATTCCCCGATGGCTGTATGAAATTGGGTATAAGAAGCTTGGTCAAACGCCAACCTTAACCACTTTCTACAGATGTGGACAAAATAAAATCTTCGTCCCGACTGAACTGCGAAGAATCAGCTTCGAGAATAAGTTGACTAGTCGATTGCTTTGCGAATAAGCAAAATTTGTGAACCAGCCAGATGTAGCTAGAAGCTGCAGCCACCAGCCGACTATACTCTAAACTAGAAAGCTTTATAGTTATTGCCCTGCCAACTCTTGTGGGAATCATTCTAGCGAGAGTTCTGTTGAGCAGGATGACCCGCAACCGCTGCTGACTGATAATCCCTTAAGCTACCGGGTGAGATTTGACAACTTCTAAGAGCTGGGACTAAGGCAATTGACTGTCAGTCGCTCGAGCCCCCGTAGCTTTCCTTACTTATGACTCGATATGTAGCTGCACAAATCGCCTTCTAGCATTTTCGCTGTTTGATACTCTCTCTGCGCGGCCGGTTCCCTTTCTAATGGGACATTCTACCTCCTTGTCGTACAGTATCTAAAGCTGTTCGCTTCCTTCCGGATCCACTGCAGCTAGCAGTATTAGATTTATTTTGGGCAGTCCTTTTGGTGGTCCTTGTGGTTCACTCTTGCACCATTCTAGAATTTGTTCCAATGGACAATCTACAGGACCACCTCTGAATAACCCTATACCCCCCCCCCCCTCTGGCCTTGAGTAGTACGTTGCCCTTCACCTTTCTCTTCCCCATCCGAGTCCCATTTCCTCGGGCTTCCCTTTTGCCTCCAAGTTTACGTTCAACACCATTTACCACCTGATCTTCTGGCGATTCTGTCATCTCATCTAATAGCGTGTCGTGCTATTGATGGCATGTTCCAGCTTCTGAAACATGGCTTCACTCTCTAGCTTTACTTGCAGTGCAAATCCACGGTCTGCTACTGCTAGTGAAGTAGATGTTGGCTCGGAGGTAGTGGGTTAAAGTGTAGACGGCAATTGGAACTTGAAGAGTGTGGAACTATGGTGGAAAGCTGTGGTTCACGCTACTTTTGAGTAGTAGTCTACCAGTGCTAGCTTTAGCTTCTCGGTTGGCTGCATGGCAAAGCCCACAACTTCAATTCCCGGTTGACTGAATCCATTGCCCAGCCGGCTGGAACGGAAAGTTGACTTATCCTCAAAGCACTCAACTTATTGGCGAAGCCGACTAATTCGCAGTTCAGTCGTAACATCAACCTATCCGGAGTTGGAGAGCTTTATGCAAACGTTCGTCAGTACGCTATTGCACACATCACAGCATACCTAGCGCAGTCACCATACCTTCATGGAATCCCCCACCCAGATGGCGTTTTATCCTCATATCCTCAGCACAATGAAGAACTGGGTATATATCACCATATCTCAAATATACACACACCCAAGATAACTTCCCACCATACCACACTCATAAAGGAGGGATTTCCAACAACCTCCTCGCATGACCTTATTCCACGGAACCCGGCACAGCACCAACCCCGAAGCCGCGCATCCCCCTAAATATCTTAAGCAGACAGGCGAGGGATTTTTGAGCATTCAATGGTCCCTGTTGATATACATTCAGCCTATTCAACTTCCCCCACACACGGACGGCTCTCGTTGAGGCATGGTATGAATAACTGTCCCTAGGGCCCAATGGAATGACTACTTTAGCGTGAACGAAAGACAAAGAGTCAGAACGGGTTGGTGGCAGATAAAATAGACGGTTACGTCTGACTCACTGTGGTCAAGGGAGCTGTCAGAGGCCTTGACACCCACAAGCCCCATAATGTTACCACGGGGTGATCTAACCTCCTGGGGTTTGAATACGAAGATAGCGGAGGTAGCCATGGGTATAGCCGTGGTGGAGGACTCATTGTTAGCTATACTATTTACGCACACAGTGCAAGTGTCAGAGGCCATGCAGCTTTCGAGTACTGGAAACTCGTGGGAATGAGGCCAACAGCTCTCTTGCATGAGTAGTGTTTCATTCGTGCCTTGCGTTCCCACTGGTTATCTGTCCTAATATCTAACATTCACATTAGTGATCGTCTAAGCTCTTCACAACCCCATCGCTCTTGGTGCTGGTCGTGCATAGGTGATCTGTACGGAGAGTATCGCTGCCATGCGGTTGATACGATTATTTCGGGATGGCTCTCGAAGTTGTCACCTCCAACGATTTGTAACGTCCCCAGGAGGAGACCGCCCTCTTATTCACTTTGACCGCCTGGGTGATACGATGTTGAACTGCTGCACCACCTCCGATAGTCAAGCCTACTTGCGCATTCCAGGATGAGGGGTTGCGGACGGCCTCATCCTAAACCTCACGTATTTGACCCTCCAGCACCGAGACTTTGACGATACTCTGCCGCCTTACCCAGACCGGCGAACAGCTTCAATTCCTGGATCACTCACTACCCCAGTCGCCTACCGATCCCCGATCACTCCACCTACCCTCTCCCCCAGCCTCCCTCTGCCACCGCAAGAGGGGATGGGGAGGTTGAGCTTATCACCGCCGCCCGCAGTACCGCCGTGGCTCGAACAACCCCACAGACGCCCACAAACGCTCGAGCTGCCAAAACAGTGTTCAAGTCCACAGTCCCAGCTCATAAATTCTTGAAGTGTGCCGATGTTACAGTCCCTGTGTGGGTGGAAATCCAAGTGCCTGGATTTTCAGTCCAGCTGTGGTTTTGGATGGTCAGAAGTTAGCAATCCTGGCTGCAAAGGCAAAACAAACCAGGCAGTGGGGGTTCGAATTCGTTCTATGGCAGGGGGAAGACCTAATAATGGTGGAATATTGGAGATATGACTGTGCCGCAGGATATCCTCGGACTGCTCGTCCTCCAGATCACCCAGGACCACATAACGTTCATACATAAAGTAGATCAAAAACTGTTCATTTCGACAGACCCACACCCATAAAGAGATGAATTCATGAATGACGAAGACAGAAACCATTGTCATATTTATTCCACCTCAGATTATCATTACAAAATCCCAACCTTCCACAGTCCCACAGTGAAACAAAGCGTATCCACCCATACCTCGTCTATCCTCTAACCCCTCAGTCTACGCACCATACCCCTGCGAAACCTGCAATCCCCCCTTCGACAGCCTTGTCTCCCCTTCCTTCCACGGTATCCCCGCCTCCTCCCTCGCCATATCCACAGCCCATCTCTCATGGCCCTTAACCGTCTCTCCATCCGCCAGTTTCTTTGCCAGGTACATCCAGCAGAGCGCATTACCAACAGTGCCTACCTCATCACTCACCGAGCGCTTTGCATACTCACTCATAGCTTTCCACTTCTTCTCGTCATTGAATAGCATAAACGCCTTCTCGGCGACATCATTAGCGTCGCCCACCTTCACGAGGAACCCATTCTTCCCGTCCTGGACCTGAAGCGGAATGCCGCCAGCACGGGTGGCGATCACAGGCTTCCCCTTGTGCAGGGCTTCGGAGACTTTTACCTCGAATCCTTCGCGGGAGGAGAGCTGCAGGGTGATTTTAGCGGTAGAGAGAAGGGCGTTAAGGAGTTGGTCTGACGGGCCGATACCCATTACGACGATGTCTTCGCGGATGTCTTCAAAATCGTCTTGGTCGATGTGTTGCATTATTTTGTCATAAATGGTGGAAGCATCAGGGTCATCAATGGCTCCGTGGCCGCAGATGAGGAGCTGCGGTGGTGATGCGTCTGGCATCTTTGAGGCGTAGAGCTGCCGCAATTTGCGGTAAGATTCGAGGACTGTGTCGATACCTTTGCTGGGATCGAAACGCGCGATTTGTGCAATGTATTCGCGGGCGGGATAGCTGAGATTCGGCCTAGTTTGGGGAGAAGCAGATCAGCATCGAAGGGTAAGGGTTGAAATTCGGAATAGACGAAACTCACATCCCTCGTTCGTGACATTGGATCCTAAATTTATGGTGGTAGTATCTCAGATCCCAGTCACGCATATTCTTGTTCAAGCCGTCCAACCAGTCGGTGGCTGCGGGCATTAGGACAACCATATTTGATGGAACATCCTCCGGAACGAATCCATTTACAGGATGACTGATGAATACATCCGCCAGCTTAATTCTTTCCCACAAGAATCTCCAGACCTCTTCCTGAGGGCTACCAGGTTCAGTGGTCAGGTCGCTTCTAATTTCGATATGCGAGCGGTAGATGATCTTGACATCAGGGCGAGTCTGTTTAATCAAAGGAATGAGGCCAGGCATCTGTGGATCATCAATGACGACGACGTCGGCACCACCCTCCGCCAAAGGTCCACCATGGGAAAGCCAATATCTTCGTGCGTTAAAGGTGATCCACTCCGTATACTTCTCCTGCTTTTCAAGGGTGAATCGAGCATCGGGGGCTGCAACACCCTGGAGGATATTGTGATTCGTCTTTGTAATACGGAAGACCGCAGGACTAGGCTTCGGAATAAACCTTAAAGAATAGTTTCATCAGAAAATACTCAATAATCGCATAGAAGAACCAAAGACCTACCACTGTGCATGAATACCCAACAACTTGAAGTACCTGATCAACGCATGCCGCATAAGGGCTACCCCTCCACCTTGCGGCGTCGCCGAAAAGAATGCAATCTTGACCTTTTTCTTCTTCAAAGCGCCGGCATAATGCAGCACCGTCTTCCACGTCTCCGGGCTAACCGTCTTACTATAATCATCCAGACTCTGCACCAACTGGATAATGCCCCCGGTATCAACCTCCACCTTGTTCCTAAACCCAATCGATGGTGGTGGCATATTCTGTGGGCCAAAGTACATTATGGCCTTCCTGACTGCGGAATCCGCCTGCTCGTCGACACCAAACTCGAATATTTCCCCGTCCCCGGGCTCATGGTCGTTTTCGAGGGAGATATTAGCCGGTGCTGTTTCTAGTACGTCAAACACCATGACAATGATGTCCAGCTCGCGCCATAGGAACGACGCAATATCAGGACATAGCCGGACCACGGAACTGGTGACTCCGGCGCCGATGAATTTGCCATGGTGCTCTTCCGAGAAATGGCAAATGCTGGACCGAGCGGCTTCTTTGATTGTAGTGGCTAGAGTCTCGCCGGGAGCGGGACAAACTCGTTGGACGAGGAAATCGATACTGTAGGTTCCGTCGTGGATGGATAGACCGATCTCTACGCAACCACTGTCGACCTTTTTGGCAGAAACCCCGAGGAACAGGTCCTACCACAAGTAATGTTAGCACAGAACAATGTTTTGGTTCGACATTGCGGCAAATAGCGCTTCGAACGAGGGTCAACTTACGACGAGAGAGATGCCTGCCCATGCATCACTCGGAGTTTGTAGTGCGAACGAGCGGCGACGCTCTGTAGATGGGTGGGAGCCGAAGCTATATGATTCCTCGACGATAGACGGGGCCATAATCTGAGAGTGACAGCAAAAATTGGTGCAGAAGTTATCAGTATCTGTATTGTGTTGTATTGTAGTATTGTATTGTATTTATCCTATGTTTTTCTTGCAGTAAGAGAAAGAGAAAGATAAGTGAAAAGTGGAAGAGTAAAGTCGACGTCGAGTGGTCGGTTGAAACAGCAGCTCTTTCAATCGCCAGAGCTGCGTCATCATATCCAGAAGAGAGCACGGATCATCTGCACACTGATCTTCTGTTTGTCCCGAGAATCAGTTGATGATTTGACATTGTGACGTCACCTCCAACGAATTAAGTTGGCACGTGAGGCGATCTTCGAAGATAAACACAGGGCCGACGTATGGTACTCTAGTATAGATCTGCGGATCTGCCCGAAATGCTTCCAACTCGGTTCTGGAGTGGCGTGAAGCTTGGTTCGATTATTAGACTCCGCCCACACAAACCGACAATAACTCCAACCCTCAACGCTTCGGTGCAGAGGTAAAGTGGTATATAGACACCAATTTATATGGATGCCATCAAGTTTGGAGGTCGTCGACAAACCAAGATAGGGAGACAATGCGGGGAACGGCAGATATGCATGCACAAATAATCCACAATAAAACGAGCGCATGGCAGACGAATCGCTATGTTAATAGCCAATATCATGACGGAACCCGCCCCAGTGAATAGAGAAAACACAAGCCAAAGTACCGTACGTACAGCCAGAACAAAAACGTGAGAACCACAAACAAAAATCTCATGCTACCCAATTCCCACGCCCGAGTTCGAAAATCCCAACAAAGCATAAGCATCTCCAAGCCACCAAATAAAAAACACCAGAAAACAAGACGCAACAAATGGCGTTCCACAGAAACACCGTCAAATGCAATGAAAAGACTCCATTATAATCATACAACACACTCGTCTCTCCCACTCCGATCTCACTCCGGTGGATTCTCCCGCAAAGCACGGGGCTTCCCAGGGACACCATGCCACACGCCCACGTTTGAGCTCCCGTCTCGAACACTCATAACCTCGACCAGGTCACCCTCCGAGGCATCCTTCAAGCTGGCACTCCGGACGCTGAGGCTTCTCCTTTCCACATCATCGCCATCCGCCCACCCGCTCCCTCTGCGGCTCTGTCGGCCAATGTGGAGGCTGTCCCTGTTGGGCAAGGTGGGCGAAGCCAGAGGATTACCGGTAGCTGTATTTGTGCTGGAAATCTCGCTCATTATAGACCCCGATACACCGTTGGACACACTAGCGGCATCAGCAGATCTTCCAATCGTAGAACCGTGGAGGGAGAGTCGTTCGCCGGCCACCGAACGTCCGCCCAAGCTAGATTCAAAATTACCGCTGAGAACAGATAGAGGAAGTGACTCCCTTGATCCCCCGAAGACCGAAGACGGCGCCAAAGCACGGACAGAGGCGTCAGTGTCGAATGAGCGTCTTCGATTTTTTGATGACGATGCGAGGGTTATGATGGATGCATTGTCAGTCCACACGCCATGGGCGGTCGCAGCATTGTAAGATACCGGATGAAGCAGTCCAGGTATCGCAGGGCTGTGATGAGTATCGAAGGGCGCCGAGTACATTTGCGGTGGGCCGTTCGGGTTGTGGTGGTGCGAGGGGTGTGGATTGTAGTTTGCGTTGAGCATTGAGCCAGGGGCTGTAGACTGCACAGTTGTAAGGGTGGTAGTGAGGCTGCGCATTGAGGGAGTAGGTGATGAAAATGTAGATGATGCTGTTGCAGTCGTAGCAGATGGTGCACACCACGACTTGGTTGAGGCTTGCACAGTTCTTCGTCCATCGTCGCAGTCGTCACAGTCAGATGCAGAGAGAGAATCGTTTGATCCCGCAGAATGGTAGTTCCGATAGACATCGAAGGAGAGATGTCCATTGGACGACGCGCGCGAGAGAGACGGAGGATGGCTCATCTTGAGACATTGTTTTGAGGATGGCGAACCAGACGAGAAAGATGCGCTGCGTCCGGGTGTTTGCGAAGTTCGAGTGGAAGGCCCCGCCGATGATGACTTAAGGTTTGCCAGACGCTTCATAAACGTACTGAACTTGCGAGGCTTGTGGTGTGAGCGGTGCTCCTGGACAGCACTAGCTGGACCTGCTAAACAATAACATCAGTTACAGCTCTGATACCAGAACCTTGGCAGAGGTGACGCGCACCCGACGGGCCAGGAGCAGAACGCATGGCGGGGCGGGGAACTTCGGTAGTCATTACGGATGGCGAGAGGCGGATGTAGGCACGACGAGTAGGGCCAGTACTCAAAGGAGTATGACGGAGAAGGATTGCAGTTCGGTCAGTTTTGGGGATTTATCGGGGGTGAAGAGTTGGGAGAGTTATTTTGTGTTATTTTCGTGGATGCTGATGGTTGGTTGGTTCGGCGAGCCTCGCTGTCTCACCCCTCGCCAAAATCCGCAATGCGCCATTACCCGCCCTCTTTGCTTATCGTGGGATGCTTTGAGCCCTTAGCTCGTTTTCGTGCGCCAGATAAGCCCCTAACCCCCAGCGAGATGGGGGCAGATCACATCCGATCACTCGCAAATGTTGATTACAATTATCAGACCAGAGCCCCTAAGCTCGCATGCCAGCCCCAGGTAGGGGCTAGACGACTTAGTCGTCGGTGTTACTCCGAGGTTCGGAGAGGCAACGAGCTCCCGAACTCAACACCGAAAATCAAAAAAAGTTTTCGGTCACAGCCTATGTAGATAATAACTGCTCTGGTAGTCTGCCTGCACTTGACCGAAATTGTTTGTGTGTGGTAAAAGTGCCCTCAGTGCTGGCCGATGCTTCACTCAGAGGTAGGCTGTGACCGAAAACTTCTTTTTAGATTTTCGGTGCTGAGTTCGGGTGTTCAACCCTCGGAGTTGCACCGTAAAACTGATCACCTATTCGGGGACGTAAATCGTCCAGCCCCCCCCCCTGGATCGGGCGGGGCTGGTACACGAGCTTACGGAGCTCCACGATTGCTGGTTACATCCAGAGCACTCGGGCAAGTATGGTGAATTCCACCTGAGTCGAAAGGCTTCGGCCGGGAGAAACACGTATACGGGGCCACCCATCCGGCCGGTCCGGCCCGGTTAACCTCCGACAGGAACACAGACGTTCTGTCATCTCTCATCTCCAGATCAAATGAGCCAGAGTTTCACCCGATAGCAGGAAGGTGACGATGGTTTGGATGCAGGTGACAGCCGGGATGACACTTAAAACAAGAGCCTCCTGTCGCACACATTACTACTCGTCCTGAAACCGACTTTCATTTCAATGGACCGTGCCCGTGCTATTCACCATTTTGTCATTTCTAACCTGGCAGTACCACCGCATAACTTGTCATAACGCCTTGTATAACCCACCGCATCACGTGGTGCGTTGGGTGAATCCGCAATATATCTCCCAAGCATTCATAACAGCTAAACTTCTCAAGCGCTCTCATACAGCAAAACTCCTCAAACACCTATGACAGACTCAATAGCATCATAGGTAGCCCTTAGGATGTACTTTCATCCTCTACTTACACCATTAATATTATACGGACCTCCACCACCAGCTGCTTTGCTGTTAACTTTACCCTTCTAAGGTTATCTTTCTACTCTCGAGAATCTACCTTGCTCTCGTTCCCAGAATTTCTCGTCGCTCGCAAGCGTCTGTCAAGACGACTGGTTTTCGAGCTCAAATCTACCTCTCTAACTCATTATATACATACCTCTGTAGACCCTTTAGGTCATGCTTGATATTTGGTCTGGACATTGGGCAGCAACATTCTTTCTGAACACTGATACACGGGCGACTGTGAATATGTTGAATTGAGTACACATGTACAGCAACAGTTTCCCCGTGGCTTATTAACAATAGCGTTCAACTTTTTCAACCTAGGATTTTTCTAAAAGATCCAAACCAACATACTGTACCAGGCTTTGTGCTTCATACCGGGAGGACTGGATCTCTGCCACCTTGACCGGCTCGCCCGGAGGTGGAGGGGAATTGGGTTTTGTCATACTCTAGTTAGAGTGAATATAGTATGAATAAAACAAAAACAAAACCGGGAGGACTGATTACATAGCGAATTGATTCATACCACGCAGGCGTACACCTGTTAGGCCACATACCGCAAACTATGATTGCAGTAGGTATGTCGCGAAGCACAAAGACGGGGGTGGGAACGAAAAGGCAGTGGTGGATAATGGATAACACAGCTGGAACGGACAATGAACAGCAATGCCCCTTTAGCGACCTCTGTGTCCTGTGGGAGTGCATTACTATTATAGTACTGAGGTTCACAGGATGGCATTCGGCCGCGGCGTATGATTACAGATCGTTGAACTCATACTCCACTTGATTACGATTACCAGGGCGAAAATTTCTCATACCATACGCCCTTTGATTACTGATTACGTATGAAGCACAAAGCCCGGTACAGTACCACTCGGGTTAGGTTCTCTGTGACTTTGCTGAGGGAATACAATAGTAGGCCCCACTCCTGTCTAGAACCTTTGTTACGTGATATCGATTTTGCCTAAAGCCCACCCCCCTTTGTGTTTATACTCGAGTCTGGGGGTAAAGGATCGGACGCTCCTCAACTAGGGAAAGATGAGGTGCAAGTCAGTGCACTCCCCAGTTTTGCTGTTTTGCCATTATTCAGATTGTACTTTACCGAAAACTACATGTGGCACCCTCAAGTTTACTGTTTCTATGTTGTTCTTTGCCGGAACAAGTGCATCCGATCCCCAGACGTGAGTAGATATATCGGACATGGAATCGGGAAGGAGAGTGCGGTGTTTGAGAACATCAATGCGAAATCCGATGTGCTCAATTGCATTCCCGATCTTGTGTTATCCTTCCCGATTTCGCCTTCCATATCCGAATCCCTATTCCCTACCACACTAGAGAGAAATGTTACACAGGTTTAAGGTATACGTGAACAGAACTTCGTGACGCGTCTATGAACAAGTACTTTCTGGCGATGCTCAACCCCACAATTGAGATATGTACCCGAGGTGTGGATGTCCATTGTATACTCACAGGATGTGTGTATGTGTTTGTAGCAATAAATATCCCCACTCTTCCTATTTGCGGTAGTTGTGCAGCCAAGACGGATCAGTGTGGCTTTGTCTTCTGGGCTAATGAGTTTAAGTTCGTGGGGACAAAGTGGACGCGTACGAACGAAGTACCATTTAAGTACAATAGAGTGCGGAGCAATCGAAGCGACAATTCAACTGTGCGGGGCAAAGCTTTGCGGGTGAATCCCATATCCAGCCACTCTTGCGTCGGATGTAGCCGCGAGTGGTCACGGAACCTCAATCCAATCGATCGGCTCGTTATCTCCCCCATCCATCGTCCTCCCTCACACTCGCTTACCCTTCTGTCTGTTCACTTGTTCTTTCTTCTTCCTAACACACGCCATCACCCCCGCGTTTGTGCCTCACATCTGAACGGTCTTCACGTTGACAGTGAGCCACGCCTTGGGTAACCTCGGCGCCACTACCGGACTTGAGAGAAGTACTGGCGAAACTGCTAGCCTCGTAATCTTATTGCTGTCAGGGGCGGACATCCACCTAACCTAACCTCCTTCCATCTCAAATTTTGCCTTCGACTTCCATCCTTCTCTCCTGAACCCGCCTACCAACTCACCCTAACACTCTATCGATCGCGTCGATCGGCACTGCGCCCCTTCCCAACTCTTCGTCCCCTCGGTGTTTCCCGCCAAAATCCACGATGTTGCTCAAGGGGATGTCAGTCAAAACGGTTCGGAATAGGCTCCCACCATTGCGAGCCGTACTAGGCATCTTCTCGAGAACGAGATTCTGGTTTCTATTGTTCTTGTCGGCGTTCGTTGTTATATTATGGCGAACGTTCCATTACACGGCAGACAATTATCGAAAGTGAGCTTTGTCCTCTCCCCTGACGGTAGCGGCGGGCGGATATGGGGTGAGCCGGAAGTAAAAGAACCCCAAGATGTGTTAGGCACAGATCACAATTGAGGGGAGGCAAGGGATAGCAATGGATTACAATAGATAGCTGACTTGTTATCCGGCTTCACGCAGATACTATTGTTTCGGCCCCGCGAAATCACCACTAGAAATCTCACAGAACGAGTATGAGAAATGGAATGCGCACCATCAGACCCCCGTAATCTTTAATCATCACAAACCTATCGAGATAAATGCCACCACCATACAAGAGATAAACCTCAACCCCAAGAAGGATGCGCCCAAGAACAAGGATCGGGTCCTGATACTCACGCCGCTCCGCGATGCCGGCCCTTACATGTCCAAGCACTTCGAACTAATCGCCCAGCTCAGTTATCCCCACGATCTTATCGATTTGGCATTCTTGGTATCCGACTCTACCGATGATACGTACAGTTCATTGGCTCTCGAGGTGGATCGTATCCAGAACAAGCCCGATCCCAAGCTCGGGGGTCCGTTCCACAGTGTTACGGTGGTTCGAAAAGATTTTGGGGTCAGGGAGAGCCAAGATGTCAAGATCAGGCATTCCTTTGAGTTCCAGGGTCCGAGGCGAATGGCTATGGGCAAGGCACGTAACTTCTTGTTGTCCGCCACATTGAAGCCGGAACACGCTTGGGTTTTGTGGAGGGATGTAGATATTGTTGAGAACCCCAAGACTATTATCGAGGACATGATTAAGCACAACAAGGACATCATAGTGCCTAGTAAGCATCTCCCAAGCCCTTACGGCCGATAGTTTTCCTTTTTACTGACGCGTGGTTTTTCTTAGATATCTGGTTCCACAGATACAACAAAGATGGACACGACATTGAGGGCAGATTCGACTACAACTCTTGGCAAGAATCTCCGGAGGGATTAGCGCTCGCCGCAAAGCTTCCCAAGGACACTGTTCTCGCGGAGGGCTACAAAGAGTACGATACCAAGCGCAAGCACATGGCATTGATGGGTAGCCGCGGCGACAATGTCGACGAGTTGATGGAGCTTGATGGTATCGGAGGAGTCAACATCATGGTCAAGGCTGATGTTCACCGTTCTGGTA
>Ga0307514_10003859_pt1 | contig 14086 bp, 19 predicted proteins | sample 16_EM_MG_FD_203088 | JGI IMG/M metagenome (GOLD analysis project Ga0307514, IMG submission 203088) | Populus trichocarpa ectomycorrhiza microbial communities from riparian zone in the Pacific Northwest, United States - 16_EM | ecosystem: Host-associated > Plants > Roots > Unclassified | place... | reverse complement strand
CGAAAATACACCGAAAAAACCAAAAAGACCATAGATACCGTATATTCCGTAGAGAGCGTATATGGCGACCACACACAAGTCGTCTATATGAGTGTCAAGCGTTCGTAGCGTTAATTCCAGCGTTAAGAGCGATGACTTTGTGTAGCATATCACGTAGAATTCACCAGATAGAATCCCCAATACGTACACAGAGCCTAGCGAGAGCGATATATTCCGTGCAATATTCGATGCGTTCAAAGCGTGCGATGTGATCAAAGCGATGATTCCTCAATTCTTGTGATGTTTCGATTGTCCTATTCTGCGATGCGAATCTGTACAAAACTGTACGATACACTATTCGATTCCACAATTCCGTAATTCGATTCGATTGTATGATCCTTCGATGTCCATCTCGAGATGTCTCTCTTGGATACCTTTCTATCTACAGCGGCAAAACAACAACTATAAACACTTCCCACAAAGGTTGGGAAAATCATACGAAAAGACTAAACGTTCCACCCGACGTGTCCACAATATCAAATCAACCAAAATGAACATGATGGCCACTAAGTGCCTAGCTCAAACAGCTAACTATCTAGTGTAAAAATGAATGACATAATCCGCGAAATAACTGCGCCTGCCTCACAGCGCCTATAGCATTGTAATAAAAGAGCTTGAGATTGAAGCCTGAACAGTGGAAATCCCAGACATAAAAGAAAGAATGAAGGGTGTATTGTGTCTGAAACACACCAATGCTGTACTAATTATCAAGGAAGGAACCAGGATGTTCATGATATTGCGTGGCAAGTAGTTCATTAAGGAAATATACAATATCGTACACATAGTGGAGGCACTCATGATTCCAGACATGGTGAGGCATGTGAAACATTTTTTGGAATAGAATGTCTGTCAGGCTGGAGGTGATCCACAATCGGATGCAGAACGAATCCTCTTGTATGTCATGGTAGAGCCATACAACAGTCTGGAAATCACAGTACCAGATTAGCATGTAGATACAGATAATACATACAAAGTGCAATATTTACGCATAATGGGGCGAAAAGGTTGGAGAGGTGGGGAACTGTGAAGAGATACAGTATGGGTGCATATAGGGTCTATAAGGCTCTGTCCTGAGTCCATTGGTAGGTGATCAAAATGTTATCGGGGCAGAGTTGTAGAGTTTTTGAATGCGTTGTTTACATTGCTAGGGACAAATCACAAGTCATTCAAGTTAGCACATGTAACATTGCTGGATTGGGTGGGCAATCCAACGCCGCATGGCATGGAAGGGATGTCGAAAGTCGAAGCATATACAGGAGGGGGTGGGCAGAGGATTGTGTGGCTAAGTGCAGTAGAGAGGGCTGTATATTTGATACCTCTGGAACCAGAGAGGAATTGGATAGTGAATAGTCATGTCAATTGTCATGTTTGGAATAAGATGAATGATGGGTAGCATAGAAGTAGGCGAGAGGGAACAAAGTGACATCCAGAGAGAGAGTGGTGAGTTTTATGTAATCAAGCCGAGAGGGGCTGCATGAAATAGGCTAGCAGACTTGTAGAGGAATGTGGAATTCACTATGAGAAAATATAAGAAATAAAATGCGTGGTTTTGTACATAGATAGTAGTGGGCATTAGCTAGGAATGGTGGGAAAATAAAATGAGAGTTTGTGTTCATAAATAATAGTGGACATTCAAAGTATGTTGCTAACAAGGTCCGGATCAGACGTAGTATATTGCAGAGCAAATTCGGAGTAGGAGGGAAGTAGGAACATACGCAAGAAAGAACTACATTGGCAATGTAGGGAACGTATATAACATGACAGTTGCATTGCAAAGCCAGGTGGCATGCTGCTATGTACAATTTTTTTTGCTGATGCAATGATTAATACAAGGCCCTGATGATTCATCTCAGAGCCAACCTTCTTGCTACAGGTCCTACTCCTATTATCCCAGTAGGTACTTCAATTACCTTCTTTAGTCCTATCCATGCAGTACATGTAGCAGGAATCATGACTGCACGAGAAGTCTCCACTGCTCTCCCAATTTCACAACCAAGTATTTCTACCATTGCAAAAGCCTGCTGGATGTACTATGAGTAGAGCATTCAATGTAGTACCTACTTGCCCTCTCTAATTCCTGGGAATGCCATGCAAACACAGCTGGCCCCAGCCATACGACTCTATGAACCTGAAGATTTTGATGGTACTCGTGCTAAATTCTCTAAATTTATAACCAAGCTTGCTCTTGTCTTATCCTCGTATCTCGCCCGTTACTATATGGATACTGCCCAAATCACCTATGCGGCATCATATCTCTCTAGTTCCGTAGCCGACTGGTTTGAACAATATCTTAACAAGGCCACTAGGCAAATCGGTTTAACTGCATACAAGGCATTCATTTGCTCCCTCAAAAATGCCTATGATAACCCTGATGCTCGTGCCACTGCAAAGCGTAAGCTACATAACTTGAAGCAAGGAGATAGGGATTATTGTCATGAACCCTGACCCTAGCGCTCGCCCCTACCTCTGATATCCAACATCCACGTATATGCCATGTCCGACACCATGCACTCTGCCTGGATAAAAGAGTGAAATCACCATCGCGACCTCGTCATCCTTTCCGATGGTGACCGCTGATCCCTGACCTGCCTGGCAACCCGCCATCTGACTGGTATCATGACCTCCCGCCTGGCATCATGATCTCCCGCCTGGTACCATGACCTCCTGTCAGGTAACATGGCCCCTGACTGTCAACTCAACCTCCGGTGGCAATATGACCTGAACATTAGTACTGGAATGTATGCTTAGGCTGGTGAACTCTTACCTCTAGCTCTAGCCTCCAACTCTTCCAGCTCTCCCAGCTCTCTCAGCCTTGCCACCTCCACCAGCCCTACCAAACCCACCAGTCCCGCCAGCCTTAACAACCCTGCAAGCTCTGCCAATCCCGCAAGCCTGCCAACCCCGAAACTCCGATATCCTGTTATCCCGATATCCTGATATCTTAATATCCTGATATCCTGATACCTCGATACCCTGATACCCCTGTGCCCCGATGTGGCTAAGACCGTGCTCTCTGCCCTCGTGTAGCTGACCCCGCCATCCTTGCTGTGCACTGTAGATTATATTCCACCCTGGCAGACCTGACCTCCAAAACCAGTTCCCATGACAACCGACCGTGTCCCGGTTGTCCAGAATTGTTAGGAGACCTCGAACCCCGTCTTGGCTATTCCGTGGCAAATACGTCCCGCCCTATAGCCTCCAGTTACCTTGACCTCCGAATGATCTTGCATGGCTATCCCGACAAGCCTTGGTCTAATAGGGGCCCTTGAACCTGGCCCTCGGCTATTGTGTAGTGGCTGGTACTCCACCCCTAGGCATATGTTGATCTCCGACGAGGTTGCCTGACTACCGACCATGACCCAGTACCTCAACTAATAGGAGCTCTGATATCCCGTCCACGGCTTTTTATAGCCAACCCTGTAACCTGACCTTCGACTCCTCCGCCTAGTTACCGACCACGTTCCAGTGCCATGATTTGTTAGGAGCTCTGTAATTCCTGTCCTCCAGTGCCAGCAATAGCAACCCCATCCCTGGAGCCCAACAATAGCGACCGGCAATATCCCGGAAGCTAGAGTTAGCATCTGCCTAGTTCCGGCATTAGGGCAGGATCTAGAACCCTTGATATCCCGAAATCCCTGGCCTCCAATTCCTACACTGTGTATCCGGCTGAATGGAATTGGAGATATGCTTCCGAGTCTTTTGCGTGGTGCCATGGTTAAGCCATATGTGTCTTCCGATATTCCCTGCTGTCCCATGGTGTGATTTCCCATCCTTGTATCTTGTTTCGCGGTCATTGGGAATGTGCTGTTGGGATAGAATCTTCTAGTAACCTGGGATTGTATGTTAGCGTGTATTTGTCTTGTTGGAGTCTTGATGTTTGGGACGTATAAATATATATCCATTCCCCCTATTCCTGAGTTCTCTTTTCCTTTTCTCGTCACGCAACAACTTGTCCAGCCTTGTCTCCTGTCCCAGTCTTGTTTCCTAGCCTGTTCCTGTTCCTGTTTTGGGGCTTGTTCCCTCTCTTGTTCTGGGAGCTTGTCTCCCGTCTTGTCGCTCTTTCTGGGACCTTGTCTCCCGCCTTGTTGTTCTTTCTGGGACCTCGTCTCCCACCTTGTCATTCTTTCTGGGACCTCATCTCCCACCTTGCCTTCTGCTTGCCTGTCAGTCTAGATTACTGTCTAGCTGAATTTAATATACATTCTTGCCATGAACTCCTAGTCTGATCGGACATAGTCCAGACTATCCTGCCATGTCTCCTGTGGCCTCTCTGTCCCTATGCCCAATACTGCTGCCGCTGTCGCAGCTGGTTAATCACACCCTCCTTGTCCCAGCCCCCGCCTTGGTATTGATGTCCCGACGTGCTCTACTATTAGGGTTAGGGTGTGTTTGTAATAATTATTCACCTTACTATGCTAAGTTCTCTACATACACTGTCATCTTGAATTATGACGATAGGACTAAGATCTCCTTTTTTTCAAATAGTGGTAACCAGTGTATTAAACTAGCCTACTCCTATTAGGCCTCATCTCCGAAAACGTTCGATGAGTTTGTCCAGCTTTGCATCAAGTTGGATAAGAAAGCCAAGCTCCTGTGCTCCCAGAGTCACCCTGCCCCCTGGAATACCTATGCTCTAGCTCCAGCCTCTCGATCAGTACCATCTACCACCTCCAGAACAGCTTCAGGTCCTATGGACCTCTCCCAAGCAGCTCGAACCCCTGGCAAGTGTGGACCCATCTTGCTTAAGCTCCGCAAGTACAGACATGAAAACTAGCTGCATATATACTGTGGAGGCTCAGGACATTGGGCCTCGGTTTGTCCCCTCTCTACCAAGCCAAAAAAGCTTAATATGGCTCAAATGGCTTCCCCCACTCCTCCCACTCCTCCACCGCCTGAAGCATCTGGTATTGCAGTTAGTCCTCTCTATGAGGTGGCAAAAAACTAATGCCCTCCATGACCAACGATGGCTGGTTATAGATTGCCAGGATGCATACTGCTGCCATCAATCATGTCTTCTTTGTCTCGTCATTTGTTGCTATTCCGTTTACTCTTCTCTTGTGTTTTTCTGTGTTGGAGGAGATGGTATTTGAAGATACTAAGAATAAGGTTGTTGGAATCTTCTGGAAGTCCCGTCAGAGGGCTCACCAGCATTTGGGTGAATCTCGTGCTTTGAGGATTCCATCTATGTCTGTGTCTGTATCTGTGTCTGCGCCTGTATCTGTGTCTGCGTCTGTGTGTGCATCTGTGCCTGTGTGTGCCTCTGTGCCTGTATATGTATTTGTGTCAGTGTCTGGAGATTTGGGGTCAGAGGACCTCCTCACATTGTCATATATAGTGAATGAAAACATTCCCACTACTTGCATGATAAACTTGGGAGCTAGCTCCCAGTTTATCGATCTTGACTTTGCCATAAACATGAACTTGCCTTTGCTACCCAAAGGAAAACCTAAAGACTTGGTCCTTGCTAATAGAGCTCCCTCCATCGTAGAACAAATCATGCATACATATAACTTGAAACTTGCTATTGACCAACACATAGAAGAAGTTACCTTCCAGGTCACAAAACTTGCTGGATGGAACTTGATCATTGGAAAGCCATAGCTCTGCCACTACAACCCCTCTATCAATTGGGTAGCCAACACCATAGCCTTTTCCTCTGAATATTGTCATGCCTACTGTCTCTCTGTCAGGCAACCACCATCCAAAGTAACTAGTAATAAATTCCAGATCTCGCTAATATCCTGAGGTGCCTTACATGTAGCTTTTAAGGATCCCGAGTCTTGATTTTGTATTATGGCCCTCTATTGCACCCCAGAAGAAAAAATCACACATGTATCACCATATACGCGTGTAGCAGAGAAAGAATATGACCCTGTCAAAAAACACGTTCCCTCTGAATAGCATGACTATCTTGTCCTCTTTTTCGAAAAAGAGGCCCACATGCTTCCTCCTTTCCGATATGTCGACCACGCAATACCCTTGACTGAAGGAGCTAAACTACTACTCGGACGTATGTATTACATGTCCGATACTGAGCTCAAGGAAGTAAGGAAATGGATCAATGAAAATCTCTCCAAATCCTTCATCTATGCTAGCTCCTCCGCTGCCACATTACCTATTCTTTTCATAAAGAAAAAGAATAGATCTCTATATCTCTGTGTTACTTATCGAGCTCTCAACAACATCACCATTAAGAACAGCACTCCATTGCCTTCAATTGAAGAAACCCTGAATCAAATTCAAGCCTGCAAATACCTTACCCATCTTGACCTTCAAGCTTGTTTCAATCAGATCCGTATCAAGGAGGGTGACGAATGGAAAACTGTCTTCTGAACCCAATATGGGCTGTTTGAATTCCTTGTTATGCACTTCAGGCTTACTAATGCCCCTGCTACTGCCCAGCAATTCATGAATGATACTCTCTATGAATACCTCAACATCTTCTGTATTTGCTATATTGATAATATCCTGATATATTCCCGTACATTGAAAGAGTACAAGGAGTAGGTCCACAAGGTACTACAAAAACTCAAGGAGGCTGGCCGGTTTATCAAACCCAAAAAGTGCGAATTCTCGATCATAAAAACCATCTTCCTCAGCTTTATTATCTCTGAAGAGGGTCTAGAAATGGATCTAGAGAAGGTAAACGCTGTTTTGAACTGGGAGGCCCCAAAATCCATAAAGAATTTCCAGAATTTTCTCGGTTTTGCCAGTTTTTATCGTCGTTCCATCTATAGATACTTGCATCTCTGTCAGCCCCTGTTCAACTTGCTACAAAAAGATACTCCTTTTGTTTGGGATACAGCATGTGAAGAGGTTTTTGAAGCCTTGAAAAAGACCTTTACCTCAGCCCTTGTCTTACGTCATTTTGATCCTGAACTCGAAACTCTTGTTGAGACGGATACATTCAACTACATGACCTCTAGGATTCTTTGTCAGAAACATCTCAAAAATAGGAAGGTCATTTATTACCTAGTTGCATTCATATCGGAAAAAATAATGCCTGCCAAATGCAACTATGGGATTGGGGATAAGAAGCTTCTCAACATCATCAATGCGCTTGAAAAATGGCATATCTACCTGCACCAGCTCTCATGACCCTTCATGATCTTGACTGACTATCACAACCTGCAGACCTTTATTACAAAGACACTTTTATCCCACCGTCAAGCTAGATAGGCTCAGGAAATACCCCAGTATGACTTCAAGAGCCTTTTCCGCTCTAGCAAGGATAATGGTAAAGCTGATGTGCTAACTTGTCGATCTGGAAATCTCACTCGAGAGAGGGATAATCGTGCCTAACCCATTCAAGCCTTGATCCCTGTCTCTAAATTTTCACTTTCCATAATATCATGTGCCACATGTGTATCATCACATATGCATGTAACGACTCTCTTCCCAGCCTTGACCCAGCATGATCAGGATATACACGAAGCACTAGCTAAGCACCCCTTGGCAGAGGAAATTTTCAAAGCCCTGCAAGCTGGTGACAAGTGCCACAAAACCATGCCCCTTGGAGAATGCAAGATTGAAAATGATCTCCTTCTTGTCAACAACCTTGTATATGTCCCCGATTCCCCTGAACTGTATCTTAGTATCCTGAAAACATGCTATAATCACCCTACTGCTGGACACCCTGGTCATGCAGCCACGTATGAACTTGTATCTCGAGATTATTAGTAGGCAAAAATGCACCAAGCTATAGCACAGTATCTACAAAACTGTGATATATGGACTAGAATCAAGCACACCTACCATGCTCCCTATGGCCTCCTGAAGCCCCTGCGAGTGCCCTTTCGCAAATGGTTATCTATATCGTTAGATCTCATTACTGAGCTTTCTATCTCTCAGGGTTTCGATGCCCTACTTGTGGTAGTAGATCATTTGTCCAAAATAGTACATTACATTTCTACCACCACTGACATTAACTCGAAGGGAATTGCACACTTGTTTCTTGATAATATGTTTCACCTGCACAGCCTCTCTGATTCCATTGTGTCTGATTGTAGAACCTAGTTTGTCTCCCAATTCACACACTGATTAACTGACTTGCTTAGTATCTAGCAGAAGGTTTCTACTGCCTTTCACTTGCAGACTGATGATCAAACTGAGTATATCAATGCTGTTGTAGAATAATTTCTGTGAGCATATTGTAACTATCAACAAGACAACTGGTCCGAGCTTATATCTATGGTGGAATTCTCCTACAACAACATGTTATCCACCACCCTTGGAATCACCCTGTTTCATACTATATATAGTAACAATCCTCTTTATTAGATCAATCCGAATGCCATAGCCAGGCTCCCAGTACCCTCTGTCATTAAGGCATATGCCGCTTTCCTATCTGAGCTCGATTCCTACCTCCATTCGGAGATGACCTGATCTCAGGCCGCCTACTCTAAACAAGCCAATAAAGTCAGGATTCCTGCTCCGAAACTAGAGATAGGAAATGAAGTATGGTTATTATGGCGCCATGTCCAAGCCTCCCGCCCAGATATGAAATGCGACTTCAAGCAACTAGGCAAATTCAGGATACTCCAAAAGGTCTTCTCTTATGCTTATAAACTTGACTTGCCCGACTCTATGAAGATTCACCCAGTCTTCCATGTCTCATTACTAGAACCTGCTGCTACTGATCTACTCCCTGGTCAGATCCAATCTATACCGCGCCTAGTTATCGTCGATGATGAACCAGAGTAGGAAGTTGACAAGATTGTAGACTCCCATCTACGTGGCTAGACCCTGGAATACCTCACCCATTGGATAGGCTTTGATGTGCTTACATGGAAACCTGCTAATATTTTGTGAATACGTCTCGTGTTGTGAAATGATTCCACACTGCATATCGTGCAAAGCCTCATCCTTGCTCTGTACCAAAGTGAGAGCCTTGTACTATCCTGACCTTGACTCACTGAAGCTCGTCCTTAGAGAGGGAGCTACTGTTATGAACCGTGCTCTCACGCCCAGCCATAAGACCTGACAGCCCCTATAGATATTGGCAAACAATGCCCCTGCCAATATTTATATATACGTGCAGCTAAAAAGCCTGTTATCTCACCAGTCGCTTCTCATGCTACATCCGACCTCAGCCGAACTCTCACAACATCACCAACCACATCCCGGCTTTGTCCAAATTTAGTATTCGTACTTGAACATTATAGGAAACTCCTAACGTCCTGTCTGCATCTTCGTATATTCCTACTATGTTTGGAATCGTGTTGTATTATCCATGATATTCTCATACTCCCGTTTGTTCTTCATAATTGCAATATTGAATTGTTGCATATGAGATTTGTAGGCGTAGTTAAAATACGTCTGATTCCTTTTCCTATTCTTCTTTTCTTTCTTTCCTCATGTAACAACTTGTTCACCTCTTGTATCTCATTGTTCTATGCATATATATCGAATCCTGCTAAAGTAGCTTAGACTTTCCACCCCCGTGCCCACCTCTTTCAAGGGTCGTATACTACGTGACTCTTCATATCCCGCTTGCTCGTGATTTGTTCCTTGTCTAAGAGTTGCAGCATCCCCTCTAGCTGCGACTCTCTATATATCTCTAGCAGTATCCCACCAACAGGAGCTGGTATTCATCTCCATATAAACTCTCTCTTTTTGTATATCAAAGTGCTTCACAATGGCCCAAAACATATATGGTGCAAAAAATTTGAGGTACAATAAATACTTCAAAACTTCCAAAATATCTCAGTACTACAACTTAGTATTTTTGGCCAATTTGAAGTCCACAAATCCATTTTTCTATACAGGGTCAATGATCATAGTATCCAGCTTTTGATATAATCTATGTGAGGAGTGGAAGAAAAACTGTGGTCTCCCTCGTATGTCCATTCCCTGCTGGATAAAACCTGCTTTAAAAAACTCATCGATTTGGGCCTTTGAAACCTGGGCTCCACAGAACAATCTTGCAAGTTTGAAGTCAAGTATATTTTGGAAGAGGATAAAGAAATTGTAGCTTGGTTGCCTTTATTTGATGAAAGAGGATGCAGAAATAGCTTTACTTGCCTGACGGTCTGCGGGAAAGCTTGTAGGGTCTTCTATAGATTTATTTGTATCTGATAGTAGAGCCTCAGCATCTTCATTGTTAGTATCAATATCATACATAATATCAACATAATCTATTCTTTCCAACGCTTTATTTGCAGGAGAAAAGTCTGGAAATTCTAAAAAGAGCCTCCCTAACTCAACTTCAAAGATCTGGCAATATGGAGGTTATCTCGCATCTGATTCCTGCATTTCTGAATACAAAGACTCCTTATTTGTATTTGAGTATTTACATTTGGATTGAGCTTTGGAGTGTTCTTTTTCTATATAATTTACTAGAGTGCCAGCCAATTTGAAACACTGATGGCACAACGGGCAAGCACCAACTCTTACACGATAGCTGGAGAAATTCATTGAATGGACATAGAGCAAACAATTAGTAGGCTTGTTGAGATAAGGAGATATGCGAAAGAGGTACTTAAGGACTGAATTAGTGGAACACGGAGGTTGTTGGACTAGCACAAACAACCAGACTCAAGAGGCACTAGGACATGTTAGTAGCAAAATTATCTGCCAAGATTGATGCCTAGTATTCAATCTCTACACTAAGATCAAGACTAACGATTATGCATATAGTCCCTAGTCATCTATAGTTTGTAACTATATATAGTCTTTTCTTTCCCCCTTTATTTCCTACTATATTTCTACTCTTTGTTTCCACTATGAAGACAAAGAAAGAGAATTTTGGGACTGAGAATGCACAGTCTATATCTACCAACAAAATACTATTACCATTCTTTATGCGTTTCCAGACTTCATTAAACCTGAAGTCTTGTAGTTAGTTCTAGTACCGTTTCAATCACTCTCTCTATAATCTTGGTGCTAATACTTTCTTGTAGCGTCTGATTAGGCTGGTCCAAACTAGGCTAGTACCACTAGCAAGCTTGTACTTTACGGAGATCTAGAGTCTAGTAACATGAGTATTTTTGTTAGAGCTGGGGCTGAAATATATAATCATAGTTTATATTGAACCAACGAACTTAGAATAGCCTTTGGTAGCTAGACCTACTGGTATACGTTACCAGGAAATGTTATATGTATAGCGGTTTTCGGCATCTGGAATTATTAATCCAGCATAGCAAAGTGATACAACCACAACTGATCTCGGGCCCAGACTATTATTTACCTACACTAAAACAAATATACTGTAAGGGTTCAGTAACTATAAAGTAAGACTCTATTTACATTTGCAATATTAGAGAAGTCTAAAATATGTTGGTCATGTGATATTGGACAGGTAGCAGATCCTAATTTCCTACTTTGAAAGTTTTTTCAAGTACTAAGCAAGCATCATGCCAAGAAAGAAAGACCAGGCAATGTCATCTGCAAAAATTCAGCTGGGCTAGGGTGAGAATAATGAAGACAAGTATTGGAAGTGAAGAAGGTATATGAAGGCATATGCCCTTGTGAATAAAATTATATAGAGACATAAGACTTCAAATGCTGTATGGAAAGCATTCAAAGCCTTTGCCATGGACTCCAAAAATGGGCTTCTCTCATCTGGGCATAAGCTGCTGAAGTTCATAAAGAGGGATACAGATGGTGAGAAGGTATACGAGCACTTTCACTATCTTTTGTTAGAGAGTTTAATGAAAACCCGAGAGATAGACCTAAAGGAGAGCCTGGCAGCTGCAGCTCTCCAATGATAGCAGGCTGTCAAGAATAGTGATAAAGATTTGGGGCATCCGATTGCCCCTAAAGCGGTTATTGTTCGGGTCGTAATTATAGATCCAAACAACCCAACAGAGGTAATGAATGATGGCAGCTAGTATTGGACAACTGCCAAAGTCAAGTAGTTTGTGACACGAAAAAAGATAACTATGACTGAGGTCATGAATAACATCAGGCACAGGATCTTGGAGGGAAGGTACATCTGCACAATGTACAAGGCTTTGACAAAGCCTCCTGCTGATAGTACCGAGCTGGAAGACATTGAGAGAATATAAGAAAGACATGTATTTCCAAGACATATCTTTTCCTTACCCTGAAGTCATGTGAAGAACCAGGTGGAACATGTCATATGCCCCCCCCCTGGGAGACAAATGTATTTCCTTAAGAATCAGATTAGATAGAAATCATGTGATTTATTTTCTTTATCAGATTAACTAGAAAGAGATGAGTCAGAGAATGACTCAGAGGAATGACTCATAAAGTGAGTCACGGGATGAGTTACAGAAATGACTCAGAGATGGAAAGTTATAACATCATTACTCATGTAAATCCCTGCCCCAGATTGGGGATTTAGAGGGATCAAGCCCCAACAGATAGTTTTTCTTTTCATCATCAGTTTGTTCAGATAGCAACAAATACAAGAGATCAACCTGTTAAAACTGTTGTGCCTCTTAGCACATCACTGGATCTCTTATATAATCAACTATCTCAATACAACTATCTTGAAGATTACATAAGATAAACTTATGTTTAATAAGTCCTTATAAATCTCAAGACCAAACCTTTGCATTTTTTAACATCAGAATCTCTTACCTAAAGAGGAAGGACTGATCACCCTTACCTCAGCATCTGGTTAGCAAAAGCCTCACTAGTAAGCCAACCTGGTAGCAACTCAGTATATTCAAAACGAATAAATAAAAACAAAGACCAGATATAACAACCAAAGAAACAAGGAAACCAAGCTTTCCCAGCACCAAAACCCAACAAGACAATACAAGACTACCAGAACCCAAGACCCAAAAAACCCACAAGTGATCACACAACAAATATAATAACAAAAGAAAAAGGAGAACCCAAAATATCCACACAGAAACAAACAACATGAACAACTAGAGGAGAAAAAGAAAAAAAAAAACAAACAAGAAAAGGTCACTTAGGAACAGGTGCCTGACAAAAACAACCAGGAATACACCCCCTAGAAGGCAAGTCCCAAGTAGCTTTCCTTGAGAACCTGGCCTCATCCAGGAAGTACTCCTCATCCCAACCCCAACCAGTCCCCAAGTCATACTAGTACTTAAGGTTTCTATAACCCTTCCAAGTCTGGTTTTCCCTGTAGTGCTCCATCCAGCACTGCACCACATGCCTGGATGTAAACACCCTCTGGAATCAAGGAATATCCCTCAACTTCTTACCCTAGTGCCTCAACACATGGCCACCCCAAACAAACCCAGCAGGTTTCTTCTCCACCTGCTTACCCACCTGCTTATCCTCCTCTCCCAAAGAAAACCTCACTCTCTTACCCCTCCAACCCATAGGCTTGGAGCCTGAAGGGAGAGGCACAGAAGAAGCCCTACTCCTCTTAACCCCTCTGTAAAGACTGGAAGGTCTTCCAACAGGAGAAGGAGCTAGGTAATCAGAGACCTCATCAGGATCTACCCAATTCAGCCTCTTCAAAACCCAAGAATCCTCAGCTGTAGAGAACCTGATAGACATGTCTGCTGAATCAGAGGTTAGCCAACAAATACTTGGTACCAGCAGCTCTACAATGCCAGAAACAACACAAAAGAAGAAAGGAAAACAACTAAATCCAAAGAAAAGCAATAGGAGATTGGCCCTGTTGCCAGAAGAAATTGCAGAAATAAAAATTCTGGCAGCTGCAACTCCACAAAAGAAAAGAACCATATTACAAATCCAAAAAGACCCACAAGCTAAAACAAGAATCTTGGAAATACCAAGAAAAGGAAGCATAAATAGAATAACCATAATCACACCAAAAATAGGAGAAAAAGAATGGACCAGAAATAAAATACTCTGGTCAAGCTACATGGAACAAGTCATGACATACTGTGTCATCAACCAAACAATATTCATTTTAGAAGAAATGAACACCATCAAAGAAGGGGTATACAAGTACATGGCAGAGCATGCAATAGACATATATGAAGAAGTGGATACAAAGTTGGAAAACCCCATCACAATCAGCATGCCTGCACCTTTCTACAACCCTGCCAAAGGAATTCCATGGCTATTCAGAGAATGGCCACAAATAGAACAATATCTCCATCTAGGAATTATGAGAGAAATCATAACAGAT
>Ga0307514_10003858_pt1 | contig 14088 bp, 13 predicted proteins | sample 16_EM_MG_FD_203088 | JGI IMG/M metagenome (GOLD analysis project Ga0307514, IMG submission 203088) | Populus trichocarpa ectomycorrhiza microbial communities from riparian zone in the Pacific Northwest, United States - 16_EM | ecosystem: Host-associated > Plants > Roots > Unclassified | place... | reverse complement strand
CGGGGGGGGGGGGGGTGGGGGGGGGGGGAGGCCGCTTAGCGAGGGTAATGTTGTTACATTGGGGATTTGGCAAGGGAGGAGGGGAGGGGGATGAATGGATCGCGGCTGGTGAAGATGGTGAAGGTGATGGAGGACCTCCGGGAGTGGCGAATAGCTGGAGGCCGAGTGAATGAAGTATGCGATGAATACCAGACTTTGTGAGTGGGGAAGTGATAAAAGAGAATTGAGGTGCCAGGTTACCCTGAACCTTTGATGCTGTACATCACGAGTGGTGTGCGAAATTGCAGTGGACAAAAAGATTGTAAAGATAATTAACAACAGCATCGTCTTGATTGTGCTCCCACTCAATAAAATGCCGATATATACATCCCAGGCCCAGATGTATCAAGTCGATTCATGTGCATAGGAAAGAGACGGGAGAGAAATATAGAGGTGACCCAGAGTGGTGAAAGTGAGCCGCTGAAGAACTATAGAAGACAGGTAAGCCCATGCGGGGCAGAGTGATCTGGCAATTGAGCCCGTGGAAAGGAAAGAATATCGTCCAGTAAATGCTTCCTCGTCTGTGTTAAATATATAGAGCCCACTCCATACATATATCATCCCATGCTGTATAGCCTACTCAAACCATCAGATAACCACCACCGACCGTACAGGACGACAGCTCACTATCTGGCGTCCCTCCCAACTCATAGCTCAATATAGTCCCATCAATATAAACCATCATGAGCCTGTACCGCCTCCTTCTCTCCAAACCTCTCCATACACCTCTCTTCTTCCTAGTCCATGCTTTGTCAGGATCCAGCCATCCCTGATCTGCCCCATCCAAATCTGCCTCACCCGCATCCTTATCATCACTATTTCTCCGACTTCTTCCAAACTCCCGCCCCTGGATCGGCCCTACTGCGATACCGAGCAGTGGTACATAAGGTTGTACCAGTGGCTCATCTTGGCTAATCACAACGCTTCGTTTTATTTCATCATTTGGCTCCCGAGGAAGGATTTCATCCAATCTCATCATGTATCCATCGCCATCCTGCGTGAGGCGGAATACGGCAGCTGTGCCTTTCTGACTCGCAGCCACTACCATGGACAGCTCCGGGATGAGACAGACCATATTGAGGCGGTCAATATTCCCCAGGTATTGGTACATATCAAGGGGCGGGCGTGAGTAGAGGGCGTGCTGACATATAACGACGTTTTTAAGACTAGACTTTGAGATGTCCTTAAGAGTAGGGACGTCAAGTAGCCGGACGTTGTATTCTGAGGTTGAGAAGATCAATGCTTGAGGAACTGTGGTTTGGAGTGGCTATAGGGTATTGTTAATATCCCCAGACATACTATGTACTATTCATGGGTGCTTACCGGTAGTGGGGATAGGGATTGAGGTTCAATATGTTGTGTTACTACAGGCGGATCCCGGTCTGGGCGGTTGAACCCTGGCTCTGAATCAGCAGCCTCCATCGTATCTCCCGGCAATGCCCTAATAGCTTCTGCACTATTTTGAGTTCTGCCTCTATTGTCGCGATTTAGAAGGCCTCGGCTGACTTCCCACATGCTGTCGTTATCATCCCAGCTTTCCTCATCGCCATCTCCAGCCTCATCCATCGACTGGTCAAGTGAGGACTCAACCTCACTGGCTTCGTAGATGGGGTAATCTGGCTCAACTGGATCCACAAAATCATCTGATACAGCATCATCACCATCATCGTCGTAATCTTCTGTCTCGGCTCCATCATCACTCTCATCGTCTTCCGATTCAGTGCTCCAGTCCGAGTCTCCTGAATAGATTGACCTAATTATGGAAGGGGATATATCATAAGCTTCTTCTATTTTTGTCTTCCTTATCTCGTCCCTCCCTAAGCCTTCAAACTCATTCCGGGTGGGCAAAAAGCACTCCAGCTGCAAGAATGATACGGACCATCCTCTCCTACGGCTGGTCAGTGCAAATGTCGAGAGTCAGGAGAGCAGAGAGGGCATACTCGCTATCACTGAGTTTGGTTTCTTTGGCCTTTTCCTCTTTTTCAATGTCCCAAACAATGACCATACCGTCAATGGATGTCCCCACCAACCAATTCCCGGAGGCGTCATCCAAAAAGGAGATACTAGGAATGTTGTGGCCATGGCCTTTCAATATCTTCACCATATTACTGCTCCATTGGGGTTCATCGGGCCTTTCGTTTATGGTCTCGTTGCCTCCCATTTCCACGTCGTTAGGCGCTGCCCTCCTTTCCCCTTCTACCCTATGCTCCTCACTCCCAATTCCGAGATGGAACACTTGAATCAAGTGGGAATTTGCGCTCACTGCGAGCAATCTTTTTCCCTTGTGCAAGGCCACTCCCCACGCACTGGCCCCCACATTCCTCCGGAGGGCTATTCGTGTCAAGTCCCTAGTATACCAAACACATACATCTCCATCGTCATGGGCACTGACGAGAACTTCTTCTACCCCAAGGTCTCCAATGGTGAGGGAATTGATGGCATGTGGGTGCCGACGGTCAATTTGTCCATCAAGCGCCGTACTTGGTTCTGAGCTCAGAATGTGCACGGGTCTCCCTGGGAATGCTTGAGATGGGTATGTAGGCTGGTACACATGAATTCGAGCCCTTAGAGCTACAAAAACATAGTTGTAACGTCTGGAGGCTGCAACCTGACGCGGAACAGGGGGGGTTAGGAGAGAGGTTTTCACTATCGTGGAAGATGGGGTTGCATACAAGATTATTCCTCCAGTAAGATACCTCAGGGAATACACTAGCAGATGTCAGGGAAATTCAGAAGCTAGAGTGGGAGTGGGCGGGCATAGTTACATCTGGATACATCCATCAGTCAACTATATACATTTGGGTAAATCAAGGGATGGAGTCGTATTATTACGAACCTTCTGCTGCCCGAGAAAAGAGATGTTCACTGGGCTGTATGCATCATGGTTCCCTGTTCCGACTTCACCTTCTTCCATTGCAGATGCCATGTCTGATGATATGCCAAAGCCTAGACTTTAAGTTGTAAAGTATGACCTAGTAGTAGCAATGGTACTTGCACAAAGGGAATATTAACAAAGAAGAGTAGTTGAATATCGATGCAGGAACACCAACTGAGGCGATTGCAGGCCCCGCTAAGCTGTGTAGTATTTTGGGAGCTGGAATGGGATAGCTAGAATCCTAAGGAAAAGCTTGATATTTAATATAAAGTGATCAATCGTGTTACCTGCAACACGGGCTCTAATTTGAGGAACGGGGACCAGGGTGGTACGGAACGGGATACGCCCAACGGGGTGTTGTAATATATTAAGGTGCGCCCTGTGGAACGGTCAGCACCATGTTTTCAGTTGTGGGGGAGTGGTCTCGACTCTGGGTGGCAGTGATATAAATCATTTATGATATGATATTAGTCGAGTCGGATTACTTAGCATGAGATAGTTCTGTTTTGTAGGCCGAGAAGGGACCCAGCGGCACTTTCTATCATCCCAGATGTGAGGAAGCACATCACATCTCACGTCTTCGGCACAGATAGCCAAATGTTAGTCTCGTGTCCACCAATGTGAAATGTGGGGCAGTCTCGCAGTCTCGCTATGCTGGTCCTAGTTTCCTGGATGTAGGACTCAGTTGAAGTTCGGAAAGCACTGCAGATTTGTTGACCATACGTGTATATACAGCGACACGGTGGCAATTGTCCGGATATCTGCATCGAGAATCGATATATTCTTCGTCATTTCGTTGGTTCAAAGCAGGCGATTTTACAAGCTCACTAGTAGCTTTGAGTTGGTTATGATGTAGTTGCTAACAAATGTCTGGTCGCGGAGAACCAACATGTAGAGAGGAAGTCCCGAGACAACATGAGTATTTGTTTTTCTGTGTCTGTATCTCGTAGAAGGGCCACCACAGGCATGCGTGATTTAGTAATCGATGATATCAATTGATTGAGAGCACATTTGCCACCGTCGTGAACTCCTGGAATAACCCGCTCATCGCGGCTCACCGCAGAGATCAGGTCTTTACAGGTGGGGTGCTCATGATAAGCCCCGCTAATGTTGTGGAGTGTTGTGAATGCCGAGAGAGGTGGGGCTCTCTGTCGATATCGATAAGGATAACTAACATATCTGCAGTAGTTATCACGTGGAACTGAAGATATGTATCCTGATGCTACAGTACCTGCAATATATATGCGATAAATAGCAGTTGTAGTTTAAAAACATGTAGCCCCAAACCCATGCTCTTGAAATTACATGCAGGAAAACTAGTCCACAGGAAGAAATGTTTGATATCCAAAAACCAACGACGTGATAATCCGCCATGCCGGGTTGTATGTAATACAGGTGGGTAGAGCAGAGGGACGTATTCAGACAACAACAATCCAAAGAGCATTGGGAATCGCTGTCTACCTCAATTTAGCTTTTTCTTGCTGTCCTTTTGAACCTCTATCTCTCCTTGGCCCGCCTTCCACAAATCGTAGCCGTATTCCACGAGGTCAACATTCAAGCACATGTCCTTGGCGTAGACCAAGCTCCCTACCCACAGGATCCATTGCCACAGTGTTCTCTCTGCAATCTTGACGTTGCATTGACGTATGTATGAGGTCGCACAGAACCAAAAGACTGCAAGAACGGTACCTGCGAGCGTCCCCGCTAGGACTTGCCTGGGTGTGTGATAAGAAAGGTAGATTCGAGAGAGGGAAATTGCTATTGCGCCTGAGAAGGAAAGGAAGGCCACTGCTGTGCTTTTAAGCGAGGATAGGTGGCCACAACTTTGTACGGGTTGGTTAGAAGCAGCAGCAGAGAATCTATAGTGTCATCAACTCACCGGAGAAAGACCCAAAGCGTTATGTATACTGAAAAGAAGGCCACAAATTGGGCATGGGAAGAGGGCATACCGTATCCATTTCCGTGCATTTCTACCACTATAGTTAGCACTTGAGGTCCTGTCACACGGAAAGTGTTCACACGCACGGGTTGGCCTTGCTTCCTTTATTAACCGCTTCAGCGCCCAATTAACTGCTTCACAGCCAAGCTGCCCAGCGAACATCAAAATCAACTCCACTTCCCGCTGTCCCCATATCAATGCCGTATAGGATATAACGAGCGCCTGTGGAACTAGGGCAAGCCACGCGCTGACGAGTGAAACTGGATCGTCGGGGTTCTGTAACAAGTGAGCTGTTAGAGTAATGTGTCCGAGTGAGGTGTTCAATGGGTATTCCAAGGGGCTCAAGTACGTAGTAAACGTGAGTGAGACTCAGCGAAGCGAGCGGGGGTTCAAAGTGTTCATCGGAGCTCATAGCAGTGCAGGCGTAGTGCGGTTGGCAAGCGAAGGTAAGAAGGAGCAGGGTGCTGCACAGGAGAGGATTCGAGCTGTGTTGGGGGGGGAAAGCGAATGCAAATTGGGCATCACGAGATATTGCATATGCAATTGAAGACCATGCAGCCTGACCTAAGCAGAAAAAGATTCATCCTTGAGCATCATCACCACTGGTACATTTATGATATCTATATTCACAAAATCTAGCAGACACAGTAGGATGTGCATATAGGGCCGCTACGAACTGTTCTTCATTACAAATACCCCACGCACCAACCACCATTCACCCCCTACGGCCATGGTCGTCGAGGCGTCTCATCGACCACTTAGACCATCAACCCAGGAGCCTCTGGAGGACTGCTACGGCTTTCCACCTCCCCCAAGTACCCTTCGCCAAACCGCGATGGCTATATCCACAAAACCTTTACCACAAATGCTCGCCTCTCCTTCTCCCTCTCCCTCTACTGTCAGCCCTTCACCTACACCGCCAGCACACTATCTTATGCATCATGCGAAGAGTGTAGAGCCGCAGATAATAGAATATAGCTCGAATTTGACGGATTACCTGGTTAAGAATCCTGGGATGAAACGCCTCTATAATAATCACGGTAGCATAAAACGCCCTGCATGTGGTAAGATTATTTGGTCCCCTCGCTTTGATATACATTAGCTAATAATTTTACTATGAAGTGTCATGTAACGAGTCCCGGAAAAAGTGCGATCTCGAACGGCCTTGCACACGGTGCGTAAAACAAAAACTGTCCTGTATCGAAAGGCCACCTAGAGCGAAGAAAAGGAAAATCGAACACGAGTTCCCAATAACACCTCTGCCGCACTATCCACCTGCTCTGAATATAATTCAGTATGGCCTCCCTTCGCCATCCTCAGAGCCTCAATCAGAGGTGATTGTGGGCACACCAATGGAACTAGATATTGAGCCAATGCCCAAGGTCCATTGTGTGGACGGAAGGCCTTTGGACGAAGGGCCTTCTCGAGCATCATACAACACCTCTGCTACCCCGGACTGTTCTGAGATTGAGGCATGTGGCGAGCGGGCCATTTGCAATTCTGACGCTGATACACACAATCATCATGATGTGGCCAATATAGAGAGCGTCCTTGAGGTGCCCTTACCTATGGGCTCCTATCTTGATGGTATATCGTCCACGCTAAGTGGGGTGCCGGTATTTGGATTAGAGGGGAGTGACTCCACACTGAACGACATTCTGCTTAAGGAATTGGAAAGAGACCTAGGCCTGGGGGATGAGAATTTGGATGCTTCTGGGACAAGTAGCCTGTTGTGGTTCACAGATGGGATGGCGAAAGGAAATAAAGGAGTGAAGCCTGCGCTTCAGGCTATGGATGTGGGCGTACTCGGTGAAGAAATGAGGATTGACCTTCGGGATGTCGACGCATTAATGGAATATTTGCCCACCGACCAGGAAATTAAGGAAATACTCGGATGGGGTCTGGAAATGACTGATGTACAAATTGATGGGATGGGTGACCTCTCTGCATACGCTGATGCTCCGGGAGCGGATTTTTCGACTGCGGCGGAGGCTTTTGGCTGGAGTGATGACTGGAGTGTCTGAAGATGAGGACAGAGACAGAGACTTATCACCGTTGAGATGATATAGTATTTTGGCCATTTGAATTACGACTGAGGATATATTCCGGAACGAATTTGCATTTTGAGTTGCTTCCTCTGGTTCCGATAATACCAGGGCTTACACCGGCGTTGGGTGGGTTACCATCTCTTTTACTTACATCCTTGCTTATATCTGGGGGGTTGCAATGCATTGCTTTGGGTCGGTTGCTTCACTCTAATTCAGCGAATATTTTGCTTGTTAATGCAGTCATTGTTTTAAGATGTGAGCGTAAGTAAAACTAGGTAACAACATCGGAAAAACTTTGATCGGGCGTGTTACTTTTTGGAGCGAAAATTAATAATTGCTGTCAATTCGTTGGCTAGTGGTTACCTGTCTAACACCATTTTACAGACTTATATCTATGCACAAAAACGATGTTAGGATGGCGTTCACGGTGCCATGCACTGACTACCAAGAAGTTGTGCCTATCAATGTCGACACTAAACAGCAAATGGCAGTACACGGTGGCGAGGTTTTTGGGAGTCGCAAGGGTTCAGGTGGCCGGAGAGAGAAGTGCACGTTGTCTTTTGCCTCTATGATGATGGGTTTAGGCTTTCTCTCGACGGGCTGATTATAGACATACCCACGCAAACACACCTTTTTGAGGTGTCAATAACCAGGAGGCGATGGTTAACATGGGCTCTACATTTTTTGTTTTTAGTTCCTGACTTGATGCTATCCGTTCCTCACCATACTGGTGTGGATAGAGGGCACGGGCTGGGTTCAACAAACTATGATGATCAGGACCACGTTTAGCGTGATGGAAGCGGGGGTGAATGGAGGATGGCTAAGTTGTGCCTAGACTCTGACTCTACCAGCAAGTATCACGCTGACAGGGGGTATATACTTGCAGCCATACAATGATTGCCACGTAGATAGGCGTATTGCTTGCGGGGGGAAGCACTGCAAATTGTGCAGAAGGGCCGTCTCATGGCAAGCTTGTTGACGCATTCTCAAAATGGGTAGCATGAGAGAGTCACGGGTGCCCATCACCTCCGGGGTAAGAAGGCAAGGAAGAGAAAAGTCCAAGTTTCACTTGGATTGTAACAGAGGGGTAGAGTCGCTTGATCGTTCCACAGGTGGACAGGAGTCCCAGCCCATCACGAGGGTCCAGCTTTGGGTTATCTGACTGACATGCCCGGCCGACCTGTACTATTTGCAGCAAACGCCAGCAGCACTTCTCCATCCAGTGGCCCCCCGAGAAAAAGATAATGCTGACAGGTGGCACAGGTAGAAAACATCGGAAAACTTAATCGGAGGAAGAATTATCGGGGAAATTAGCACAATCCGAAGGCCATTTTAGGCCTGTGTATTAGGGCTGGCCTGACTGACTGGGTTAGGCATGTAGTGGGACACTTGAGATTTACTCATCAGAACCCCTACTGAACTTGGTAACCTCTCGCACCAGTGACTATCATATATATATATATACCAAAGAGGGGCCACCGCTATACATGGGAGGATTTCCTGGGGAGAGCTGATCTGCAAGAAATGCCAGCAGGAACCCTACTAAGAAATCTATCAACTAACCGATGCAGTAACTTATAGCATTGTTACCTTTGATGTTTGGTCACTGGCAGTAAAAGTAAGTAGCATAGAGGGAATTATATCCCATTTTTTTTACAATAATCTAGTTACCCTGGTACTTATGTAATGTAACGTGACAGCGCGACGCCATTTCTTTCGCGAGAAGTTTATGTGTAGGTATTCCCGTACGTGATACCACAGGTAATGGATTATATTGATAACTGGAGTAATCAATAGATCTCAATATAGAGCATTTCTCTTCACATACTACACATATCAGGTAGTCCAGTTGCATTCACGATATCGATTAACGCACCTTTCCCGCTCAACCAACCCACTAACCTGGCGCACAACCAAACCAAAGAAAACAACGTCAACTTCATGCGGAGCCAATAATATTAACGGCACAGAGGGAGTTCACCGCTTCACTCGACTTGAAGAGTTTGCGTATATACACCAAGACTGCACCTCTGTATAACACAGCACTAGGGGTAGGGATCTTTACATACATCCACACCTTCGCTTGACTGCAAGGAGTTTGTAGGATATTACGATGCCCGCTAGACTAGAGCTCAACCATAAAATGGGGGGGGGGTTACGAATTGCATGCTATGTATATGTGGCACGTGGGAAATAGAAGGGGTTTAGCTAAATATATTTCACCTCCTCCACTATATACCTACCTATTTTAGCATGGGAAGTATCAATTACTTAGTTACCCTGAAGTGGTCTTGAGAGAATCTCACAATTTAGCAGGTTAACAATTTAGACCCTCACGTTTTACATACCACGAAGGGCAGGGATTTAACCAACGAGTGGGTTAGCCCGCCAGTGCATGAACAATGCCCCTGGGATTGATTTACCCTACTTCTAGTACAATAAACAGGTGTGGAGGCTTAGATTTCTACGGTATTACCACAAGAGCTAATCTAGATATGAGCTATGCATATGTACAGTAGATTCAGAGATTCTCCCCAGGTGGGTGGGTGTATCAAGAGAGGAGGAGGAGTAGGGTTTATGTTTTGCAGATAAAATTGTCAGGTATGGATTTAGGAGTTTAGTTTGTACCATTCACAGACAGCCTGGGTAATATTCATGTCCAAGCAGATGAAGAAGAATAAGTGCTGCGCGTGCGTGTATCAATCACAGTAAAAACAAAAAGGACCACCGACACAACTCGGATCTGGTTCAGGGTAATGTGCAGATTATGGGGCCCAAGCCTCACGAAGCTTTTCGGGCACTGGGTACATACTTACGGAGGCTCACAACAAAAGTTATTTCCACCGCCTAGGTATTTGCGATTTTGCTTTCATTCTTTTCGATCAAGTCCACACGAGTACTTAACTTCACCTGATTCTCAGCTGCGTAAGCCCTCCGACACGATTCCAGCCGCTTGTACTCTTACAGGTTATGAGCCCGGCGCTCCATTACGATACACAATTGGTTGAGGCAGGACGCCCAGGGATACCTGTAAGAAATACAGGCTATAAGTAGGCTGAATTGTGGCGGTTGCACTTAGAGACGAAAGGATCGTGGTTGAGAGGACAATGTTCGCTATAGCTAAGAATTCTCTTTAAAGACTTGACTTGCTATGGAATAAAAGCTCTACGGAAAGAACGAAATACAAGTGGAAATTCCATCGCTTTTATCTCAAGGACCTTTTCCACGACTTTCCTGATTAGATCCCCCTGCAAGCCCTTTTTCACGACTTTCCTGTTTTGGATTCCCGTAGCCTCGTGATGCCAAGGCGAGAGTACTTCCAACACCCTCCCTTACTCGAGCTCCCATCCTTCGATCCATGATCCTTCTCTATCCAGCGTTGCCGGCTCTATCGTCCAGCTCATGTGAGATTCGATGGGGCTGCCTGGGTTGGTGTATTGCATCCCGTCATAGGTTTCTAGGAAGTTGAGCCATCCGGACCAGTCGCTTTCATCCACTGCCTCTTCCATGTGTTCACTGTGCTCATGGGAGTTAGCTTGGTGAGGATGTCCGCCGGGTTGTTTTTCCCGACAATGGTCTTGACCACTAGGTTGTTCTTCACCACTTCCTGTCGAATGTAGTGGAAGCAGCGTTCGATGTGGCGACTTCGTCTGAGGAACTTGTTTGTCAGACTGAGGTAGGCAGCCCCCTCGCTGTCCGTCCAGAGTTGTGGTGTCTTTTCCAGTGGGACTTTCAGCTCTGATAGAAACTGGGCTGTCCAGCTGCTGTCCTTGGCTCCTTCGCAGTCGGCGATGTATTCTGCCTCTGTTATCGACAGGGCTACAACGTCTTGCCGTCGTGAGTACTATCCAATCAGCTGTTCTCCGAGTGTGGTCAAGACCCCAGTCTGGCTCCGGCTCGTTTCTCCTTTATCTCCGTAAGAGGTGTCCACAAAGATTTTGAGGTCCAGATTTGAGGGCTTCCGCAGCACTACGCCCTCCTGGGGTGTCGACTTTAAATAGCTTAATACTCGGTGTGCTCCTTCTAGGTTGTGGATTGAAGGATCTTGGGCCCGTCTCCCTAGGAGGTTCACATGAATGCTGATTTCGGGCCGAGTCATCTGGGCAATGAATAATAGCCCCCCGATTATTGACTGGAATTTCTTTTGGGAGGCTTGTTCTTGTCGGCTGTTCGAGGTGCATAATACCTTCCGTCGAGTGGTAGAGAGGACTTGGTTCTGCATTTCCCATGTCTTTGATGGATCGATTCTTAGTGGGTCTACCACTCTTTTCTAGCTCGACGGTTTTTTTTTTTTTTAATTGACCGTTCCATCCGGTCCAGGGTGCTTTCCTCAGGCGCAATTCCTATCAAATCATCGACATGTATGCTAATGATCTGGTTGCCGTTGGGCGAACCATATGTGTCTTCATCTCCTAGGCATTGCTTTAGTCCAGCAGACTGAAGAATTTCCCTCAAGGTTTGATACCATTCATGGCCAGCCTGTTTTAGTCCATACAGAGCTTTGTGGAGTTTCTAGTATTTGGTTTCTCCATTTTCATTTTTTTTCACTAATATAGACATCATGGTGAAGCAGTGCCTGTAGGTATGCTGCTACCATATGTCACTGTCGAATTGCTCAATTCCGGTATGGAGCTATGACTAGGAGTATTCTAAATGTTTTAGGTCTCATTATCTGGGCCAAGGTCTGGTCTGCATCGTATGATTTTCTCTCTTCCTGGAAGAATCCCCTTCCTACTTTCCGGGCTTTGTATTTGATAATGCTACCATCCGGGTTTCGTTTGACCATATAAACCCACTTGGTATTGACGATTTTTGTCCCTTTCGGGATATCGGCTGTGTCAATTTTGATGAAAACCCCGTATTTTTCTAACTGCGCTTGCTTCTTAGCTCTCGCTTTTGCCCATTCGGCTGCGACAGGGGAGTTGCAGGCTTGTTTATCGGTGGGATGATCTGGGCCCATGCCAACGGTTTAAACCTTCACTGTTGGTTTTCATTCCCGGGTGCTTGACCGTTTGCCTACTAGGCTGTCCCAGTATTCGTCGCCTCTGGGGTTTCGTTTTCGTCTAGGTGCCATGGGTACGAGTATTTTTTCATCCTTGGATATTGGGACCACTGGAGGTTCTTCATGCTTGAGGGCTTGATGTATTGGAGGCTCATCTGGTTCTTCTTCGGTAACTGACTCCGACTCTTCTATCACCGGGATAGGTGATTTGGCGAGTTTGTAGCTCCCATCGTTTTTTCTGACCCAATAAGTGCCGAATGTTTATGTGTATCCAATAATTTGTGCTTCATAGCTTCTGGCTGAGAGCTTATCCGTAACCTCATAGTCAGCATATGAGAGGGACCATGACTAGAGATCTAATTGCAGACCTCTGGTTGTAGCTCTGGTTGAAGATCTGGTTCTACATATGCGGTACTCAGATTACCATAGAACCTCTTATGGCTGCCGTACAAATAGTTGCTCACCAGTACCTATGTAGTACAGTGACCATTACGAGAACACAGTGACTATAGTCTCGGCACCAGACCCTCAGAAGTGACTACACCACCCCGAACCGCCACTTTTAGATTGGCTGAGAGTCTTGCTGTTCATGCAAATCAATCATATATTTGTGAGGTAAACCCGGCAAATTGATACGATTGTGCTGGGGTTGGGTGCCAAGACTACTTGCTCTTTGAAACAGGTATCACCCCAATCATGCTCTAGATATCCATCCATAGCTCGTGCACCTCCTCCCCTCCTCTCGAGGAGTAATAAAAGCTGATCGTGGACATATATATATATAGCCAGTGAGGTGTTGGAGTATGTTTGTCGAAACTCGTTCCTGTATCTATTCACTCCCACATCCAAGCAAAACATCATGGCTATTCTCACGAACTCCATCCTCTCGGAGCTGAGCCCTACCGAGCTAATAGGTATCTTCATTGTACTTTATGTCCTTAAGGTCACCTACTCATTATACTGCTACGACCCCAACCCATCAAAACTCCCCGTTGTGGGAATTCCCCCTGGACTATTTGGTCGGATCCGAGCGATCTCCACCTCCTTCACGCAGTATAATAACATAATTACCGATGGATATCTTCAGTACCACAAACGAAAGAACCCAACTGCATTTGTGGCTCCATGGGGATTTAGTCACTATATTCATATTATCCCACCACATTTGATTCCCGAGCATAAATCAGTTCCGGAACATGTGTTGTCACAGATTACCGCGTTTAAGGAGAACGAAGGAGATCTGGCCAGTGGTGGAAGACAGATCTTCCAAAATTTATATCATATACCAATTATCAGGCAGAAATTTACAGCAAGTTTGCCGAGGATTTTGGGTCCGATGGAGGAGGAGCTTGAGATGGCTTTCAAGGAAGAGTGGGAGCAGTCTTGGATGCAAAAAAAAGACCCCGAGGGGTGGGTGGATATTGAAATATTCTGGGAGGCTATGAAAATTGTCTCGAGGACTACTAATAGGGTATTTTCAGGAGAGGTATTCTGTATGAAAGATACCTATGCTCTGCTAAGCGGAAGGGACACCAACTGAATATTGTGCCCAATGGATATTATAGGTCGAGACAAGGCTTTTCTGAAGAATGCAACTGATTTTGCTGTTGGGATTATACTTGCTGGCTTTGGTTACCAATTATGTCCACCGGAGTTACGTTGGTGAGCTTTGGTTCCCCTGTTTAAGGCACCCGAGGCGCTGATGGACCTAGGCTAGTCGAACCGTTAGTATCATTTCGAAACCGTCAACGAATAGCCTATGCCACAAAGAAACTGAGCCCAATTATCAAAGCGAGGAAAGCAATCATTGAGCATAACTCTAAGGATAAGAGTAATTCGCAGGAAGAACCTGTATGTAAATCTGCACCAGCTTCAGTCCTCAAGGCTAATCTCTCGTACGTACAGGACGATCTCCTTCAATATATTATACATGAGGCTATAAACCTGGGGTCCCCACATGATTCTCCATACGATCTGGCATGCCGCTACCTCATTATCAATTTTGCCGCAATCCACACTACGTCATTATCCTTTTCCAATAGTGTAGCGAACATGGCGAGGTACACTGACCTGCTTACTGGCCGCAGTTACTGGGATCTACTCCGTGAGGAGATAGAAGCTGTTGACCACGAGAGCGAAGAGGGGCCTGGTATTTGGACTAAACGAAAAATCAACATGTTAGTCG
>Ga0307514_10003857_pt1 | contig 14090 bp, 11 predicted proteins | sample 16_EM_MG_FD_203088 | JGI IMG/M metagenome (GOLD analysis project Ga0307514, IMG submission 203088) | Populus trichocarpa ectomycorrhiza microbial communities from riparian zone in the Pacific Northwest, United States - 16_EM | ecosystem: Host-associated > Plants > Roots > Unclassified | place... | reverse complement strand
ATCCCAACCGGTTCCACTGGCGTTTTTCTTGCAGTTCAAGGCCCCATCGAGGCAGCGACGCGCCGCAGGCCCTTTTCGACGAGGGCATGTGACGCATCGCGTCCATTCCACAAGACCAAGTCAGAGCGAACGCCATGCGCAGTCCCGGTTCCCCCTTGCCCACACCGACCCCCTGCCCCACCCCTCAACCGCCGTCACCATCTCCGCTGCGCTCCTCGCTCACGCTGGGCCTGATGTTCAGCGCTGCCCTGGGGCTTGCTGCCTGCGGTGGTGGGGGTGGGGGTGGAACGGACACCGTCGGCAGTCCGCCCACCGCCAACGAGCCAGCGCCGCCCTCACCGGCTCCGGCGCCCACCCCAACGCCGGAAGACCCGGTGCTGGAGCCCGCGCCCAGCCCAGCGCCCGCGCCCATGCCCAGCGGCGACCAGCCCGGCGTGCCCGCGCCGCCACCGTCACAGCAATTGCCCACCGGCTTTGACCTCAGCAAGCCTGGCGTGGCGGTGAACCCGGTGACCGCCACTTCTTCGACGGTCGAAGGCGGCAACAGTGCCCCGCTGGCGATCGACGGCAGCATGACGACCCGCTGGTCCAGCGCGCAGGACGATGCGGCCTGGATCCAGTTCGACTTCGGTGCCAAGACGCCGCTGGGCTACCTGAAGCTGTCCTGGGAGAACGCCTACGGCAAGGAATACGCGATCCAGGGCTCGGACGACGGCGTGACCTGGTACCAGATCCGCTACGTGATCGGCGGCAAGGGCGGCAACGAGGAGTTCTTCAACCTGAATGCCAACGTGCGCTACGTGCGCCTGCAGGGCGTGGCCCGCGGCACGCAGTACGGCTACTCGCTGTACGAGGTGAGCTTCATGTCCCCGGGCAGCGACAACTCGCTGCCGGTGCTGGCCACCTCGGCCGTGCTGTTCCCGGCCAACGGCGCAGCACTCGCCGCCCCGCCGGCTGCGCAGGCGCCGCTGGAGACGGTGCAGTTCACATTGGCCGACGGCACGCTGGTCACGCGCTTCGGCATGGTTGGCCGTTCGCGCCACGCCCGCGAACGTGGCGAGGACTGGAACGAGATCGGCTACGGCGTCAACGACACGGTGGACGCCAACGGCAAGCCGCAGGACAAGGGCCCCGGCGCGCACCTGAACTTTGTTGCCAACTACTTCAAGAACCGCACCTGGGGCGTGGAGCTCATCGACAACAGCAAGGTGGCTGGCGTCACCAAGCCGACCATCGTCGTCAACCAGTACTACCAGGAAGCCCAGCGCGGCGGCGGCCATTCCTTCTTCCGCCGCTTCGACGACCCGGGCGTAACCGGCTATGGCTGGATGTCCCCCGGCGACCTGCTGGACGACACCACCTACACGGACGGCTTCAAGGACCTGACCTCCTGCCCGGTGATCGCCAAGCCACCGCAGAACGCGCTGGCCAGACCGACCAGCGGCTACAACGGCGTGATCGGCGCCAACGACGGCTGCAGCGTGGTGCTGGACAACGTGCCCGGCCACAGCGACATCGCGGCGAATGCCAATGGCGTGATGGTCCCGAACGGCGTGAACGTGCCTTCGCGTGCGCTGAAGGTGGGCGATGCGATCGAGTTCACAGGCTCGTTCTTCTCCAGCCGCGCCGCGATGGACGCCGTGGGCGACAGCGGCGCCTACCGCTACTACACCAACGAGGTCACCTACGTGGTGGGCAGCGGGTTGCGGCCCTGGTACGGCATCCAGCCGCGGCTGATGAACGCGCCGCTGCCGGCCGAGGCGCTGCAAGGCGGCATTGGCTCGATCTCGTATGACTACGCCGACAACGCAACCTTCATGTTCCAGCAGCCGAACAACCAGATCGGCATGCAGAACATGCAGCGCTTTGTCGAAGGCCGGCGCTGGATCCACACCAACATGTGGACCGGCGACCACACCGAAGCCGGCAACGACCGCAACGAAGCGGCCGTGCGCCTGCAGGGCCCGCGCTTCAACCAGTCGACCTGCTTCGGCTGCCACATCAACAACGGCCGCAGCCTCGCACCCAGCGCGCTGAACCAGCGGCTGGACACGATGGCGGTGCGCACCGCGACGCTGGACGACAACGGCAACCAGCTGCCGCACCCGACCTATGGCCTGAACGTGCAGATGAACGGCCGCTCGCTGAGCACCGGCCTGCCGCAGGACTGGGGCACCAGCGTGCGCGTGGCCGGCTTCGACACCAAAACCGTGACGCTGGCCGACGGCACCGCCGTGGAACTGAGCAAGCCCAAGGTCGCCTTCGACGGCCCGACGCCCAGCGTGTATTCGCTGCGCAGCGCACAGCCGATGATCGGCATGGGCCTGCTGGAAGCCATCACCGATGCCGAGATCCTGTCCCGGGTTCGCACAACGCCGGACGAAGACGGCGTGAAGGGCGTGGCCAACTTCGTCTACGACCCCGAGACCAAGGCCGTGCGCGTGGGCCGCTACGGCTGGAAGGCCGCCAAGGTCAGCCTGCGCCACCAGGCCGCAGCCGCGGCGCTGCAGGACATGTCAGTCACCTCGCCGGTCTACCCGAACCGCGACTGCCTGGCGGGACCCGCCAACTGCACCACCGCCAAGGTCGAGCCCGGCATCAGCGAAGACGCACTGCAACTGCTTACCCGCTACCTCGGCCTGCTGGGCGTGCCCGCGCAGCGCAGCCAGGCCAGCGGCTTCCCCAAGGGCGTCACGCCGCTGTCTTACCTTGACGTGAACCCGACGCAGGTGGCCGCTGGCGCCCAGCTCTTCGCCAGCACCCGTTGCGTGGCCTGCCACACCGCCGAGATCAAGACCGGCGGCCTCTCCGAACTGGCCGAGAACCGCAACCAGACCATCAAACCCTACACCGACATGCTGCTGCACGACATGGGCCCCGACCTGGCCGACAACCTGGTCGAAGGCCAGGCCACCGGCAGCCTGTGGCGCACCTCGGCGCTGTGGGGCGTGGGCTACACCGAGAAGGTGGCCGGCACCGCAGGCAAGGTCGGCTACCTGCATGACAGCCGCGCCCGCACGCTGACCGAGGCCATCCTGTGGCACGGCGGCGAAGCCACCAAGAGCCGCCAGCGCTTCGAGGCGCTGAGCAAGGCGGACCGAGAGGCGATGCTGGCGTTCCTGAACTCGCTGTGATGGCCCGGCCTCATTGAGGCACCTCAGCTGCAACGGTCTTCGGGCCGCCTGCAACATCGCCCCGCCAGTGGCGGGGCGATTACTTCGGAGGTTCAGTGTTGGATGTTGGGCTTGCCGCAGCGCCGAGGTTGAGTGCGAATAAATGGGGTCAGAGTCAATTTATCCTGAGATACCTCAAAGCAAGGGCACGGTCCTGTCTAGATAAATTGACTCTGACCCCATTTATTCGTGGCACCGCCGTGACTGGGCAAGCCTTGAACAGCCACCAAGTCAGGCGACTCCGGGCTGACATGCCCGGAGCGTTACCGAACACCTGCCCTCAATCCTGATCCGCCCCGTGGCCCTGCAGCGTCACCGGCATCACAGCGCCTTGCTGCCCGGCGAAGAACAACGGCTGGCGGGCCTTCTGGCGCGGGGCGACTTCGTTCAGCGTCGCCGCGTCATACAGCCGGCCGTTCTGCATGACCTGCGAAACGCGGTCGCTTTGCCGGATGTCGGCCACCGGGTTGCCGTCGATGATGACCAGGTCGGCCAGCTTGCCGGGCTCCAGCGAGCCGATGTCGCGGTCCATGCCGAGGTAGCGCGCGGGGGTCAGCGTGGCGGCACGGATGGCTTCCAGTGGCTGCATGCCGCCCAGCGCGAACATCCACATTTCCCAGTGCGCGCCCAGGCCCTCGCGCTGGCCGTGCGCGCCAATTTGCACGCCCACGCCGGCGCGTGACAGCTCGGTGGCGGTGCGCGCAGCGCGGATCACGTTGTAGTCCTCGTCAGGCGCGGTCGGCCGGCGCACGCTGCGCGGCACCAGCACCGAGGGCGGCACGTAGCGCGTCAGCAGCGGGTGCTTCCAGACCTCCGTGCGGTCGTACCAGTAGTGCTCGCCGTCCAGCCCGCCATAGGCCACGTTCAGCGTGGGCGTGTAGCCCACTGCCGTCTGCGACCAGAGCTGCTTGACGTCGTCGTAGACCGTGTCCACCGGCACCGCGTGCTCGATGCCGGTGTGGCCGTCGATCACCATGCTCATGTTCATCTCGAACAGCGAGCCGCCTTCGGGCACCACCATCATCCGGGTCTGCCTCGCGGCCTCGATCACCTGCTGGCGCTGCTCGCGGCGGGGCTGCTGGTAGCTCTTCACGCTGATCGCGCCCTCGGCCTGCTGGCGCTTCAGGTGCGTCAGCGCATCGTCCAGGCTGTCGATCACCGCCGTCTGGTCCGCCTTGGCGCCGTAGAGGATGGTGCCGGTGGAGAAGATGCGCGGGCCGACCACCAGGCCGGCGCGCTGCAGCTCGGACTGGGTGAAGATCTCGCCGTTGTCGTTGGACGGGTCGTGGATGGTCGTGACGCCAAAGGCCAGCGACGCGAAGTTGACCCAGCTCTGCTGCGGGATCACGCCGCTTTCGCCCATGCCGCCGTGCCAGTGCACGTCGACCAGGCCGGGGATCACCGTCTTGCCGCGCAGGTCGACCTGTTTGGCATCGGCCGGCACGCTCACAGAAGCGCGCGTGCCGACCGCGACGATGCGGTTGCCCTCGACCAGCAGCGTGCCATCTTCGATCACCTCGTCGCCGCGCATCGTGACGATGCGCGCACCGGTCAGCGCCATGCGGCCGGCGGGCTTGTCGGCCGCCTGCGTGAAGCCGATCTTCTGGCCATGCTCCGGCGGCTTGTAGCCAGGCTTGTCCTCGGTGCCGGGCGCAAAGGCGGCACCGAGGGCGGTGGTGAACAGCTCGTCGCCAATCGCCACGTGCAGGCGCTGGCTGTCGCCGCTCCAGTGCATGAACTCGCCGGCATTCACGTCCAGCTGCCGCACCGGCAGGCCGTCCATCTTCGGGCCGATGCTGATGGGTTTGCCAGTCAGCGGCAACGGCGCCACGTAGGCATGGAAGCGTTCGACAAAGCCCAGCCACTGGCCGTTGGGCGAGACGGCGAATTCGGACGCGAACTCGCTGTGCGCGATCTCCGTCTCCTGCCGGTCCGCGAGGTTCAGGCGCATCAGCTTGTGCTGGGTGTCGACCTCGCTGGTGCTGAGGTCTCGGGTGAAATACAGCGTGTCGCTGCTGGCGCCGAACTGCGGCGCTTCGCCGTCCTTCACCACGCGCTGCGGCGTGCCGCGGCCATCGGCATCGGTCAGGTAGATGCCGGTGTCCAGCACATGCCATGGCGAGCTGAGATAGCCGCCGCGCACCTTGCTGTAGGCCACGCGCTTGCCGTCCGGCGAGAAGCGCGGCGCGAGGTAGTGGCCGGGCTCGGGCGTGAGCACGGTTTCCTGGCCGCTGGCCAGGTCCAGCGTGCGCACCTGGCCAAGTTGCGCATCGGTCCAGCTGGTGAAGACCAGTTGCTTGCCGTCGCGCGAGAAGCTGGGGAAAAACTCGAAGCGCTCGTCCTGCTTCGTCAGCCGGCGCGGCGTGCCGTCGGGCAGGCGTTTTTCATAGAGGTGCCCCAAGGCGGAATAGACGACGCGGCTGCCGTCCGGCGAGACGTTCACCCAGCGCAGCTGGTGCACCGCGAAAGTGTCGGGCGCCACGCTCACCGGCACGCGCAATGCCTCGCGCACCTCGCGCGTGTCCTGCACGTGGAAAGGGATCTCGGCCGCGCTGCCCTTGAACGGGTCCACGCGCCAGAGCCTGCCCTGGGCCCAGACGACGATCTGCTTCGCGTCATGCGTCCACGCGAACGCCGGGTACACGCCGTAGACCGACCAGGCTTCCTGCAGGTCACGGTCCAGGTGCGACCAAGCAGCGCGTTCCTCGCCGGTGCGCAGGTTCTTAAGGAACAGCGTGCTCTGGTTGCGCACGCGGCGCACGAAGGCCAGCCACTGCCCGTCGGGCGAAGGCGTGGGCCGCACGGCGCCGCCGGGGCCGCGCACGAGGGTCTCGGTGCTGCCGTCGCGCAGGTCCTGGCGGTAGATGCGGAAGATGTCGCCGTTGGCGTCCTTGTTGTATTCGAAGCTCGTGCCGGGCGTGCTGTCCTGCGAGTAGTAGAGGAAGTTGCCGTCCGGTGACAGCGCGGGCTCGCCGCGGTCCTTCTGCCAGTTCGGCTTCTCGTTGAGCTGCAGCCCTTTGCCGCCGTTGACGTGGTACATCCAGATCTCGCCCGAGCCCAGCGAGCGGGTGCCGGTGAAGTGCTTGCGCGCGGCAATGTACTGGCCATTCGGGTGCCAGACGGGGTTGTTCAGCAGTCGGTAGTCTTCCTTGGTGATGGCGCGCGCACCGCTGCCGTCCACGTTCATGACCCAGATGTTGTCGCCGCCGCCGGCATCGCTGACGTAAGCGATCTGCTTGCCGTCCGGCGAGAAGCGGGCCTGCTGCTCCCAGGCGATGGAGTGCGTGAGCGCTTTGGCCTCGCCGCCAGCGACCGGCAGCAGGTAGAGGTCGCCCAGCAGGTCGAAGACCAGGGTCTGGCCGTCCGGGCTGATGTCCACGCTCATCCAGGTGCCGGTGCGCGTGTCCAGCTTCACGGTCTTGGCCGGGCCCGGCGGCTGGTTGACGTTCCAGGCGGGCGGCTTGTCGGCGGACGGTGGTGCATCGGCGCCCCAACTCGGGAGGGCGAGCGCGAGGGAGACGAGCAGCGCCAGGGTGCGGGCGCGGGCAAAGCCTTGAAGCGGGTGCATGCAGCAGTGTTCCTGTGGCGCAGCCCGCCTTGTGGGCAGGCCCGCCTGGGTCCATGAAAAACGGCGCCCGAAAGCGCCGCTGGAAGGGGGTGGCGTTCAGCCGACCAGGCGCCAGGCGACGGTTTCGCCGCCGCGCAGCGGCTTGAGCTGCGCGTCGCCAAACGGGATGGCCTCAGGCAAGGTCCATGCCTCGCGCACCAGGGTCACCGTGTCGGTGTTGGGCGGCAGGCCGTAGAAGGCCGGGCCGTGCAGGCTGGCGAAGCCTTCGAGCTTGTCCAGCGCACCGGCGTTGTCAAAAGCTTCGGCGTACAGCTCCAGCGCGCTCAGCGCGGTGAAGCAGCCGGCGCCGCAGACCGAGGCTTCCTTCATCACCGAGGCGTGCGGGGCGCTGTCGGTGCCGAGGAAAAATCGGTCGGAGCCGGAGGTGGCGGCGGCCACCAGGGCCTGGCGGTGCACTTCGCGCTTGAGCACCGGCAGGCAGTAGTAATGCGGGCGCAGGCCGCCGAGGAAGATGGCGTTGCGGTTGTAGAGCAGGTGGTGCGCGGTGAACGTGCCTGCCGTGTACTGACCGGCCTGGGCCACGTACTCGGCGCCTTCCTTGGTCGTGAGGTGTTCCATCACGATCTTCAGCTCGGGAAAGTCCTGGCGCAGCGGCTTCATCACGCGCTCGACGAACACCGCCTCGCGGTCGAACAGGTCCACCTCGGGGTCCGTCACTTCCCCGTGCACCAGCAGCAGCAGGCCTTCGCGCTGCATCGCCTCCAGCGTCCTGTAGGACTTGCGCAGGTCGGTCACGCCGGCGTCGCTGTTGGTGGTGGCGCCAGCCGGATAAAGCTTGAGCGCGACCACGCCGGCGGCCTTGGCCTTGGCAATCTCTTCCGGGGGCGTGTTGTCGGTCAGGTAGAGCGACATCAGCGGCTGGAAATCCCGCCCGGCGGGCACGGCGCCGAGGATGCGCTCGCGGTAGGCCGCTGCCTGCGCGGCCGTGGTCACCGGCGGGCGCAGGTTGGGCATGATCAGCGCGCGGCCCATCTGGCGCGCGCTGGCCGGCACCACGCCGTGCATGGGCGCGCCGTCGCGCACGTGCAGGTGCCAGTCGTCCGGGCGGATCAGGGTGAGGCGGTCCACGGCGGCGGGCGTGGTGGAAGCAAGGGAAATCGCGGCAGCAGTCATGCAGCGGATTCTCCCACCGGGGCGATGGCCGCTCCGTCGCGAAACCAATCCCCAAGCGTAGGACAAACCGCACGCGCGCGTGCGCTGCACGCTGGCATCAAGGACATCTGTTGCGCCGCATGATCAACCCCATTGCGACCCCTCCCAAGAATGTTCACGATGCCCTCGTGGACCGCCTGCGGTCGCGGCGGTCACGGGGTTTGTCTTCAGGAGCGCGCCATGTCTGAAATTGCTGTCCAGAAACAGATCTTCCCCAGCCCGCTGGCGGCCGAACGCCGCGACAGCGCCCGCCGACACATCGCGCGGCCCTTGCAACTGCCTTCGGCCACCGCGCCCGGCATCAGCGAGGCCTCGTGCTGCGTGCCCGAGCAGGCCACGCCGGGACTGGTGGCCCTGCCCACCGGCCGGCTGGTCTGGTGGACCGGCCGGGTGGCCATCGGCCTGCGCTACCAGCCACTGGCGCGGTCGGTGGACACCGAGGTCAGCCAGTCCGCGGAATGGATCCAGTCTCTCCTGCTGCATTGAGCACCCGGCCTCAGGCGTATCTGATCCCACCCGCCGGGCGGGCTGCGCCTCCGGCTCCGACAAAAAGGCCGACGCTCCCTTGACGGAGGCGCCGGCCCGGTCCTGCCCGTGAATCTCGGGCTGGCAGCTCACTGCCTGTTCAATGCTGCAGGATTTTCGACAGGAAATCCTTGGCGCGTGGGGAGCGTTCATCGGCATTGCCGAAGAAGGAGTCCTTGTTGCAGTCCTCGATGATCTTGCCGGCGTCCATGAAGATCACGCGGTTGCTGACCTTCTTGGCGAAACCCATTTCGTGGGTCACGCACATCATCGTCATGCCCTCTTCGGCCAGCTTGACCATCACGTCCAGCACTTCGCCGACCATTTCCGGGTCCAGCGCCGAGGTGGGTTCGTCGAACAGCATCACCATCGGGTCCATGGACAGCGCGCGGGCAATCGCCACGCGCTGCTGCTGACCGCCGGAGAGCTGGCCGGGGAACTTGTCCTTGTGGGCGCTCAGGCCCACGCGCTCCAGCATCTTCAGGCCGCGGACGACGGCGTCGTCCTTGCTGCGGCCCAGCACCTTGATCTGCGCCAGCGTCAGGTTCTCGGTCACCGAGAGGTGCGGGAACAGCTCGAAATGCTGGAACACCATGCCCACGCGGCTGCGCAGCTTGGGCAGGTTGGTCTTGGGATCCGACAGGCTGATGCCGTCGACCACGATGTCGCCCTTCTGGAACGGCTCCAGCGCGTTCACCGTCTTGATCAGCGTGGACTTGCCCGAGCCCGAAGGCCCGCAGACCACCACCACTTCGCCCTTCTTGATCGTCGTCGTGCAATCGGTCAGCACCTGGAAGCTGCCGTACCACTTGGAGATGTTCTTGATGTCGATCACAGCATGTCCTTATCTGATGATGGCGATTTTCTTCTGCAGGCGACGCACCAGCATCGACAGGCTGAAGCAGATGACGAAGTAGACAACCGCGGCGACCAGGTAGGTCTCGACCGGGCGGTTGAAGTTCTTGCCGGCCACCTCGAAGCCCTTGAGCAGGTCATAGGCGCCGATCGCATAGACCAGCGAGGTGTCCTGGAACAGCACGATGGTCTGGGTGAGCAGCACCGGCAGCATGTTGCGGAAGGCCTGCGGCAGCACCACCAGCTTCATGGTCTGCGCGTAGGTCATGCCGACCGCGTAACCGGCGTACTGCTGGCCGCGCGGCACGCTCTGGATGCCGGCCCGCATGATCTCCGAGTAGTAGGCTGCCTCGAACACCGAGAAGGTGATGATGGCCGACAACTCGGCGCCCATCGGGCGGCCGATCAGCAGCGGGATCAGCAGGAAGAACCACAGGATGACCATCACCAGCGGGATGGAACGCAGCGTGTCCACGTAGATCGTGGCCGGCCACACCAGCCACGGCTTGCCGGACAGGCGCATCAGCGCTAGCAGCGTGCCCAGTGCGATGCCGCAGATCATCGCGACCAGCGTCAGCTGGATCGAGAAGAAGAATCCCTTGGCAATGAAGCTGGAGACGATCTGCCAGCTGAGGAAGGAAAAATCGAGATTCATCGCCCACCTCCCGCGACGCCCGGCACGCGGATCCAGCCTTCGATCAGCTTGGCGATCCGGTTGATGGCAAAGGCGGACACGAAGTACAGCCCGGTCACCGCGAGGTAGACCTCGATGCCGCGCGAGGTTTCCTCCTGTGCCTGCATCGCAAACTGGGTCAGCTCGGCCACGCTCACCGCGAAGGCCACCGACGAGTTCTTCACGATGTTCATGCTCTCGCTGGTGAGCGGCGGGATGACGATGCGAAAGGCCATCGGCAGGATCACGTAGCGGTAGGTCTGCGGCAGCGTCAGGCCCATGGCCAGGCCGGCGTAGCGCTGGCCTTTCGGCAGGCTCTGGATGCCGGCGCGCACCTGCTCGGCCACACGGGCCGAGGTGAAGAAGCCCAGGCCCACGACCACCAGCAGGAAGCTGGGCACCGCACGCAGCGGCGGCACCAGCGTGGGCAGCACGTGGTACCAGAGGAAGATCTGCACCAGCAGCGGAATGTTGCGGAACAGCTCGGTCCAGGCATTGCCGAAGGCCACCAGCGCCTTGCTCGGCGTGGTGCGCAGGATGCCCATCAGCGAGCCGACCAGCAGCGCGACGATCAGCGCCAGAACCGACACGCTCAGCGTCCAGCCCCAGGCCGACAGCAGCCAGTCCAGGTAGGTGACGTCGCCCTTGGCGCCGAAGCACCGCGGGGCCACCTGTTGTTCAATGGTGTCCTTGCAGAACACCTCCCAATCCCAAGTCGCCATTGCGAACTTCCCTCCTGGCTGGCCTCGATGAGTCACGCAGGGCGCCGCCGCTCAGCGACGGCGCCTCAGCATGAAGCGCAGATCACTTCTTCGCGTAGTCTTCCATCGGCTTGTCGTTCGGGTTCGCCCAGGCCGCCTTGGTGGCTTCAGACAGCGGCAGGCCGACCTTGGTGTTGGCCGGCGGGATGGGCTGCAGGAACCACTTGTCGTAGAGCTTGGCGATGTCGCCGGACTTCATCATCGCCTTGATGCTGTCGTCCACGGCCTTCTTGAAGGCCGGGTCGTCCTTGCGGATCATGATCGCGATCGGTTCGACCGACAGCACTTCGCCGACGATCTTGAAGTCGGCCGGGTTCTTGGCCTTGGAGATGTTGCCGGCCAGGATCTGGCCGTCCATTACGAAGGCATCGGCTCGGCCCGATTCCAGCAGCAGGAAGCTGTCGGCGTGGTCCTTGCCGAACAGTTCCTTGAAGTCCACGCCGGTGGCGCGTTCGTGCTTGCGCAGCGTCTGCACCGAGGTGGTGCCGGTAGTGGTGGCAATCGTCTTGCCAGCCAGTTGGGCGATGGACGTGATGCCGGAGTTGGCCTTCACCGCGATGCGCACTTCTTCGACGTAGGTCGTGACGGCAAAGGCCACGTCCTTCTGGCGCGTGGCGTTGTTGGTGGTGGAGCCGCACTCGATGTCCACGGTGCCGTTCTGGACCAGCGGGATGCGGTTTTGCGAAGTGACCGGCTGGTACTTCACGGCCAGCGAGCTCAGGCCCAGCTGCTTGCGCACGTCGCTCAGCACCTTCTCGCAGATCTCGATGTGGTAGCCGACGTACTTGCCGTCACCCAGGGTGTACGACAGCGCGCCGGACGACTCGCGCACACCCATCGTGACGCTGCCGCTGTCCTTGATCTTCTTCAGCGTGTCGGTGGCCTGGGCATGCACGCTGCCGACCACGGCGGACAGGGCGGCCGCAGCCAACAGTGCACGGCGGGTCGAAGGGGAAACAAGTTTGGTGAACATCAAGGACTCCATCATGGTCAGGAAACGAAAAAAGAAAACGCGGGCCAGCCTCAGGGAAGCGGCTGGTCACCGGGTTGGCGGTAAAGCTTGAGCAGGGACTCGGACGGCGGCCAGTTCAGGTTCTGGCCGCGCGGCGGAATGGGCCGCTGGAACCAGCGGGTGTAGATCTTCAAGGCCTCGCCGCTGGTCAACAAGCGGGTCAACGCGCGGTCCACCACGGCCTTCAGCGCCGGGTCGTCGCGCCGCATCATGCAGCCGTAGACCTCGGAGGACATCGGCGTGCCGGTGACGATCCAGTCCTCCGGCAGGCGCGCCTTGGCGCGTTCGCCGTAGAGCAGCGCGTCGTCCAGCATCAGCGCCTCGACCTGGCCTTGCTCCAGCGCCTGGAAGGCGTCGTCATGGTCGCGTGCGGTGACGATCTGGATGCGGCTGCCGCGGGACTCGTTGTAGGTGCGCAGCAGCCGGTCCGAGGTGGTGCCGGAGGTGACGACAACCTTGCGGCCGGCCAGGTCGGCAAAGTCCTTGATGGCGGCGTCGCGCTTGACCAGCAACCGCGTGCTGATGACGAAGATGGAGGTGGAAAACGCCACCAGCCGGCCGCGCTCGGCCGTGTTCGAGGTCGAGCCGCATTCCAGGTCCACGGTGCCGTTCTGCACCAGCGCCAGGCGGTTCTGCGAGGTGACGGGCACCAGTTTCAACGTCAGCGCCGGCAGCTTCAGCTCGGCCTTGATCGCGTCGGCCACCTTCAGCATCAAGTCCTGCGAGTAACCGACCACCTGGCGCTTGCCGTCGTAATACGAAAACGGCACCGAGGACTCGCGGTGGCCCAGGTTGATGGTGCCGGTTTCGGCGATGCGCGCCAGCGTGGGCGAGGCCGGCACCGCGCTGGCCGCGGCAGCCGAAGGCGTGGCCGCGCGGCCCACCAGCGCCAGCCCGCAAAGGGCGACGGCAGCGCACAGCCTGGCGGCTGTTTGCCTCATCGCTCCCCTTGCCTGGTGACTGCCCATCTGCTGCTGGCCTGCTTGTACGGTATTGGTGGCGCATTTGCGCCATCCACCCCCTAATGCAGACACCGTGCCAGCCCAGCGCAGCGGGGCACAAAGCCGCTTCTCCCCGCTGGCCAGACCGGCCGGCAGCCGCGCCGAACGGAAATCCGTCAGGCCCACCCTCAGCACGAACGGCTTTCCGTTCACATGGCTTGAGCCACCCTGCCCCGCCCGATGCTCGGGCCGCCAAATCTGCTCGTCCAGACGGGCGTTTGCGCAAGCCGAAGGTCCTGCCCACCGCACGGGCGCCCCGCGCTTGGCACTGGACGCCAGTCGCGAGCCACCATTGCCAGGTTGGACCGGCACCGCTAGTATTACCGTGTAATACTTGGAGACGCAATGGAAGTCACGTCAGTCACCAGCAAAGGGCAGGTGACCATCCCGAAGGAACTGCGACAGCGGCTCGGCATTCGGCAGGGCAGCCGCATTGAGTTCTCGCTGGTCGGTGACCACGTCGAAATGCGGGTCCGAAGTTCGCCCTCCGGCGAGGCCGGCAGCGGGTTCGGCATGCTCAAGACCCGGCGCACGACCGTGCCGGCGGATCTCGACCCCGCCATGTTGATCAAGCGCGGACTCAAGCGATGATCGGCCTGGACACCAACGTCCTGGCCCGGTACTACATCGACGATGAGGCGGACGCCGAGGCGCAGCGCCAGCGCCTGGCAGCTCGGCGTCTCATCGAGTCCGGTCAGCCACTGATGGTGTGCAAGTCCGTGGTTCTCGAGCTTGAATGGGTCATGCGCGGTTACTACGGTTTCGACCACGCCGAGGTGGCCTCCGTCATGCGGCACCTGCTTGCGCAGGCTCACATCGCCCTGGAAGACCGCGAGGCCATTGAGCAAGCGCTCTCCAACAGTGAGGCAGGCATTGATTTCGCCGACGCGCTGCACCACGCAAGCTACAAATCCTGCGAGAGCCTCGCAACATTTGATGACCGCAAGTTCGCCCGGCGAGCCAAGAAGCTCGGATTGGCACCCGCCGTGATGGTCCTGGCGTAGCAGTCCGCCTCAACCATCACGGCAAGTTCTCACCCATGGCATTCAGGCCAGGTTTCGGCGCGATGCGTTGGCAAGACGCGGCCAAGCCTGGACAGTGACGCCTGTCGCGCGCGGGGTCGTGACGCAATGCCGGCAATGGAACGGTCAGCCGATCATCGGCTGCGGCTGCAGCGTTGACGGCCACCGACCCAGACCGGTCATTGGGGAGAAACTCGGTGTCCAAGCAGCAGTCCTCAGCGCTCCGATAATGCCGCGTGATGCGATCCGTTAACCAAGCCCTCCTTCGATACTTCCTCCCAAGGCTTC
>Ga0307514_10003856_pt1 | contig 14091 bp, 14 predicted proteins | sample 16_EM_MG_FD_203088 | JGI IMG/M metagenome (GOLD analysis project Ga0307514, IMG submission 203088) | Populus trichocarpa ectomycorrhiza microbial communities from riparian zone in the Pacific Northwest, United States - 16_EM | ecosystem: Host-associated > Plants > Roots > Unclassified | place... | reverse complement strand
TGCGGGGCCAGATTCTCGGCGTGCGTCGCATCCTGGTCGCCGCTGTCCATGGTGAGCAGGCCCATGACGTGACGCAGCTCGGTCATGGCCGCCCGGCCGCTCGCCTCGACGGCGAGCAGTGCCTCGTCGGCCTCGTCGGGGACGGCTCTCATGACCCTGCGGGCGGCGCCGGCCTGGATGACCATGACGCTGACGTTGTGGGTGACGACGTCGTGCAGTTCGCGGGCGATTCTGGCGCGTTCCTCGTCGACGGCGCGGCGCAGCGCCTCGGCCTGCTCGCGTTCCACGGCGGTCAGCCGGACGCGGCCCTCGTCGCTCCGTACCCGCCAGGTGCGCAGTCCGTTGGCGGCCATCGCGAGTGGCCCGAGGATCCACAGGACCACATACTCGTTCGGGACGATGCCCGGCTGATACGGGTAGACGTGGGTGGTCGAGGAGCCCGACGTGTAGACCAGGAGGACCGCCGTCGGTACGGCCGCCAGGGTGGGAGTCCTGTACGGGCTGTAGGCAGCGGCGCTGTAGACGGCGACGACGAGGGGGTAGAAGGTCAGCCGCGCAACGTCCTGAGGCGTCAGCAGCGCCAGGCAGGTCACGGCGCACAACACGGCGAGCGGGTACCGGCGACGCAGTACCAGGGCACCCGAAGTGGCGAGCGCGAGGGCGCTCAGGGCGACTTGCGCATGCGTTCCCGACGGATGGACCGCCCTTTCCACACCGGGGAGGACCTCGCGTATCTGGTTGTCGGCGACGTCGATGGCGTAGTACACGGTGGTGACGGCGAAGGCCGCCGCCACGACCAGGTCGAACTGCCGGCCGCGCCGGGTGAGACGCGGTGCCGGTCCGGTGGGGCGCAGCGCACCACGGGCCGCCTCCCGCAGGCGTTCCACCGGTGTCGTCTCATTCGTCACCGGCACATTCTCACCGCCACCCCGTCCTCGTGGGATCCGTCTTGGGGATCAGTCCTGGCACGCCGGGTACATCAGCCGCCTACTTCTCAGGGATGACGCCGACAGGCCCTCGTTCCCTCGGAGGACCGGAAACGGCTCGGGCGAAGGATGTGGCCGGGACGGGAGCCCGCCTAGCGTCCAGGGCGCCAGATGTGCGGACCCAAGGAGCCTTCATGACCGAGCCGTTGATCAACCTGCGTGACGTGAGCCGCAGATATGACGACGGGCCGCCCGCCCTGCAGGACGCGTCGCTGACCGTGTTGCCCGGTGAGGCCGTCGCGATCCTCGGGCCGTCCGGCAGTGGCAAGTCCACCCTGCTCAACCTGCTCGCGGGCCTGGACCGGCCGGACACGGGGACCGTCACCGTGGCCGGCGTACAGGTCGATCAGCTGGGCGAGGCCGCGGCGGCACGCTACCGGCGCTCCAGGATCGGCATGATCTTCCAGTTCTTCAACCTGCTCGACGACCTGACCGTCACGGACAACGTCGCGCTGCCCGCGCAACTGGCCGGCACGGCCAGAGACGAAGCGCATCGCCGGGCGGCGGAACTCCTCGAAGCCCTCGGCATCGCCCGGCACGACCGCGCCTACCCGGGGCGGTTGTCCGGTGGTGAACGCCAACGCGTCGCGGTGGCAAGGGCGTTGATGAACCGGCCGCCGCTGCTCCTGGCCGACGAGCCCACCGGCGCGCTCGACACGGCCGCAGGCCAGGACGTCAGCCGTCTGCTCAGGGACCTCAACGCCGAGGGCCAGACCCTGGTCGTCGTCACTCACGATCTCGCCCTGGCCGGCTCCTGCACCAACCGCACGGTGCGGATCGTCGACGGCCGGATCGCCGAGGACGTCAGCGTGGAGGCGGCCCGATGAGCGCGCTGGGCCGGGTGGTGCGTTCGGGCGTGGGCCGACGCCGGGTGCAGACGCTCGTGATCGGACTGACCGCGATGATGGCGGTCGCCGCGTCCGTCCTGGGAGGCTCGCTGCTGGTGGTCTCCGGCGCCCCGTTCGACGACGCCTTCGACCGGCAGCACGGCGCGCACCTGTCCGTCGAGTACGACGCGGCCCGCACCAGTGCCGGGCAGGCGAGGTCGACCGGGCGTGCCGACGGAGTGGCAGCCGCGGCAGGCCCGTTCCGCACGGTGTCGGTCACCCCACGCATCCACGACGGCGCGGACGCGTGGCCGATGACCGTCGCCGGCCGCGGCGATCACGGGGGAGCGGTGGACGACCTCACCCTGACCGCCGGGCGGTGGGCCACCCGCCCCGGCGAGATCGTGCTGAGCACCGACGCCTCACTGTTCCCCACCCTCGGTCTCGAACTCACCTTCCCCGGCCTGCCCGATGCCGCCACCCTGAAGGTGGTCGGTGCTGCTCGCTCGGTCACGCGGAGCGCCGACGCGTGGGTGACACCGGCCCAGGTCACCGAGCTCAGCACGCCCGACCGCCCCGGCGGCTACCAGATGCTCTACCGCTTCACCGCAGCCGACACCGACGCACAGGTCTCGGCAGGCCGCAAGGCCGTGACCGCGGGAGCCAAGGCGGTGACGGGGACGCAGTCCTGGCTCACCGTCAGGGCGTCCGCCGAGCGCGACACGGCGCTGTACGTACCTTTCCTCCTCGCGTTCGGAGTCCTGGGCCTGGTCATGTCCGTGCTCATCGTCGGCAACGTGGTTGCCGGCACAGTGGGTGCGGGGCTGCGCCGGATCGGCGTCCTGAAGGCCATCGGCTTCACCCCGGCGCTGGTCGTGCGGGCCTACGTGGGCCAGGCGTTGATCCCGGCGGCGGCCGGCACGGCACTCGGCGTCCTCGCGGGGCACCTGCTGGCCGTGCCGGTGATGTCCGAGACCGCGGACGTCTACGGCACCACCTCCCTGGCTGTCGTCCCCTGGGTCGACGCGGCCGTGGTCTCCGGCGTGCTCTGCCTGGTCGCGGTGACCGCGTGGGCGAGCGCCTGGCGGGCCGGTCGGCTGCGCACGGTCGACGCGCTCGCCGTCGGGCGTGCCGCGCGGACGAACCGCGGCCGGTGGGCGGTACGCCTGGCCGGACGGCTGCCGCTGCCGCGGCCGATCGCCCTGGGGCTGACCCGTCCCTTCGCCCGCCCTGCCCGTGCCCTGGGCATGGGGACGGCGGTCCTGTTCGGCGCCACCGCCATCACCTTCACCGTCGGCATGGGGGCATCCCTGGGCGAAGTGATGGAGGCCAAGGCCCACGACGCCGCCGACGTCACCGTCGCCGCACCTCTGCCGGCACCCGGCCCCGACGGTCCGATCGCCACGACCGAGCCTGAGCCCGACGCGGCCGCCGTCGCCGCCGTGATCGACTCGCGGCCCGCGACCCGGACCTACTACAGCACCGCGTCGGCCCGGGCCACCGTGCCCGGCGTTGCCGGCACCACCGCGGTGGTCGCCTTCACCGGCGACGCCTCCTGGGGCGGCTACACCATGGTCTCCGGCCGCTGGATCGCCAAGCCCGGAGAGGCCGTGGTACCCACCGCCTTCCTCAGCGCCACCGGCAAACACATCGGGGGCACTGTCACGCTGGGCGGTCTGGGCGAGGCGGTCACGGTTCGGATCGTCGGCGAGGTCCTCGACCCCCGCAACGACGGCATGCAGGTGTTCACCGACGCCGCGACGCTCGCACCCGCGCACCCGGACCTGACGGAGACCACGCAGCACATCGCGGTGAAATCCGGTACCGACGTGGCCACTTACGTCGACGCGCTGAACAAGGGCCTGAAACCGCTCGGGGTCACCGCCCGGACCGGCGGCATCGAAGGCGGCAGCGACATGGTCGTCACCCTGAACGCACTGTCCGCGCTTCTGACACTGATGCTCGTCGCCGTCGCGGCGCTGGGTGTGCTCAACGCGGTCGTACTCGACACTCGCGAACGCGTCCGGGAACTCGGCGTCCACAAAGCCCTGGGCATGACCCCCCGGCAGATGATCGCGATGGTGATCACCTCCATCGTCGTGACCGGACTGGCCGGAGGCGCCTTGGGCGTTCCGCTCGGCGTCACCCTGCACGGCTGGGTCCTCCCCGCCATGGGGCACAGCGCCGGCCTCGACCTCCCCGACTCCGTGCTCGCCGTCTACGACGCGAGCACGCTGTCCCTGCTGGTCCTGGGCGCCCTGCTCATCGCCGTCCTGGGCGCGCTCCTGCCCGCGGGCTGGGCCGCGAGGATACGCACCGCCACCGCTCTGCGGACCGAATAGGGAAGAGGCCGAAGGGCTCAAGGTCAGCTTGGGGCCTTGCGGGCGAGCAGGTGAACTTCCTGGAACTGCCGCCGGTCGGTGGGCTGGGGCTCGCGAACCATCCGGGCCACCTCGGCCAACCCGGACTCGCGCAGTATCGCGGCGAGGTGATCAGGCCACCACTGGTAGGCCGGCGCGACTGCGTGATCGAAGACCTGCGTCGGGTGAGACGGATCATCGCTTGCCGAAAAGCTGATCAGAAGGTGGCCGCCAGGTGCCAGCACACGATGGAACTCCGCCAGGATGACGGGGAGTTCCCGCGGTGGCGTGTGGATGATGGACCAACGTGAGAGTACGCCGCCCAGCACGCCGTCAGCGGTGTCCAACGCGGTCATGGAGCCCACGTCGAACCGCAGGCCCGGATAGGTCTGTCGAGCCAACTTGATCATCGCAGGAGAGGCATCGACACCGAACGCCGCCAGGCCCAGCTCTTCCAGATGAGCGGTGATATGGCCGGGCCCACACCCCAGGTCCGCGACCTGGCCGTCCCCACTCGCATGTACGACCTCGGCGAAGGCACCCAGGATCGCACGGTCCAGGGGACGGTCACGCAGCGAGTCGCGGAACAGCTGCGCATAAGTGAGGGCAGCAGTGTCGTAGGCCTCGCGGGTGGCGTTGAGGGCATCGTGTTCGACCATACTCAGGACAGTAGTTCCTGGCGCTGAGGCGAACCGAGAGAATCACGATCTTCCCTGCCGCCCGTTCTCCCCGGCGCGGTGCCGGGGGGAGTGTGCGGCATGTGAAGTACCCCAGGAAGTCCTCCAAGTCGCTGTCGGCGGGGCCGTGTTCCGACTGTCCGAATGCCTGACGGATCACGTGTTGGGGAGTTCGATTCGTGCCTGTGCCTGTGCCTGTGGCTGTGCCGAGGCTCGGGCGAGGATCTCGTCGACGGTCTGGGTGGGGGTCTGTTCGGAGGTGTCGATCCAGTGCCCGAGGCGGGGTGTCTCCTGTCGCAGAGCGTGATCGAGGGGGCCGACCGTCCAGGCGTCGTAGGCGGTCTTGGTCCTGGCGGCGTCGCGTGCGGCGATGGCGTCCGGGTGTGGGGTGAGGGCGATCACGTGGAGAGGGCGGCTGCGTATCTGCGCGACCATCCGGGCCAGGTGTTCCCCGAGAATGACGTCCTGGGTAACCACGGTGAAGCCGGACTCGAAGTAGCTGTCGACGACCTGCGCGGTCAGCTGATGGCGGAGCCGGAGCTGTCGCCCTGCTTCCTCGGACGGGTCGGCAGTCATGTCGGCTCGGCCGTTGACCACCATGCGCCGGAACAGATCCCCGCGCACGTGCACTGACCTCGGGAGCCGCTCGGCCAGCAGTTGAGCGACCGTCGACTTGCCCGCCGCGGGGATCCCGGTGATGAGGTAGATCGCCTGGCTCGTGCTCGGTCCGTGAGGCTGCGTGCGGTTGGTGGCCTGATCGGCAGTGGGCGGGATCATGGGGTTCGACGCTCCTTGGTTCGTTGGCTCTTATCAGCGGCTGCGGCGAAGCAAGGTCCTCCGCACGGTGAGCGAAGCGAGATGGGTCCCCGGCCGAAGGCTGGGGGAGTCACGGTGACCGCGGGCAACTCTTCCACGCTCAACGACGGCGTGGCGGCCCTCCTCCTGGCCGAAGAGGAGGAACTGAGGGCGATGGGCCGCGAGCCGCTCGTGCGGATCGCCACGTCGGGCGTCTCCGGGATCGAAAGGTGAGCGATTCCGGATCCGACCTCAACTAGACGATTCTCCAACCCGGTTGACGCCTCATCAGTCATTGACAGTCTCGATTATGGACTACCGTGCCGGTCATGACCACGGACGACTGGTTGACCGACACCCGTACCTCTTACGACACGGTGGCAGTCAGCTATGCCGACCAAGTACGCGATGCCATCGCCGGACATCAGTACCTCCGCGCGGCTCTGGTGTTGTTCGCCGACAGCGTGCGGTCCACCTGTTCAGTCGCGATCAAGGGGCGGCTCGCGTGAACCGCGGAGCCTCCACCAGCCCAGAACGAGCCGCCGGTTGGGCTGGTGGGCGGGGCGTCAGTCGGCGGTGAAGTAGTGGCCGTATCAACCGACCACCGAGGGGTCAGCCCGCCCCGCCGTCGAGCAGCCAGTTGTAACGCAGCCGCAGCGCCCGCTCGGTGCTGGCCGCCACGGTGACGAGCCCGACCACGGCGTTGGCCCCTGCCGAGAGATCAATGGGCGAGATGAAGGTCCCGACGTACTGGGCGAGGCCCTCCGGGTCCCGGGTGATCTGTTCGGCGAGCTGAAGGATCAGGAGAACCAGGCCGATGAGGAGCACGATCATCGAGAGGAAACCCATACAGCGACTCAGCGCGGGGTGCGATCGGTCGAGACGTGCGCGGCGTCCCTCGGCGGAGGCGGGGTCCGGGATCAGCGGGAACTCGGCCCCCTCGGCGGTGACGTAGTGGCAGCGCTTGAGCCCGAAGTTGCTCGCCCTTACTTCGACGGTGCCACCCTGGACGGGGAAGACGGCGGGGACCTTGGACTCGGCGTGATGCCTGCCATCGAGGTACAGGTGGGCCTTGACGTAGCCATCCGACTGATTCTGATGCCTGACGTCGACGGCGTAGCCCATCTGCCGGCCGTCGTCGTTCTTCAGCGGGAGATGGAACAGCGCGCGGGTAAGCATCTGCCACCAGCGGAAACGCTTCAACGGTCGCCCGTCCCCGGGCTTGACCCGCTGCACAGCCCGACGATGCCGCCACTCCTTGAACATGCTTCCGCTCCCGTTACTTGCTCGGCTCCGCCGCGCAGGCGAGATCCTGCGACGGGCGCTGCCCGGTGGTCAGGAACGCCGTCACCGCGTCTTTCGCGCACGTGTTGCGGCCGAACGGATAGACACCGTGGCCGCCCTGATCGGCCGTCACCATCGTGGCCCGCTCACCGAACGCCCGCCGCAGCTTCTGGGCGCCGGCCAGCGGCGTTCCCGGGTCGCGCTCGTTCTGCACCATGAGCACGTTCGACGGGCCCCGGTCACCGATGTGCACCGGCGGCTCGACCCGCTCGGTCGGCCAGAACGCGCACGGTCCGATGCCGGCCGTGGACCCGCCCAGCATCGGATACCTCAGCCGGTCGACCGCGACATTGCGCCGATACTCCCGAACTGTCCCCGGCCAGCGCGTGTCACCGCAGATCACATAGAAACGCGCGGCCATGAGGTTCTCCATGTTCGGCAACAGCGGAATGGACGGCACCGGTCGGTCCGTGTCGACCGCTTGCCAGAACTCGGCCACCTGGGGCATGAACGCATCAACGTAGAGACGGTCGAACGTGAACCCGCGGAACGCATCGCCGTCGATGCCCTGGACCGGCTTCGCCTGCAACCGCTCCGCGAGATCGAAGAACTTCGCGGTCACCTGCTCCGGTGTGGTGCCCAGGCCGTACTCGGGGTGCGCGGCCGCGAACTTCGCGAAGTCCGGGAACCGGTCCTCCATTCCACGGGCGAACGAGCGCATGGCCGTGATGTCGTAACCACCGGGACCCATGTTGCTGTCGAGCACGACCCGGTCGCTGCGCTTCGGGAACATCGTCGTGTACACCGCACCGAGGGAGGTGCCGTAGGAGGCACCGAGGTATGAGATCTTCGGCTCGCCCAGCGCCGCCCGGATCCGGTCCATGTCGCGCGCGGTGTTCGCGGTGGTGGTGTACGGCAGCATCCATGCCGTCCGCGAGGTGACGCACTGCTCGGCGATGGTCCGCGCGTTCCCCGCCGCTCGCGCGACGTCGGCCGCGGTGTGCGCGTACGGCGGGAAGTTGCCGCGGTACTGCTGCTCCTGCGTCAGATCGCAGGTCACCGGCGTGCTGCGGCCGACGCCACGCGGGTCGAAGCCGATCACGTCGTAGGAGTCAAGCACCTTCTGCGGCAGCCCCGAGCCGGCGAGAATGGCCGGGTAGTCGAGCCCCGCACCACCAGGACCGCCGGGATTGGTCAGCAGCACGCCGCGGCGCTTCGAGGGTTCCTTGCTCACCAGCCGGGAGATCGCGATCTCGATCTGCCGGCCGTCGGGATCGCGGTAGTCCAGCGGGACGTCGAGGGTCGAGCACTCCAGACGGGGTGCGGCGACCTTCTCCGGGCATGGACCCCACTGCACGGTGTCCGGCGTCGTGGCCGCCGTGTCCGGCGTCGCCACCGCCGGCACTCCCGGAATCGCGATCGCCGCCACCGCGGTGACGGCGATCGCGAGGGGCAGGGTTGTGCGCATCTGATGTCCTCCTGAAGGGGTGCACGGGGGAGCCGGAACGGGCGGGCTCGGGATGTCTCCGACGCCGGTCGTCGCTCATGCGGACCAACGCGTCGATCGGGGCGTGGTGGTAGAGGCCGGGGGCGGCCAGGTGGAGCGCGTGAACGGCCAAGTCCCTTTACCGGGCGCGTCGGCGCACCTGCCGTAGGTGCGGGTCTGTCGTCCCGGAGGGCGTCAGGGCGTTCCTCGGCCGCGGAATCTCCCGGGGTCACCGGCCTGCTCGGTGTCCGGTATCTGGCGGGTATGCGCCCAGGCACCGGAGACCACTGCGACGAGTGCGATGGATCCGAGGAGGATCATCTGGCCGGCGAGGCCGCCGGGGACCCCGTTGAGGATGCCCCAGACGGGGGCGGAGTCCTGGTCGAGCAAACCGTGGATCATCCCTTGGGCGGCCAGGGCTGTGATCACCATCCCGACCGCCTCAAGGGCCATATAGCCCCCCTTGCGCATCGCGTTTCTCCGTCTCGTGTCCCGTTGTCTCGGCACGTGAAGGAGTCTGTTCGTGCGACGGGGCAGGCACATCAGCCCGGCGGCTCGCCCCGCCTTCGACCACAGGCGGGGCGATGATGCGACTTTGGTCGAGGGCGCATCCGCCCCCGGTCTGACTCAACGGCCGCGCGGTGTCGCGATAATGACCAGGTGAACACGGACGTCGCGGCACGGCTCGGGTGGTGGCAGCAGACATGGCGACTGGCCGCCGCCGTGGCAGTGGGCATACCGCTCTGGCTCTCCATCGGTGTGGTGCTGCGGGGGCAGGCGGGCGAAACGGGCTCATGGCTCGTCATCGGGGATCCGCTGGTGGCATTGGGCTGCCTGACGGCGCTTGTGTGGCGGCGGCGGTTCCCGCTCGCCGTCACCATGACGGTCGCGATCGCCTCGACCGCGTCGGCACTCGCCGCCGGCGCCTCGTTTCTGGCGCTGGTTTCGATCTCCACTCGTCGCCGTCCGGTGGAGATCGGGGTGGTCGGGCTGGCCTTCGTGACCGCGTCACAGTTCGCCGGCGGGTTCTACCCCGTCCAGAGCTCGCCCGGCTTGTTGTGGGTCCAACTCGCCTTTCCGGCACTGATCGCGGGCATCGCGGTGGCCGCGGGCATGGCCATCGGCGCGCGGCGTGTCGAAGTGCGGTCCCTGCGAGACCGGGCGGAGAGCGCGGAACGGGAACAGACCGCACGAGCGGCGCAGGTACGGGCCCTGGAACGCAACCGGATCGCCCGCGAGATGCATGATGTGCTCGCGCACCGGATCTCCCTGGTCGCCATGCAGGCCGGAGTGCTGGACCACCGCAGCGGCCTCAGCGCCGAGGAGAACCGCGTGCTGGTCCGCGGCATCGCCGACGGCTCCCACCAAGCCCTGGAAGAACTACGGGATGTCCTCGGTGTGCTCCGGGCCGATCCGGGCCGTCCGGAACCACCACAACCCTCCCTCCAGGGAATCCCCGACCTGGTGGCCGACGCCCGCACATCCGGACTGGACGTCACGCTCACCACCGGCGTGACGGGACAACCGCCCGACGTCGTCGGACGGACCTGCTACCGGATCGTCCAGGAAGGACTGACCAACGCCGCCAAACACGCCCCAGGCGCCCACGTACACATCACTCTCGAAGGAACAGCAGGCGACACACTCGACGTCAGCGTCCACAACTCCCCAGCCACCACAGCGACCGCACAACCACCGGCATCGGGATTCGGCCTCCTCGGCCTCACCGAACGCGTCACCCTCGCCGGCGGAAAACTCGACCACCGCCACACACCCGACCACGGGTACCTCCTGACCGCGCAGCTACCCTGGCCGAACCCCACCCACGAAAAGAGGGTATGAGTGGATACCGAGCGGGAACCGGTGCGTGTCGTCGTCGTCGACGACGACCAACTGGTGCGGATGGCGCTGCGGCTCGTCATCGACGGCGAACCGGACCTGACCGTCGTCGCGGAGGCGGCCGACGGGGACGCCGCGATCACCGTGGTGGACGAGCAGCGGCCGGACGTCGTGCTGATGGATGTGCGGATGCCCCGCCGTGACGGTCTCAGCGCGACCCGCGAACTCCTCACCCGACCGGCGCCGCCGCGGGTGCTCATGCTGACCACCTTCGACTCCGACGATCTGGTGCTCGGCGCACTGCGCGCCGGAGCACTCGGGTTCGTCCTCAAGGACACCCAACCGCCGCGGATTCTCGACGCGGTGCGGACCGTCGCGGACGGCAACCCCGTGCTGTCTCCAGCGGCCACAGCACGGGTGATCGCCGCCGCCACCAGCCCGCAGTCCTCTCACACCCGCGACTCATCCCGTGAAGCCGCGCGGAAACAGCTGTCCACACTGACCGAACGAGAGCGCGAAACCGCTCGGGCCATCGCGGACGGACTGGGCAACCCGGAAATCGCCCAGCGGCTGCACATCAGCATCGCGACGGTCAAGGCACACGTGGGCAACGTGTTCGCCAAGCTGGCGCTCGAGAATCGGGTACAGATCGCACTCCTGGTCCGCGACGCGGAGGAATGACCAGCCCGGCGGAATGGTCTGTTCGGGCGCCGCTTCTACCGTTGCCTGCGTGGTGTGCGTGGCCGTGACGGTCACGGTGGGCTGCGGCTCGGCTGCAGCCGGCTTTGCGTCCTTCGTGGCGGGGCCCCGGTACGTTGACCGGCCGGTGACTGGCGGCCCGCCGCCGTCCGGATGAATCCGGGCGCGCGGTGTGGGGCAGTCGACGTGCCTGCGGGAAGGCCCTTGCTCAGACCGGACCAGCGATGGGCAAGGAGCGTTCCGATGCCGAAGTTCCTCATCCAGGCGACCTACACGTCCGAGGGCACCAAGGGGCTGCTCGAGGAGGGCGCGAGTGGTCGCCGCGCCGCCGTCGACCAGGTCGTCACGGGCCTAGGCGGCACGGTCGAGGCCATGTACTTCGCCTTCGGGGAGGACGACATCGTCCTCATCCTCGACTTCCCCGACCCGGTCTCCATGGCCGCCGTCAGCCTCACCGTCAAGGCCAGCGGCGCCCTCCGTACCCGCGCCACTCCGCTCCTCACCCTCGACCAGATCGACGAGGCCGCCCGCCGACAGGTCCCCTTCCGCGCCCCCGGCGCGTAAGGGACTGGCCGTAGTGCCAGAGCGCCGTGCGCGGGGTCTCGCGGACCGTCGGCGGGCGTGGACCATCGGCAGGCTGTGACCGAGCAACAGGCCGATGAGCAAGGCGACTTGGCAGTGGTTGATGTCCACCGCCCGCCATGCGTCCTCGGAGAGGGCGCGGACGTCGCCGATCAGCTCCAGCCACCGTCTCGCCGCGCACCCGGATCAGTGAGGCGGACGCGGCGGACACTGCCGACCGGTCGAGCGCGGAGAGACGTTGAAGGACTTCCAGGACCTCATCCGTCTCCCACGTCTTGATCCCGAACGGGCTCAGTCGCGGTAGTGGTCGGCGATCGCGGCGAAGGCGGCCTTGGGCTCCCAGGGCAGGTCGGGGTAAGTGTCTCCGTGGCGGTCTTCGAGGATCTTGACGATGCCGAGGCTGGCGAGGTCGAGGTCGTCGCGAGGATCGCCGTCAGGGCGGTGGGGCAGGCTGTACAGCGCGAAGAGGAACACGAAGGCGCTGTCGACGCCCTCGCTGTCGAAGATCTCCAGCAGTTCGCTCAGGTATGCCGCTTGACCGGCCTCGTCGCGCTCGTATTCCCCGGTCAGCCGGAGCGGCGCCCTGGTGGCTTCGTCGGTTTCGAGGATTTCCATGCTGCGGGGTGCGACGTCACCCGCGCCGCGCCAGGTGGCGGTGCCGAAGCCGGTGATGGCGACCGGTTTGGGCTGTGCGACGAGGCTACGCACGGCGTCTCGGAATCGGTCGGCCACCTCCGCGGATCGGATGAGTTCGAAGGTCGTGAAGTCGAACAGGTCCCAGTCGACGCCCTCGAACTGGATAGCGGCGTAGGTGACCTTGCCGTGGAAGCGCTCGCGGACCACTGCCACGGCTTCGCGGAGGAAGGCGTTGAGACGGGTGCTGACCGCGGCGATTCTCTCGGGCCGACGGGCCGGGTCGCTCAGTAGCCGATTGAGTCGTTCTTCGACGCTGTCGCCTTCGAGGAACCCATGGTTCATGACGCTCAGCTCAGCGCCGGTAACGAACACGACCTCGGCTCCTTGCGTCCGGAGTCGCTCGGCCCGCTCTGCGCAGTCGGCGATCAGGATGAGGATTTCGTCGGTCGTCAGCTCCAGAGGGTAGGGCGAGAACCAGATCTCCAGTCCGAGCTCGGCTGCGTGACGGGCGGCGAGCTCCAGGCGGCCCGGGTCGCCGCCGGTGATGTGGACAGCGGTGCAGTGGAGATCGTCGCGGATGATGGTCAGCTCCTTCCTGACCAGGTCGGGGTCGAAGTGCTCCCGGGAGCTGCCGCCGTCGCGGAGGAAGCCGGTGTCGTAGCAGATGCCCTTGGCTCGCATGCGTCTGACCTTTCTGCAGGGGGCTCGAGAGTAGAAGAAAAATTTGCGTGCACGCAAGATTGCGCGACCGCAAGTTTGCGGGCACGCACTCAAGCTGGGATAGTCCGAGGGTGACGACAAGGCGGACCGGGCTGCGCGAGGAGAAGAAGCAGGCCACCCGAGTGGCATTGCGTGAGGCGGCACTTCGGCTGGCCCTCCAGCGCGGGCCCGACAACGTCCGCGTCGACGACATCGCCGAGGCGGCCGGGGTCTCGCCGAGGACCTACAACAACTACTTCTCCAGTCGCGAACAGGCGATCGTCGCCGCCGTCACCGCCGAACGGGAATCCCGGATCGCTGCGGCGGTGGCAGGCAGGCCCGCTCACGTCCGCCTCGCCGACGCCCTGGCCGAAGCGATCCTGGAGCACTACACCGAACCGCGTGACCACGACGAGCTGCTGCTGATCACCGCCAGTCCCGCGCTGCGTGACACGTTCCTCGACGCCGCCGCAGCGATCGAACACCCCCTCGCCGCCGCGATCGACCAGCGCCTCGGCCACACCGGCACGCCTGCCCCTCGCGTGCTCGCGGCGAGCGTGGCCGCCGCGGTTCGGGTCGCACTCCAGCAGTGGCTCCAACCTCCGGCCGCACCCCTCACGACAGGTGGGCTTGTCGTGCCGTCCGGCTCGCTACCAGACCTGCTCCGCTCCGCGCTCGCCACACTCGAACCCGCACTTGACGCCGCCGAAGAACAGGCACAACAGCGCTTGTGCCAGTGAATCCGTTCCACTGACGGCTCCGACGCCGCGGTAGGGCCCGGCGTGAGCCGCGGACGTGAGCCGCGGTGCCGTCAAGGACCGGCGGCAGCGGTTCACGGGTGCGCCCATCATGTTTCACGAGCTGTCGGTGGGGGTGTACAACAGCCTTCGCACAGCACTGGCCTCGCTCTCGCCGTGGCTGCCGCCGACGTCGCCGGAGCCGAGGTTCGATGGCCCACACTGCCCCGGCTCGTCGGCGCCGGCTACCGCCTCCCGCGGGACCCAGGCCCTGGACGCTGAGGACAGTTCGAGGGTCGGCGACCGAGTGGGGCCTCGTGCGTCAGCCGCCATCGGGCAGCGGCTCGAGCGGCACCCGCCCCGCTACCTGTCCGGCAGGGGAGTAATGCGGCGGTGATGGCGCCAGAATTGTCATGTGCCTGCTTGCGTCATGGGTGCGGTGGCGCAGGGGCGGTGTGCGGTGTGCGGTGTGTGGTGTGTGGTG
>Ga0307514_10003855_pt1 | contig 14093 bp, 16 predicted proteins | sample 16_EM_MG_FD_203088 | JGI IMG/M metagenome (GOLD analysis project Ga0307514, IMG submission 203088) | Populus trichocarpa ectomycorrhiza microbial communities from riparian zone in the Pacific Northwest, United States - 16_EM | ecosystem: Host-associated > Plants > Roots > Unclassified | place... | reverse complement strand
TCGGCGCAAGATAAAACAGGACCCACAGTGGAGTAAACATAGTTCCTGATGCCACCCACACGGTTAGCGGCCCATGCGCCCATACTGTAGTCCGAGTAGTTTGAGGTGCTGCGGATGGTGGTGGCCAAAAAGTCACCCCAACCCTCACCCATACCACCACTCTCACCCCAGCCGAGACAACCAGAGTTGGCAGGTCCACCGGTCAGACGAATGCTTAGGCCATGGGTAAGCTCGTGGATAACGATGCCGGCCTCCAAGTCGCCATCCCTGTAAGGAGTGGCAGTATTCCAAACGTACATCCTACAACGACCGTTCTGACCATCAGGTGGGGTCATGAAGTTGGCGTTATTGTAACCGCTGCCATCCTGAGCATTAGCAATGACAGCATCATTTTCCTCGCCACCTCGGCCGAAGTTGTGCTGTTGGAAGTTACCCGATTGCTCATCAAAACCGTAACTGGATGCGTGGTCAGCTGTGTGTTGCCGCTCGTGAAGCGAATTGACATACCGATAGTAGAGATCGTGAACCATGTTGGAGGTATAGAACAACTGGGTGACGGTGGCGTTGATGAACCTCTTAGCCTCCTCCAAAGCATCCTCACCAGGAGTGAGCTGGGGGTCGTAAGCATAGTGGAACTCGAGGTCCTTGCCACCGTCCGGTCGGTAGTTGGAGAGGTAGCCATTTCGACCCTCCCAGTTCTCATGAGCGAAGACGTTGTTGCCCCAGGTAACGGTAGTGTTGCGGATAGAGGAACCGTGCTTGAAACGCTTGTTGGCCGAGTACGGGTCATTAGCGATGGGCAAAGAGTGCCAGCCCAAAGGACTGGCGAATTTGTCGTTGTACTCTGTTTCGATGGTGCGGTTGCCTTCACTTGGATCGTTGATACCCCACTTGAAGACATTGTAGGTCGCGGGGCCCTTTTCCTTCCTGGGAATAGGAGCATGGGCATCGGAGGCCCAGTCGACGACAGAGATGATCTTGTGAGGAGAGTGAGCAGAGACCGCAGCCTCATACCAGTTGTCCTTCATCTCGACCTCGAACTTCCAGACGAGGTCGAGGTGGGTGGAGTCACCATCAGGGACCTGAATGTAGGCCAAACGAGCCTTGACAGGGTTGACGGTATCGGGGACGTTGTCGATGAGCTCTATCGGGATATTGGTTTCACCGCCAACAAAGTGACTGTCCATATAAGAGGACATGCGATTGATATAGTCGTCATACTTGGAAAGGATATCCTGAACCATGTGGTCCTCGGGGGTAGCGGCAATCATGAACTGGAGGAGCGCGTGACGTGGATCTTCCAATTTATGATCCTTGGAAATGAAACTGGCAGGAAGGTCGGCAAAGGCGCAAGTTGACTCGAGTATGTACTCGAGGGGACGGATAATGGTATCACGATAGGAGGCGAGGTCTTCGATGACAGTCTGCTCGCCATTAAACTGGCGCTTGTAGTGGGTATTGCGAGTATCGAGCTCGTCGGCCAAGTCGGAACAGTAGTCCGCATGCGGATGAGCGGAAGTCCGAACGGGATTGTTACCAGGGGCCGCGCCTTGATAAGCCTGAATATGGTCATGTAAGTGACACAAAGCAGGTCGCGTGATTGGGTGTCACATACCGAGTTACCGTATGAAAGGATGATTCCCTCCTTGATATTGACGTTGAGGTCACCATCGGCGACCTCGAGTCCATTGATAAACTGGCGGAGGTAGGCGTGGGTAACACCTGTGTTCTTATCGGTGTAAGAGTCCTTACGGAGAACGAAGGTGGCGACACTGTCGAGGTGGGGAGGGATGAGACCCTTTGCGAAGCTCTGTGCGAGCTGGAGAGGGTTCTCGCTCTGGGAAATACCAAAGCTCTGGGGAATGTCCGCCGGGTTTGAACGGAAGACAGCGTGAGGGTGCACTGGACCGAAACCCAAAGACTTCCTCGGCTTGACCGACTCGTGAGCGGCGACAGCGGTCGCCGACAGGCCAGCGAGAAGGAGGGGAACAAGCAACAACCTCATAGCTGGCAACTGGTATGGGATATCGTAGACGTTAAGGCAGAAGGGTGGTTGTACTCTGTTCACTCCAAGCGAATGGGGCGGACAAGGTGGGGGTGATGGGAACCCGCCCCGGAACCGACTTTATAGCAACAAAGGCTCGCGTGGCTGCCACGTGCGGCGGCTCAATCCCCCAGAGGCTCTGATAAGCCGTAAGCGGCTTACATACCCTTCCGTTCATTTGGAACTCGATGTGCGGATATAAGACCTTGAGACGTGCGTAGGCTGTTCCCCTCTTCACCTGTCGTTCCCAACAACAGCCAAGCGTCACGCGACTGCTCCGAATCAAGCACCGCCTATGTAAATGACCAGCAGGAATTGTTATATGCTTGTTGTACGCTCGACTGACGAGGTCACTGTCTCGATATCTGACGCAATCCTCCGCTGTCGTGTGGTCAGGCGCGGCGACCCACCCGCTCAGCGCTCAACATTTCCCACGGCCGAAACGCCTTCCATCATTGGCTTCCTATGTTGAGGCATCTAAATGTGGGACGACGGCATAGTATTGGGAATTCAAGTAGAAATGTCCTTTGCTCTTGTACGTTAGCATTTGTAAATCCGAATCACCTCCTGTCGTTCATGACACCGGTTGTGGTTTATCACAACAAATATCAATAACCTGGGATCCTTATCATTGTTTTCCCGAGGCGATGACGGAGGGGGATGATGTGAGGGCAACGTCTATAAAGATGAACCACAACAATACAGAACTTGTCGTTATCGAACAACCAGGTAATATCTGTCGTATACAGTGTCCGAGCACCAATGATCTATCCCCATAATCTGCAGCGAGCAATCGTTAGATCGGGAGGGAGAAAAGGAAGGCGGAGGAGGCGCACCCGATAACTGCCATAGCACCAGCACCGACAAACAAACTGACCAAAGCCAACGCTTGCTTACCCACACCGCTCTTCCACAATGAAGGGTCCATAATGAAATCTCCGGCTAGCATCTCAACGGAGGCCGCATAAATGAGCATACCTGCCGAGACAGCGGCCATAACACCTTGTGTGAGCTTCATCTTGGCTGTCAAAGTAGGTCAGATATAGGAAGCGGGAAGATAATTCAAGGAAACACGAACCTCCTTCATGTGGACTGATGAACAGGAGGAGTCCGGCCACAGCTCCAATTGGTACCGTCGTCGCAAACGACATCATCATCGATGGTCGAAGTGCTCGGGAGGTGGTGGCAAGTGTCGCTATCCGTGTGCCCAGTGATAAACCCTCGAATAATTGATGGAACGTGACGGCGGTGGCGAGGGAAGCTGACGTAAACACAGTGCTCAGAACTAGATTACAGAGGTCGCATGTGGGTACACTCACTGAACTCTGACCCAGATGTGATCGACAACGTGAGACCAATGACGAACGAGTGGATCATGATCCCTGCTTGTAGAACCTGCCCAGACGGTCAATGGCCTAGCAGCGAACCTTTCGCGCTGAAAACACTTGCCAAAATTCCGACAATCTGTCTGCGTGGCGACGACGCGAAAGTTTCGAAGTTCTCTAGTTCCGGCCGCTCGTCGCGGTCCTGCGAACATCCTGCCACAGTCGTAGAGTCATCTTCAGCAGAGTCGTATGGACTGGATTCGGGTTCCGTTCTATGAGCATGTACCGTAATACCATCAGAATGCTTATCCTGAGTGTGATAAAACAACTTTGATAGCGCGTGGGGCAGTGGCGGGCTATCGGTGCAATGTGATGCCCTTGATTCGAAGTGATGGTGTCCGTCAAAAATCTGCGGCGTACTATGTGCGGTCGGCAATTGGGGTCCTTGTGCGGCCGTTGGTTCAGGGGTTATGAGGGGGGTACATTCGTGGGGCTCAGCGGATGACGAGCACTTGCGGCTTTTATGTGAATGCGTAGAATGAGAAGGGAGAGATGCCTCCAGGTCATGCGCGTGGCCGTGGTGGTGGCTGTGCTCCGGATCCAGCCGTGAGACATACGAAGAGGAGATGTCTGTGGTAATATGTGAGCGGACTGAATGATTTGTGCAAGGTCGATACGCACACTCGATGAGGAAGATGGTTAAAAGGGAACCGAGCCTGTCATCTAAAGTCAGTTCGTTCGCGCATGATGTGCCAGCGCACTCGCACTATAAGCCCGGTCCAATCCCCAATCTTGGATGTTTCTCGAACGTGGGGGCTGTTGAGCGATTTGAAGGCATCTTGGAGAAGATGAACGAACGCCGTTGACAAGATGACACCAGTTCCGAAGTGTTTTCCAACGAAAAACAAGATACGTGGGATTGAAACATGGGTGGTGTGGACGGAAACGTAAGGAAACGATACAGCTGTTCGACTCGCGGGTCAACCTTGCCGAGGACGGGAGGCCAGAAGGTGGGGCGGGACGTACCGAACAGAGATATGACGAAAATCGTCACCATCGTTCCGGCTCGCTGCAGCGTCTCGGACTCTCTGGAGGCAACAGCGAACACCGAGTCCATGGCGGTGGAAGTTCGGGATAGGAGAGGACCGAGTACTGAGTACTGAGTGCCAAAAGAATGGAAACGGTCCCCCTTACAGCGATTGGACCGATCGGTCATGTACCTTTCCGGTCACGCGGCGCGTCTTTATCTATTTACTTGCCGATTGGGCGCATGAGATATACACTCTACACGAATCCATTCAATTTGTCTGCAGCCTTCGTCGCCTCACCGACGTCGACCCAATCCAGGAGAATGAAGTTCGGGGCTCGCCCGTTCACGAACTTGGTACAGCCATACGAATTAGCGAGGATCCTCCAAGAAGCAAATGTTCAAAATTGAATCAAATAACAGGCGGAACCCACTCACGACGTGCCGGAGTTGGTAGTTTTCGCGCTAAAGTAATCTGGGATGATGACATCGTTGCTTCCGAATAACTTGATGTTCAATGAGTGGTTGATCATATACATGTGGTCCTCGTTGGAAAGAGGTCCTTTTGTTCGGTCGACACTGCAGGGAAAGGATGGATCCGTAACGCTGAATGGTGTCTCCCAAACCTGCACGAGAACTGTTGATTTTGAAGATCATCTGTTGCGGCACACTACTGACCATCGGGAATTCAGGAAGGATGTAGTCCACCCCTCCACTATCGGCGCCACTGTCCATAAACACGACAACCCTCTTCCCGCCGTCGATCATCCGGCCTAATGTGGGCCAGTCAGGCTGCCGTAAAGGTTTGGTGGACGGAACGTAAGCCAGTGGTGCAATACCGGAGCTAACGAACGCGGGATTCCACACATCCTTGAGGGATACACCCTCTGGGTTTGTAAATACGAAGGTCAGGACCTCGTTAGGGTGTGAGTCGAGCCACCCCTTGACGTTCCTCAGGTATCCTAGGTCAATATGAGATGGTGCCAGGATCGCCTGGTTTTGGTAAATACCTTCCACCGTCCCACCGTCGTATAGGTCCTATGTTATCCATTCAGCTTAGAAGCAATCAAACAGAGGCATCGGCGACTACGTACACAACCTATATCTCAGTCAAGATGAGTGAATGCTTTTGGACACGAAATGCTCACTGGTATGACAGAAGTGGAGCTTTCCCTCCCGCATGTGCGATTGGGCTTGCAATAGCCTGACTCCCAGGTTGAGTTGGGAGATTACGTCCACCTTCTGGTTCCTGGACAGGTCGAGAATGTCTGTGTCGACCGCGTAACTGTTATGGCTACCGATAAACGTGATGTTGCCGTAACTTCGGCCACACAACTCCGCGCGGCCATTGCAGACGGTAGCGCGTTTCGCCATCAGGGGAAGCGCGCCGGCGACCGAGGCTAGTATGACCGCGAAGAAAGCTACGGATGCGTGCATTGCCCCAGGGTGCAGGGAGAAAGCAGGTCACTCTACGGGGGTTGTCCCTTGACCTAAATACTTAGTCCGCAAGGGTAAAATCAAGTTGTACCGTCAGCCGGGGCATCACGAAGAGCATACGGAACGACCATCTCGCTGCGGTTCAATCAATTTGTTTGAACACCACGGAAATCGGCGATAGCGGCGTAGTGACAGTCCCATGAGGCGGAGATTGATTGGGCTCGAGGATAAGTAGTAGAACAGGGATGCTGTTTGATTGCGGCAAAGACGCATCATATAAAAATCCGGACGTAGGCTGCATCGCGCCATAGTTTTTCCAGCATGGAAGCAAACAGGTAACCCCGCAATCCACACCGAGATCCCGGGAAGTTGCCGAGGTGCAGGTTGAGATCAAGGACTCGGTTGATGTTTGCGTCGTTTGCCGATCAACCTGATCACTTGAACTTGAACGCGAAGGACTTGCCCATCCCCTGGTAGGGTTCCCAACGGTTTGCTCGATGTAAACGCACTCACGAATTCACAGGCGTCACATCGTTCTGGATGTCTCACCGTTCCACTCAACACCGGTCGCGGTCAAATCCACCAGCGACCCATCGAAGCCAGCTTCCGACACTGCTTCAAACGACCCGTCCTGATGGTTATCGAAAGGACCCATCGCCCTCCCCAAAAATACATACGCGAGGATATCCAGAGGCCGGAGAGCCCAGCCGACAGTCGACGCACATCAGCTATCCTGTTCACATTATCTCAGATTCCGGTTCTTCGGACTCTGAAAGGATTCTACTTGAACAAACCAGGACGCATCCTAACCTACGACGGAGGCCCACAGGCAAGCGGAAAACGCCTGCTGCTTTTGGAGCCCCTTTCGATGCATCTTCGGACTCGAGACACAGAAGAAGGGGCAGTGGTCCAGAAGACCTTGCCTTACTCGAGACTCACATTCTGCCTTCACTCAGCAAGACCGTCGATCGTATGACAAAGAGCAAAGCTCCCCTCCCTTCCCTGGCGACACCAGATTTGAACGACAACACCATGCTCCCATTGCCAAAGTCTTCGCGACTACCGAGCAGATTGCCCTCTCCCAAGCCATCATCACAGCCAAGTACCCCCAAACCGATACTCAAGTCATCTATGTGGACGCCCACTACCCCTACCATCTCATCGTTCACCCCGAATAACAATTCTTTGCGGTCCGTGAAGGGTTTCAGCCCTTCCCCGAAACCACAAGGCGATTTCAACGAAGGATTCCCAACGATTTCACCGACGTCTCTTCTCTCCGAGAAACCGCCAACCTATCTGAGTCTTCAGAGACAGAGTCCGGATACACCCGCCTCATATTATTCAACACCGAAAACGCCTTCGCGAAGACCAACAATCTCCCAACGAGTCGCTCCTCGCCCGTCGTATGCCACTATGGATTATATTTCACACCACCCAGATTCTCCGAACCACACCTTAGAGTATAGTACGGAGCGAGACGACGCACCACTTCTGTCACCTATTACCGCCGAGCGAGCGCCCTGGGATGAAGTTTTCTCTGAGGCATGGCAATTAGGAAATCGCCTTAGTACTGCCCCTACGAGCCCGCACCCACAGAGATCCACTGTTTCGCCGCGGAAGGAGGAGTTTCACCCCCCAGATCGGGGTTTCGAAACTCGCCGTGAGTCCATTGATGATCCCGGTGGTCGCGCTCGTGGTGGCGACGATACAGCCCTCCAGAGGAAACGGCGCGAAACGCTGCTCGCTATAGTCGAGAGTGCTAACTCTCAGTTCAATACCGGGGCACCTGCACGGGAGTCGAGCGAGTACAGCGGATACGTGGGCGTAGCAATCGGATCTAGAGAATCGACGTTCGGCGAAGCGACGGCCAGTCCGCAACACCGTCCAAACACTGAGAAACGCCCACAAGATTCCGGTACAGATTGGAAAAGATCTTCGGTGTCTTCGGCGTCCAGGCAGGTACATCCTGGAGAGGAGAGACAGTCCTGGTATGAGAGGCCGCCAGGCAACAACTCTCCGAAGATCAATCGCGGCACAGACCATGTGCAGCGAGAGCAGAGGAAGTATCCTCCTGGTCATGACCCTGCGATTCCACCTAAACCGAATGCGGAGGCTCAGATGTCGAGGCGATCGCCCGCTCGTAACTCTCCTGACCCAACCCATCTGGTACAAGCTCCCTCACCCCTCGATGGTACCTCTCAGTCCCAGAGAGAGCAGAAACGGCGAAGTGTCTCGACTCCTCCGGTTGCTCGCCGCTCCCATACGGATCCGGTCCAGAACGGGAAGAAACGGGAATCTGGGAATATTTTACCTCGCACACGATCTTCATTATTCTTATACACCAATGCGAGAGCTAGTCGACCCACCTCGGGTGATGGGCTGGAAGTTTTCGGGTTACCACCATCGCTCTCATACATTTTCAAAGACGAGATCGGGCATGGAGGTATCGCGCCTGCTGAAAGTGAGAAATCTCTGGATGACCGAGCGGAGAATTGGAAGAGAGACTCAGGTGGGCGGAAACTTTCCGAGGGTCTCCTGAGTAATGGGGCCGAGAGGTTATTCCAAGTCTTGGCCGATGAAGATACTTCCAAGGGATCTTCTCGTTCGCCAGGCCATTTCTCGCAAACATCGTACGAGACTCCAACACAGGCTCGACGGGCTTCAATGCCGGCGGTTCGTTCGGATTTCTCTATCGCATCTATGTCGAGTGCTCCATCCGTTTACGAAGACCAAGCCGAAGAATACGAAAAAGGCGAAAGGCGGCGGTCCCAGGAAACCACGAAGCCTCGGTCGTCCGTTTTCGACTCTCTCCCGAGCTGGAAGTCAACGATCTCACCATCGGTCTATAATTCTCTCGCACGTCTCTACGGTGAAGCCGAGATGCAGCGTCAAGAAGTAATATTCGAGATCTGTCACACTGAAGTAATATTCGTGCAACGACTTCGGACTGTATTACGCCTCTTCATCCGGCCACTCAGAGCTCAGGACACTTCAACGTGGATTTCGGGTGTGCCTGGGTCTACTGCGAGGCTTTTTGATTGGTTCGAGGATATCATGAACCTTCATGTCGAAATCAACACGGAAATGAGGAACGCTCGACCGGACCATCAGACGGTTGTGGAACGATTTGCAGGGATGCTCAAAAAGTTTGTGCCACGTTTCGAGGTCTATCAGCCCTACATAATCAGAGTGGAAGGGGTCCTAAGACAGCTAAGAGGAGAGGGCGACAGTGACACGGACGGGAACGTAGCAAACTTTCGGGAGTTCGTGAGCATTCAAGAGCAAGAAGAAGATTGTGAGGGAAGATCGTTGCAGAACCTCTTACTCGAGCCCATCCATCGTCTGGCGAGATGGGTGGAGATGTTTCAGGTCGGTCGTTTTTGTGCTTATTCGTCTCCTCCTTGCTGAGTTCTGCTTTCGAAGACCTTGTTGGAGAGAACATCGAAACAGCACGTGGATCATTTACCAACTGTTTCTCTGGTGTCGTCCATGAAGACGACGTTGCGAGTTATGCAAGAGGTACAATCCCGGGAAGGAGAATACAATCTGGTTAAAGACCTGGCATCAACGATCGAAGGACTCAGTTCTCCATCCTCTCTGGCTAGGCGGGAACGACGACTTCTCATGCGTGGATCTTGTCGATTACTGGCTTCTCGGTCCCAGGCTCGTTCTCAGAGGAACTCCAACGGAAACAGGCACTCTCTCGTTCCTCCGGATGCTATCAATAACTGGGACGGCACAAAGCGATCAGAAAAGCGGCGGTCCTTTCTTCCTGGGTCTTCGCCTGATGTTAATGCGAACGCTTTTACTGGTTCTTCGCCAAACAAGGCACCATCTGGCAGCTCTGGTTTTGGTTATGATCTGGCTTTTTCACCTGTTGAGGTTTTTGTTTTCTCCGATATCGTGGTTGTGGCCACACCAATGGGTAAGGATCGATGGAAGCTAGTAGAACGGTTCGGAACTTCACGAATCTTGAACGTGGTGGAGACTACTGTTACTGGACAAGGTAATCCTGAACGTCACCTTCACCATTGGAAGTCTTTTCATTACCTTCCAGGGCGTGAGGAGCGTGTCGTCGAGCTCGACCTTGTACCTGTTGGTGATGTCCAGTTGAAGGAGACTCGCATCGACGAAGATACCTTGATGTCGACCCCGGTCTCGACCATTCATATTTCCGTAGAATCGGAGCACGAAAGCGATGCGAACCATCAGGAGCGGCGGAAGAGGTGGCTCGCTTCTTTTGAAAAGTGCTGCCGCGCCACGACACTTTCCTTGGAGTTCCCGCTTCGGTTCGATCCCCACCAGGGTCTGGCAGGCTTTGGCGGAATAGAAAACTTTGATGCGGGCAAGTACCAAAAGGCGATGGGTGCCGGGCTTCCACCCCCGAACAGTCCTTCTATGCAAATACAGGCGTACAATCGTCGTCAACGAAGGAGGAGTGTTTTCGCACAGACAGAGAGGGAAGAGAGAGATTGGTGGTCTTTCAGGTTCAAAGAGGTGTACTTAGAAATGCAGCAGGAAGATGAAAGATGATATCCCAATGTTAAAAAAAAAAAGATATCTTCGTAACGATGCACCAATCTCGCGAAATAGCTGTAAGGGAGGGTGATATCAAGGAAAGAAGGTAAAGTGATGTGGGTCTCTCAGCCCTCAGGGAGAACCGGTTTTCGCACGTTTAGAGGGTTCAGTCCCCACACCCGAGTCCTCCGTGGCCTTCCTTTTAACAGTACTCCTCGTTACTCGTCCCCCAGGGACTTCGGGAGTCGTAAGGGATGGCCCCTTCCGTTTAGGACGGCGGGTCTGGACAACGAACGGCGTCTCAGGAAGGGATGGTGGCGAGGATCGCAGAGACTTGATTGGCGAGATCCTGGAAGGTCCTGATGTTGGAAATCCCGAAGCCGCGTCTCGGCTACTCGGTCACACGGCAACTCGGCCAGGCCGTTCCCACGGTCGATACCGCCGTGCTATCGCATGGCAAACCTATCGCGCATGGCACTCGCCACTCATTACCATATTCAGTATATCTTTTGTTGGTCTACACACGGTCACTCTAGCTACTTGTATATAAACCCCATGTATCTTGCCCGAATATGATCATTATCTTTCATCTCTCATTCTGCGCACGCCGTTACCTGAAACTCCGGTGGGGCGAGGAGTAACATCAACTATGCTGATCACCAGCGGGGGGTAGGAGTGGGCCGAAGACATGTTCATGAATGTCTCGGCGGGTCGGGAGGAGTTAATACCACCTCGCGTACCCGGGGCAGAGTTCTCCTCGTCAACTAGCTCTGCGATGGGGACACCACGACGGATCGGTGCCGCGGAGGGAGCGAGGGGGGGCGATGGAGAGCGCTCGCCGTCCGAACCAACTCCGAGGGTCGAACGGAGTGCAGAAGTGGTCGTGTTGAAAAGGGAAGGGTGAATGGGCCAGCTTCGTGTGGCAGGCGTAGTGGGTCGAGAGGAGGAAAACCTGGGATCAGCGGCCGGGCTATCCACTCGGCTTTCGATCGTACCCCATCGTTCGCGGGGAGATTCCGCGAGAAAAACGGAATAATCGAGTTCTGATTCTGGCGTGATGACTATTAGTAAACATGATTGGCGAAGGAAGAAGAAGCGTACTGGAAGGAATGGGGGCGGGTGTGGGTGAGTGAATGAATGGACCCATAACGGGTGGTATGAACGGTGGCGGGGGGCTACGAAAAAAAATCGATAAGGAAGCGACGGTTTTGATGAAGAGGGAACACATACGGGGAAGAAACGGGTGTCTGGTCGACAAGGAACTGCAAAACGGACAAGCAGTTCTGCGCGTTCGAGAGCGCAACGGGAAGCAGTGCACAGACACTTGCACTGTCCCACGAAGGGTCGCTTTGGGAGCTCATTTGCAACTCGTCGGAACGGCGAGAGATTTGCAACGCCAGCCCTGACAGTTCTTCGAGCATGGAGACGAGCTCGAGAGGGCCAGGGGCGGTGACCGGCTGGGTCATATCCTCCGCGCGAGACAGCAGAAGGGGAGTGACTTGAGGGCAGCTCGGCGAGGGATCTAATCGATTGAGCCCGTATTTATATAAGACTCCTACTGGACGTGCAGTGTGGCGTTCCGTTCACAGCCCGTTGCGCCTGCATGGACCGTAAAACGTGTGGAAGATGAGACGTGTGGAGGAGCATTTGATAAAGGCATCGTGCCATTCTCTGGCGGAAGTGATATTGAGCTGCGGATTCTCCTTGTGACGAGTTCAAGAGAGAGGTAGATGCCTCCTTCGATAGTCCACCGCGCAACGAGTATCGCTTGGTGGTCCCAAATACGTTCGAGACATCAAGAATGCGCCGACTCCGCAATTGACCCGCACCAGCGATCGAGCCGGGTATACATACCTCCGTTCCATCTTCGAAACCCCGGGCAGAACACGCCAAACGCGTTACGACACGCCATATCTCCAGTTTTCACACAAGGTCATCCAGCCGCAAGTAGTCGTGATGTAAAAGTTTGGGCGGTGCTTGATTTGCGTCCGTTCTCACGAGCGTTGATGCAGATGTCGGACAGCCTCTGACCCGCGCTGTGAACCACACATACCCATCGCCCTCGGGACGTTCGCTGTCGCATTACCCCCTCCGACCTTCGAGGTTCCACCATGGCTTCCAAACAAGCGGGGTGGAAAATATACAAGCAGTGAGTCTTCCTACATCATATACACGGTGCTGCTTTGCAAGATTTTGACGTGACTAGACAGATGGGCCTGCTTGACCACGGAGATGCTTTATGGTGGGCGTTCTCTCTAATTGTTATGTCCCTCATTCTCTCAAGTGACAAATGCATCAGGGAGCCAGCACCGATTTACAGCTACAAGCGCGTCAAGCTCGGCGATGTGGGATACATACGTCGCGGACGCTTTCACCTGTTGTTCTCCGCAGGTTGCCCATTGGGATCACGTCAACTGGGTGTCGACGTTCCCCCCACCTTCGAGCCATTGGATGTTGGACCTATTATATTCAGTCAACCCCGGTTGCCCGGTTACCTTTGTACGACCACCGTCAAGGAAACGGGGACTGGCCTTGGCGCCTCAGTTAGCACGACTGCGTAGGGGACATCAAACTTTATCCCCACTGCGTTTCTCACCGTCACCCTAGAATCCTGGAACCCGGTGTCAGTCTCTCGTTTGAGCTCACCGAGAAACAAGGGGCGGCCCTGGTGACCAAGTACCGCACGTACCGAGAGGACATCGAGCTCGAGTCCGCCTTCGAAGAATACACAATGTGCCATTACGATTCCTGGGTAACCTTCGCTCGCAACGCGCGCCATGGCAACGATATCAAACCCGTCCTCGTCACTGGTGTCGACATGACAAGGGATTTCGCAATGATTGCGTACTCGAACAATAGCACTCACCTTTCGTCCGAGTTCACGACTTCGGTTCCCTTCTTGGCCTCTGCTTCAGCATCAGTTTGGGGTACATGGCACACTCAGGGGCTGGTTCACACCAATTGTGGGCCTCAAATGTGCAGCCCTCCATCATCTCCTGAGACCTTCGACTTGTATCCTCCCAAGTCCGATCAAGTTGAAGCCACTCCAAACGAGTACAATCAATGCGTGTTCATCCGGTATTATACCCTGCGCAGGAGAGCGTTGATGTTTCCCAAGGTCATAAAGGCGGCGGCTGGCCCACACGATTTGGGGTCAGGAAACAACCACGACGAGGCCCTCCCGGAACTGACGGTGCAATCGAGTTCTGATTCCGACACGGGGTCTGATAGCAGCGGGGATTCCACGACGGATTATTCCAGCTCAGTCACCAGTTATGAGTCTGAGCTCGAAGTGTTCCATAACGTTTCTTCTGTATGTCGTCTTCCGTTCCCTCCCTCTCGTTGCTAATTCTTACCCCTCGCCAGGAGGAGGAAGACACTTTTGATGTCATCGCGGAATACGTCTTCCAAGTGAGTCCTTGTTGGTACAATACTGGTTGATTGGCGGAACCACTAAACATCCTCGTCGACAGAACTCCGAAGCTGAAACCGTGTTGATCCACCATCGTGACGTCGCCCGGATACGAGAGGTATAGTCCACGGTTATTCCTTGAATAACATATATTCATTCACAATCAGGGAATGCCCGGAACCGAAATATCAGATATACTTTCCGAGCACCGATCACCTATTGAAGTGGACGGTGTTGGGGGTGAGTTTTCGCCGTTCTCCTATTGCCTAAAGAACTCACGTCAATTCTGGTAGTTGGAAGGTTGGTGCACCGCAGCCATCAGCGGCTTGC
>Ga0307514_10003854_pt1 | contig 14096 bp, 14 predicted proteins | sample 16_EM_MG_FD_203088 | JGI IMG/M metagenome (GOLD analysis project Ga0307514, IMG submission 203088) | Populus trichocarpa ectomycorrhiza microbial communities from riparian zone in the Pacific Northwest, United States - 16_EM | ecosystem: Host-associated > Plants > Roots > Unclassified | place... | reverse complement strand
CTTCGCGGGGCCAGACGGTGGCTCGTGAAGAGAAGGGATCCGGTTGGAATTTCCAGGTACCAGCACATCCGAGACCCACCGACTCACCTATTCCCACAGGAATCCTCCTGACCGGGCTGCCTTGCAGGGACTATGCAGCCCGGCCTATGCGGAAATCTGCGGGACTCAAATATCCGTCCATCACCTCGCAAGACAGGAACCTTCGTGACCCCTTTCACCGTCCGCGACGAGACCGGCCGCAACGCCGAATTACGCGACCGGATCCTTGGAATCCTGGACACGGTGGCCCCGCACGTGGCGGAGACCACCGGCCTCTCCCTCCCCGCAGAGGTCCGCTACCGCCTGCTGACCCCGAAAGCGTGGCGGAAGGAGTTCCGGCAGAACTACGACCGCGTCCTGGCCCGGGACATCACCGAACTGGAACTGACACCAGCAGAGATTGATGGCATCCGGGCAGAGCTCAAGGTCGTGGGAATCGTCCCGATTCTGGTCTGGCCCCTAATGCTCGCGAACACCCAAAGGGCTGCCGACGGTCAGCGCGAGACCATCATCGCTCCCAAGACCTGGCGCCACGCCGGGCTACTGGCCGACGAACCCGCCCTCCATCAGGTGGTGGCCCACGAGCTGGTACACCATCTGCAGGCCGAAGCCCGCAGCGGCGCGGTCTGGAAGACCTTCTTCCCTGGCAAGCGCGGGATGGGCAAGATCCCACCCACCAGCTTCGCGTTTGTCCTTGAGGGCCATGCGGACTGGACCGACCGGCAGGTCACCACCCGCTTGTTCGGCACGCCGGCCGATCACCGGCAAGCGCCGAAATCCCGGCGCTACCGGCTCCACGACGGCCTCCCCGGCATCCGCCGCCTCGGCCCCAGCCGCGAAGCATACGAACACGGTGGAGTTCTCCTCGAACGCGCCGTCGAGGCCCACGGCAGCCACACGATCAACCGGATCTGGAAGGACCTCTCTCTCCTGCCCACCGAGGAAGAGATCCGCGACGGCGACTCCTGGATCGCCCGCATCGCCGTCTGAGTTCCCGTCCCTGTGACCGCCGTGCGTGGGGCGTGCGGCACAGGCACGGGGTCACCCCCGGCACGGAGGCTGCCCCGCCAATGGGGGGCGTGCAGTTCTCCGTGCCGGACCTGAACCACGATCATCATGGAGGTCACGATGCATGTCTCCCGACTCGGCCCGGCCGAGTTCACCGGTCCCGTTGCTGTGCTCTCGGGCGGGTGGTCCCGAGAACGCGATCGGTCGCTCTTGTCCGGGAGCACAGTTTCGGATGCCCTGGCGGGCATGGGCGTCAAGACCCGTGTTCTCGATCTCGCGGACCGCGACCACCTGCTTGACGGACTGGACGGCGCGGAGCTGGCTTTCCTCGCCATCGCCGGCCGTGGAGCGGAGGACGGTCGGCTGCAGGGGCTGCTGGAGACGCTCGGCGTCCCTTACACCGGTTCCGGGGTGCTGGCCTCCGCCGTCGGTATGCACAAGCTCCACTCGAAGACGTTGGTCGCTGCCGCCGGGGTCCGTGTACCCAGAGGCGTGAAGATCGCCCCCACGGTTGTGGCCGAAGACGAAGCGGAGCGCATCGAGCAACTCCTTGCTCTGCCGGTGATCGTGAAACCGGTCAGTGAAGGCGGCTCGATCGGGTTGACGGTGGCCACGACGGTGGAAAGCCTCGCTGCCGCGATCGCGGAGGCCGCAGACGGCGATCTGATGGCCGAGGTGTTCCACCCGGGGCGCTCCGTGAGTGTCGGAGTCCTTGAAGACCCGTCCGGCGCCGTGCACGTGTTGCCGCCGCTGGAGGTCCAGACGCCCAACGGCATCTACTCCTACGCCGCAAAACGTGGTACCGCCGAGTGCGCCTATCACTGTCCGGCCCGGGTCAGCGCCGCGATCCTGCGGGACCTGCGACGTCAGGCGGCGACAGCACACCGCGCTCTGGGCTGCTCCTCGTATTCGCGGCACGACTTCATCGTCACCGAGGTGGGAGAGGTCCTCTGGCTGGAGGTCAACACCCTGCCGGGCCTGTCACGAGGCGGGAACCTGGCCCGTATGGCGCACGCCGACGGCATCTCCTACGAGCAGCTCGTCACTCACATTCTGCGGGGCGCGCTCATCGACCGCCGGGAACGCTCATGAACGAGATCGCGCCGATGGCGTCCAGTCAGGTCTTGAGCGCCGTCGACCGCCTGCGCGGCGTCGCCGTCCACACCCCGATGGTCTCCTCCACGGTTCTCGATGACCTGCTGGGCCGCCGCGTGTGGGTGAAGGCGGAGAATCTCCAGCGCACCGGCTCCTTCAAGCTACGCGGCGCCTACAACGCCGTGGCCTGCATGGACGCAGCGCAGCGTGAGCGGGGGGTGATCGCCGCCTCGTCCGGCAACCACGCCCAGGCTCTGGCGCTCGCCGCCCGGCTGCACGGGATTGACGCCACGGTGGTCATCCCCGCCGACGTTCCCGCCGCGAAGCGGGAGGCCATCGAGGCACTCGGCGCGCGCATCGTGCTCTACGACCGTCACCGCGACCGTCGGGAGGCCATGGTGCACCGGATCGCCCTGCGGGACGGGCAGGTGATCGTGCCCTCGGCGAACGATCACGCCGTGATCGCCGGGGCCGGGACGGTCGCCTGGGAGATGCTCCAGGAAGTCCATGACCTGGCGGCGATCCTGGTCCCGGTCGGTGGCGGCGGGCTTGCCGCCGGCGCTGCGCTCGCCGCGAGCGGCCAGGACGTCAAGGTCATCGGGGTCGAGCCTGCTGCTGCCGATGACACCCGGCGCTCCCTGCGCGCTGGATACCGGGTGCCGATCCGGCCGCCGTCGACCATCGCTGACGGTCTGGGCCACACCGAACCGGCCGTGCTGCCCTTCGAGATCAACCGGCGGCTCCTGGCCGACGTCGTGACCGTGTCCGAGCAGGCGATTGCTGAGGCGATGGCGTACCTGTGGCGCCACTACCGCAGCGCCGCCGAGCCGTCCGGCGCGGTCGCGTTCGCCGGGCTGCTGCAGGCCGCCGACCGCCTTCCGGACGGACCGGTCGGCGTGGTCCTGTCCGGCGGAAACGTCGACTGGCCCACGTACCGCAGGCTGCTGGATGACGCCATGGAACCAACCGAACGGAACATTCATGCTGCCCCTGTGCTGCGATGACACCGTAGAACCCGAGCGGCGACCGGTGCACACCCCGGTCGAGGTCGTGACCCAGTACGCCTCCGCGGAGCTGATCGGCCGTATCGCCTACGACGGCTACGAGCCGGCCGATGACCCGAACTGGCAGGAGAGCGGCGCGCCGTCCCAGTCGGCGTATGGCCGCTGGTGCCGCCACCTGTGCGGCATGGCCTGCCTGCGCATGGCCCTCATGCACCGCGACGGTCAGGCACCGAGCCTCTTCCAACTGCTGGCCGGCGCCCGCCAGTACGGCGCATACGTCAAGGAGGACAACGGCACCGGCCACGACATCAAGGGCCTGATCTACGCGCCGTTCGCCCAGTACGCGCAGGACACCCACGACCTGCCCGCGACCGTGCACGGCACCCTCGACATCAGCGAGCTCGTCGACCACCTGGACGCCGGGCACATGGTGATGGCCTCCGTTGCCAAGGAGATCCGCCGCCCGGCGCTGGACCCCGCACGGCGCGGCGGCCACCTGGTCCTTGCCATCGGCCGCCAGAGGGACCAGATCGTCTTCCGCAACCCCTCCGGCCACACCCAGCAGGCCCGCGAAGCCACCCTGCCGGTAGGCCGGTTCGACGACTTCTTCGGAGGCCGCGGCCTCTCACTCGACCTGCGCCACCCCGCACGCCGCACCCCAGCCGACGCCCCCGCCGTAACCGGCACCGCGGCCACCGGGCCGGTAGCGTCCACACAGACCACGTGACCAGGGAGAACACTGTGCAGCCCATGCTCTTGTCCACCATTGCCGAAGCCGTCGGCGGACGCCTCGAAGACGCCCCCGACCCGCACCTCATCGTCGACCAGCCCGCGGTGTTCGACTCACGGGAAGCGAAGGCCGGGGCGCTGTTCATCGCGCTCGCCGGGAACACCGCGGACGGCCACGACTACGCCCGCGCGGCCGTCAAGAACGGTGCCGTCGCGGCCCTGACCACCCGCCCGGTCGGCGTCCCCGCCGTCGTCGTCGACGACGATGTGCTGGCCGCCTTCGCCCGCCTCGGCCACCACCTGGTGCACCACGGTCTCACCGACACCCAGGTCATCGCGATCACCGGCTCCGCGGGCAAGACCTCCACCAAGGACCTCATCGCCCAGGTCCTCCCCGCCGCCGGGCCGACCGTGGCCACCCCGCAGTCCTTCAACAACGAGATCGGCCTGCCCCTGACCATCACCATGGCCGACCGCACCACCCGCTACCTGGTCCTGGAGATGGGCGCCCGCGGCATCGGCCACATCCGCGACCTCACCCGCATCGCCCCGCCCCACATCAGCGTGGTCACCAACGTCGGCACCGCCCACGTCGGCGAGTTCGGCGGCCGCGACAACATCGCCCGGGCCAAGGGCGAGATCGTCGAAGCCCTCCCCGGCGGCGGACTCGCCGTCCTCAACGCCGACGACCCCCTCGTACGCGCCATGGCCAACCGCACCCGCGCCCGCATCGTCACCTACGGCCTGGCCCCGGAAGCGACCGTCCGCGCCGCCGACGTCACCCTCAACGACCAGGGCCAGCCCTCCTACACCCTGCACACCCCCGAGGGCAGCGCCGACGTCCACCTTCAGTTCGTCGGCGAACCCCAGGTGCACAACAGCCTCGCCGCGGCGGCCGTCGCCCGCGAAACGGGACTTCCCCTCAGCCGGATCGCCGCCCTCCTGTCCGCCGCCACCACCCAGTCCCGCTGGCGGATGGAGACCCACACCCGGGCCGACAACGTCACCATCGTCAACGACGCCTACAACGCCAACCCCGACTCGATGCGCTCCTCGCTCGACGCACTCGCCGCCATGGCCCGCGGCCACAGCCAGCGCGCGATCGCCGTCCTGGGCCAGATGAACGAGCTCGGCGAGGACGCGCGTACCGCGCACCAGGACGTGGGCCGCCACGCGGCCACGCTCAACCTGGACCAGGTCATCGTGGTGGGAGGGGACGAGGCCGGATGGATGCAGCAGGCCGCCAGCGACGCCGGCGCCCACGCCCTGCACCTGCCCGACCAGGAAACCGCACTGCAGCTGCTGCGCTCCACCCTCCAGCCCGGCGACGTCGTCCTCGTCAAGGCGAGCCGAGGGGTCCAGTTGCAGGAACTCGCCGAGGCGCTGCTGCAACCGGACCCCAGGCCCGCAGGCGCCTAGACCGCCGCGGCGATCAGCTCGGACAGCGCGGCCCTGAGCACCGGACCGGACTCGATCAGGTCCCCGGTGCCCATGAGCACCACCACATCGCCCGGCCGGGCGGCGTCCGCGGCCCACACCACCGCCTCGGCCCGCGCCCTCTCCGCCGCTACCACCGTGCCCCCGGCCGCGCCGACGAATCCGGCCAGCGCCCGCAGCGACCTCTCCTCGACGCTGCGGGCGTTGCCCGTCAGCACCACACCGTCGCAGCCGGCCAGCGCCCTGCCGAACTCAGCGCCGAACGCATCGAGCCGGGCCTGGTCCGAGGGCTGGAACACCACCAGCACCCGGTCCTGTTCGCCGACCAGGGTGTACGCCGCGGCGAGATCCGCCGTCACCTCGTCGGGATGGTGGGCGTAGGAGTCGTAGACCCGCACCCCGGCCGCCTCACCGGCCGGGGACATACGCCGCCGCACACCGTGGAAGAAGCCGAGATGATGCACCGCGAAGCAGCCCTGCCCCGCGGCGTGCAGGGCAGCCAGAGCCCCGGCCGCATTCAGCAACTGATGCACACCCACCACCGGCAGCGCCAGATCGAACTCCAGCCCGCCCGGCCCGCGCACCACTGCGCTGCTACTGCCGCCCGCGCTGACCATGTCCGTCAGCCGCCAGTCCGCCGACGACGACTGACCGTACGTCACCATCCGCAGCCCGCTCTCCGCCGTGGCCAGGCGCGAGGCCAGGGCGCGGCAGCCCGGCGAGTCGGTGTTGAGCACCACGGTGCTGCCCGGCCGCATGCCGCGCACGCACGCCTCATACGCGTCGACGTGATCGACTGGCGAGGCGTAGTTCTCCGGGTGGTCGTGCGAGATGTTCGTCAGGACCGCCACGCTCAGCCCCGTGCCGATGTGCGTCCGGTCCGACTCATCGATCTCCGCGACGAACAACCCGCCCCGGCCCGCCCGGCCGCCGGTGGCCGGGCCGTCGAGGTCGGCACCCACCATGTACGACGGACTCTGACCCATGCGGCGCAGGGCGAACACCATCATCGCCGCCGTACTCGACTTACCGTGCGTCCCCAGCACACCGATCGCCGTGCGGCCCGCCATCAGAGCATCCAGCACCGCCGACCGATGCACCACCGGCACACCCGTGCGCCGCGCCTCGCAGATCTCCGGGTTGTCCTCCCCGACGGCATGGGTGAACACGACCGCAGACGTGTTCGGCGGCACCTGCGCCGCGCCATGCCCGACATGGACGGTGACGCCCAGGCCGGCGAGAACCTCCAGGCCCTCGCTCGTGCGCGTATCGCTGCCGGAGACAGTGAATCCACGCTCGGCACACACCCGCGCCACCGGCAGCATCCCCATGCCGCCCATACCGACGAAGTGCACCCGGCTCAAGTCGACCGGCCCGCCGGTCACCACGCTCGGGGTGATCTCGGGGACTGCGGTTTCTGCCATGAAACAGCCTCCTCAGGAACGGCTCGCGCCGCCTCAACTAGCAACCCACGCCGCCTCGTTGGACGACGCACCGCCACCGTCCCGCCACACACAGTTCACCGTCTACGACCTGCGGTGTTGCGAACCCATTCGCAACCCCACCCCACCCCGCAGTCCGGCCTCATGTCCGCCACAGGTCCGCCATGAGCACCCCGAACTACCCGCTCGCCGTCGCCCTTGCCTCAGTCGGCTGGGGCAACAGCGAGACCGCGCGACGCATCAACGCCCACGCCCACCAGCAAGGGCATCACGGCATCGCGGTCGACCGCTCCCGCGTGGGCCGCTGGATCCGACACGGAGAAAAACCCCGACCCCCCGTCCCAGCACTGCTCGCCGAACTCCTTACCCAGCACCTCGACAAGCCCTACACCCCCGCGGCACTCAGCCTGGCACCCGGCCACCGAGTCCACCTCCACCTCGACGCGGCCGAGCACGAGGCACTCATGGCGGTCGCCGCAGCTGCCAATATGCCGGTCGAAGAGTACGTCCGCTCCCTGCTCCGGCCTCTCCTCGCTCCACACCAGGAGATGACCCGACCGCCCTTTGGCGGCACACGACCGTAGCTCTACGGCTCACCGCCCGTTGACGTAATAGACATGAGTGCTCTCGCCTCTCTCCCCGCAAGCAAAAGGCCTTGGAACACACCGCGGTCCTTCATAGGCGAGACCTGCACGTGAACGACGAATCCTCGTCCCGTTCAACCACCACAACCAAGCACCCCCACCTGCGCTTGGGCACCCCAATGCCGCCGACGCCCTGTGACAGAGCCTCCGGGAGCGCGGAACTCTGCCTCCTTGCCCAGCTGCGGCCAGCCCCCGCAGCAGTTGGAGGACCTCCTCGACCACCTGGTCCGCTCCCGCCCCCTGGCCGGCCGGCAGCACATCGGCGACGAGGAAATCTCCTGGCGCCCGTCACCTCAGATCGGGGTGAGCCGAGCGGCGGTTCAACGGTGACGACACGACTGCCAGATACTGGATGGTGCACCCCGTAACTGATGACTGTCCCGCCTTCACGGGAGAGTGGCACATCACTCAGCTGGAACATCTGGTTCCGCTCGTGCGTACTATCTCTAGGTTCCTGCAGGCTGCCGCAGTGGTGCCCTGCGGGACATCCGGTCACCGCGGACGGGATGCCTACCTCCATTCACTGGCGCATACGGTTCCTGCTTTCACCACCGTGCCCGCGCACTACAGAAGGGCCCATGTCATGTCTGAAATCCAGGCCAGCGGTACAGAATTGACGTCGCAGTACATCGCCCAGATCACAGGTGACCTGGAGCGCAACACCAAGGAGCAGGAACGCATCGGCGCGGAAGTCGACGCCCTGCAGGAGCAGCTGCGCACTCTCCAGCATGACCACACCGTGCTGGTGAACATGCAGCAGGCACTCGGCAGTGCGAGCCCCGCCGCAGAGGCGGCCACCAAGACAGCGGGGTCCGTGCCCCGCCAAGCTGCCGCCGAGCCCAAGCAGAGCAGGCCGAAGAAGACCGCCACCGCGGGTGCAGGCAAGGCGGCACCCAAGAAGCCCGCCGGCAAAACCTCGTCCGCAAACGCACCCAAGCCAGCTGGCAAGCCGTCCCTGGTCGATCTGATCCGCAACCACCTCAAGCAGCAGAACGAGCCGCGCTCCGCCGCCGAGATCTCCACCGCACTCACCCAGGCCCACCCCGACCGCACCATCAAGACCACCGTCGTGCGCACCACGGTCGAAGGACTGGTCGCCAAAAGCCACGCCCACCGCACCAAGCAGGGCTCATCCGTCTTCTACACGGCGGCCGCAACTACTGCGACCCCCACCACTGCGGAACAAGACCCGGTCACCGCCTGACCACCCACGCACCGCCGTCGACCCCACCATCAAGTGAATAGCGCCTCGAACCCGCCGGTCTGGCTGGCCCGCATCGGAACACACGCTGCTCGGCGGCAGTAGAGCAGCAATGATCCGTGCGGCCATGCGTAACCGAAGCGAGGGGTGATCGGTTGGGAAGGACGTGGATGACGCCTATCTCGATGAAGTCTTCGAGCTCACCGACGCCGACTTCGCGGCAGTCGAGGACGCTGCGGAGCGCCTGCCCATCCTGACTCTGGACGAGGCCCATGGGGTCCTCGAGGTTCTGCGGCACTTCGGCAAGGGCGCAGACGACCACGCTGAGTCGGCGCGACGACTGGCCCGGGAACTCGCCGCGCGTATCCCCTCAGCCACATGACCAGCGACCCCGCCCGTTAAAGGTCACTTTCACCCTGGGCACCGGCCCTCATCTGAACGGAATCGCCAGCTGGCACCCGACCGCCAGGGCACGGAGAAAGCGTCTGAGACGAGGCGAGTGCGGTACGGGCCCCGCGATGCATGCCACCCGCCCGGCCGCAGGCGCCCATTGAGCAATGCACCCCCCGCTGCTGTCCGCCGCAGCAGACAGCAGCGGGAGCCCAGCCAAGCAACACCCCACCGCCAGGGGCGCGTCAGAGGCCACACCCGCCGCGAACCTCTCGCGGAACGGCAGCTTCTTAATCTGTTGACACTGCTGCTGCTTCTTCAGTGCTCGGGATTCCTTCGTCATGGCAGCCCTCCATGCCAGCCCCGAGCAGCACCAGCCTACGAGCCGCCGCGGGACCCAGCCACGCGCGAGCGCCAAGATGGGTAGTCGCCAATCCCCCACCCGGCACTCCCGGGCAGTACCGTCATTCCACTCGAACCGACCCCGGGGGACGAAATGACCAGCCCGTACACCACACCACCCACACCGCAGCCCGCCAGACCCGCACCCAAGTGGGCGCGGAAACGGTACGTGCTCCCCGCGATCGGCGTCGCCTTCATCCTCGGAGGCATCGGCGCCAGCGCCGACGACCCCAACGCCAACGCGAAGACCACCGCCTCCAAGCCCGACCCCACCACCACCGTCACAGCGAGCGTCACGGCAACCGAAACAGCGAGAGCCAAGTCCAAGGCGGCACCGACCGTCACCGCCACCGAGACGGTGAAAGTGAAGGTCACCAAAACCGTGACCGCCCAGCCCGCCGCAGACGACTCCGACAACAGCAACGGAGGCACCACCGGCGGCGGCAACGACGTCTACTACGCCAACTGCAGCGAAGCCCGGGCCGCCGGAGCCGCTCCCATCCACCGCGGCGAACCCGGCTACGGATCGCACCTCGACCGCGATGGCGACGGCGTCGGCTGCGACAGCTGAACACCCCTCGACGGCCACTGCCAGACCCAGCAGCGATGATGCAGGCTTGGCGATCACGATGAAGAACTCTGGCCTCACCTGAACCGGCCTCGACGGCAAGCCGCGCACATCCGTCGTCAACTTAGCTCCCTTGAGTGCCTCCATCGGTATCTGCCTCATCTTCAGGCTCTTCCTCGACGGCATCTGAGGACTCCAACTGCTCGATGTCGTCGGTAGATACGTCTTCACCAAAGTTCGGCCGCGGCACCGCGATGTCGATCTTGGGCACGGCAACGTTGAGCTTGGGCGCGGCGAAGTCGAGCTTCGGCATGGCATCAGCGACCTGTGTCAACGGCCATTTCGTTCTCCCCGTAGGCGGCCAGGAGTTCGCCCCGCTGGCGGTCATCGTGATGTCCCCGGTGGCGGCCAGATAATTCCCCGCCCTCGGGTCGGTCGGGTCAGCTGAAGGGCTTCACTCCCTGTCCGCTGGTGGCCTGGGTGAGCCGGTAGCTGTCACCCTGGGTGACGACGATATGAGCGTGGTGCATGAGCCGGTCGACCGTCGCCGTGGCCAGAGTCTTGGGCATGATCTCGTCGAATCCGGAGGGGTGGAGGTTGCTGCTGACGGCGATCGAGCGTCGCTCGTAGGCGGCATCGACCAGGCGGTAGAAGCCTTCGGCCGCGTCCGGTGAGACCGGCAGCAGACCGATGTCGTCGACGATGATCAGATCCGAGCGGATGATCTTCGCGAGGGCTCGGGCGATCGAATCGTCCGCGCGGTGCCGGCGGACCAGGACTCCGAGGTCCTCGATGGTGAACCAGGAGACGGTCAGCCCGGCCTCGACCGCGGTCTGACCGAGGGCCTCGGTGAAGTGGCTCTTGCCCGTTCCCGAGGGCCCACAGATGCAGAAGTTCTCCCGCCGCCCGATCCATTCCAGGGACTTGAGGGCGTCCTGGGTGGGGCGGGGAATGGCGGACTTGGTCTCGTCCCAGTCGCCGAAGGTCTTGCCGGTGGGGAAACCCGCCCGCTTGCGGCGGGTGTGGAGGTTGGCCCGGTCCCGGCCGGCGGCTTCCTCGGCCAGCAGGACGCGGACGACCTCGGCCGGGTCCCAGCGTTGTGCCTTGGCGGTGGGAATCAGGTCGGCCAATACCCGCCGCAGGTGCGGGAGTTTGAGCCGCTTGGTCAGCTCGATGGCCTCGGCGAGCGGGTCGCCGTTGGTGCCGGGAACGGTGCGAAGTGGGGTGGCCATCAGGCGCGATCGCTTTCGTCGTACTCGGAGACGTCGGAGGCGGGCTGGGTGGGCAGGCCGAAGGAGGACCAGGCGGAGGTGCCGGGCTGCAGGGAGTGTTCCTCGCTGCGGCGGGCGGGTTCGGTGTGCTCGCGTGTGGCCTGGTAGTCGACGATGGACAGCAGGTCTTTGTCCGCGAAGCGTGCGGTGACCGCGGCGGTGCCCAGGGCCCGGTCGACCTCGGCCACCGAGTAGAGCTTGGACAGGGCGACGGCCTCGGCCATCTTCGCCTTGATGCGGCGGACCCCGCCGGCCCCGGCTTCGACCAGCCAGGACGCTGCCCCGGGACCGAGCTGGAGGAAGGCAGCTTCCTCTGCCGAAGTGGCCTTCGGGGTGCGGTCGTTCTCCTTGTTTTCTCGCGGCGGGTAGTGGGCGTCGTCCAGGACCGGGGTGCCCGGCTGGCCGCGGCGGTGGCGGGCGGTCTCGCGGGCCGAACCGTCCTCGCCGACCGCGGTGACGATCAGTTCGTCGCCGTGGAACCGGGCCCAGACTCGGTTGTCGATCAGTTCGTGCGGAACGGAGTAGCGGACCCCTTCGACCGAGATCGTGGACTCCCAGTTCACCCGGCGGGTGGTGCCGAACGCGGCGGTGAACGGCCGTCTGGGCAGCGGGTGCAGCCGCTGTTGTTCCTCGGCGAGCCGTTCGGCGGGCTTGCGCCGGGTCGCCCGGTGGGTGCGGGAGTTGATCTCGTCGCAGAAGGCCCGGCAGGCCGCCTCCAGTTCGCCGAAGGTCTTGTAGTGCTCGCGCAGGTTGACGTCCTTCGGTACCAGGTCGGCCTTTGCGATGCGGACCGTCGCCTCGGAACCGCCCTTGGTCTCCGGGTCTGCGGGCAGACACGTGCGTATGGTCGTGCCGTAGTGCCGGGCGACCTCGACGATCTCCGGGTTGCGGACCGCGATGCCGGCGACGTGGTCGGTGGTGACGGTCTTCTCGTTGTCCGTCAGGACGTAGGCCGGCACTCCGCCGATGCGGCGGAACGTCGCGTCCAGACACGAGGTGACCGTCGGCAGCGTCTTGTCCCAGATCGGGATCACGATCCGGAACCGGGACCAGGCCAGCCAGGCGCACCACAGGATGGTCTTGCGGCCCTGGATGGTCGGCCCGTCGCCGTAGTCGTACTGGATCCACAGCCCCGGCTCGGTCACCCACGGCCTATAGACCCGCCGCCGACCGGCCCTGAACTGGGCTTTCGCTTCGGCAACGGTGCGGCGGGTGGTGCGTTCCCCGCCGGTGAAGCCCATCGCGACGATCCTCTTGTGCACCACGTCCGCGCGGATCTTGCCGTGCGAACGGACCACCAGTTCCTCGATCTTCGGCAGATAGTCGTCGATCGCGCGGGCTCGGTGACGGCGCTGGTCGGGATGCTGGCCGGCGGCCCGCATCTTCACATACCGGGCCACCGTGTGGCGGTCGACTCCGGTCAGCTCGGCCGCGGCGCGGTAACTGCCCGTGAGGTCGTACGCCTCAAGGATCTCCATGATCTCCCTGCTGTTCTTCACCCGCCCGAGCCTCGCCGAGCGGGATGCGTCCAAAGCGAGCGGGGAGATATCTGGCCGTACGTGGGGAATCCCGTGGCCATCAGTGGGGCGGTAAGTGGCCGCCTATGGGGAGCTTTTCGGCTCATCCAAGATTTCCGTGAAGCCGATCATGCAGCCGCCTGGGTCGTCACCCTGCGTGGTTTCCGGCTGGCGGCGACGAGTAGGACGCGTTTCCTCAGCAGGGGAAGCCCGGCGCGCCCTCCCATTTGCCGCTTGATTGCCTTGATGTCCGTAACGCGGCCCTCAACGACCCCTGAACTCCTGGGTGTGCTCAGCCCGGCGATGACGGCGTCCAGGTCGTTGCGGAGGTTGCGGGCAAATCCGCTGAGCGTGGTCAGCTTGCTGGCCTGCACGGTTTCGATCCAGGCCGGCAGGCGTTGTCCGTCGAGCTGGGTGAGCATCTTCGCGAAGTCCTCGATGTGGACGGCGGCCTCGGCCATTTCGGGGCAGCAGCCCAACACCCGTTTACGGGCGAGGGTCTGGTCGGCGTCGAGGGTGTCGGGGTGGCGAGTGAGGAGGTTGGTGGCCTGGCGGACGGTGGGGATATCGGGAACCAGCGGCGCGCTGCGGCCCGCGGCACGGAGCGGTTGCAGATGTCGACGGACGGTCCGGGCGCTGCCCAGATAGCCCCGTTCGCGGAGTTCCGCGTGAAGCTGTTTGGCTTCGGTGCAGCCCTCGTTCCAGCGTTGGTGCAGGTAGGCCAGGTGCGGGCGGAGGGGCGTGTCACGGTGTCCGTCGCCGACGGGGATATCTTCGACGCGGGCAGCGCGCGCGTACTTCTGGACCGTCTTGTGGTCCAGCTTCAGCTCCTTGACGATGGTGTAGATACCCACCCCCTTGTCGTAGAGCGCGTGAACCGCGGCATGACGCTCCTCTCGCTGCTGTTCCCGACGCTCCTTGGGAGCAACTGGCGGTGCGTCGGGGTTCGTTGCCTCGGGTTCGAGTGCCGCGCCTGCCAGGCAGGACCGGTGCGCGGAGATGTCTTTCTCTGTGGCCTCGCAGAGGTTTTTCCAGAGATGAAAGCGGTCGGCGACCTGCAGAGCACCGGGGGCCGCTGCTCGGGCGGCGGTGGCGTATGCCGTCGCCCTGTCCCTGCAAATGATCTCCACGCCGCGGTGCTCGGTGAGCCAGGCTGCGAAGGTCTCGACGTCCCGGCCGGGCAGGAGGTCGATCGGTGCGTGGCTATCGCAGTCGACGAGCACACTGCCGTAGATGTACCCCTTCTTGAGGGCGAAATCATCGACCCCAAGAACCCGGGGTGTCGCAGCCGCTGGCTCAGCCAGGGCCATGACCAGCGACAACATAGTGGTCCGGCTGACCGGAACGTC
>Ga0307514_10003853_pt1 | contig 14100 bp, 15 predicted proteins | sample 16_EM_MG_FD_203088 | JGI IMG/M metagenome (GOLD analysis project Ga0307514, IMG submission 203088) | Populus trichocarpa ectomycorrhiza microbial communities from riparian zone in the Pacific Northwest, United States - 16_EM | ecosystem: Host-associated > Plants > Roots > Unclassified | place... | reverse complement strand
ACATAGTATGCCGAATTGGGAAGAAGAACCAGTCCTCTTGCACGTCCTCTATGACTGTGTCTGTCGTAGCAGCCACAGTGGCCCTTTCGAGTGGTCTCCCCACCTCAGCTGAATATACAGTGAGAGCAGCTGCATAAGAACAATAACACAACCAACAGAACCAGCCCAACTACATCATTACTGAAGACTGGGCAGATGTATTCAACCAGTCAATCGACGATCCACAATTACCAGAACACCTGATCACAGGCACAACCATCAGGGACCCTACCAACCAGGATGTCATGACTGCCATTCTAGTAGCCATCCACTCCCTTCAGACTCAAATCATTGGCCTAGTGGAGAAACAGGCCTCCACTACCAGTACAGTTGGTTTCCTGGCCAACAAATGCAATAGCATTAGGGTGGGTGTCACCAAGCTGCAGCAGGAGCCAGGACGCCCGCAAAAAGCCCCAGCGCCAGCACCAGCACGGCCCAAACCAGCAGCCTAGCTGTACCCACAAGGACATGCATCCCTAGCACAACAAACAGCACTCCCAAGTGGAATGAGTTTTGACGCAGGCCAACATTTTGGTGAACACATATACCAAACTATGATCGAGTACGCACAAGAAGTGTAGCACCCACCGAAGCCACAACAACCACCCCAACGAAAGACTCGACCCCAATCAAGTGTGCCCCATATCTAGGCAGAAAACTGGGTTGAGATGTCTGGAAAGGGCAAAGGACAAGCAAAAACCTTCACCCAAGCGGCAGCGGCAGAAAGCCCCCCACAATAGCAAGCACCAGCAGCCCTTCCAAAACGAGCAAAGACCTACCCAAGGGAGGAAAGGGACCTGATCATCTCCACTGGCAGCCAAGCAGACATTACCCCCACACTGCCCAAGCTACATAGCATTATCACCGATGAACTCACAAAATGCAACAATAGGCTAGCATTACCAATTGGGGTGCGCAAGAGTAAGAAAGGCAGCATTGTGATCACCACCACCCCAAGAGCGCCAGCATCAAGCATCAAGGCCAACATCGGGGCCCTCCTCCTACAAATCTCTGTACTAACAGGTGGTATATGCAGGACCACTAGTGAATGCCTATCAGAGATCGCCTTGCTCATCCACGCAGTGCCCACTTTTAAAAGAGGAACCACCAAAACCCAGGAATAGCATGAGTGTTACAAACCCTGATCCTGACCTCGAATTAACCCGGGACCTACCAGCGCCGGTATTATATTGGTAACCCACGCAATTGCCTTCATACTTCCGTGTGCATCTCGACCTTGTCATGACTCAGCAGGACCTATACCTGCTTACGTTATTCCTGTGGATTCGATTCTCAGGCTAAACGAACCCGTACTTGATCCCTGACCTGACTTGCATGACAACCAACTGCATCCCGGCTGTCACAACACAGAACCTGGAACCTACTAGAATATTCTAGGAAGTTCACGACCTTACCGCGCTAAGAAACTATGGCATAGTTCTACAGTCTTCAGGCTACACAATATTCTTCTGTTATGTTCTACCTGTTTCTATCTCGTTCTATCCTGTTCTTCTTGATATAGTAATCTCGTACTTGGTCTTGGGTTTTAGTACGCTGGGAAAGCGTATATGAGGACGTTGGATTCCCGCTGGATTGTGTTCTCTTTCTTTCCTCTCGACGCGACAACTTGTATAAACTTCTGTATCTAGTTGTTCAACAATATACTCTATCTACTGTAGCTCAAACCTCCCCGCTCGCCCGCCTTGGAACCCTCGACTCTGGTTTCGCCCAAGTCGCTTGTCCCTACCTTGACGCAGCGAGTCTCGCCCCGTTCCCTTGCACCCGCTCCCTTGCACCTGCTCCCTGAAGACTCACGTACTACGCGAGTCCTAGTACCTCTCTGTCTCGACACTCGTGCCAGTACCCGGCACGACTCTCGCTTCCAAGACTAGTCCCGCCACTTACGTTCTAGTAAGGGTTCGTAACACTTTGTTACGTCAACCTACAGTTTCCGCTACACCATCATGCCTGACTAAACAACCTCCTCTAGCTCTGCTGCAGGAGCACAAATCTCACGAACAAATACCCCAGCCCAAGCCACCTCTATTGAGGAAGCTTGGAGGTCATTCTATGCACTTATCCGAGTGACTCCCCTACAGCCATCCTCTTTCCCAACTATCTTCGGTAGAGTCCCATCTCAATTTCTAGGACTCATTTATGGTGCTCACAATACTGGAGTATCCACTTCCCGTAGTACCCACACAAACTTCGATATCCCAGTAGTAGGTACTGGAACTGCCGCCCTGACCTTGTGGGCCTATTATAACCAGGGTTATCAACATGGGTTGACTCTTCCTTCCTTAACACAAAATACGCCATCACACCACCTATCTGCCTCTGCCCCTAAGCTACATGAACCAGAAGATTTCGATAGCACTCGTGCTAAGTTCTCTAAGTTTATGACTAAATTAGCTCTTGTCTTCTCCTCAGACCCCACTCGATATGCTACGGATGCGGCCAAAATCTCTTATGCTGCTTCATACCTCTTGTTACAAACCCTGACCCTGACCTCGAATTAACCCATGACCTGCCAGCGCCGGTATTATATTGGCAACCCACGCAATTGCCTTCATACTTCCATGTGCATCTCGACCTCGTCATGACTCAGCAGGACCTATACCTGCTTACGTTATTCCTGTGGATTCTATTCTCAGGCTAAACGAACCCATACTTGATCCCTGACTCGACTTGCATGATAACCGACCACATCCCGGCTGTCGCAACTCGGAACCCGGACCCTACTAGAATATTCTAGGAAGTTCACGACCTCACCGCGCTAAGAAACTATTGCATAGTTCTATAGTCTTCTGGCTACACAATATTCTTCTGTTATGTTCTACCTGTTTCTATCTCATTCTATCCTGTTCTTCTTGATATAGTAATCTCGTACTTGGTCTTGGGTTTTAGTACGCTGGGAAAGCGTATATAAGGACATTGGATTCCCGCAGGATTGTGTTCTCTTTCTTTTCTCTCTATGCAACAACTTGTATACACTTCTGTATCTAGTTGTTCAAGAATATACTCTATCTACTGTAGCTCAAACCTCCCCACTCGCCCGCCTTCGAACCCTCGACACTAGTTTCACCCAAGTCGCTTGTCCCTACCTTGACGCAGCGGGTCTCGCCCCATTCCCTTGTACCCGCTCCCTTGCATACACTCCCTGAAGACTCGTGTACTACACGAGTCCTAGTCCCTCTCTGTCTCGACACTCGTGCCAGTACCCGGCATGACTCTCGCTTCCAAGACTAGTCCCGCCACCCACGTTCTGGTAAGGGTTCGTAACAATGAGCGAGAATACCTGGAGAACCTACGGAGACAAATTGCAGCAAATACAGCGGCCTCCCCAACTAGTATCAAATTCCTTAGGAACAGTGAACACAGAGAATCCAGCAAATCCAAGTGCGCTCTCCTAGCAATTGTCGCAGCCTTCAAGATAGAGCCAACCTTTACAATCCCAGGCCGAATCCCAGCTGAAAAAACCACCTGGTGCATCTACAATAGGTCCTGCAAGGCAGAACGCATGCACCCCAACCACAAGAACTCAGGATGCAAGAACTGCCTCGAATTTGGCTACCCCACCAATGTATGCATGGCCAGCAATAAGGTCCCCAAGCGTAGATACTACGGCAGTACCCACAACTATTTTAACCATGAGTGTACTGCACTAGGCTACAACAAGAAGAGCTCTTGCCACTACACAGTACTCAAGTGTAACCTGTGTGGGACTACAGGCGACCACCACATACTAGACTGACACTGCTCCACCTCCAAGGCACGAACTGCACCAAGAGCTAGTCAGAGCACCCCACCACAAGGTGCACAATCAATGGAAGAATAAATAGCACAACGCAATAATAACATATAGGACGCCCCCCGGCCTGTATGCTGCAGTACAACACTGGCAAGTCTCTAACAGCTTTCCAGGTTCTGCAAGCCGCCATGCCAGACACAGACGCGAATATACTGCTGCTGCAGGAACCCCCACTCCTTGACGGAACTCCCCCCACTATAGATGACTTCCACTGCTTCCCCTCCCAGAAACAGGCCTCCCAGACAGTAACCTATATGAGGAAGAAGCCCTTCATATTGATCTCAGTTATTTCAGACCCACACAGAGACTTCCTGGTAGTATCACAGACATTACACAGTAAGGACCGCAAACCAGCAACAATAAACATAGCCAACTGCTACAACAAGCTCTAGAACTGCAACTGGAGAACCCGCGACCAACCAACACACTCACTTGATGCCCTCTTATATGACATTTTCACTCTTGCAGATCTAGTTGCAGGTGACATGAACAAGCACCACCCGAAATAGGAAACTGGCCACCAGCCCTTCCAATAGGCCCAGAGCCTAGTCGACATCTGCAATGCAGCAAATTTTCACCTTGCAAACACCCTTAACATACTCAGTTCCTACCCAATCAACAACAGCAGGCCAGTCGTGCTGGACATTACCTTCTTCAACCAAGACCGACCCATAGTCAGGAACTAGCATACCTACCCCAAACACAAGGCCCTGCACCACATCCCGATTTCATACTAGGCCTGGCCCATGACAGGCACACATCAAGAGTACAAGAGATACAACTGGAAGAATACCAATTGGGCCCCAGTAACTGAACTCCTACCAGCACTAGAGGACGTCAACACCAAGAATGAACAAGACTTCAATCACCTATACCACCTGATCCTAAGAGTATTTCAGATCGGCACACCTACCAGAGGGGTTGCCAGTGGGACCCAAACCTGGCCGAAATGCACTGAATCAAGAACACCACATTCTGACACTTTTGGGCTGGCAGAACTGACAAACATACATACAACAGAGTCAAGAATGCCTACCTATGAGTGATCCAGAGAGCGACCCAAGATCACTGGAATACAGTGGTTGAGAACACCAACCCATCCTCACTCTGGCAGACAGTCAGGAGAGCACTCCCCAAACTACCAGTATCACTCATAACTATCAATAGAACTACTAGTTTCAAAGACAAGGCGCAATTGCTGCAACAAGTTTTCTTCTCAGACAATAGCTCACCATCACAACATCAATCCTTGGACAGCCTCAAAGACTTCCACACAGTCACACAAGAAGAATTCCTTAAGACACTAGAAGCCATCCCGCCAAACCCAGCACTAGGAGTCAATATCTTCTCTCACTCAGTCTGGATTAGACTACACAGAATCCACCCTAAATACTTCCCAATGTGACAGACTGGTCACTACGCAGTCATACCCTCCCTACCATCCTGAAGTGGGTACTCACTATGGTTATACCCAAGCTAGGAAAACCTAACTACTAGGTACCCAAAGCCTACTGAATGATATCCCTCCTGCTGACACTATCCAAAACAATCCAACATGTCGCCCTTGCTAGAATAACAGTTTTTGTACCGAACTGCCTCTCACCACTCCAATTTGCCTGCCAGAAAGGCTACTGCCCTCTCGATGCCATACATCTAATACTGGAAAAGGTGCACAGGGCATCAAACGACAAGCTATACAGCTCAGCTCTCTTCCTGCATGTTCAGGGTACCTTTGACAAGGTACTACACTAACGGCTGGTCGAAATCATGACTAACACTAAGTTCCCGCTGTACCTAGTTGACTGGGTAGAATCATACCTATCAAACAGGTCAGTCCAAATCACAGACAGTACAGTGTCAGAACCCTTCTTCACACTAATCCAAGTAGGCATACCCCAAGGCTCGCTGCTATCGCCATTCCTTTTCAATGTCTACAACCCCCCGCTATGTCACAACTACCAAAGACTAGGTGTGGAACTTATGGTATCGTATATTGATGATTACTACCTGCTGGCAATCTCAGTATCATGGCAACAGAATGCCATCACCCTTACAGCTGTCAAGAACCAGCTACAGCTCGAGGTAAACCAGGGGAGAATGAACTTTGACCTCTCGAAAACCAAACTCTTTCACTTCCCTTGTGGTAAAAATATCCCAACTGCAGACCTCCCCAAAATACAATTCGGGGAACACTACATACCAAATAACTTGAAACAAAGATGGGTAAGAGTCTTCTTTGACAGAACCCTCTGAGCCACCCTCTACATCAAAGAATATGCTGCCAAACCAGGATCTACTCTATACAAGCTCACACCACTTCTTAAAAAACTAAAACCAGAAATGGCATTTCACCTGATCAAGGCAATAGTCATCCCAGCCCTCACCTTCGGAGTAGAAATATACATAAGTAACTACATCAACAACCAGAAAGTGGTACCAATCAACATGTGCCTGAAAGTAGCAGCAAAAATAGTTATGGGAGGGTGACAGAAGAGAGAACTCTGTGCGATCTGTGCGGAAGCTGGCCTATACGCTCCCTACTCTCTAATCAAGAATTGCACCATCTGAGGGGCAGCCTGTCTCCTGGACGGAGTACAAACACACCCCTTATACCCACCACTGCCCTGGAAGAGACCTAAGGCCTACAAGCTGAAAGCAGGAATATGCGAGTATGCACAACCCTAGACGGTGAACCAGAGGGACGTCTTGCATCTCCAAATTAATGGAATACACAATAATATCCTCCCACTCATTGAGGACACAACCCAGCCGACATAACTGGCAAAACTCGCAATACGTGCGTATATCCAACAGTACACCTTGGAGGATTTCGACAAAAGACCAAACTCACTACATACGTACCCACCTCGGGCACCAAGCAATACAGGCACGAAGAGCCTTCTCCCTCGAAGACTCTGCCTGTCACGGGGTGACACCCAGCCCTTCCCGAGAAACTTGTATTAATAAAGAATGACCCTGATAAACCTGGAGAGGAATAAGGAAGGCTTGAGGAAGTCTTGCGCATATTACGTAAGTTAGAAATACTTAAGTACTTCTAACTAGGACAATGCAATCACTAAACAATCGTAGTATTGTTGGGTTGGAACAAGACTTGAATAACATGTTCAGAGCGGTACCCTCTGCTATGCGTGTGAGTTTCGTCAGGTTTCGACTATTGGTTATTGAGTTATATCAAGTTGCAAATACTTAGTGCCAAAATTATATGTGTCACGGGGTGACACCCAGCCCTTCCCGAGGAACTTGTGTCAATAAAGAACGACCCTGATAAACCTGGATAGGAATCAGGAAGACTTGAGGAAGTCATGCGCATATTACTCAAGTTGGAAATACTTAGGTACTTCTGACTAGAACAACGCAGTCACGGAACAACTGTAGTTTTGTTGGGTTGAAACGAGACTCTAATAACATGTTCAGAGAGGTACCCTCTGTTATACATGTGAGTTTCGTCAGGTTCCGACTACTGGTTGTTGAGTTACATCAAGTTGAAAATACTTAGCACCAAAAATTATATGGTGGCTGTTACCCTGAACTTCCATAGGTTACCCTGAACTTACTACCCTTACCCTGAAGTTTAGTCAGTCCTTACTCTGAACTCCACTTCGGAGCTTAATAACTCAATGAGCGCCACCCGGATTAAATTAAGAAAATTACCATTGCGACCAGCTCACCGAATACCACTAGATTCAACCCTCAAAGTATGAATCTGAGAACATTTTTGCAGAAGCATAATTCCGTAAAAATAAATGAAAAAATCAACCACGTAGGGGGTAATTTAGAGCTAAGTGGGTCCGGTGACACTATAAGGAGGCATGAGTTGAGCTGAGCTAAAAATCGAGTGTAGCGAAAAGTTAATTGGAAAAGATCTGGTTCAAGTTAGTCCTAGTGCGGAATTACATGTTGATTCCAAATCTGAATGCAGAATATTTTTATGATTTAAACCCGTAAAGTTATTGACCTGTTTTGATGTGGGCTATAGGTCCCTAAAGCGACAAGTCAGGCTTTTATATTTATCCCATGAAGTATGTTTCTGATTAAGATGAACTAAGATTCTATTGTGAAGTACGCGTCAAGGGCTTTCAAATGAGATGCTAACTAAGTCATTCGGAGTTATAGACGCGGAGTGGTGACTAGTTGAATTATAGGATTACCTATAATATCAATGAACACTAGACGCCAGTATGCAGCATTACCGAATACTTCCTTTGATATCTCATAATACTTGGCTAGCTGAGTCTAGACTCGTATCGAGGATTTGCTGATGTGTCGCAATAAAATAATGTGGGATCGCGTATGACTTGCAAAATTAATTCCTAACTACTTAATGGTTGCAGAATGCTTAATGCAAGAACAGGATATTAGTTCTCAGTTAAGTCAAGTGTGTACAACGACTTCTTAGGCAGGGGTAACGCCAGCGACTGAGAATTAAACAAGATGGTGTGAAGTGACTATTATTGGAACTGAACGAACCGCCTGAATAAGAACACTACTCTCCAACTGCGTATTATAAATAATTGAAAGTAGCTGAAGGTTGGGATCGCGCCCACCACAAGTGTTCATCAAGTCTTGAGAAACACACTGCCTACAAAGTTCTAAGTTAACGTTAGAAGACGGATTTCACCTAGTTAGGAAAATACTTGTTGAGTTTGACTTGTATTAAAATCATACTGAACTTTATATCCTGAAAGACTTAACTTGAGTTGCGGGTTACTTTTGTTATGGGATTAAAATTCGGCCCCACTATTTATCTGCTGAAGTTCAAGCATAAAGGGATAATAGTGGCCCTGTAATAATATGGCAGGTATTACCCAGAACTTGCATAGGTTATCCTGAACTTATTACCCTTACCCTGATGTCTAATCAGCCCTTACCATAAACTCAACCAGGGAGATTAATAACTCAACGAGTGTCACCCAAATTAAATTCAGAAAATTACAATTGCGTCCGGCTCACCAAATACCCCTAGATTCAACCTTCAAAGTATGAATCCAAGAACATTTTTGTGGAAGCATAATTCCGTAAAAAATCAATAAAAAAATCAATCACGTAGGTGGTAATTTAGACCCAAGTGGGTCTGGTGACACTATAAGGGGGCATGAGTTAAGCTGAGCTAAAAATCAGGTGTAGCAAAAAGTTAATTGAAAAAGATCCAATTCAAGTTAGTCCTAGTGTGGAATTACGCGTTGATTCCAAATCTGAATGCAGAATATTTTTATGATTTAAACCCATAAAGTTATTGACCTGTTTTGGTGTGGGCTATAGGTCCCCAAAGTGGCAAGTCAGGCTTTTATATTTATCACATGAAGTATGTTTGTGATTAACATGAACTAAGATTCTATTGTGAAGTACGCATCAAGGGCTTTCAAATGAGATGCTAACTAAGTCATTCGGAGTTATATCCGCGGAGTTGTGACCAGTTGAATTATAGGATTACCTATAATATCAATGGGTACTAGACGCCAGTATACGGAATTACCGAATACTTACTTTGATATCTCATGATACTTGGCTGGGTGAGTCTAGACTTATATCGAGGATTTGCTGATGTATCACAATAAAATACAGTAGGATCACATATGACTTGCAAATTAATTGGTAACTACTTAATGGTTGCAGAATGCTTAATGCAAGAACAAGATATTAGTTCTTAGTTAATTCAAGTATATACAATGACTTCTTAGGCAGGTGCAACACCAGCGACTGAGAATTACACAAGATGGCGTGAAGTGCCTATTATTGCAATTGAACAAACTGCGCGAATAAGAACACTACTCTCCAACTGTGCATTATAAATAGTTGTAAGTAGCTGAACGTTGGGATTGCATCCACTACAAGTGTTAATCAAGTCTCGAGAGACACAGTGCCTACAAAGTTCTTAGTTAATATTGGAATATGGATTTCACTCAGTTAGGAAAATACTTGTCAAGTTTCACTTGTATTGAAATCGTATTGAACTTTACATCCTAAAAGACTAAACTAGAGTTGTGGGTTACTTCTGTTGTAGGGTTAATATTCGGCCCTGCTATTTATCTCTGGAAGCTCAAGCATATAGAGATAATAGTGGTCCTGTAACACGCCTACTGGACATCCAGGATCCGACTCGGATATGGCTAGTTCCCACAGTGCCATAAACGCCTAGGCCAACACAATAGAAAGTGCCCCTAGTGCTGTGCCGATGACGCACACTGACAATACTTGATCATGGTATGCAATGCCATGCCACACTCCACTACTGACCTAATGACCAGACTCACATTTAGGCAGCTGCTATACGAGCACTTGAACCTGCCCAAGCTTATTGAGACACTTACACTCAACAAGGTCGGACTGCGAGCAACCATCCAAGAGGACATAGTCATATCACAGCAAGGATAGACTGTATACACCCACCATATAATCTCCTTTGTTATTGCATACTTAGATAGATCCTGTCCCTGTTCTTAGGACATAGCCATAAGACTGCATGCCACTTATTATGTATCTAGTATAATAATATATCAGAGTTAAAAAAAAAAAAAAAAAAAACCTTGTATCCACTTCACACTGTAGAGAATACACCCCTTTCCAAATCACACTCAAAATCAGATTAATTTCCTCCAATAGTTTACGGTGTCTTCCTGGCTATTGTACACATCTCTCAAGTACCTCATGTTGCTCATACACTGTTATTTTCACTCTAAGTTGAGATATCTTCGGCTGTTTGCCAGGTAATACTTAGGCAGAAATACCAGCATACACACAAGTCTCGCCAGAAGAATGTCTGGCAACCAAATAACTGCAGTGGGTCTGTCTGACCCTGAACATTCAAAGTCACTAACATGGTCACCCACACCAGGCCGCCCAGCCCAAATTGGGCAATGGGGGGCTGACTCAAACATCACATAAGAACTCTGGGGACTCGAAGGTGACTCAGACTCCGAAATGGAAGCTGAACCCCACCAAACCACTCCTAAAGTGCACCCCCCACCTCCAGCAATACAAGTCCAGACCACTTCCCACACCCTTACCAGCCCTCTCGACCGCAGCCAGGCCTGTAGCCCCACCCTAGCCCCTATTTCGCATACAGCATTCCGAACTGGGAAGAAGAACCGCCCCTCTCGCCCATCCTCTACTACTGTCTCTGCCGCAGTAGCTACAGTGGCCCTTTCGAGCAGCCTCCCTACCCCAGCTGACTATGCAGCAAGAGCAGCCACATGCAAACAACAACGTAACCAACAGAACCAGCCCAATTACATTATTATGGAAGGCTTGGCACATGTAATTAACCAGTCAATTGATAACCCAGAATCAGCAGAAGACCTGATCGGAGGCACAACCACCAGAGACCCTACCAACCGAGATGTCAGGATGGCCATCCTAGCAGCCATTCACTCCCTCCAAACTCAAGTCATTGGCTTGGCAGACAGACAGGCCTCGACTACTACTACAGTCAGTTTTCTGGCAGATGAGTGTAACAGAATCAGAGTGGGAGTGACCAAGCTGCAACAGGAGGCAGAACCCTTGCAGAAAGCCCTGGCCCCAGCGCCAGCATGCCCCAAACTAGCAGCCCAACCATACCCACAAGGCTACGCACTCCCAGCACAACAGATATTCCTACTAGTGGCATTGAGTCTTGAAGCAGGCTACTATTTCAGTGAGCATAACCATCAAACTGCCGTGGTATATGCACAGGAAATACAGCACCCACCCAGGCCACAACAACCACAACAAACTTCCAGACACAAGACCCGAGCCCCCTCAAGTGCACATCATATCCGGGCAGACGACTGGGTCGAAGTATGTGGAAAAGGCAAGGGAAAGGCCAAAACCTTTGCCCAAGCAGCAGCAGCAAGCCCACCACCACAACAGCAAGCAGAAGCAGCACCACCAGCATGAGCAAAGACCTACACAAGAGAAGAGAGGGACCTCATGATCACTACGGGAAGCCAATCAGACATCAACCCCACACTACCAAAACTGCACAGCATTATCACTGACAAACTCACTTAGTAGAACAAGAGGCTAGCACTACCAATTGGAGTGTGCTAGAGGAAAAAAGGCAGTATTGTAATCATCACCACCCCAAGAGCACCAGCATGAAGCATCAAAGCCAACATCGAGGCCCTCCTCCCACAAACCTCTGCACCAATTGGTAGCACATGCAGGACCACCAGTACACACCAATCAGGAATCACCTTCCTCATCTACGCAGTGCTCATCTTCCAAAGAGGAACTACTAAGACCCAGGAGTAGCACGAGCAGGAATACCTGGAAAATTTAGGTAGACAAATTGCAGTGAATACAGCGGCCCCCCCAACAAGCGTCACTTTCCTCAGAAATAGGGAATACAGTGAATCCAGCAAATCCAGGGATGCTTTCGTAGCAATTGTAGTATCTTTTGAAATAGAACTAACCTTTGCAATCCCAGGCCGCATTCCAGCCGAAAAGACCAGGTGACGCATCTACAACAGGTCCTGCAAAGCAGAATGTATGCACCCTAACCACAAGAACTCTGAGTGCAAGAACTGCCTTAAGTTCGGCCACCTCACCGATGTATACATGGCTAGCAATAAAGTTCCAAAGTGTAGATACTGTGGTGGCACCTACAACCACTTTAACCATGAATGCACAGCACCTGGCTGCAATGAGCAGACCCCCTGCCGCCATACTGTACTCAATTGCAACCTGTATGGGACCACAGGAGACCACCACTCACTCAACCAAAACTGCCTCATGTACATCAGGAAAACAAAAGTGGCATCACGATGCCTTGCTGGTGTCTCTAGAAGCCAGTCCTAAACGTATGTCTTTTGGGCATCCTGGGCATCCCGCATAGACTTGTGTCTTTTCTGTGTCTCTCAGGTATCTCTCAAGTGTCTCTCGTGTCTACTGAGTGTTTCCAGAAGCCAGCTGTCCGAAGGACTGTCTTCTTAACTGGCAGAATGCGTCCAGGGCATACTCGGCTTCTGCAGCCCAAGTGACAAAATATATTTTTTCTTGATGTATGAGGCAAGAAATGCACCTAGAGCCAGTCAGAGCAGCTCGCCACAAGGAACCCAAATGATGGAAGAATGAATAGTACAATACAACAGAGACATGCAAGATACCCCTCGGCTCGCATCCTGTAGTATAACACTAGCAAGTCCCCCACAGCATTACAGGTCATGCAAGCTACCATTTCGGATACAAACGCAAATATCCCACTAGTCTAGGAGCTCCCACTCCTCAATGGAACCTCCCCACTCCCAGATGATTTTCACTGCTTCCTCTCCCACAAACAGGCCTGCTGGACAGTAACCTATATGAGCAAGAAAGCCTTCAAATCAACTTGAATCATGTTAGACCCGCACTATCATGGGGTGACACCCAGCCCTTCCCGAGGAACTTGTATCAACAAAGAATGACCCTGATAAACCTGGATAGAAATCAGGAAGACTTGAGGAAGTCTTGCGCATATTACTCAAGTTAGAAATACTTAAGTACTTCTAACTAGGACAACGCAGTCACTGAATAACCGTAGTGTTGTTGGGTTGGAATGAGACTCCAATAACATGTTCAGAGAGGTACCCTCTGTTATACGTGTAAGTTTCGTCAGGTTCCGACTACTGGTTGTTGAGTTACATCAAGTTGACAATACTTAGGACCAAAATTATATGGTGGCTGTTACCCTGAACTGGGATAGGTTACGCTGAACTTACTACTCTTACGCTGAAGTTTAGTCAGCCCTTACTCTGAACTCAACTTCGGAGCTTAATAACTCAATGAGCGTCGCTTAAATTAAATTAAGAAAGTGACCATTGTGTCCTGCTCCCCGAATACCCCTAGATTCTATCTTCAAAGTATGAATCTGAGAACATTTTCGCGGAAGCATAATTCTGTGAAAATAAATAAAAAAATCAATCCTGTAGGGGGTAATTTAGACCTAAGTGGGTCTGGTGACACTATAAGAGGGCATGAGTTAAGCTGAGCTGAAAATCGGGTGTAGCAAAAAGTTAATTGGAAAAAGTTCGGTTCAAGTTAATTCTAGAACAGAATTACCCGCTGATTCCCAATCTGAACTCAGAATATTTTAATGATTTAAACCCGTGAAGTTATTGACCTGTTTTGGTGTGGGCTACAGGTCTCTAAAGCGGCAAGTCAGGCTTTTACATTTATCTCATGAAGTATGTTCCTGATTAAGATGAACTAACATTCTATTGTGAAGTACGCATCAAGGGCTTTCCAATGAGATAATAACTAAGTCATTCGGAGTT
>Ga0307514_10003852_pt1 | contig 14102 bp, 5 predicted proteins | sample 16_EM_MG_FD_203088 | JGI IMG/M metagenome (GOLD analysis project Ga0307514, IMG submission 203088) | Populus trichocarpa ectomycorrhiza microbial communities from riparian zone in the Pacific Northwest, United States - 16_EM | ecosystem: Host-associated > Plants > Roots > Unclassified | place... | reverse complement strand
TAATTAATATCAGTAATAAGTGGTCTGAAAATGTATCTAAGAATATCAAATTGAGATATTTGTACCATATCGAAGTAAGGAACCATTACATGTATGTTTGGAAAAGATTTCATTTAAAGAGAACCGAGAAAGCACTATCTAGTTGAAATGTTATGTATATACATGCCCTTTTCAACGCATTTCTTTAGACAAAAACTTTATTTTTTTTTATTTTAGATAGTAAATATTTTATTAGAATATGAAATGTGAATCAAACTCATATTTAAATTGAAATTGAGATACCGATATAAGTTCTTCCCTTTTGAATCAAATAGATTAATATCTAAATGAGGTTGATTGTAAGTTCTTTAAAATTTGAATATTTTTACCTTTGTTTAAAGTGTTACAGAAATGTCCATGATGAAATAAATAGCTCTATGGATAAATAGTTTGCGTTAAATTTCGCATAACTTTGTGAAAAATTATTAGGTATGAATATATTAGATATTTGTGACTTGATTAATAAAATAATATCTATCTTCAAAAAAGCAATTTTTTTACCATCGCAAATAAAATATTTTGTTGCGAATGAACATGATATTATGAAATTATCCTGTGTAAAATCATAATTCTTGAGATAAGGTTTTTTCATATAATTTTTTTTTATCATACTAGAAGCAGAAATAATGTAGATTATTTATCTTGTAGTAACATCTTGCTATCATAAAATTATCTTTTTTATTAAAAAAAATATTTTTAAAATTTTTTCTTTTCTTTTCTTGTTATGTTTATCTCTCTCATATATGGTAAATATCCACTATTTCCAACATCATAAAATTTTCTTTAAGTTTATTATAAATATTTTTTATTTTAACTTATCTTTAAATTTTCAAAAAAAACAAATTAATCAAAGTCTCGACTTTCATTCATTTTTATTTTTTTGTATCTTTATTTCTATCTAAATAATATAAATATATAAAATTTAAAGATATTATTTTTTTATTTAATGATTCTCACAAAAAAAAATTAATTAAAATAATGTAATAATAAAATTGATATATAATTTGAACATATATTCGAGATTTGTAAAAAAAAGAAAAGAAAAGAATAGAATTAACTTGTCTTCGTACGAGTTTTTGAAAAAACTTAAAAAAGTCCCAACGAGGAGGAGACGAGGCCAGGCTACCTACTCTCCCCAAATCTCTCTCTGTAAATTCGCCATTTCATCAATAAAATCAAATCGCGTAAGTTTCGAACCCTAAAACCTTCAAGATTTCGTGATATTGCGAATTGTTTTGAATGATTTGTTAGTTCGAATTCTGATTTTGAATTTCTCTTCATTAAATTTGAAATTCCTGGTTGGCTGGCTTGAAGCTTGAAGAATCATTCATATGTGCCGTGTCAGTTAGGCTGCCTTGCGTTATCGATCATCTTTTTTTCATCTACCTTCTTCAAATTGAAGAAATGTATTACTTTGATTCACAAAATGTGCTGCAGGATGTCAATGTGATTATTATTTTTAATTTTTTTCTCGGAATTTGAATTTTTTTTGTTTTTTATTTTTTGTTTCTAGATTTGACTATCGAAAGACGTGCCGAGATGGGGACTATACATCGCAGGTTTGGATTACTATGATGTTCAAGTAGGTAGTATCTTTATAATTAGTTTGCTAATCTAGGTTGATTAATCTCCAGTTTCTCCTGCAGTGGAGTTTATAGGAAAACAAATGATAGTGCCAGGCTCATTATCGTGACAATTGTCGGAGTTGCTTTTGGATTTTTTGTTGGTATATCATTTCCAGCAGTGACATTTACAAAGGTTTGTTGATCACTAGTTTATTCCGGGAGAATCCTGGAGTTTCCATTTGGTTTAGTTAGTTTTCTCTATTTCAGATTCACATACATTCAAGCTTTACATTATCTCTCGATATATCCATTGTGAATCAGAATGAATTTAGAAGAAGCAAATCACTTGAAACTCTTGGATCAGGCAGCAATGTCACTAATGTAAGTATGTACCTATGTTGCTTAACTGCTCATTCGTTTTGTTCATTTCATGTTCATTCAATGATATGCTTGTGCCTTGTTTACTTGCTCTCAGATTTATGTTCCAACAAATCCTCGTGGTGCGGAGTTATTGCCTCCAGGAATTGTTGTGGCCGAATCTGACTTTTACTTGCGAAGATTATGGGGTGAACCTAGTGAGGTATATTTAGAAATTGTGAATAAAAAAGATAACATTCTATAGTTTTCATTGTAATTGATTGCGGTAGCAAGTGGATTATCTTTGAATTGTTGATTCATTTCTATCTAATATTGTTGCATTTGGCTAATGTAAGCTGTAATAGAATAGGTGGCGGCCATCTGTCTGTAACACATTAAAATAAAATGAAAGAAACTGGCATCTACACTCCATAGGCCATGTGTTTTTTTCAAAATGGATGAGCCATGAATGATCTCCATGCATGGACAAATTGGATTTATTCAAGTTCTGGCGCAAATCTAGTTGTTGGATATTGATATTGTTAGGCCTCCAATTAACAGATTAAGCTTTTAGATGGAATTTCTTCAATACGAACCATTTGGTCATAATGGCTCTCAAGGTTGTCAAACTTTCTCTTTATTTGAGATAAATAGAGGATCCTTAAAATCATAACATTAGATCAATATCATAAATCTGCCAGATTTTACAAACCACGTGATACAATTTTCAAAATTGCAGATCTAAAATGCAATATATAAGCTCTGAATCATTCTGTCAAATATAAACTGAAGTGTAATTTCCTGTTAATGATATCATTAGCACAGAAATAGATTCTTATAGCAAGTGAAATTTGCAGGATATGTTGAAGAAGCCAAAGTATTTATTAACATTTACAGTCGGTTATGATCAGAGGAACAACATTAACGCAGCAGTTAAAAAGGTATACAGAAAGATCATTGCACAAGTCTTCGTTTTTAAAATTGTTCTTGTTTCCATGGATACTGAGCCTTGTTTTTTTTTTCTTCTTAAATCTATGATAGTTTTCTGATGATTTCCAAATTTTGCTTTTCCACTATGATGGCCGGACAAGCGAGTGGGACCAGTTTGAGTGGTCAAAAAGTGCAATCCATGTTAGCGTAATGAGACAAACAAAATGGTAAAGTTTATGTTCTGCTGCACAGTGTTGCAATATCTGTTATTAAGAACTTGTAAACACAGGCTACATACCATATTCATTAATGCACCCTTGAGTAGAGTTAGTTACCCATTGTACTGTGAGGATGTTGATACTTATCATTTAGCTGATAATTTTGTAGTCTGCTCTGCCATTCATGCCTGCCTATGTTTTACAGGTGGTATGCAAAAAGGTTTTTGCATCCTGATATTGTTGGAGCTTATGAATATATTTTTATATGGGATGAAGATCTTGGAGTAGAACATTTTAATGGAGAGAAGTAAGTTTTCCCTCAGCTTTTTTTCTCTTCAACAGCTACATGTTTCTTTTAATTCATCTATGCAAATTTTAGGTATATACAGTTGATCAAGAAACATGGTCTGGAGATCTCTCAACCAGGTCTTGAGCCTAATAATGGACTTACATGGCAGATGACGAAGAGGAGAGGAGACAGAGAGGTTCACAAGTAGGCTTGCTCTGTGTGTCTGTGTTTTATTGGATCTGGGTGGTCTTATATGACTTGAATTTTTTCTTTTAACTTTTTTCATAAAGAGTTGCTGTCTACTTTGATGAACAGGGATACGGAGGAGAAACCAGGCTGGTGTAGTGACCCACATTTGCCTCCATGTGCTGCGTACTCTCTCTCACTCTCTCTCTCTGTCTCTCTGACACACACACACACTCACTTCCTATGTGCATGTGTGTGATATTTAAATATGCTATGTTCTTTCAGCTTTGTGGAAATCATGGCACCTGTATTCTCTCGTGAGGCTTGGCGTTGTGTGTGGCATATGATTCAGGTATTCTATGTTCAAAGATTGTGATACTAGGTTATCTGTAATTGTTTGCATAATTACATGCCTATGGGATCAGCATGCATAATTGTAATGTTGGAAGTTTGAAAACGGTCCAAGATGTCTATATCTTTTAAGGAAAAAACTCTCTATTCTCAATTGGAGGTAGTGGAAGATAGAACGAGATAAGGAGAGCATGCATGTAGCATTGCCACCAGTCTGTGTCTAAATCATCTTCGTCGGTGTGCTTTATTTTTCAGCTGCTTTTAAAGTAATGGTTAGCATGCACATAGCATTGCCACCAGTCTGTGTTTAAATCATCTTCTTCGTGTGTTTTATTTTTCAGCTACTTTTAAAGTAATGGTTTTAACTGTATGCTTTTAGAATGATTTGGTGCATGGATGGGGATTGGATTTTGCTCTCAGAAGATGTGTAGAGGTCAGTGTTTTTCATCAATTCTCATTTATTTTTTTCAATTAATGGAAAATTATGTTTCAACTACTTTCTTGTGAACCTTCATGTGTAGAAGATGTCAACTACCATGCTGATGATGTTTGTGTGGTATGGCATAGACTTGGATCAAACTTTTGTTGAAGGCTTACTTGGTGTTTTGACCTTCTACCTCTTTTCGAGTACACAATATCACTTGAAACCCAACATATTTAACTTCTTCAAAACATGTGTTGGTTTTATAAATGCAACAATTCATGTCGAATATTATTTTTTTTGGTTCTTTTTTATTCACAGAGACACATGCAAGACATCAGGGTGTATTTCGTTTCTCTTTTATATTCACTCACATGCATGCAAGACATCAAGTATGTGGATGCCAATGTCACAACTTAAGTCAAGGGTATCAGACATAGTTTTTTCCACAAACCCATGTAAGAGACAATCAAAAAATTTGAATGCCAAAAAATGATAAATGACTCTCTTCCCCCCTCGCTTGCACATGTTAACACTAATGCGGGTTCTCATTATGCTGAACAATGGTAATAAACTTTCTCCAAGTGTCTTTTTATCAGTCTTGTGTGAGAAAACTGGGCCGTTCATAAACCCAGAAGTTGGGATTTTGTAATTTTGCTAAATAACACCAATTGTTGGCTCCTTTTATCTAAAAACAAGATCCAAGCTAGTTTGTTGGGATCTTTATATTCACCACACAAGATCCAAGCTAGTTTGCCGGCTCCTTTATCTAAAAACAAAAGTCTTATATTTTAGATCAGCTATTTAACCTTCATTTTGAGATGACATTAATTCTTTTTGCTTCACACAATAGCCTGCACATGAAAAAATTGGAGTGGTTGATTCACAGTGGATTATTCATCAAGTGATTCCTTCTCTTGGAAGCCAGGTGAGTCGTGTTTTATAGTGATGAAACTTATTTTGAAGTGAATTCATTTGGTACTCTGCAATCAAAACCACCAACTGCATGAATGCTGGTGCCTGGTGCTATGCCTCCTAAGATGCTAATATAAGCATTTATATTTATTTATTTTTATCTTCTCCTTGTCAAGTCTGTCTCTCTTTTGTAGTCTAACCACCCTGGAATTTTCTGTAAAATGTGCAGGGGAAGTCAGAGAAGGGGAAAGCTCCATGGGAAGGGGTGCGTGTCTTTAGCAAAATGAGTGTGAAATCCATATCCACTTTTGAATTTGAATTATGCACACACATGTTAGACCAATCGTTGTTTTCCTTTTATACAAGATTGGAGAAGATCTGAAGTGACTCTCTCTCTCTCTCTCTCTCTCTCTCTCTCTCTGTTTATTCTTTTTCTAAGATTTCCTTTTCCACCCCTCTTCAGGTGAGAGCAAGATGCAGAAACGAGTGGTCTTTATTCCGGAGTCGTCTTGCAGATGCTGAACAGGCATACATCTCTCAGACTAAGAAGGGGTGATTTTTTTGCCCCAACTCTTTCTGCCCCTTCCTTGCATCTCACTTGGCCCTGAAATGTGTATGAGATTCAACCCGCAGAAGATCTTTTGCATAAAGTGGCATGCTTAGTTTCTGTTTCGCGTTTTGAGTATCCTGTCCATATTTGTTGTAGTTGTCCATCGGGACATGAGATGAAATTCGGACTTCACATTTCAGTTAAATTGATAGAAAGTTGTCTTCAGACGGCTTGTTCATCATCCATTCTTTGATAGGTTTAGAGTTTAGCAAATTGTCTTGATGACATGTTCGGTAGTGGGGTCCCTTTTTCCTACAGCCTGTGACTTAGGTAGGCAAGGCAAGCATGTTCTAAATGGAATATGGTAAGAGGAGGGAGAGAAAAAAAAAACCGCAATGGTTTCAGGAATGCATTAAATATGTTTAACATTCCGTGAATTTTGGGTCAGTGATGATTTGACTTGAAATACGAATCGGCTGATTTAATGGGCTCTCTTTTTTTATATATATATAAGTTTTATAAAATACTCCACCAGCTTTTTGAAGCTGTGATAAATACCGTTTCTTGCGTTGAAAAACAAGAGCTGAGCATGTTTGAAATTTTGCAATTTGTCGTCAGATGGCATGCTTGTTGAATTGGTATTATTTTTTAATCTTTTCGACAGCATAATTCTTTCTTTTTAGACTTTGAACTTGGCAGTGAAATTTGATGGGGAGTGGCCAATCTCATCTACAAATTTCTATTTTAAACTGATATAAGGATTTTTTAACAGTTTCTTCTAATTTTAGTATTTAAACTAGAGGAGATGTTTCCGGCCCCTGTATAATGCAAATAAATAAATAAAAAAACATCATTTTCTAGATAAGTTTCACGTCTTCATAACAGAGGAGATATTTGTCGATAAGCAAGATTTTTACTGAGATCATCATAGAAGCATTAATGCATCACGGGAATATTTTCCCATGACACAGCCAGAATATTTGACCAGAAGGAGCAGGATCCGAAGCAGTGGCCGCTACAACATCAGAATGGTCGATAACTGAGGACGGCCTTGTAGGTTTGAGCCCTGACATAACTGTAGAAGCAAAGTAATGCAAAATCATACGTGAATTTGGAACTCGAGATTAGTAGGTAATAAAGTCTCTAGCATCTATAGAAAATAACAGATTGTTTGATAATTTCGAAATGGCTCGAGTGGCTATACTGTGATGTCAATCATTCGAAGCAAAAACAATGTATGAGTGTTCCACATATTTGAGAAAACCTCTATCTAACCTTTAATATATTACCCCATTAAACCCCTTTTCTTTTCTTTTTTGATATTATCAAGTTTGTCTCAAATAGTGGACATTGGACAGGGTTACTTTGGTACAGGTGCTGCTAAACTGGTAGTTTTTTTTATTATTATTAACATGTATTTTTCAGGTTAACTTACATGTATCTTGACTAATTTTATGGGTCTGAAATTAATCTTTTTTTTTTAGTTTCCTTCACGGTGATGGATATTTCAAGTCGAGGTAAGAGTGAAAATGCCAAGGAGTCTTCAAAATTCAACTGGGTCGTGGATTCCAAGTCAGAATCAGGTGAATTATGAGAAGGTTTTGCCTGGTTGGCGATGGTGATGTTTCGATGGAATAGAGCAGGAAAAAAATGTCCTGTTTGGAGTGAGATTGAAGTAAGTTCTCTCACCTAACACTTAATTGATGTTGAGGGTGCCAAATCTTTTGCTTACATTGGCAGATACCTCTCGCTAACAGGTAAGATATGTTCATCTCACCTTCCATTCTTTTGTGCGGTGAGAATTGCTTACCATCCTCTGAAATGCTTAGAGATTCTGGTAAAAAGACGAGTTACATTATTATTATTATTATTATTATTATTATTATACTCAAGAATGTGTTGGACCAGAACAGAACACCCTTTGTAAAGTGCATGTCAAGTAATTTCTGTCTTAAAACGGTGTCTTGGTCATTAGAAATTGAAGATTTTACCTTGTTTGACTGTAGTTTTGCCTCAACCTACTTCCTTCTGGAAGTAAGTCAAACCATATGGGAAAATAATAAATTAAACCCAAAACCAAACAATCTTAAATAATAATAATAATAATAATAATAATAATAATAAATATAACAAAGTTAGGCACCAACCTTGGTTGCTAAAAATATAAGAGAGCTAAAGTTGCATTCTCATACAAGCTCCACCATTGCCAAACTCCCTCTCTCTCACACACACGATTCAAGCAGCTCAGTCTATCTCCAACATCTTGCTTCAATTTTACCAGCCGGATTCCGGTGATTGCATGGAATTGTAGGAGCCCTACATTCCTGTAAACACAGAGCACCACGCGAGTAAAAAGGAGTTCCAAGGTTTGTGTACATGGCTATCCATATAAACAGTTTTTAATTAATTTACATTAACATTTTGGTTTTCTTTGTGAGTTTCCAGGGCTCCTTACAATTTTGGTTTTCTTTGTGAGTTTCCAGGGCTCCTTACAACTCCAACAAATATATCTTCATTGAAGGTAGTTTGTTTATATATATGTTTTTCTTGCTCATGATCAATATAGCCTAAGAATTTCTCCTTCTGAACAAAAGTTGGTGTGCTAATTTGATCAACACTTGGAATCATTACTCAGGCATATAATAAGCTTTAGTTTCCTTGTTATCCAAGTAACCAAGTACAAGAATCTCACGCTCATTGGTGCTTGCAAATAAAAGATTCAATGTATCATCATCCTTATGTCATACATGAATTGAACACTTCATTGACAATGAACGTCCAACTACCTTCAATCACCATCGTCACCAACCAGAATTGTTTTGAGTTTATAGTTCAGTCCCTTTTGTTGAGCTAGTCATGATATCGAAAACTTTGAGTTAAGCACAATATTTACCACAGTTGATTATTGATTGTTTTTTACATGCCCAAATTGCATTTCTTAAATGCACTTTCAATTTTTCTCATGGTAAGTGAGATTAGAAATTTAACTGAAATGGAGGATGTTTCAGGGGAAAAATCAAATTGAAGAACTAATTTAGAAACAAAATACGAAAACTCAATATTGAGTTTTTTAAACTAAAGGGATTGGCTAATTGTTTGGCAAATAACACAAGGATTAATATGATAGTTTACTCATTGTTTATCACTCCATTCTCCTTTATGAAGCCTCGCTATTCTTAACCTTGAAATTTGTTTTCTTGTTATCTAATTCTCTAGTAGTTTACAGTACACTTTGCCTACTTGGTTAATTTTAGTATGTAAGAACATTTATTTATATATTACATATAGAACAATCTATTTATTTATTTATATATTGGCTCTAAGCACATGCTAGCTAGAAATATGGCATGGCATCTCTCATACTCTTTTTTCGTTTTTCCTTTTTTTTTTTGTTTTTTTGTTTTTTTTTTTTTTTGGTAGGTCTGATTTCAGTAAGATGGGAGAAATGTCGAGCTTCCAATTGGGTGTTATCGGGGCCCTGTTTCTTTCAGTGGCATCATCTGTTTCCATTGTCATTTGCAACAAAGCTTTAATGAGCAATCTTGGGTTCCCATTTGGTAACTTTGTTAGCTTCTTGGAGAGGGCATGCATTCAATCTGAAGATTTGCTACTGCTATAATATATATAACAATTTTGACTGTTTTTCTCTTTTTTCTTTCTTGTATAATGTCACAGCTACAACTCTCACTAGTTGGCACCTCATAGTAACATTCTGCACACTTCATGCGGCACAGCGTTTCCATTTGTTTGATGCCAAGGCCATTGACATGAAGACTGTGATGCTCTTTGGAATTCTAAATGGTGTTTCTATCGGACTTCTCAACTTGAGCCTGGGATTCAATTCCATTGGTTTCTACCAGGTACACCTCAATTTTACTGCTACTTGAGACTTCCAAAGTGGTTTACCTAGCCTTTCTTCTCTACTTGATCTTCATCCTGGAGGTGTTTTTCTTCTTTATATTGCAGATGACCAAACTTGCAATCATACCATTCACTGTCCTATTGGAAACTCTGTTCCTGAAAAAGCAATTCAGGTTTCAACTACAATCTACACACACACAAACACACTGCTTGCATAATTTTTAAATGATTTTTCTCCTAGTTTCTAACAGGCAAATTTATATTTTCTACTTGTTGCAGCCAGAAGATAAAGCTTTCACTCCTTGTGTTGCTTGGTGGAGTTGCCATTGCCTCTGTGACAGATCTCCAGCTCAATTTCGTTGGAACAATTCTCTCTCTCCTAGCCATCGTAACAACCTGCGTTGGGCAAATTGTATCCTTTCTTAACTTGCATGCACCATCAATGTTTTTCGCTTCAAATTGGTGCTTGATTATGACAGTACTACTGGGAACAAAGCACCAATAGTACTGTTCTAATGACTGTTTGCAAATATAATGGCAAAGACTACATACATTACATGTTTAAGCTTGAATGTTTAAGCTCAGTACTCATCGATATTCACATAAAAATAATAATCGTATTACTATAGGTGCAGCATTAGCTCCTATAGGGACAAGTTCATTCTTAACTTAATTCTTGATCAGCTGACAAATACAATACAGAAGAGGTTGAATGTGTCTTCCACACAGCTGCTTTACCAGTCCGCCCCATTTCAAGCAGCCATTCTCTTTGTCTCAGGCCCCTTTGTAGATCATTTCCTCACCAAAAAGAATGTGTTTGCATACAAGTATTCTTCAATAGTCTTGGTATAGATCCTCTCTCTCGATCTCTTTTCCATGCTTCCTTGCTCTGACTATCTATATACACAAACATTTTGGGTGCAAGGATTATGATCTCATGCGGTGCATAATTTGATTCCATGCAGGCATTCATTATCCTTTCATGCATTATATCAGTGTCCGTGAACTTCAGCACGTTCATGGTTATTGGCAAGACCTCACCAGTCACATATCAAGTGCTTGGACACCTCAAGACTTGCCTTGTTCTTGCCTTTGGGTATACTCTGCTGCATGATCCTTTCACGATTAGAAACATCATTGGAATTCTTGTTGCTATTATTGGCATGGGCTTATATTCATATTTCTGCGTCCAAGACAACAAAAAGAAACAATCAGTTGACCTTTCTCTAGCTTCTCAGGTAGGTACTCTGTGTGTGTTTGCGTTACAAATCTTGACTATGCATTAGACATTTTGGAACTGAAATTAAAATGGAATTGTTTGTGTTGCTTCAGATGAAAGACAAGGATAGCACTCCACTCTTGGGCATGCCAGATAAAGAAGGTCACGAGGCAAAGAAATCAACAAAGGTCTCCCTTGTTTAATTAAAATGAATAGGCTTAATTTGTGAAAAAGAGAAAAGCTTCATGTATGATCAGGTGTTTGTTCTTCCAGAAACAATTTGTTGATCGAGTATAAAATGATCTTGATTCTTTCAATAAACAGTACCCTTTCACTGTTATCCATTTTGTTTTAGCCCTAAACTAGTTCCTGTATCAGCGCTGGATTGCGTGAATAATTAATTAAATGATTTTTTCATGTTTTAAAAGTATTTTTAAAAGGATTTAAAATTTTTTTATTTTTTTATTTTAAATTAATATTTTTTTGATGTTTTTAAATCATTTTAATATGCTGATGTTAAAAATAATTTTAAAAAATAAAAAAAATATTATTTTAATGTATTTCCGAGTAAAAAATATTTTAAAAAATAATCATATTTTTAAATATACTTTAATTTTTAATTATATACAGAATGAAAAGATGATATATATAGTTTAATATAACAAAATGACAAATTATAAAAACAAATTATAAAGGATAATTCAAACTCTAAAGTCATAGTAAAAAGCAAAAGTGCAAATATTTCATAAGTGGAGTTCAGAAAAGGTATTGCTAATTAATTAATAGTAACATGCGTGTAATAAAATATGGAATGGAGGTAAAAGCATAGGCAGGAGGTAAAAGCATAGACAGCTGGACTATTTTCAAAGTTGAATTTTATTTAATTTTATAACAATTAAAATAAATATTTGAAAGATTAAAATTTTGAAGAAAAACAGTATTTATTTAGTGAAAAACCTATTTTGTATTTATGTAATTTTTTTCTATTTTAAAATTTTTTTTATTAATAACATGATATTATATTCTCATTTTATATTAATGAGCAGATTATCCTAAAAATTCAACTAATATATAATTATCGATAAATAAATTGATAAACAGTGTAAAAAAGAATCCTCATCTTTTTTTTTTAAAAAAAAAAAAAGCATTATAATATGCCTCTCCGATAACTATTTTCTTATTACAAATTCAAAAATAAAAAGGACCATAAGAAAAGAAAAAAAATAAATAGACCAAAATATACTTTTTACATGAATTTAAAATTGACCAAGCAGTTTGTATTTGTGTTTCTTGAATAATAATAATAATAATTTTTCTTAATGTTCTAATATTCCTTACATCTGTATTTGTTTTGAAGTTATATTTCTGTTTTCTTAATTTTCTAATATAGTCTTCAAGTTTTTTATTTATTTTTTATATCCTTTATAAATATTTTTTTATTAATACTTTTGTATTTTTATTTTTATTTCCATACTTAGTTTTGTTATATAGGTTAGCATATTTGTATATAACGTTTTCATAATCTTTGTTTTTTGTTATTATTTTTAAAAAATAATTTATAGCTTTTAGGGTAATATATATTTGGGGTACTAAAATTTTAATTTTTTTTAAGAAATAAATAATTCAATTTCATAGAAACCAATAAATAAACTAAGTGTGCCAAGATAATAGCTTCCCCTAAAATAATTTATAACTATATTGACTCTTTATGCAGATTTTTTTAATTTTCATATTTACTCGAACCTTTTCTTTTGTTATTTGGTGGGATTAATTTGTACAAGAAATGGCTATGGTGCATTTTTTTTCATAAAAATAGAAATATTGATTATTAATATTTTTTTCTATTCAAATAAAATATTAATAATAAGTTCCATCCTCAGTTATTTTGTATTGGTTATTTATTTTTGTTATAAGTTTAATGATCATTATGTATAGCTGTTTGCATCACTGAAAAAAAAATGAAAAGTTAAAAATAAATAAAACAAAGTAATAATAAAAAGAAGAATCTAAGCACTTTCCTCTATGAAAAAGGTTTAAAAAAAAAGTAAAAATAAATAAATGTCCCAGTTTTGCAGCATGTAGTTTTGAAGTCGAAAGGAATCTAGTAATTGGAAAGGAAAGACACCAAGAAATTAAATTTGAAAACAAACACCATTAATATAGTTAAGAGAAAACGAAATTTATAATTTTTTGAAACCATTTCATAAATAAAAAGCAAAAATAAACCAAAAAACGGCTTGTTTATAAGCATTATTAAAAATTTTTATTTTTTAAAATTATTTTTTTATTTTTTAATCATTGTTAGAAAATAATATAAATGACCTCACCTAAAAGTTTAACTTATTGATTTGAGATGGTTCTTTGACATGGTATCAGAGTCTTGATGACCAAGCAGTCACGAGTTCGAATATCATCATCTCTATTATTTGATAAAAATTAAACACAGGATAGTGTGGATGAGTCTGTGTAAGTTTCAAGGTCAAATAACTTTCACTTGAGGAGGTGTTTTAGAGAATAATATAAATCATATATTGAACATCATCTAAAATTTTAAATTATTGAATTGAGATGATTCTTTGACAATTATATTATGCAATGTTTTGCCAACTTTACAATTTTGAGTAAAAAAGTGTAAGTGATTGTAGCTATATGAAAGAAAAGCTACTAAAGATGTATTTCTCAAATATAACTTGACATGAAACTATATGGAACAATTATTTATTTTAGTCATTAATTTATATGCATTGATATAAATTATGTTAAACTAGAATTATATTATTTTTTATTAATTTATTAATTTGTTAATTTTATCACATTTGATCCTTATTCTTTTGATTGTATCAAATTTGATTTATTTGTTTTTCAATTTCATCCCTTGATATTTGATTTTTATATTAAATTTGGTTCTCATTCTTTTGATTGTTATTTGTTTTTTTATTATACTTTTCTTGATTGAATTTTTTTATTTTAATTTCATCCCTTATAATTTGATTTTATTTTTTTATATATCAATTTTAATCCTCATTCTTTTCAATTCTATTTTTTATCTTTTTTGCTAGTTTTTTTTTTCAACCTTACCCCTCATTATTTTGTTGATTGAGAATTTAGCTTTGTCACAGGTGTAAGATATTAACCGGATAGATTAACCAAGTTTATCAAAGTCAGTCGAATAAATTACATGAATCTCATGTTTTTCTTGAA
>Ga0307514_10003851_pt1 | contig 14102 bp, 16 predicted proteins | sample 16_EM_MG_FD_203088 | JGI IMG/M metagenome (GOLD analysis project Ga0307514, IMG submission 203088) | Populus trichocarpa ectomycorrhiza microbial communities from riparian zone in the Pacific Northwest, United States - 16_EM | ecosystem: Host-associated > Plants > Roots > Unclassified | place... | reverse complement strand
ATTGCAAACCTGAGATTGCATTGACTCTGCGGACGTGAGATCCCCTATAGACCGGATAGTAATAGGGAATCGAGCGATCTGAGAGTCATCCGAGAGTCGACGGATGTAGGGTTTTAGACTGGGTTGAAGGAGGCTATCGCAACTTTGTATTGCAAGTCGGAGGCTGCGGGATAGACAGATCGGTTCGGGATCGACCGAACGCAGGAGAGAGTGGGTAGAGAGGGAGAAAAGTGGGCACTACTAGATAGCGCGTCGAGTTGGGTGTGCATCATTCATTGCGTGTGGGCCTAGCGAATGTGCGTGAGACGGTACCTCGTGGTAGAGAACCTCTGGCTCTACGCACGCTTATCTCCGTGGTCTCAATGCCAACGTCCAAAGTGTTTCAACCGGTGATGAGAATAACAGCGGTCTGACCTCCACGGACGACGGAGACTTTTCTCCTTTGGTCGAGAGGAGCACAAATCGGTTGCACAAATAAACGTACGCGTGAACTGTGGGGTCGGGTCGGGGTTTTTTTCTCAGGGGGCCGAAGAAACTAATCGCAGTCGCGGATGATGAGTAAAGTGTTTGCGGACAATGCGCGTGCTGTGTCGCTTGTTCGGATCCGCTGCCAAGGAGGCGGTACGGCGCTGTATGGAGTCGAAGACGGATCTAGGTAAATCGTCCGTGTAATCGACAAACCCTAACTCGACAAAAATTCATCATCATCCCCCCTCAGTGCATATCGTTCCGCAAAGACTCCACGGTCCAAATCCGTCATTGGAGCGTCGACGTCGATTCATCCACCGGATAAATACCAAAAAAAAAATTGCGAGTACCAATCGCCCAGCGGTTGTCCGATGACCAACTCTTTCGGCGACCGCCCTCGGGAATGCCGAACGACGGACAAGGTGTTCTTGGCCCCGTGGACAAGCATCCCAAGAATAATCCTATTGCTATTCCTACACACATGCTACGCAACCGAAGCACGTTGAGCGCGTCCTAAATAATTGTATCCGCTTTACGGGTCGCTTTCGATATCTGCTAAATCGGCACGATCTTGGGAAGCGGAACGTCCATCTACCTTCGCTAAAAAGTTCAAGGTCCCTTCGTCAAAGCATGGAGCGGACGAGACCCCAAATATCAACTCGCGAGGTGAAACTTTCGATGAGAAAAAAAAACAACCCTTTCCCTTTCCGTGTTCTTATATGTCCACCTTCGGATCATTTTCTCACGGATCGATACCAACGTCGACCACTTCTAGTTGGTCCGATGCGTGTATCGCTATACAGCTAAGGAACTTTCGAAATTAGTGCCAAAATCTGGACAGCGACTCGGAGATTAAAGGGATGGATGTATCGGTGATTTTGAACAACATGGAGCCGATATGGATGTACACATGAAGATCATAAATATCGTGTTCTTCGCAGAATCATCCTAGTTCTGCTCGCTAACGAAAAGGGCCGCCATGCCCATGCCAGTTCCGATACACATCGAAGTGACGAAGATCTTCTGGTTCGTGTCTTTGGCGATGCTAAGACCGGTTACGATCTGACGGGCGCCAGCTAGGAGCCATTCCCGATGAGAATGTTGCCTAAACCATGATAAGAACGACACGGGACACGTACTGCAGCCGAGGGGATGACCAATGGCAATTCCTCCACCCCATAGGTTAACCTTTTCGTGTGGAATTCCGATCTTGTCGACGGAATAGAGAGCCTGCGAAGCGAACGCCTCGTTGATCTAGTGGGGACAGTTGAGTCCCAAGTCCGTTAGTCCCGCGATTGATACACACCTCGTAAAAGTCAACATCATCCTTGGTAATTCCGTGCTTCTCCAACAACTTGGGGATAGCGTAGGCGGGGCCGACACCCATGATCCTCGGAGGAACGCCGACAACGGCAGCACCAACGAACTTGCCGATAATGGGGAGACCTAGCTTCTTGGCAGCTGAACGCCTGGCAAGAAGAACGGCAGCAGCACCATCGGAAACTTGAGAAGAATTTCCAGCGTGGGAGCAACCGTTCTCGGCGAACGATGGCTTCAGCTTGGACAACGACTGGGCGGTGACGCCGTCCCGGATGCCATCATCCTTGTTAACAACGATTTCAGACTCGGTCTTCGTCTTGGGATCGACAAATTTGACTGTGATGGGAACGATCTCGTGTTTAAACTTTCCCTGTTTCTGAGCGGTAGCCGCCTTGACGAAAGACTTGGCGGCGAATTCGTCCTGTACTGGACGAGGAATATCAAAGTCATTGGAGACGTTCTCGGACGTGATTCCCATGGGAAGAAGACACTCCTGAGCCTTTGGGACGGCAAGAACCTTCTCCGAGATAGCCTCTGGCTGGGAAGACGGGCTGAAGAAACCAAAAGTCATCGATTCGACACCGGCGCCTGATCGTGAAGCGACACTCAGTGTTACGGAGAAATCGGCTGAATTACGCGACAAGCTTACCGATTCCAACGTCAATCTGTCCAGAGGCGATCTCAGCAGCAATTGTGTTCACGGCTTGGAGACCGGAGCTGCACTGTCTGTTGAGGGAGCTAATTGGGACGGTCTCGGGGATGCCAGCAGCCAGGGCAGCCATACGAGCGGTGAGGGCGCCCCCACCGGGCGGAAGGACATTTCCAACAGCAATGTCTTCAATGAGAGCGGGGTCGATACCAGCCTTCTTCCAGACGGCACCTAGAATAACAGATAGGTACTCCTCCGGTCTGGTGTCCTTGAAACCTCCCTTCATGCCCTTGGTGATCGCCGAACGAACAGCGGCGACGATGACAATGTCATTATCGTTCTGGCTCAAAACTTGGGATTTTCCGCCCTTGGAGAAGAGGTTAGAAGCAATATTCGAAAAGGACATGATGATGGTGGAAGGTGACGGAAATGCGGCGATGAATAACAAGCAAGTTTACCCCGCTTGGTTTCACGTGATATTCACATCCGGCTTTGTCGAAAGAGCGTGATTTCTGCCTTTTTAGGTAATGGCAGAAGCGTCACCACACAGAAAGAAAGACTGCTGATATTTTGTAAGTTACGGTGGCTAGGCTGCCGGCTTAAAGCTGACTATTCACACTGGGAGCTTCTTCATTGAACAGAGGGATGCCTTGTACATACGACCTCGTGTTCATTATCAGCACTTGTGCCGATGCAGCCACAAGTGCGCAGGATGAAACTGAAGTGGCTCGAATCAGCCGACCCGGGTTGATCGCACAGACGAAACAGAAAACGAGATGATAGTAAAATACGATCACCGTACTCCTCACTGCGGAGGCAAAGTTGGGAAAACATCTGGGAGTTATTCAAGAGTTCTATTTCCCAACGGTTGGAAAAGCAGACCTCAGGCCCCGAGTTTTTCTTCCACAAGTGGCCTGTTAGAAGAGGTTTTGATGGCTACACCAGATTCCCTAGAACCGAGAATATTGTGTGTCGTACTAGTAGTAAATCGTAGGAGTCGTAGGAGACCCACCGACTGCACCACGCTCGGGAGAGTCCCAGAACAAAAGGGTGTAGTCGACGGCTCAAGGCCGATGTCAGCGAGTTATCGTTGATACGGTCACTCCGGAGCATCACCAATATGCAGTATAACGAAAGACTCGAGTTTCCCAAGGATCGAGGATACAAATCGAAAGCCGATTGCTGCGGATAGTGAGATAACGCGTACACACAGCTCACCCACGACGCACGCAAGAACCCCGCAGAGTTGATCGCTCTCCAAAAACAGGGCGTTCGGGCCCAGAACCTGGTTGAAAGATATATGCGCCCAACGGCACGTTTCAGGTAGTACCGAAAACTCTCCAGAAGAAGGCCACTAGATGTGGGGAATCAAGATGGGAAGTCTTCGTCAATGATACTGAGATGAATACTCAGTCGTTGTAACAGAAATTTTGAGGCCAATATAACCCACAATGCCTCGATGGCTTGGCTGTTCCACAATAGGCATTGAGGTGGTCATGTGAACTACGCCAGTCTTGCCAGGGTGATCCGGGACATGCTTCTCAAAGTTGGCCTTGCATTGTAACGGTATCGTGTCCTCGTGACACTGAGAACCACTAGAACGAATCGCGGCGGGCGCGAAGGGAAGAACGACCATTCATTCGCACTTAAATTAGCTATCAGAGATACGAGTTTACGCGGCGCCGCCATGCGAGAGCACGTGCCTGGGAAGGAAAAACTTCTTCCGCACCGACGAGTGCCAGCAATCCTCGGGACGGGTAGCCTGGCCGCTTGGATGGTGCCTCTCCGCGAACCCCGAGCCATGGGCAAGAGAGTTGATCAATGACATGCCGCCCCGGCACGGAAGGGGCGCCTCGAGATAGTTGAAATGCCATGGGTCTGACACATTGATACCGCGCATGACCTCAAATTCTAACCTTCGGGGACTCAAGGCCCTCACCGCCAGAGGGAATCGCAACTCTCGCTCGACAAGCTTGATCAACGATCGAACGGGCCTATAATTAAATCACCGATGAGAAAGAAATCTGAGATCCACGTACGTAAAACTCAATGAGTTGAGAGCCTGGGGATGGACTTGTGACACCTGATGCAAGATGACCGATGGCAGCAAGGGTCATTGTATAAGTGCAACGATTCAAAGATCCGCACGATTTCACTCACTTTCATTCATATTGCAGATTGGGGGAAGAAGGAAAGGCGCGCTGACCCTGTGCGACTCAGTTGAGTTCAGTGTCCCAGAAATGTCTCAATGTATGGGAGTGAAACCACGATGGATCTCAAACTCGTCGCACTTCTGCGAACACGTCAGGGCGGGGACGGACCCTGCGGACTGCCGGTACGCCGAAACCGGTGAGGAAATAAAGCGAACAGACGCCCTCACGAACACCAGTGGAGGTACGAACGTATAACTCGAGACCTATGAGGCACTCTGAGGATCTGGCAAGTGTACAGCAAAGGGAAAACTTTGCAGACCGATGGATAGGAATCAGGTTTCTGGGAACGGGTCTCTTGGCGATGATCCCGCAATTTATCCTTGAAAAAATATCTAGGTAAACCGGAAGGGTTAATGTTGCACATGGGACAAGGGATGGGAAGCTTGCTCCAGAGTCCCGAGCACACGAAGGATCGCTGTCAAGTTGTTTCCACACGATTACTGGATATATCGTGCATCGGCGGCTCGTGCTGCATATTGGGCGGTGGGTTACCACGCGTAAGACTAGGTGTGAATACATTCGTCGCACAAGGGTACGAGCGGCCGGGATTCGCCCTGTCAAGAGGCAAGCCGACCCTTGGCCGGTTCTGGTTCCGAGCGGTAAGCGAGTAGCCACAGTCTACAAGTTTTCAACCAATCTCGCGCTGAAGAAACCGGGTTGAAACTTCCGAGAGCGACAATTGCAAAAACGGTCATTGCGATCAGTTTCCAGGGAAGAGCGTGGGACGTCGGTGGCTTAGGATGGCAACAGGAAAGACCGTCAATACCGGCTACCGCACCGCACCGAAACCGTTTTCGGATTACAGTGAGACCAGTCCCGTTGGAATGCTAGGAGTTGAATGTTTCCCCTCTGTATGTCTGTATGTGATCTATCACGGATCATAGTATGCTCGCGGGCTGATAAGCGGAAAGCGTATCTGGAGGATAGGGGTCGGTGTGTGGATCGTGAATCACAAAAAAGTAGTGCGCATATAGCACGAGTACCTTGCTTCTGTTCGCGTAGACCTTTGCGCCGCGTGGGATATCCGACCGCTTATGGTCCCCAACTCGGGAATCTCCTTCACACGACGCGAATATTCAAATAGGGCAGGAGGGTTCAGTAAGCAAGGGAACCGGGAAGGCGTCACGAGGGGTACCAGGAGGTTACCCCAACGGAAAGAAAGGATAAAAAGAAGAAAAAACTGACGTCTGGGACCCGCGTGGATCATGTGCCACCCAGCAATCGTCCAGGCGTCAGGTGCACGTTCATCCGGGTTTCGAGCATGGAGGTACCCAAATGGAGATCTTTCGAACCGGGAGGCAAAAGACATCAGACGACGGGACGTCAGGGTGTACGTACAGAGAGGAAACGAGCTGGTCGCGCGCGCCCATCCTCAGGCTGGTCGGATCAGACGCCTGGATCAGACGAAAATGAAAAACTCGACGGTCGATTGTTCGATTGCACGAAAACGCTGATCGGGCTATAACGGACGGTGATCAAATGAAGAGGGAGTATCACTCAGTTTTCGTCTCTCGAAAGCGACAGACGAGCGAGTGGCGACACCCTTTCCTCGTGTCAAGAAGCCCATCATTATGGATGAGAAGGTTTAGAAGAACGTGTAGGTTTGGGTCACAATAAGCTCAAGCTCGGCGCGTTGCATGTGCTAAAGCACAATATATTCGGCTGGATAATCAGCAAGGGAGAAATAATGAAACCGGCGTAGAATGAAGGAACCCGAGTGGCGGAAGGGGAGAGAAAGAAAAAAAGGTCTATGCGGTGACTGGAAACCGAACAAACGAAGCCGAAACCGGAAACTTGAATCAGGGTCCCTCCCTGAGGAGGAACAAAGGGAGTCAAGTCTACGTCCTCCACGCCCTCCTATTAGTCCGAATGAGCGAACGTCCGAGAGAAGGGGGGGTGTGAATTGAAAAAGGCAGCAATCGATAACACAAACGAAGGACGAAGGGGACTTTCTTGTTAGAAACACAATTTCGTTTCGAGGAAAAGTAGACAGGGAGGTAAGTGGTATCTGTAAATAAATATCTCCGGGGGGGAAAAACTTCACACACACACACACCACTCGATGGCGCAGGAGAGACGGAGGAGGAGGAGGAGGCAGAGGAAGCTAATAACACAGAAGTTGACTGGAAAGAAGGCGAGCAGTATACAAAAGAAATAAATACAATAGCGGACGAACACGAGTTTCGTCACAATCTATCCCTCGAGTATTGGAGCGCCTCCGAATGGACCTGTGGCACGGGTGGGCTAGAAGACCTAGAGAGGGACGGGAGGGTCAATTGTGGGCTCTGTTGTTGTGGTCCAGAGTTCGAGGGACCATCCCTCGAAGACAAGGTGGCCGAGGCCGAGTGAGGTGACCCATGAATAGAACCGCCGTTTCCGTACTGAGACTGTTGTTGCTGATGCAGGTGATGTGGCTGTGTATGCGGTGAAGGGTAGTCCCTCTGATGCATCTGCCTTTGGTTGGAACCATCAAAATCTGGGGGAGGACCGTTGAATCCCTGGCTAGACGCTGGAGGGGTGCCGGTGGACGAGTGATGGTAAGGGGGAGAAGCCGAAGGACCACCATTTGATGATGGATGAGAATGTGGGTGATGGACGCCGACTGATCCCGATGGGGGCAATGGAGTCAACATGGGAGACATTTTAGCACTGGGAGGAGAATTTGTCCTGGACGGTTTCGTGATTCCTGCAGACATGGGACCCCGCTTGTGTGGGAACTGTTCTGGGCGGGGGCGGAGATGAGTGCGCTCAAAAAGACCGCATTTGTTACAAAGCTAGCGAATAGCGAATCAACAAGTGCAGAATATGCGCGCGGGAGATAAAAGGATACGTACGACTTTTCCCGGGGTAAGGTTGGAACGCCTCCAAGTGGAGGTGTCAGTGGTACGACAATTGTAACACTTTCTCCTGACGCGGTCTGTGAGCTTCGTTGCTGCGTCGTCGGTGTAGCCGACCAAATTGTTAGCGGGGGGCTGGTAGTTCTGAGACTGGTAAGGAGGCCTAAAGTCCTGCATGGGGCTGGGAGGGACTTGGTAGGAAGCAGGGGGGTAGGTGTAGGAGGAAGGGTACGGCTGGGGGTATCGAGAGCCGTAGTAGTGTGGCGGGGGAGGCTGGTGGTGGAAACCGTATGCCTCGGTGGTAGCGTAACCTGCCTGCATTATGACCTGATCTGGGTGGGGAGGAGGGGGGTAAAAGTGCCTCGGTTGCTGCGGAGGGAGCTGGGAGACGAGGTGAGAAAAAAAGGGAAAGGACGCGACTGAAAGGGACTCACTTGGGGGGAAGGGGGAGACCTGGAAGAGCGATCTGTAGCCAACGTCTGGGGCGGTTTCTGGAACTGAATCTGAGGAGGTGGGAACTGGACGCGTTCGTCCGGTCGTTCCTGCCTTTTGGTTGGGAGGTGAGGAAGAGAAAGGAGAGATAGGGGAGAAAGAAGGTACCTGGGAAAAGAGTCTGAGCGTTGTCTGCTGGCGTCGAGGGAGACAGAGACGTTTATGCTGATGTGCTGCTGCTGCTGGTGATCAGGCTGGGCTGATGGTGATGATGGGGAATGCTTTGGAGAGGGGGAGGGCGAAGAGTCGCTGTTGGGAAAGAAGAGGTAAGGGTGATTTATATATACGGAGGATTTGAATCAAAAGAGGAGGAGGACGAACAGCTTCATCTTTTTTTTTATAGGGCAAAAAAAAGGCGGTGAAGAAGTGGACGAGCTGGTCAACGAACGAAACAGACAAAATGTGAAGGAACACTCTCAAGATCCCCCACCCTCAACTCTCTCCCGGATCACCCGGCCAGCTGACATAAATACTGCCGAGGTAAAAATAATTATTTATTATATTATTTTAATCCCTCTCGTCTCGCTTGCTCGGTCCCTCCTCCCTCCCCCCTCCATCTCTCTCTCTCTACACACCTGCCTTTCTCTCTCTCTCTGCCGTATCTTCGTCTATACCTTCCTATCGTAACTTTTTTCTCGGCCAAAAAATTCCATTTTCAACCGCAGTCCGGTCATCAGACTGGATCCCGCCCACTGATCTCTCACGCTTTCCTCGTCCGCCCCTCCCTCAGCCGAATAGTGTATTGTATCTCCTTGCGCTGCTGTATACTTATCTGTCTACTGCGTCCGTGTGCAACCCACCTTCCGGCATCCCTCCCTCTATAGTCACCACTCATTGGCGGTTCCCACCAACCCCAGGTAGTCAGGCAGGAAGAGTACCTACCTACCCTGACACTGCCCATTCTCTCCTTCGTCGGTGTTTCCCACTCCCTTCATAAGGTACCGTGTTTTGCTTCGTCTCCATCACGAAGCCCAACAACCCCTCCGAGTGTTTGTTTGTGAAACACCTATCGTTTCGCTCCCAACCCTATACATACATCCCAACTTGCACCTCGTCTTTGAGCGGCCTTTCGGCCCCGGTCGCCAAAAATTTAATGTCGCTCTTGCGTGTCCAGCGGCCAATTATCTGAGCCTTCGCATCGGGGACTGTTGGATCTCCTGTCCAGACTTTCTCGTCCGGCCCACAATTCCTATCACCATTCACTCGTGTTCGACGAAAGAACACCGCTCGTTCGTCATCGTGCCGGCATTCTGACCAGTCATATGTCCCATCGGTGGAGATGATTGCAGATCTCCAGCCGGTCTCCTCACCTCTGTCACTTCCCCCTCGCCCCCTGCTCCTTGCTCACCACCTAAATCTTTACATTGAGCCTGTCGAGACTCCTCGTACATCATTCCGCTAACTCCCCTTTTTACGCAATGTTCGAGTGACACGACATTCCCTTGTCGTTCCTCAACGGACAGCAGGTCCTACCCTTCCCATCAATCAACGGTTAATGATGAACCCGACAACCATTGTAGCACCTGGTTCCTCCCTCTCACCTTTCGATTTTATTTTTACCAGTTCAGGAATACCCATCCGTCGAGATCAGACTCTCCTTCGTATCCTCCAACCGAAAGTGTTTCACCGCAGTTGTAATATACACCGCAGATAGTCAGCTTTATCTCTGCTATCCTTCCCGATTTCTCGTTGTTCCCATCTCTGTGGCGGTGTCAGCTCATCCCCTCTCCTCAAAGTAGTAATAAAATGTAACACCAGTCGAGATCAGACCTCGATCGATCTATCAATGTAGCCTGCGTTTTTATCTCTCACTACTACATTCTTCTCCCTTTACTGGTTCGACCTTACCCACGGTACACGAATACCACCGAACCTGCAACGCACGAGTCGCCCTGATTCCTAACTCCAACTATACACATTCGACAGACGCCGTGTCGACAGGGTCCGAGCGTTTTTTGCCGACCTTTCTGTGTTAAGTGGAATCAAACAGCCCTGACACGCCAGATCCCATGCATTCTGGAACGCCTTGGGTGAACCCCACTCCATCCAAAACTCCCCCGATCAGACCTGCCGTCCCGCAGTCTTCCTTCCCATCCGATAGGTTGCCCCAGAAACCCCAACAGCAGAAGCAGAAAGGTTCGGGCAACAACAACAAATCGGCCAACGACCTTCCGAAAAGCCAAGAGGTTAAGCGCCTCGAGTCTATTCTCTCTGGTCTACGCCGTCTCCGGGCAGACGGTCCACTCGATGAGACAGGCCCAGATCCAAAGGGCGGCTGCTTTTGCCAAGGCAAGTAATACCACCTTCCCGTTTCTATTCCGCACCGGAGAATCAAAAGCTGAAATATGGTATCCAAACTATACGCTCTCGCCGCATGCTCCATCTCGGATTTGTTTCAATGCATTGTTGTCAATTTCAAACTGTAATCCCGCCGGACGTCCTGCCGTCTGCGCGCTCGCGTTTGGCGATGTCGCAACAGGAAAAACACACCCTCTCTCCAGTTACACGCCCGTGTGCCACACATGTGGACTCCCACTATGCTCCGTAAATCTCCCGTACCATCCTTGTGCCCCCCCCCCCAGTCAAACCCCCTTGCTCTCGTCCGCCCCTGACCCCTTCCGAGTCCAACTTCAGCCCTTGATCGCACGCATCGACGTCGAGGTTAAGGCTCTACTCAAGAAAGAAGAAGACGAGCGTATCCTTGCTGCGGAGGACTTGAGGATCCGGGAGGGTGCGTTTCCGATGCTGAGGGCGTCGCCCTCGCCGAGTCCTTCCCCGTCCCCGGGCAGTCAACCATCACATGTTAGATCTGGCGGTGGGCCGGTTGCCAACCACCCGCAGAATCAGGGGTACGCCGTCATGTCCCTGACTGCGGGCAAAGGAGGGAAAAGGTCCCAGATAACTCTCGCGTCTTACCGACCAGGCAACATCTCCAAATCCTCTTCCTCTTCTTCGCTCAAGAAGGACGCAGAGGACGACGGTGTGATCCGGATCCGTTGTCCTCCACCGGGAGTCGAACCCGTTAAGGCTCTTTGATGTGCGTCCCTTGTCGGCTCCCTTGTCTTCAATTCAGTCTCGCCAAGTCCCCCGAAACGTACCGGTTTCTGTAATCCTAAGCCTTTTTGTATACGTGCAAAGCAAGGTGTAAGAGATGTATCCAAACAGATAGAATTACTCAATACATAAAACGCGCCGTGCGATAGCACGCAACACCGACCATCGAACGGAATATTTCATACACGTAGCAGGACAAGAAAGATTCACAGCATATATACAAAAAAGAAATCATTATCCAACACCGCAGTATTGAGTCCGAGGACCCAATCCTAAACTCAATCGAGCAACCAGCTCCGCACAGCCTGACACCCTCCAAGATCGGGATGAAGTAGCACCGAAGACAACCAATGTTGCAGCATCTTTCTCCTTTTCTCCAGGAAAGTCGATCGATATTTCGCCAGTGAGACCTTTGGTGGAAGTGGAGGGATAATCCGGTGTTGTTGACGCTAGATTTAGAGAGAAGGGGAGTCACAGCGATCAATACGCAGCTCCCAGGACAAGTCTCAGCTCAAAGGGGTGGTGGTGTAGGTTTCACCAAGTCATTTGCCATGATGGCAAAAAGAGAACCAAGGAGAACTCCCCCCGAGTGAATTGATGGCAGAGATTAAACGTACGGGTAGGGTGCGATGCAACGCGATAAAGAGCTCCTCAAATGCATTGTAACGTTTATGGGCATGTATCACCGTTCCCTAGCGAGGAGGGTCAGCCATCACCGTCGAGTTCCAGCGAATGTAATGCGTGGTGGTAACGGGGTTATGGGACCTAGGCATCTCAATACCCGCCGTCACACGCTTGAACAGAGACGAAGAGGGCGAGCGGGACCCGAAGAAGAATGACTAGTGACTGGTGACCGGTGACCACTTACCTCCTTAGTCCGGATGACGCATTCATACACTGTCCACACAATCAGCCCAGAAAATATTACGGCATGAGATGACGACGATGAGCGACGGGGTATCCGAAAATGTTGCACGAAGCGTTAGACCAACCGATGTAAGCACCGCCAAGCTTATCCCCCACGCTCGTCCATCCTCGGATTTCCACTTCCCGAGCAAACAAACCAGAGGAACCCGAATTGTCACTCAACCATATGTCATTGGAAAATACGGAAGGCGGAGCGGTGTGCTTGCCCAACTGGGGCGAGCCCGCCCCACGTTCGGTATCCCGGAACGAATGTCGTGAGTTGGCCAGCATGCGCGTCTCATGCCGTTTCAGAATCTGTAGGTAATTCTCGTCATCTTCATCCTAGATAGCAAACGGAAAGGACAATTAGAAAGGTGGCGCGAAGTAATCGGAACGTACAGAGGAACGTTTGAGAACGGCCGGATGGGCTCGGCACTTACGGACTGAGTTGCAGCACGAAGTTCGTCATACAACCTGGTTTCTTCCTCCACGTCAATTACGTCATTCGGCAATACGACCAGCAGGTCCTTCGAGTTCTCGAATGGGTGCTTTGGATGATCAACGCCGCGAGGACTCGTTTTCGCCGCAGTAGGGCCGTCCTTAGAAGACTGTCCTGAAGTTTTAAATTTGGACCTGGCAGACGCTGAAGCTTGGTCCATCGCCTCGAGACGAGAAATTTTACTTGGACTAGAGGTGACCGTAAGCATCCAAGTTGACGTGGGAAAATGTGTGGTGTTTTTGGTCACCGGGCCACATCCACCGTACCATTCAGAACGAGGAGAATCCTCTGTACAGTGTGCGGTCTTTGCGGGTCTGAAGGTTTGCTCGGTCTCTTAACTGAGTGATTACGTCATCTTCCGGATTTTATTCGGGTCCGGGTACCCGGTCCTCACTTCCGAACCCGTTCAACGCAGGGCGCAAAGGGCGACCACCAACACTTCTATCTCCTGTAGCGAAATCCACGGAGGCTCGCGTCAAGTTCTCTGGATGAACGTTGCCGTAGAATTCAAACCGGTGACTCGGACCCTTCAGTGAATGCATATGGGTTACACCATGTGAACGTCCTCCCATCACAGATGAGGCACCATCCGAGCCGGCGTAATTGTTGGGGTGTACGGAACTATTTCCTATACCTTGGGACAACTCTCCCCTTTTTTCCCTGTCTTCCCGGCCAGAACCTTTCAGACCTCAGGGTAAACGTTCCCATTACCGGACCCACGAATTCACCAGAGATGTGTGCTGCTTTCGGCCAGACCCATCTTTGACCGGCCAAGGGGGATTTCAACTTCTCTGATTCATACGGCGGTCACAATCTCCTCTTCGAATTTTGTGCGACGTGCCATGCACCCACTTGGCAAAGGTGAGCCGTCACTCGGCGATACTCACGCGACTAGTCTCTACCCCGGATGGCTTACGGAATATGACACAAAAGGTCGTAAACTTCCCGGTTGCTGAATGAACGAACCTCAGGCGAACTCGCCTCGTCGAGCAAAGGATTGCGGGATCAATTGCCTTACATTCCCTCGTATCTTCCGAGGTACCCGGCATTTGAACAGAAATCCATAATGGTCGTGCCTGGAGTTGTACGGTCTACCGTCCCTGGTATCGCTGGATATAGGCAGTTTTCTCCTTTCAGGAAGGAGGCCCCAAGCTAGTGACCGGTGAATGCAGAAGGTCGGAGGATTCATTGATGCCCGGGGGAACTTTTGAGGCATAGGTACGAATAGTGGGGTTCTGCAATTGCAAAAGGAAGGGAAGTCGCAAACTATTCATCCACTTTAGCTACAGATACCGGGTTTCAATCACCAAAAACCAGCATTGTGAAAACCTTCAGGCCTCCCAGGGTGTTTTCGAAGAACCTACCTTCGTTCCCTAGGTATCCTTTTTCTGCGTATTTCACTGGTCGTCTCCATTCCAAGCTCTGAGCGTACCCACACAGCTCGCCAACCTAATCTAATCAGTGTTAGCTGTCGGATGATTGATCGCGGTCATCATCCATGTACCATCTGATCTGCCAGGCGGTGATCTTGAAGTCACAGAGCATCAAGGAGTCGATCGGGACCAAGAAATAAGATCGAGCCGTTCCATGCCTTGTTGATGGCTTTTATGGACTTACTGCGCTCGGAGCCTGAATTTCTAGGCGCACTTCGACACCCCAACCCA
>Ga0307514_10003850_pt1 | contig 14109 bp, 16 predicted proteins | sample 16_EM_MG_FD_203088 | JGI IMG/M metagenome (GOLD analysis project Ga0307514, IMG submission 203088) | Populus trichocarpa ectomycorrhiza microbial communities from riparian zone in the Pacific Northwest, United States - 16_EM | ecosystem: Host-associated > Plants > Roots > Unclassified | place... | reverse complement strand
GTGAATCTGCCTCGTCCTCGGAGGCACTTGAGCTCCAGTCATCCTGGGGAGGTTTCCACCGCTCCGCGGCGACTGCAAGCGCGTCCAGGACGTGGTCGACTGTGGGTCGCTTGGAGGCATCCATATCCCAACAAGACGACGTCATATTCCATAGTTCCTGGGTGTATCCGCGGGTTGCAGCAAAAATCGGTTTCTTCGGTCGCGCACCCTGAATGATATGAAGCATTGCCGTAAGATCACTATACTCATGAAACGGGTTTCTGTCCGTCAGAACCTGGGACCGCGTCAACGCTCTGGTTAGATTTACACTGAATGGGAGCTCACTTCATATATGGTCATCGCCATCGAATATATATCCGACTTCTTTGTAGGACCGCTACCCTTTTTGGACCCAAACCTTTCTGGATCCAGTAGCTCCGGGGGACACCAACGAACGGTACTGGCACCGTTGGTCGTGGATGTCTGTGATGCAGCAGTAGCAGAATTCAGATCGCCAGCGACCCTCGTAAGTCCGATGTCCGCGAGACAAGCGTGGCCATCGTCGGAGATGAGAATATTTCCCTACACCAAATTGAGCGCTGTCGTTGGAAACGGTTGTGGAGATCGTACTCCTTTGAGATCACCGTGTGCGAGATCCACGCTGTGAAGATATTGAAGGCCGTGCGCGGCGTCCTCTAACTGTGACTGGAGTCAACGAAGTGGTGCACAAAACGAAAGATAGGACGTGCCAATCTCAACGGATTCGCTTCGGGGTTCTCCCTCAAGAATTTGATGATATCCTCGTTGTCCATCCACGGCGACACCGTGGAGAACTCTCTCCCATCCATCGTGGCCCCGATTAACTTTAATACGTTCGGATGAGACAAGCGCTTCCAGGTAATGACCTCTCGGCAGAAGTTCTGCGGACCATCAGGGTCGATTGGGCGAGGGCAATACGTGAGGGTATCTCACCTTTTTTATTGGCTGAATATTGGCCGACTCCAAACATCGCATAACTTTGATTGCGACGAATTTGGTGTTTTCTTCGTTCGACCCGTCCTCGCATTCCATATACACTCCTGGCCAAACGGCAGATACATCGCTGGATATAACGGCGTGATCGCCCAGCCTCTGGACCTTGGATTCTGGAATGATGTGCGAGCTGGGAAGGATGCCGTATTGTCCACAGATCTTAACAAGTCCCCGGAAACATCGCCTTCGCGTACGTAGGTTCATGGGGCGGCTGAGCTCCAAGATCTGTTGTTGGGGGGTTAGGTGTACTACTTAGTAGGTAAAAAGTGATTCTTATTCGCCTTTTCAAGTGTCTCAACCACTGTGCGGACATCACCCTCCGTCAACGGTGACTTTGCCTTTGTTAGCATCCGATCCACCACCTGGTCGGGGGACAGTCGGGTATCCGGCGTGTTCTGTGGCTGGACTCCCGATGCACTCGACTTTGTGCTGGATGTGGGAAAGTTGCTCGAATGGTGCAGGGTGGGTACCTTAGTGGCCATGGCAGAAGGTTTGAAGTAGCAGAAGGTAATCAGTTTCAAAGAGAGGCCAGATGGTGATATATATGGTAGTGCCTACGCCGCATGGCCAGGGCCAGGATGCCAGGTGCAGGGACCGCGGATGCTTGCGAAGCCCATCATCAATACATTGAGGTGTGCGATCGCCACGAGGCGGTCGAGACCTCGAAAACGAACGTCAGACTTGGATTCCTTATGCGGAGCTCTTCTGAGATCTTCCGAGGATCTGTAGTGTTCTATTACTTAGTGAAAATACACGAGAAAATTATCAGAGCTGAAGTGGATGGCCGAAAAGGCATGAGGCGCCGCGATAGGTTAGCCCAAGCTTGACCACGTCAAGTAGACGGTGATCAGATTTGTGACCTCAGCTAATCGATGTCGGTTTGGTCCCGTGGGCGATATTTAATACCGCGGCTCTCCAGCTCGGCCTCTACATCTTCGGGAACCCTGCCCTTGACACGCACGGCATACATACCCCGCACGTTACCGGCTGGTTGGTGGTCAGAATATTTGGCCACGGGACCAGCGGGGTTTCAAGGAACGACTCACATGTTCGTTGCCACCGCCCAACCCAACTTGTTTCGGGATCAATCAACGCGATAATCCCGTCAAAATACGTCGAGGTGCACGACTGAATACGGTCCGGAGAACCTTTCATCTGCATCACCGGTGGGTCAAGACCAGTGCATCTGGAGTGGGTGAGGGCAAACCTGAACGATTTCTTCACAATTGGGGCAACCACTTTTACGGAAGTCTCCAGGAGTTTGGATGAGCGAGCATAGAAGGCATGCCCTGAGCTGTCTAGCCTTCGGCTGTGGTGGAATAACTGCTTGAGGTTGACCGTCGGCCATGAGTGGTGGAAGATGTGGGAGAAGGAGAACCTTAGTTTCGCCCACGCGGAAGATGATCGAGAAACGGCACCTTTTCCCCGCCGCTATCATGGGCGGCCATAGAGATATTCCTCGGAAGGCGCGCCGGGAGCCACCTATTGCTACGAGTCGCCTGCGGAACAATCACAAGGCCGCCTTGAAGAAAATCTGGGATAAACGACCGTGCCTTCCTTCGGTTGCCTCTCGAAAAGCTTGGGCGTTTGCTCGAGGGTTAGACCCCACTTTCGTCAACAGGTGGTTCTATGCGCAACTTCAGAAGGCCAGGGCTATTGGCTCCGAGCTTGACGCGGAAAACGAGGGCTACGATCTTGAAGTCGGGAACCCGGTAGAAGGGACTGAATTCTCCACCCCTCCTGAGCGAGACTATATCTTGCATTCTACGACTCCGGAAGGCCTACCGGAACTCTCCTGTTATGAATATTCTGCGTCTAGGGAAACTGGCCTTCGAATCCCCCTTAGCCCTGGCCAATCATCATCTCCAATCTTTGGATCGTCGTTCTACTCTCCGAAACTCATCTCGGACCCGTCCGCTGGCGCATACAGTCACCTTACGTTCCCAGACCAGTTTCTTTTTACCCCTCCCGGTTCACTGGAGCACAAACGGACGATCCAAGCTCGCAGTCATAGTCGGAACTTGGCGGAGGAGCGCCGGACTCAAATCCATCAAAGTATGTCTCCCCCGCCCCTCAGTCCGACACGCAACAACCACCTGCCCCGTATACCTGCGGCGCCGAAAAAACCTAGACCATCAAGAGGCAGCCACGACATCCTGAACTTTTGCACGCATGATCCCTGCCTCCGGTTTTCACCCCTCGCCTCATCGCCCACGCCCGTGCCGTCAGGGTACTCGGTTCCATACCACATTGGCCCTCGGGTGCAGGACGATAAGCCAAACCTGTCGTTTTTTTCTGATCTTCGTACGATTGTCACAACAACTTCACGTCCAACCGACCGGAAGCGAGGTGGGTGCATTAGTGATGATCAATTTTAAACGATAGAGATAATCAAACCGCAACTCCATTCCTCAAGTGCCTACGGACGCTAATCGTACTGTGTACAATAGCCCAAACGGTCTGTCCTTTCCAACTGTCCATTTCCGATGCCCCTATCAAGACATTCATAGATCACACCACCCGTCTTCCTTCACTGGCCAAAAGTCGATGGCTGCATCGCGTGCACCGACGGCCTACCAACCCACTCTGATCCCTTCTACCCGCAACATTCGCTGAAACAATCGTCGCTGTTGGTGGATTTGTAGGATTGGGAATTCGGCTTGGGTGGGAAAAACCCCCCTTCTAGTAACGTAGAATCCATATAGGGGGATGCACCGTGATCAATCCAGATTCCTGCCCCTAATTCCCTTGATCGCCGTCCACACGGTAGTAAGGATGAGAGCAAGGGTGGAGCTCAAGGCATATATTTGCGGGATCGGTCTCGTCGCGCAACGGCCAAAGCCTAAATCCCCCTCCTTCCACAAGAGGAACACAAGAGTGGCGGTTACGGACGTGAAAACGGTGATGCCAATGAGAGGGGCGTAGGGGAGTTGTGTGGAGACTAGGGCGTAAAGTATACCGGAGAGGATGCTTGAGTACGCAAGCAGCCATGCGCGTAGGATCGATACAGGAGGGTAACTCGCCCGAAAATGGACAATGACGATAAGGATTGACGCGAAGAAAATGCCGGCGGCGTACATATAGTGGCTGATTATGTGTTCCCAAACGTTCCTGGTGTAATCGTAGGCTTCCTCCACGGCTGGGATCTCAGAGGCGCCTTTTGCCAGCTTGATCTGCTCAATGGAATGTTTGAGCAGCGCGCTCATGGTATGAGCCGTGGAACCGAATATGAAGAGTACGGATGAAAGTGCGAATAAGATCGTCAATGTCTTGGAGGGGGCGGGCCTTGCGGAGGTGAAGAGGAGATATAGGATTGGGAAGTTGATGAATGGGTCTAATATGCGGAGGAGGTCGTTAAGGCCAAACCTTGGGAAGGAGAATTGCGTGTGTTCATCTGAGATGACCACGGGGAGGAGGATGAAGAGGAGGAAGAAGGTCGACGATAAACATGATAGGAGGAGGAGTTTCGGGCGCGATGGTGGATGAAGAGTCGTGGTTAGAAGCAGAGTATCGTCGAACCCGAGCTCATGCGATTCGATGGGAGAATTCTCGACCTGGGCTGTTGAGCGGTATCCGGACGACATCGTTGACGACGGTCAAGTTTATTTATTTGCTGCGCCGGATAAACAAAAACATGTTGCACTATACACCAACCGACTTCCCCGAAGCGCGGACGGGCGCACAAGCAGGACCGAACAGACGCATATAGTCACACCAAGGTAAAATCATACGTGCAACATGAGTGATAACATTGCAGGGATACACGAAACGACATCGAGTACACAGCACAGAGACCGCAGATATAATTTACTCTTCACCTTCTTCATCAGCCCTATATCAGACGGTTAGAGAATCCATCCCGGATTTGAACCATAGAGAAAAGTTGACTCACGCAATATTGTAGAACCGGAGCTGGTAAACGTCCTTGGAAGTGGCAACGACACTAGAGATCCAGGGATTGAGACTACAGAGGCCAAGTGCACTTCGCACGCCGCTTACCGTATCCAGTCCCGGATGGCATTCTTCTTCAAGAACTTCTTAGTGAGGTACTTGAGATAACGTTTTGACAGAGGAATGTTCGAGGTAACCGTTATGTGTTTGTCACCTAGATAACGTCGTCGGCCCCAGTACTCGTTCGAAGATGTGGTTGACCGTACCTTCACGGTGAATCTTGATGTTGTCACCAAGGTTTCCAGTTTTGTTATCGACCTTAATCCGGTCATGCAAGAACTTTTCGAAAGCGGCACCGTCGAAAACACCATCTCCGGCCGGACGGGAGTAGTCAACGACAAACTTGTGCTTGGCTGCGGGAATTTTGGCGGCCTTTGGCTAGAGAGATAAAACCCAGTCAGCCTACTGAGAAGAGACCTCAGCAAAGCGGTTTGGGAGCAAGCAACGAACCATCTTGAGGAGGTGTCGACGGGATGGAAGAGAGGGAGGAGGGAGGGTGAGGTCCTGTTGATTGCTGTGGGAAAGTGTACAGTGCTTACTAAGACTGTCTCACGCACCAAACACGGAACAAGCGCCAATCACATCCGATCCGTTTTTCCTTGGGTTTTCTTTGGTTATGCCTTCAAAAAACACCTTGACCCGGGAGCAGGTCGCGTCCGCTCAGGTCAGCGGGGACTACGCCATCAAGTCTGAAGACAAGCAACCGGCCTTGGACACTTCCCAATGGCCTCTGCTGCTGAAAAACTACGACAAGCTGCTCGTTCGTTCCAGCCATTTCACTCCAATACCCTCCGGATGTAGTCCTCTTAAAAGAGATATCGAGACTTATGTGAAGTGAGTGCATGTTATCGCTCTGAGTGTCTCTACTGATCACCCCACATTTATGATCCAGGTCCGGAGTAATTAACCTTGATAAGCCGTCTAATCCTTCCTCTCACGAAGTCGTCGCTTGGTTGCGACGGATTCTACGCGTCGACAAGACCGGGCACAGCGGAACACTCGACCCCAAAGTTACTGGATGCCTCATTGTCTGCGTAGATCGTGCAACGAGGTTGGTCAAGTCTCAACAAGGTGCTGGAAAGGAATACGTTGCCGTCCTACGACTGCACGACAAACTCAAGGACCCTTCTGCACTCCCCCGTGCTCTCCAGACCCTTACTGGGGCACTCTTCCAACGGCCTCCTCTAATTTCTGCCGTCAAGCGTCAACTTCGAGTCCGTACTATCTACGACTCAAAACTGCTCGAGTACGACGAAAACCGCAACCTTGCAGTTTTTTGGGTGTCTTGTGAGGCTGGAACATATATCCGAACCCTCTGCGTACATCTTGGTCTACTTTTGGGTGTTGGGGGTCACATGCAGGAACTCCGAAGGGTCCGAAGTGGCGCTTTGAGTGAGAACGACGAGATCGTCACTATGCACGACGTCATGGACGCCCAGTGGTTATACGATAACGCACGAGATGGTCTGTTCTTCTCCCATCAGGTGTATGCGCTTCGCTCAACCATCCCACTAGAATCCTATCTGAGACGAGTGATCCGTCCCCTGGAATGCCTGTTGGTTGGGTATAAGCGCATCGTTGTAAAGGACAGCGCTGTGAACGCAGTTTGCTACGGTGCAAAACTCATGATACCAGGGTTGCTGCGATATGAAGCCGACATTTCGCTTCACGAAGAGGTGGTTTTGATGACGACGAAAGGTACGGATGGCCTCGATCAGACGCCTCGAGTTTTCTAATGAGTACTAGGCGAAGCCATTGCCATTGGAATCGCTCAAATGTCCACAGTCGAACTTGCCACCTGTGATCATGGCGTTGTGGCAAAGGTTAAACGCTGTATCATGGAACGCGATACCTACCCACGAAGGTGGGGTCTCGGTCCAAAAGCGATGGAGAAGAAAAAGATGATTAAAGATGGAAAACTTGGGAAACACGGCGAGAAAATTCAGGGCGTCACCCCGAAAGAGTGGAGCAAAGACTATGTCGATTATACTCGAGATGAGGTCAGAGACAATCTCTCGCGCTTTTTAAGATGGGCTAATCACTTGGCACAGGTCCTACCGTCAAGTGCCGCTGGTCCTTCCACCATCATCCCCGCTTCAGTGTCTGTGCCGCTGCCTGTTACCGTCACCACGTCGTTGGATGAGTCGTCGCAGGGAGATCCGCCGGACAGGAAGGAAAAGAAACGAAAGCGCGTGTCGGATGTGACAGCCGATGAAGAAGCTGAAAGACAAAAGAAAAAGAAAGCGAAAGCGAAAGAAAAGGAGAAAGAGAAAGAGAAAGCCCCTGTCGACGACGACAAGGAGGCTAGGCGAGAGCGTAAACGCCTAAAGAAGGAGAAAAAGGCGGCTAAGGAGGCAGCCAAGGCTAATTCTTGAGCTGGGGATGGACTTTTTGTAGTTTTGTCTTCGCGTATCTGTGATATCTGCTTCCTGTATTGCATCTTCCTATTCGCGTGCCCGGCGTTTCATTTTACTCTCGATCACCCACATACTTATCGGCACTCTGATGTCAGCCAACCACAACACGCAGACGAACGGACGAAGCGGCGCGATCTCTCTGATTCCTTACAAATTTAGTGACTTTTTGGCCCAGGAAGAGCAGTGGGCTGAGTTGACCGCACAAGTATCAGCACGGCAAGTTACACGTTTTGGTCAGGATGCGGATCCACTCCTCGATAACAGCCTCGCGCGTGCGTGGTACCGTGATCACCCTGAAGACTACGACAATGACGCCCGTTCCAGTGGGGAGGTGGGTAGTCGGTACCTCGTCCGGTTTGTTGCCATGATATTAAAGCGCCACAGAGCTCGGAGGAATTATCTGAAGTTCCAAAACAGAGGAGCAGTACACGAAAGAGGATCTCCTCCACTAGGATGCCATCTACGGTGACCCCTTCATCATCATCATCCAAAACCTCAACCTCGAGAGCTACGTCGTCCAAAGTGACGTTTCGTACGGAGACGACCGGTTCTCCATTCATCTCTAGCGGGCACTGGACGAGGAAGATATTACAGCGGCAATGGAACAAAGCCACCAGAGAAGCTGGATCCGCTTCGGTGACAATTGTGAACGAAGTCGACGGAGAGGAAGTCCCGGGCGTGCCTGAGGACTTTCAATACCTGGAACACGGTTACGACTGGGGAAAATACGCGCCAGACCCGAGTTTCTTGATCGGATGCGACTGCGCTGGTAATTGCGACAATGCGGACATCGGGGAATGTTGCGTCAGACGCATTGACAGTGACCCTGAGGATCTCGTGGGTTTTTGGTACGATAAACGGGTGTGTTTCCAACACGAGCGCAACTTTGATAATATGTCTCACCTCAGGGGCCAGGGTCTGTTCCGTCTCGGGGCAACCCACATACTCCTCAGGGAATGCAACGTGGTCAGTCGTTTTGCCGCAGAGATCCGATGTTTCTCTTATCTACATGGCAGAACTGTTCCTGTGACGACACATGCAGAACTCGGGTAGCGCAAAACCCACGAAAAATCCCACTTCAAGTATTCAAGACGCGGAATTGTGGATGGGGTGTCCGTCCAGCGGTGAGAGTTCCCAGGGGAACGCTCATCGGATTGTATTCTGGGTAGGTCGCAGTATCTTCCTCATCCTCTGCTTTCCTAGCTAATACACTGATAACCATAGGGTATTGTTGTCCGTGATCATTGCTCCTTGTTGGAAATTGTCACTCACTCTCTCCACAGGAAGAGATGGGAAGCTGATAAGATTCAAGGGGAACGTAAAAACTACATCTTCGACCTGGATCACAACATATTCGGCGAAGAAGGGCCAATACAGAACCAATACTCCGTAGACGGGTATACCAAAGGTACTCCCCTTTCCACACCTTAAGCATTCCTCTCTCACCTAAGCATTTTGGCAGGGAACTGGGGTCGCTTTATCAAGTAAGTACTGAGCGCTGATGTCATTCGCCAATACCCTGAACCAAATCACTCAGCCATTCGTGTGATCCGAACATGCAGGTGTTACCTGCAATGTTTGACGCACCTGAGGTCAGTCGATAATCTGTTCAACCTTACTGTGCCTAACATTGGTCACGAAAGATCGAGAAGTCGTATTTGGTGTTCGTGGCAATCAAGGATATTGGTGAGGGCTTAGAGCTCACGATAGATTACCATCCAAACCTGGGTGTCCCGACGAAAGGTAAGGGGAAGAGGAAGAGAAGGGGGTCAGATGGGTGCACGTGCGGTGCAAGGTTTTGTCGAGGGATGCGACCGTAGCGCTATCCTTTGTGGCTCACTGAGGGACGCTCAGCGGGAGGATACGAAAAAAAAGCACCTTCATATAATGATACCTCTAATACAGATCTAAACGACGACAATCTGACCAATCCCTCCCTGACCCTCTTCCTCGCCAGTGAGCAACTTCGTCTTCCCAAGCACGGACATCGCAAGTTCATTCCAAAGTAGCTGAGACTCTGAGAGTGGCCTCCCACGGACCTGGTTGGCCAGGATAGCTGCGAGATGGTAGCGTAGATATTTCAAGGCAACATTGGCTCTCCCGGGGATTCTGAATCTAATCTTTCGGTCGACGAACGCCGAATTGGATGTCAACTATGGAATACCTTAGGTTCAACTGTGGGTAAGAAAGAAAAAACCGCCGTACCTTGAATTCACATTCACCACAAAGGAGCATTAGAGAAAGATCGTCCGCCGGACCGGTTTCCCATGCATAAAGCTTCTTAGAATGCCTGTGGAATGTTTAATCGATCGGTCCAGGTGAGGCAGGGATCAAACGTACATGAGGGTAAAGTAGACCATATGGTTCCCTTTGAAATCCAGAAAGCTCTTCGAGTTGACCGAGGATGGGTGGAAATGACAAGGCTGGCCATTTGGTACCGTTTTGATACTCTTCCTATCGATAGGGTCTATCGTCAAGATCTTTGGGTATAGCCCTGCAGCCAGAGCTGCGTGCACCAGGAAGTGGTTGCCGGAGTTATTGTCGTACTCTGGTGGTACTGGCATAAAGCGGGTCCTGTTTCTCCCCCAACGTATCCTATGACATAATTGTGTAAGCCAGATTCTGGTCCGTGATCCGCGCTGGCCCACCTGCTGAGTTCTCGTATGTACTCCCTCTCAACGTGGATGAACGAAGAGTCGATGAGGTACCCAAGAAACTGTTGTCTGAGTTCTTCTATCGCTTGTAGATTCTAGAATAGGGCCACGTTACGGGTATCCACGCAACAGATTAAAAAGTTTACTCACTTGATAACTTAAGAAATTTCTCTGACAATATGATCTTGCAAAGTCTGCGCCGTTGGCTAAGGCCTTTCTCCAGGAATCAAAAGCGTTGTGTATCGTCAAGAAATCCGAGCTCTTGGTCTTGAATCGACTCTTTGCTATATCCGCAGCATCTTCCGAACCGAATGGAACTAGGAATGGAGACTTAGCAGACAGGGTGGACGCGATCGTGAGAGCTGGGTCTAAACAGCCGAAGGTGGTGGCTATCAGCAAGAACTTTCCGAGGTGGACATCTGTCGGGAGTTTGCTGAGCAGGCGACCCAACGGCGTGATGTCCTCGGTCTGGGTTAGCGCGCGAACCTGGGTGCAGGGCGATCAATACCACAAACTTTGGAGGGAAAGGGCACCAAACCTCAACAAGCGCGGAAACTGCTCGTCGGATATTTGTTGTGGAGGGGGGATCAAGCGCGCGAATGAGCACATCTTCAATCGTCGAACCAAGATTGACTTTCATCGTCTTGATCCGTAACGCAAGGTCAGAGAGACCAAGTCTGGTCATCTCCGGGAGTGGATGGTCGGCCATCTGGAATCAAAATATGAGGGCGAGTGAGCAAGATTCGTGGAGGATTCTCACAATTGTGTCGTGACGGAGTTTAGTAAAGAGATGGAAACAAAGGCCATCTTGAACACGACCGGCACGACCTCGTCTTTGAGCAGCGTTGCTCTTGGCAATATATGTCTCGACCAAGCGGCTCATTTGTCTCTTCTCATCGAACTTCATCTCGCGATGTTTTCCCGAATCAATGACACAGGTGATGTCCGGAATGGTGATTCCGGTTTCCGCAATGTTGGTCGCTTTTGCTAGGGATCAGCATACCTGAAGTGTAATTTTAGAAGAGGCACCATACCTATCACAATTTTACGGATGCCCCCTCGAGGAACATCAAAGACAGCACCCTGGTTTTCGCTCGAGACCGTGGAGTGAAGCGCGTAGATGATAAACTCGTCCTCGGATCCAAACCTCTTGTGCTCGGTCAGCATGTCATTCATCCGGCGGATTTCACCCATTCCAGGCATGAAAATGAGGATCGCGGTTGAGTGTTTCCAAAGGAGGTCATCTTCAAAACAAATGCACTCCAGCAGACGAAGGATCAGGTGGTATAGAATCTGCCGCTCGTCTAGGAGGTTGATCGTTGCAGCTGTGTTCGCCGAGTACCGTTTTTCCAACTTGACCTCCTGGACAACGGCATTCTCTCTGTCGTCATCTTCCGCGGCTGCATTGTCCTCCGTCCATTCTGGGCGACTCTTGCCACGACGGAAAATGCCAGAGGCTGGAACGCGGTTTCGCATGAGAAAAGTTCTCCTTCAAAGGTTGCGCAGACCCTTACTAGCATAAGGCGAAGACTCCGATATCCACCATCCTGTGGTCTCCAGTGCATCTTCCAGGTACCGTACATCGACGGGGAAAGTCCTACCGGGGACGTGGAGGGTGGGACATCCACCAAAATATCCTGCAATCTTCTCCGCATCTACTGTCGCAGACATGAGGATTATTCTGACAGGATATTAGAACCGTTCGAGGGAGGAAGTGTTAGATCTTACTTGAGATCAGGGCGTTCCAACATGAGAGACTTTAGAACGATCAAGAGAAAATCAGACTCGATCGACCGCTCGTGGACTTCGTCAATGATGATATGCTTTCTAGAAGTGGTCATTGATGTATCAGCGCAAAGATAACGCGGAAGCATACAGTAATCTCATCAAAGGCCGTTCCCTGTCCACCCTGACCAGTTCCACTCTCCAGCATGCGGAGCGCAATACCATTGGTGACAAAAGCAAGTCTCGTGTTCCGAGAGGTATTGCTTTCCAATCGGATAGAATAGCCCACAAGAGAACTGGAAGTTCCAACGGCTCCAGGAGGGTCACCTAATTCTCGGGATACGCGTTGCGCGAGCGAAATGGCGGATATACGCCGTGGCTCTGTGCAGTAGATCTTGCAATGTTTCCCTTGTGATAGCTGGTCCTCCAGGATGAATGAAGGGACTTGCGTAGATTTTCCGCTAGAGCAAGTTCTAAGAAACTTGCCGAATGCATTAGTTTAGAGCTCACCAGCCGGTCTCGCCGCTAAGCACCAGGACTTGCGACATCTCCAACGCCTCGACAATCTCTGTCCTATATCGAGCGATTGGCAGCTGGCCGCGTTCTTGCTGAAGGAACGGTCACCAGCTGTGGGGGCAAAAGAAGTGGCGTCTACTTACCAGCATTTGTTGATATGCCGGACTAGCTCTACGAGCTTCGAAGCCTGCCTTGATCTGTTCCTCGCTAAGCTCATGAAAGGAGGAAATGCCCCGCGTTTGTCTTTCACCCTTCCCGCCACCGGCAGCCTTTGAGGATTTTCCACTCGACTGTACAACACGTAAGACAAACCAAACGATAAAATTTGAGATACGAGATACCTTGGATTGGGACTCAAGCTTCGTCTGCACAATCGTCTTAAGCTTCGCCCACGCTGCCCTGTTGATCGCGTCGTCGGTTTCCTTCCGTTTTGCTTCCAGTTCGTCCCAGAGGCTTCGGAACACTGGCGGAAACAGCCGGAAGAAAGTCTGAGTGCTGGCACCCGAGGTTCCACCCAACGCAAATCCCTCCAGAGCAGGGAAGGTGAGGGTATGCAAAGCGACAGTCGAAATATATTGTTCCGCTTGTTTGAGATCCGGGCAACCAACGTCATCCATACTCCAGTGCTGCGTTCTGCCGCCGTCCCAGGAAATCTTCAGGCTGGCACGCCGAACGCGACTGGAGCCAGATGCGCAGGCATAGTTCACAACGGCGTACTTGTCCTTTTTCGTGATCATTTCCTGGAGTAAGACTTTGGGAGTGCGGCCAGACCAATTTTTCGGAACCTCCATGGATTGCAGGCGCACGGTAATCCCATCTGCCGTCGTCTCCGTTGCTGGTACCTCTTGAAGGATCTCAAAGAGGCCACCAGTACTTTCGTCGCCGCTGTCGTCGTCGAATAGATCGGTGTTCGTTTTAGGGGGCTCTGTATGTTTGAGGTCTGGTGGCTGGTGCTTGGGGGACGAAACGATCTCTGGTGGTGTGGGAGGGACGATAGTCAAGTCAGAGAGACCGCGAAGCTTGGCTTGCAGGGCTTCAGAATTCAACTTTTCGCGCTCAAGCCGATACTGTGCCTCAGAAAACTTCTCCCGGAAGAAATAGCTTTTCTTGACGTCATCCAATCGAGCCTGAAGAAGACGCAACTGTGCCACGCTCGTTGGGTCGCCGTTTCCTTTTGGAAGGGCATCCATCTTTAACCTCAAACGGACATATTCGGCGTCGGGATCATCGCCTGTATAGGTTCCACCAACATCTGCAGTCACTGTCACGGGTTCTGGAACATCTGATTTTTTTGCTTGAACTTCCTCGCGAAGTTGTGATGGTCCTCGGGCAAACGAAGGCGTGAATACAGGGGCGTTCGCATCCAATCGCGAAGGTGCACGCGAAGGCGGAGTTATTGTTGGTAGAGGGGAGAGGGAGCGTTGTCGCTGAACAGGAGTGCGGGGTGTTTGAGGGGTATGCGATGGCGTAGATACTGCGGTGGGCGTGGGTAGCAAAGTCTTGGACGATCTTGGTGTCACAGGATCTCCCACTTCTCCAGAATCTGTTAAGACGATAAGCCTCGAATCCCGGGCCGTGACGCGTGTACGCACCTGAGCTTTGACTAAGTTCTTCTTCGGTACAATTAAGATGAAGCTATACGACGGTAAATGGGGTGAATAAAGTATCGCAGTCGTATCACGCACCCAGTCAAATGCCTCTTCGAGTTCGACCCCGCTAATTGCCCTGAGGCATTCTTCGACTCTTTCCTCAGAAAAGCCTAGCCTTCGGAGTACACCATAAGTGACTCCGAGCCGGCTGAGCACTTTCTCTTCGTTGTCTTCGCCAAGTTTACG
>Ga0307514_10003849_pt1 | contig 14112 bp, 16 predicted proteins | sample 16_EM_MG_FD_203088 | JGI IMG/M metagenome (GOLD analysis project Ga0307514, IMG submission 203088) | Populus trichocarpa ectomycorrhiza microbial communities from riparian zone in the Pacific Northwest, United States - 16_EM | ecosystem: Host-associated > Plants > Roots > Unclassified | place... | reverse complement strand
TGAGAGAGCAGGGGTATTGTGATACTTTCTACATATATGGCATCACTTTACAGCTCAGAGCTACAATTTGATCTTCATGTGCTGCTGATAGAAGGTACTCCCCAGATTCCACACAGAGTGAATTATCGAACCGTACTTGCGGCCGAGTCTTTTCAGGGGTATTATCAACATCTTTTGCTACCTGGTTATCTCAGCCGCTGTAGTTAAAGACTTGGACCCTTGTACTCCGTAGATATGGATCACAAGTCGACAGGGAATCACATCTCTTATCGGATACCAGGGGATATGGGTGGTTTAGTGTTCCTGCTACAATATTACCAATTAAATTACATAGATTGGCGCGATATATTTCGGTCAAATGATCTTCGAGATGTACTAGAAGGAATACGCTGTAGTGGTGGTGGCCCTTTGGTGTTACCTCCACTGCTCTGTCCAAGTAGTTCGTACATAATATCGGAGTACAAAATATCTTCCAAGATTGGTTAAAGATCAAACCTTGCAATACTCAGCCACTGCCTCATATTGCCTGCTTAATAAATCTCAATATTTTCAGTACTCGTACCTGGTCAGCAGGATGGTGGTCCTCCGGCATTCCTTTCACTGCTGCAGTAGAGATGGCGTCCTGGATGTCTTGCAGATTTCCGGTTCGTATTACCAACCCCAAGACCACCTAGGAGTTCAGGTCAGGGTGATTTTCTAGTGTTTCCCCCAGGCCTACTGCTTTCTGGGCTTATTTGTGCTCGCTCACATGCAGCAGATTGACAATTCTCCAGATCCTGCAACTCCTGGAGTTACTCACCTATGCAAATGGTCTGAACATATGACCAACGCTTTTGGATTCGCCAGACTGTCGGGTGAAGATTTTCATGCAGCAAGGTCAGGAAATTTTATAGCACCAGATGACTCCAGCGCATGCGCAGCGGTAGCATAGATATTGAGGTACTTAACAATGTGAAACTCAATTCTTCGAATGTGACTGGCCATGGTGGGCGTTCGAATGAAGCTTGGCACGATTTGCCACAATAATGGGAGGGACTTACATGTACATAGGTATTTATGTACATATGTAGTTCTGATACTTTGTAGGTAAGATCATGGGGACTGTTGACAAAAAAATTGTACAATGGGCAGTAAGTGGATGGAGAGTAGGGAAATTTCATTCACATAAAGTTGGGCTATTTCTGAAAAGGCCTACACCCCCAGCACGAAAAGGATATACACCCCATGGGCATTTACGTATACTCGGAACTGATACAGGTAGTTGGGGATGATGGGCAACCTGCAGAATCACTATTCTATTCTCTACGCTGGATGGAAGGAATTTTGTGTGACATTGGGGCACTCGACCCGCAGGTGAGAGAGCCTGGGGTTTTTGCTGTTCCGTACAGGATTTTTGGTCAAATACACACTCTAACTGGAGTGGAATGGGAGCCACATACTTGACTTTTTTCTCCTTAGTTTATAGGATCTAACTAGATACTGAATTTTCTTCTTTCTCTCTAAGGAGCTCGGGACTAGCACTTAAGGTGAACTAAATCTATGTATTGCCAAACTGGGAAATGAGGGTTCTACATCATTTCCACCTTTTTTTAAAAAGGAATATCTCTTCCACCTCCTTACTCCACAATCTCCGCAATTCTTGAGTAAGATTATCCGACGCTTGAGTGAGATCACATCCAGTGGTGCGCGATCAATAACATGCAAATTGTGGCCTTCTGAGCTGAGAGTTTTACTAGGTATCCTATTTAGTGTGCTTCTGTAACCGTGGGCTACTTAGTTGAGATAGGGCATTCGTGGCCCACATACGTCCTTCTATAGGTCTTGTAAAACAAATTAATGCGTCGACGCTCATGTCGACGTTCCCTTGTCTCTGTAAGATTCAGGAAGGGGCCAAAAATTTACACTTGGGGATCAACCCCCTAGAGCAATTGCAAGCGAGTCCCACCATCAGGAAAGCAATGGTTATGAGGCAATAATAAATTTAGATATCAGATGGATGATACCTGTGAATTGGGTTTCACCATGAGTATAGTTCTTACCCTGAAGTATGCTCTATTACTTTCATGAGCCACTGGCTTATTAACCTGCCACCCCTCGCACCCCAAATTAATTCTGGCAGTTCTCACCACGTTGAGGCTAGATTTTCCTGTATGATTAGACATTAAAAGACCACATCAGCCTCTTCAATATTTTGTACCAAGTTCATATTTTAAGTAGGTACCACCCGGGATAGGTCCTTCCCTCTATCACCGTAGACCAGGACTACTGGTCCGGCAAACTGTGGTATAAATTCGGAACGCTTTGGTTACATGTAATTGTATACTTAGCTTCCCACTGGTATTTAAGCCTAATGTCAGTTGGGGCGTTTTCACCTTCTGGGGATTAATGACTCCTTAAAGAAAAAAAAGAAAAAAAAGAAAAAAAGATGGCCTAGGTAGGCTGGCTTGTATATAGCTATTCCACCCTCGTTATCCCATATCTTTACCACGAGTTTAGCCTGTTTCCCTCGCCTGAGGAGAATGTGCTAGTCTGCTAATAGCGTTCCTACGGGGCCCCAGACAGAGAGTTTGAAAACTACATGTGTTGGTACATCAGCATCCTTATAAATTGGGTCCAAAACCAAACTTGTTAACTCCCTGCAGGAAGATTGTTTCCTCATATCTGCTGAAGAATCCAAAAACAGAAGAACGTACTACCTTGTATAATGTTGAACTCAACCACCTGCCGAGGGTTCTCGCACACCTTGAAAGATATTATCTTGCTGTCTTGTAACCAGCATAATATCCTATTGGCTTTTGTGATGATGCTGATGTTTAATACCTGGTATCTGTAGCGGGCTACTGGAAGCACACTATGTACCTGCACGAGGGCGAGGGGGTGCCTTGGGTACTTGCGAGCATCCAGAGCACTGCCTCTTGGGAAAGCTACTCAGGATGTGGTTTATGATACGTTATTAAAATCTCATCACTCGCTATTGAGAGAGGTATGGCGAGTCACGCGGAATCCCAGGTGTTCCAAAGAGGCTGGGTGGTTCACGTCCCTACAATTTGACGACATGAGATAAATACAACCCCAGTCTCTTTTATCGTATCGCAAATAAATGCTTAAAGCACGACCATATCCCATCCCATCTTTTGATATACTGTACTTGACCCATGATCTTCATTAGGTACTACACCCTAAATGTACCCAGTGTTGGTAGCATAGCATGGCAAGCTGTCTCCTAGTGAGAACAGCTGTGGTACACTGTATATGGCAGTTTTTTTAGTTTTTCTCCCGTGCTTGATCCGAGTCGAATAGAATTTTGGGGGGAAGTTTATACGCCGAGTAGCAGAGACTGTCATCTGATCTGAAACTTCTGTAATAGGCAGCCTTCTATGCCTATTAGGTATAGCCAAGTATCTTAACCGGCAATGTGCCCAGCACACCTACAGGTTTGGTAAATTTAATGCTCAGGGTTGGGATTAAATTTTACTATTAAAGCAGACACTGACGTACTACATGTATTCTCTTACTTCATATATACAGTATAACTAAGTCCCATACCCCCTCCACAAGATATTCCCCCGAGCTATCCTGACCACACACTTTCCACATCACCCCCCATTGACTGTCCTGGTAAGCCAACTATTTAACCTATAAAAACAGAGACTCTCCCCAGATGCACTTATTTAGCGTTTTTATAAGCTTACATTCGCCACTCTGGAAGAACCTGGCACCGCTGTGTTGACAATATTTTCATCATCTGTATGAATATCCACTGTCCTCTGATGGTTGGTAATCTTCGAGCATTATAGCCCACGATTGCGTATGCGTCGGCTTTTGGCTTCTCCCATGACCATCTTGTTTTTTTTTCAAGATTCATTAATCGCATTCGTCCTATCTAGAACATGGATCTGTCAATCTGCCTGGATTCAGAAATACATTAGAAACACGCAAGCTTTCCATGGGTGCACCAAGTAGGTGACATCAGTGCATGGAGATTGTCCAATCTACTGTACAACAAGGCCAATGGACTACGTTGTCTTGCCAACCTTGGTTGAGCATGAGTTACTTGGTTTCATGGCACTCCATCCCCAACGCTTCTATTCCACCAGATCCTGCTATCACTCGACCGACTTACCCAAGTACATCACTCAAGTACTTATACACCCATACCATAGCCATTCACATCATTTTTTACTGAGCACAAGGTCTGTCATAATCTTTCAGATAGTTATCTCCCGTGCTGAGGCAATGTCACCTACGATATAAAGCTGACCAAAAACTTAAAGAGCTTCTGCCAAGACCTATGTAGTTAAGCCATATATACATATGAAATTAAGTAAGCCAACTGTGTATCGAGATACCATTCACTATATCGCAAACATGCCAGTGAAATCGCTCTACGCCTGTGGTTCCAACTTACTCGGACACATAATCCCCCGCAGCCGTGACAGCAACTGCGGTGCCCTGGATAACTTTGACCAGCATGAACTCATCACACAGCCCCACAGGGTATTCGCCAATGTGGGTGACGCTCGAGTCTTGTATGCTGGGCTGGCAGATGTGCTGTGTATGTATTAAGTCCACTTCAGATATTCAGGTTGAGAATTTATGCATTGCCTACTTGATGATTTGATCGTTTTTATTACATATTTCTAGAGGATACCCTGCTGCTGGATATAATATACATATTAAGTATATACCACACGGATTCTCTCATTCTAAATACCCATCTGTTTTCGAACTGCTAATAGCCTCCTAAAAAGTAGAATGCAGCACCCCTAGCCGTCCCTCTCCCACCCTTTACCTCCGCGGCTCCACCCCTACCCGCCTCCTCCCCTCCATTCACCCCGATGGAGAACTAAATCTCCCTCCCACACACCCCAATCTCATCTCCCACGGCTTCGGCACCCCCACCGGCGAATTCCTCGGTGTGGTACTAGCCAACCACGAGGGAATCCAGCTCCTCCAGGCACAAGACTCGAGACTAGGATGGACCGGTGGAGCCGATGTATGGTGGGAGGCTATTCCTGGTGTAGATACAGAGGAGGTGAGTAATGTCAAGGGGAGGATGGTAGATATTAGTGTTGCTGGCAATGGTGATGTGGCTGTTGTGATGGAGTGGGGAGGCCAGGAAGAATGGGGGGGGAGGATTCAGGGTAAGTGATTAATCTTTCCGTGGGGATTATTTATGTTTACTCCTGCTGAGTGATATCGTATCGGGGAATGTAGATGGGGTGAAGCGGTGGAAATGGTATACATTACAAATATACCCCTCTCTCGACTCTCTCTTCCCCTCCTCGCCCTCTTCCCCACCCTTCTCTACCACTATGCCTACCTGCAATCTTACTCTAACATCTACCTACCCCCTTCCACCCTCCCACATCCCCACTACCCTCACCTCAACCCTCACCTCCCATGCCCTCCTTCTCCAACCAACCCCTCTATTTGTATCCCCAGCTCTCTCATCCCATTCACCCCTATCCCATAACCAAAGCCAATCCTACCCCCCCTACCCCCTCATACTCACCACCGGCGACCAAAGGCACCCCTTCCTCCTCCTACACTCACAAGATCCCACTAATGCTAGCACTACGGGGCGTCAGCTCCTCCCTCTCGCACCACTCGAGGGTCTCCAGGATCTTGTTCTATTGGAGGCGGATCCAGGAGGGTGGGAGGTTGCGGTGATGGATGGGGGAGGGGGAGTGTATCTTTTTGGAGGGCAGGCTGGAGGGGAGGGGTTGGGGTTGAAGGATGTTGTTGCTGCGGCACAAGTGGGGGGATTTGGCGAGGATGTAATCCTCGTTGACACTCCGTTACTGTTATTGTCAGCATCAGGAGAAGAAGGAGAAGAAGAAGGAGGAGAGGAAAGAGAAGAAAATGGAAACACATCAATCCCCCAACAAGACCCCGAGGACGACAGTCCTGGAATCCAAGATGTCGCCCTAGGAAGTAGTCATCTCCTTGCATTAATCGACTCCGGAGAGGTTTTTGGAATTGGGTGGGGCGAGGAGGGACAGCTTGGGTGTGGTGGTCGGAATGAGAATGGGAAGGGAAGGGAGAGCTGGGTGAGAATGGATTTTGGGAAGGAGAGGAAAGTGAAGGTGGAGAAAGTATGGGCAGGGGCGTGGGAGAGTTGGATGTTAGTTGAGGAGGAGGAGGTGGTGGTGTTAGAGGGATAAGTGAGTGTTGGGGTTGGTAGTCTGGCTGCGCAACCCTTACAGTAAAGCACTACAGTCTCGCACATACAAATAATAAATCTATTCAAGAATCCAACTCTAAATAATTGGTCGGAGCCTGAATCCTGCATTTCATTCAAGCACAGCTACCTAACCAACCAGCCTAGCATTTAGTCACCCGGCGCCTAAAGCAGTCGAAACAGTGGCTTTGCTTTATGCATCCCATTATTCTTTGTCCGCATAAAAGATGTGCGCTCCTTAGAGGCCTGGTGGCATGGAAAGATAGTATATATATCCATCCACTTAGTATATATATATCCACCCACTCAATAACTCGAATGTCAACCAACTATTGTAGTTGAATGTCTTTTGTAAACTAGACCAGCCCATAAAGCAATCAACCAAATGAGTCACAAAAAAGCCACTGCATGTCTTGTGAAATACGACTTCTGCGAGACATTCGTGCATCTGAACAAGGCCACTTTCCAACATGACAACCCAATCTCCATAAGTACTTCCGTGTGTGTGTGTGTGCGTGTGTGTGTGTATGTGTGTGTGTGGTGGGGGGGGGCTAGTGAGGGGGTCCCGCCAACCCTGAGCGTACCATCACCCCGAAGCTCGGGCCCATATCTCATATGTACGTTAAGCAAACGAATATACAGGCGTACAGAGACACCGGTAAGCCGCCCGGACCCAGAAGCCAACGTCCCGCTTTTACTTGAATATGCAAGAGGAAGCAAAGTATATCTTCATTAGATCCTCACCATGCCATGTTGTACCCATAGCGGAAAGCACAGCGCACGCAATACTTGCCGGCGCAGATCTCAAAACAAAGACCACGAAACACGGGAAATATTACGGGCGGTGGGGGAGAAGGCGAGGGTAAGAGGGGTAGATGGTGTGAAGATGGAAGCGGGCACAGACTATTGAGTTATAAGCGTTGAGCTTGAACCAGCATTGCTTATGCCTACACATAGAGTAGAAGGCCATCCATACGAGATTAACCGCAGCAGTAGCGACATCATCCAAAATAAGCAGAAAACAAAAGCAGGGGGTATCACAAGAGTTCCAACGCTTCTGGAGGATATAGGGTGAAAGTGCAAGATCGAGGATATCAAAAGTGAGTGATATGTATGTGCATGAAATATCTTTAGTATATGGTGTATAGCATGGGGGTTAGGTACCATCATAAGCTCATAATGTAATGCGGAAACGCAATCATGAGGTTTGCAGATATAGCTGTCAGACCAGAAAAACAGGAAGAGAAATACCAAGGGGGTGCAGAGACTAGGAAAATAGTAGCCTCGCCTGCAGTCGTGCAGGAAGAAGAGGCCGAGCGAGCAAGCAAGATTGTGGCACGTGGTACCCGTCATTAAGGCTGGTAGCCTTTCATCCATGGAGACATGATCTGCAGCGTGGTGAAGATGGTGGTGGTGTTGGTTTAAAAACTGCTTCCGCACGTGTAAACACGCAAATTGATCACGATAAGCAAATGATATGTGACCAGCACCACCAACCACCAGCCACCCCGCCATGGAATGAATGTAGCACAAACAGGAGCGGTAGTATCCCACCACTCTGAGGCAGTCGCCCCTGGCGCCTGTTTGCTTCTGTTTTGGTTTTGCGACTCTTCCGGTGTGCTCCATTGGCCCAGTACAGAGGTAGTCTCGGGACCAACATAAAAGTAATGTGATGTAACGTAAAAGGACCATCATTCAATATCAATCGGCATAGTAAAAAGCAAAACAGAGAGACATGAACATGACCATGTGAAATCCTTAACCGAGATCCCACAAGTCCAAAAAATGTCATGTAGCCATCTCCCCATACCCAAACAACACAGAAAGACGAGGTAGAGCTAGCCGAAAAAATCAAAAGCAGAAAGAGCACCAACCAGGGGGGATTTTGCATTTTGAAAGGGGGATACATTTTAGTAACACTCTAGGTATAGAGAAAGGGGGGAAACCATAAATGGATGAAAAAGATGCGAGTGATGATATGGCTAAAGAAAAAACAAACATAAGCACCTCCATTAGGAAAAATCCAAGAGGAAATGATAACTCCCAAAATGTCCCCACAGAAAAAGGAGATAGGAAAAATACCAGAAATAGGCATATAAAAAAAGAAATAATAGAGCCACAAGTCGTAATCGCTTGTCGTGCTGCATTGCTGCATGTCCTAGCAAGGTTTCACCCTGTGCGATGATGATCCCAGCATCCATCAGTTTCAAAGTCCTTTGCTCATGCATATGCTTTCCTGCAGCCTAAGAATTCACCCCCATTAAACTCCTCACACACTCATTCACTTCAAACCCCAGTCTCCTCACTCTTCCGCCATCCCATTCTCTCCCCACATCCTTCCTAGCCACAAGCACTTTCCCCGGATCTTTCACTTCCACACCATCACCCCCTGCTGGTCCATCCGTTTTGACCAAGATCGTCATATCGGCACCGACACAACCCTTCCATATACTTGCAGCCCATTGCCAGTGTTGGAGGGGAGTAAGACCCTCTTGGGGTAGGTTAGCTGCGGCAGAGTCCGTGCGGGATAGGATATATCTGTTGAGCAAAAGTATTGGTAATTTACCTGAAGCTTGCGAAGTAGAGACTTGTTGGTTTGTTGTTGCGGGGTTTGCTGCGGCCAACGACTGGCTGTCATGTGTGCCCGGATTGTCGCTGTGTAGTCGTGCAGGCAAGACTTTCCGCCGCATCTTGTTCGAGTATAATCTCCAATCAGCCACATATTTCAGATATTTTGCCGTTTTTACGCCTTCACCCTCCGAGAGGACAAACTCTCCGCCGGAAAAATCCTGCATGTTGTCAGACCGTATCACATGGCCCCCACTTTTGGGCTTCCTCTCTTCTGGGGATAATGTCTCAACTTCGTTGTTTCCTTCGATAATCTCAACAAGTTCCCCTTTTAGTGTTTCTGCCAGCAAGTCGCATAGAGACTTCACGGCTGCTAAGTCGCCACCTTCAATAGCAATAATAGCACCACGTGGAGAAGCCCCAGGATTGAGTTCAGGTGCTGGTAGAGGCCTACAGATTTTTGCAATTGCATGTAGTTTGCTTAGTGTGGGTATAGCCTGGAGAGCACTCCCCCCAGGAGCAGTTGGTGAAAATGACATGCCATTGTCCGGCTCACCACTAATAGCTGAAGGGGACTCCGATCCGCCAAAAGATCCTTCTTGTAAATTTGTACGCTTGAGGGAAGGATCTATATTCGGATCTGGACCGAAAAGGAGTGGTACTGATGAGCGGGGTGTACGAAGGACTTCCATCGTGACGTCCCCCCCGCTTGTTGGTGATGCGGCATTCAGCCGTCGTTTCTTGGTAGCCTGAGGGTTCTGTGGACTTGAATTTGTGGGTGAATGCTCTCCTTCTTCTTGCTCCGGTAAACCTAGTTGGAGAAGTGCTTCAACCCCAGCATGAGGCTCATCTTCTTTCCTTCGCCTCCTGGCGTTTTTTGGTATCGGTGGAATCTGAGTAAGCGGCGCCGATGGTGTTCGCGGTGTTGGCATATAAGTATTTCGGAAAGTCTTGGAGACGGCGGATAGTGGATGTGTAGCAGAAAGAGGTGTAGCAGTCATCGGGGTGGCTGGCGTATCTGGGGTATTCAGAGCTCCGGTATGCCCTCCGCATGTGCTACACAATGCAGACTCCATCATGCCTGGAATGCCAGCCGGACCGAGTGCTGGTGTGCCTTTCTTGCCATTCCGTCGGGGTTGATACTTGTACTCTGGATATCTGGCAAGATGCTGGCGTTTCTCCTCCTACGCAGCGACGTTAGATGATTTTCTAGGTGATATAGAGTTTTAGACGACCAACATCAGCATGCCTCTGCCAAATCGCTTTCGTCTCTTTAGAGCTCTCCCTCCACATTTCACCAATAATCTTCGATATTTCTGGATTCGGTTTGCCTGGATTTCCTTGTACTACGGACGCATGATTGTGTTGTCTAAATAAGATGAAGGCTAGTAATGTCAGCTCCTCTATGTCCCCAATAGTCATCCACAAGGGGACATGGAGAAAGAGTATCACAACTCACCGTTCCGGGGTCGAGGTATCCTAGCTGGCTGCTGGCAAAGACAAATCTGAGCTGGGGGGTGAGCATCCCCAGGCAGCGGTGATAGCCTCAGGTCAGTGTCACTCATATCCCGGCCAGGGGAAGCAGCCGGCGGTGGAGACTGCTGGTGCTGTGATGGGGACAAAGTCGGGGAGGCTGGCTGCATGGCTGACACCACGGAGACTGCAGCACTCGATGATTCCGAGTGTACGTGAGATTCCTCGGGCTTGGTAGCTGCATTCTGGAGGTGAGTTTTTTGTGCTGCGGCTATAGCAGCAGTTGTGGTTGGAATATCAATCTTGGAAGAGCCTGATGTAGCTTCCCTCATCACAGTATCCACAGAATTATGCTGGCCTAATAGGGATCTTAAGTCTGGTCCTTCGTCAACGGATGGTGGGGCATCAATGCCAATTGTATCTGTCATCTGAGAAGGGGTGTGACGGCAGTGTTCGGGTGTGGAGGGGGGCACCTTGGATGTGAGAGTCGAAGGCTATTTGTATCTAGACTAAAGTTGGTCGGGAAAGGTCACCACCGAACCCAAAGCTTTGTTCCCAGTGGTGATGCTCTTTGCGCGTTTCGGAAGCTCGAGATTGTATTTTGAACAAACGATCAAGGGCTGGAGCCGAGGGCTCTTAACTGGCAGTTGGCTCGAGTAATGAACGTACTGTGTATTATGAGTGGGTACTGGTGGGCTGGATGGTGGGGGGGGGGCAAGTTATTGAGCCGGGAGGGGATTGTTGCGAATTGAATGTTGCAAAAGCTACTCTGCCTTGGGCTTTGACTACTTGCTTAGCAGTGGTATGAAATAACATGTATACGAAGGGGCTATGGACTCTACCACAAGATAGATAAAAAAGCAAGATATGAGCAACCGCCAAATATATACTTATGCAGAGCAGTAGGTAGATCTGAGACGTCTACACAAACTCGGAATGAAGTAACGACAGACTCGGCGCCCTTCCGTTGAGAATAGTAGCTGGGACTATGGGTAGGTATTACTTGGGGGGATGGGTCAGCGACCCCTGCCCGCAGTATTGGCGCGATGAAATGGATGGACGGTAGGGTTGTCGCTAGGTGGTACTGGTCTTTATTTGTTCCGCTACGTGTTGCGGTCGCATTATTGGAGGTCGAGATCATACTCTGTAGAAGGGGATTGTTCCGGTGGGTGGCTTGGCGGAGCGGTGGTCGTGTAAGCCCGCGATTTGCATGGAGAGACAATGCTCTGGGTGCTTGCTTGCACTGGGCTCTCGAGTCCATTCAATTGCAGCATATGGCATGATTCACTCGATACTTGTATCGTTGACCCACGGCCTGCGGCCTGGGAGAGTAGGTATCTGTTGCTGCGCACGCCGGCTGCGCACGCTGCGAATCGCATTCACCCCTAGACCGGGCAATCACATAACACTGCATGAACAAAAGGGCTCTCTTTGTGGCTGGGACTCGTCGCAGTTTGTAGTGTGCTGCCTGCATTGTCTGTAAGATTAATTTTCTGGCGCGGGAGTGATGGGACGGAAAGGATGGGGGGGTATGGGTACCAACATTGATACCACAGACGAAACATCACAGTACATATGTGGGTACCTTATGGAGGGGTGTATGTATATGTATTAGTCTGGTATATGTATGTACAGTACTAAGCATACTCGCATGCATTGGATTAAATATATCTCTCATAGCCTAAGGCGGGGAAAAGGCGCATAGACTCAAAAAAAAGGGGAAAAAAAAAAAACACAGGTTCGAGACTACCTATGCTACACAATAGCCTGCCTGGTTCAATGCTTATAAGCAACTTAGAATATATGAGGATGTAGTCTGGTTGCACGATGGGGATTAGTCTGGTTGATGGGGATGTAGTAGTTATGTGAGAGGCATCTCAGGGCAATAAAGAAAGGGTACTTAGGGTAGGTATGCTTCTAATGCTGCACTAGATGCCCCACCCATCTTATGCCTTATTGCTGCAATTATGATCGATCAAGTACTTATATATTTCAATTCCAAAAACCCGACAGATCTGTTAAAGTTGCAGGTCTTCACCGTTTTCATCAACCCCAAGGCAACTAACCAGATTCTCAGAAGAATGGAGGCCCTGTCATTATCATCATCATCATGCAGAAGTAACCGCCTGTAATGCTGCAAGCTCGGCTTTCATATCAGTCTCACTGGACACAGCAGACCTTGTCGTCGGGCAAAAGGAAGGAGCGTTATAGCGGTACGAGCCTGTGCCACAGATACCTACCGAAAGCGGAAGTGGAAAGCGCCACCAAAGCCTAAGGGTTGCTTACATAACGTTCCTAATCTACAATACCTTACACATCTTTTTTTAGTGCCACTACTTAAATCCTACCGATTTAAGCTACCACACAAAGGTCTGGGCACGAGAACAACTGCAAGTATTGTCAGGAGAGTGAGTTCTAAATTAAGATGAATAGTGTCCTGCTCACCCCAAAATATAAGTCAACTCCAATATAGTATAATGAAGAAGACTAGATTGCTGATAAAGTTGCTCCAGCCTTTACCTCCACCTCCACTGCCTGCAGCACCTCCGCCTGCACCTCCTCCACTCCACCTCCACAATTAGGGAGCTTGAATTGCAGGTGCTGCGACTGTCGGCTACGCAGGTCGGCTACGCAGGTCGGCCACGGAGCTGTAGAGGCTGCTAGGCTGCTGAGGCCTCGAAGGTATGAGGGGGCCCAGAATGTGGTCTCTTGCGAATAACTTGCCTGGGGTACAGGAAGTACTATGCCGAGTGAAGAGTGTGATTATTGTTGACGTTTTGCAATGCCTGCAACTGCACCGCAACAAAAACTAGCCAATGTACCAACGAAGCCAGATGCAATTGTGGGCAACTCACTGGGGCCTGGGGGTGCGCAGCCGAGGAACACTCCGGCGCCACGCAAGCCTCCAGTGGTAGTAGTAACAGTAGTAGTACCGTTTCAGAATCCAGACCCTCGATATCCGCCGAGGCGGCGAAATGTGGATGCTCTGCGAGGAAGAACGGAGAATGCACCTGCACAACAGATCAATGTAATTGTGGGCCCTGCCCGCACAGGTGGGAAATGTGGCCGTGCAAAGCCAGGTGTGCGGAGGAGGGCGTGTATACTTGTACAGAGGAGGAGTGTAATTGTGAGGGTAAGCCGAGCATGGGTGGGGTTTGTGGGCATGCGAAAGAGGATGGGAAAGAATGTCAGTGTGCGGCGAGGGAGCTGGGGAAGTGTGTATGTTTTGAAGTGCGGGGGGGGAAGTTGAATGCGGATGGGAGCTATGGGTGTGAGGGTGTGATAAAGTGGAGAGGGCAAGAAAGATTATTGGGAATACTGTTTAATTGGGGCTGGGAGTTGGGGTGATGATGAGTGGGCATAAGTGTTCGAGAGAAGGGGGTGGAGATTAGAAATATGAGGGAGAGGTTGGGGTTAGAAGATTGACATTGTGGAAGGATTGGATGGCAGTATATCGGATGGTAGGGGAGTACAGTGTACAATCTCGAAGTTTGTATTGTGTTTATATTAGGTCGCTTGTATGATTTCATAGTTGTAGTACGTAAGTAGTAAACTCTTCCCAAAGAACTCCGAAATCCGTAGCCAACTCGCTGTAGGTAAAGTAGGAAAAGAGAGAATGTTTTTTATTACCCTCATGAAAAGTATTCCAGCTTCACAAACCCTGGTAGACCCAACCAATTTTTGACAACGACGCAACCCGAAAAAATAGCCCAGAGAATGAAAGAGATATTGATTGAATGAAATGAGAAGCATGTGGAGAACATGACCAAGTCCACACACCCACAGGGCTCGATGACTGCACCTAGCGGTAGCGCCTATGGTGGAAATAATGTCAGCGATGTGAATTATAATATAAGAGGATTTTTTGAGGGTGGAATATAAACGTA
>Ga0307514_10003848_pt1 | contig 14116 bp, 23 predicted proteins | sample 16_EM_MG_FD_203088 | JGI IMG/M metagenome (GOLD analysis project Ga0307514, IMG submission 203088) | Populus trichocarpa ectomycorrhiza microbial communities from riparian zone in the Pacific Northwest, United States - 16_EM | ecosystem: Host-associated > Plants > Roots > Unclassified | place... | reverse complement strand
TGGGGGATCTCCATTTTTCAGCAACTTTGTGCCGCGCTCCACACACCCACACACACAAGCCGGAGAGGAGCCGGGAGGATCCGTGACCAAAACCTTAAGCGTCAATAAAACGCAGAGAATTCTTTCGTTTTACTCCCCTTGCAGTTTTTGACACGTGGTTGGGGTTACTCCTCGTGTGTGTGTGGTTTTCAGATATCCTCGTGTAAGCCACATGGGGGCAACCACGAGAACATGACGGGAAGGACGGCGGCTTATAGAGCGCAGTGGATGACATATATTTCGGACCGATCACTGGCCTCGATAAACTGAAACCATTTCATTTCCCGCAACCCACCTCCTTAACCTCCCCACCCTCATATTAACTTACTTCCACCGGATCCACACATGCCCACACGCGCGTTCCACGATCCTGAACGGATTTTTTTTTTAAAAAACTGCCCCTATGTTGCCAGAGACTAGCGGATCGGGGATGGGGGAGGCTGTGGCGGGGCCAGAAGGATCGAGATAGCTGGAATGAAGGCACAAGAGATCGAATGGAGGCCAACTGGACAGATGTGTCGACTACACCTAGGCGGTTCTTTCGCAGCCAGGGGAGAGAGAGAGAGAACAGATCGTGAAATTGCGTTTTCGATACATGGATTGGAGACAAAGGAGGAAGGTAAGGTGCATTATATTTACACGTTGGGAGTGGGGGGTTTCAAACAAATCGCACGCACGAAACACAAAAACTGTCGTAAGAGAACATGACGATGGGAGGACAGAGAGAGAAAACGGAGGAAGATAATGATGGATAAGCAAATCGACAGTTGAGTGCTAAGTGGGTAAGTATGACTCCTGCGTGGGTGCGAGGGAGGGGATATTGTGTTGCTACAACGTTGGAGGGGAAGGACAACGACCAAGAAACAAAAGAAAACAAGCACAAGAAACAACAGGAAAGGGGAAAACCGTGGAGGACGAGAACAAGGGGAACAAAGATTAATCTAGATTATGCTTGGGTGAATTATAAAGGGATGTGAGAGAGGGGGGGGATGGTTGACAGCGATGTGAGATGGAAAAAAAGGCCGCGTTCCGGGTCAAAAAAAAAAAGCGCAAGGGTGCCTCGAACGTCAAGTTCAAGGCCACGAGGAACAAAGAAAAAAGAGAGAGTAGGTCAAACATACGAGTGTACAATCACTGGCACAGAGATTCGCTTTGTGTGTGCGCAGGGAGGGAGAAGCCGGCTTCCTCCTGCTTCTCCTTCTGGCCGATTACCAAAGCATCGCACCATCGGAGCGGCCGGTACGTCAAATTTTTTCAACTGGCGACGATCGGCATCCATTGGTCCGTCTTCGGAGGTACGTGTCAAGAGGTGAGAAAAAAAGGCAAGTTACCAAACCGTCGCCCGTCCGTCCTTAGCGGGGCCGGGTGTGATCACCTCCAAGACTGGACTTGTGACAACCTACCCGGAGTCTGGACCGGTGGACTTTGCTTCGGCTGAATTGGTGTCACAGAAGAAGAACTCGAACGTGAATGGACAGATCTCTGAGGGGAGGGCTGTCGGTCCCTCTCACCTCGGTCCCCATCTCTCTCTCTGTCTTGTTCACGATCCACCCCGTCGTCACGATCCCCATACCGTTGACCTTTCAGGTTTAACGACTGCGTCGAAGCCGACAAATCGACATCCATAGGAACTAGTCCTCCGCCATCGTAGCTGTGTCCTCGGCGGTGAGTGTGGTTCGCCGCCTTGGAGGACGTTCGTAGAGACGAAACGCCATGCCGAATCGTCTGCGTTTCTTGGTCCATCGGAGTGACATTAGAGAATCTGAGCGGTGGAAGGACGGTGGGTGAGTTTGCCTGCGACCTATACGTGTAAGAAGATGGCGCGAAAGGGATAGAATTGTGGGTCGCTCGAGGGCGAATGGAAGGCAGGGTGGTCGGTGTAGGGGTTTCCGTTTCCGGGGTTACCGACCGACCTCGCAGTCTCGTGATGACGTACAGTCGGCGAGCTGCGCGGTGTACTGTTTTGTAAATCGTAGGGAGAGAAAAGCAGAGGTCAGGTGGCTCACTGCGATCGATGTGGTCCATTCGACGGCTGTCCGCATCGTCCGGACGGTCCATCTCTTCATCAGAGTCCGCGAGAGGATCCGTGGTGAGCGCACGTTGGAACGCATCTAAATAAAGGTAAAGCGGTTCGAAACGGGTTTTCACCGGGATTCTGCGTGGATGGGGGGAACTCACGGTCAACAAGAGAAATCCCGCGGGTGCTCTTTTCAAACGCTGCGACGTACAAAAAAAGGGTTAGAACGATCAAGGCTTGGAAAGGAAGTGGTGCTCACATCTGCGTGAAGGCGCAGGAGCGGAGGAACGAACTGGAGGATAAGGAGTGTGATGCTGATGGTGGCTAGTAGAAGACGTATGTGATGATGATTGGGCGGGGTAGTTCCTCCCATTGGATGAATCAGATGGAGTTAAAGGCGTTTGATCGCCGGGTGTATAATACCTGAAGTTTTCTCGGAACCTCGTGGTTTCCTCGCGAAGGGGTAGTGTTGGTGGCGGTGGTGAAGGGCGTGGGTTCCTCGGTGGAGCGTAACCAACTGTAAACCACGTGTAACGATCAGCACGATGTTATCTGGTTCGGTTAACCAGATAAAGGAGACAATAGATGAGGTGCCAAAACGTGTGACCTCGTGGCACAGGTGAGGCTTACCTTTTGGGCCGGGAGGAACGGGGGGAAGTTTTCCCTTGGCTCGCTTCTCGAGTTCCTCGGTCTCGATGAGGTCTCTGAGGATGACGCTCCGTTGATTGGACTTGCGCTTCGCCCATTCTACTTCTTCTGGCATGTCTACGTTTTCCGTGTTCATTTCCTCCTCGGTGAGCCGTTGGATCCGCGGCATTTTTCCCGGGTTTTTTAGAGCGTAATCGTCCGCGAAGGGATTAGGGGCCTGTGGGCCCTGGTAATAATGGAAGATTAGCCATAAGAAGGCTTTCGCTCTAGAAGCGGACGATAAGGGGTGAGGGAGGAAGAGATCCATAAAGTCTAGCGGGGTTTCGAAATGTATCGGGCCGAGGAACTAGGCAAAAAGGAATGAATGCCCAAGGCGGTGAAGGGAAAGCGGAAAGAGGACTATACCGTGGAATATGACGATAGGACAAAGATCAGATTTACGACACTTGTCGTTGGTAGCTGTCCGGCAGCCTAGAGATAAATTCGTGTACGTGATCTGGGATGGGTAGGGCATGAGAGAGAGAAGATGACATTTGCTTACGGCATTCTCGAGAATGGCGTTAGGTGTAGTTGGGGGAGTGCCTCGTGCCTCGAAAGGTAGGAGGGCGGCCTTGAGACAATTCTTGATCCTGGGAGCGTCCTGTAGGTTTCCGTCTGTCTTTTGGAGAGAAGGCACGGGGTGGTAGCTTCTGAGCGCTGTTTTCATTTCGGGAAAAACTAAAAAGAGCGAAATGAATGAGTCACTGGAGTAAGCTGGAAAGATAGAGGGGAGGCATAAAAGATACGAACAAGCCATGGTAGTATTGATCCTTCCGACGTTGGTGAGAAGGGATATCTTTGCGAATTCTATCGCAAAAGCAGGGGTTTCGACCATCTTGTCTTTGAGGACCTTTGAGCACTTTGGGGAATTGTAGAGTGCGTTGACATAGAGATCGCAAAAATTAACGACAGGCCTGTCCGGTGCCTGGCAGTCGACGAAGGCTCTTGTCCTGTCTGAAAATATGTAGTAGAGGAAATCGTATTGGATGTCCTTTCGCCAGAGAGGCTCTGAATCGACACGTTTTATGGGCTGAGCCTTCCTGGCGACGTACTGGGTTGTGCTGCAAAGGGAAACGAGAGAATTCGATCAGGATTTGTGAAGAGGGGATGGTCGAGACGGAGGAAGGAGGGTGGGTGAGAGAACGTACGGGGTGCGCTGGTTTGGCTGCCAGACGTTGGTGTAGGTGGAGTACTGGGGCTGGTCTGGGGACCGTGTGGAGGAGGAGGCCATGGGAGGGAATGAGAGGGAGGGGGACTGGAGAAGGAAAGGAGTGAGATGAGGAACACGAGGCTTGCACGAACCGTGTCCATCAGATGAGAAGTGATGGGCACGGATGCACGAGGTTCTGACGGACGCTTTTGTTCCACCGGTTTCATCATCCACGACGTATCCAGCCTCACACGTCAAAGTGCCGCTCACCCTCAATGGACAAGTTTGACGACGCGACAAAGGTCAGCATACGCGACTGTTCTCGATGTCAACTCACGTCTCCTCTAGCAAGAACTCTCTCAGTTCATAGAGCAAGAACAGGCCCAGGTCCGCGTTCAAGAATCAATCCACAAAATGACCAGCATGTGTTGGGACAAGTGAGTGTGCATCTCCCAATACTTCCGTTTTTCATTAACGAGAAACCACAGGTGCATCACTGGAACTCCCTCCACCCGCTTCTCTCGCTCCGAAGAGTCTTGTCTCTCCTACTGCGTCGACCGCTTCCTCGACACAAGCCTCAAACTCGTCCAGCTCATTCAAGATCAGAGAAACGCGGCCAGTGGCCAATAAAAGATGCTCTCTCTCTCTACCTCACAAAGTGTAGACATTGCCTAATGTAATCCGGATATACCTATAATCCTACCTTTCCTCGTGTCCAGCCTACAACATCCGGGATGAAAAACCCAAACGGGGTCAGCGCCTCCCATTTGCTTCGCAACTTGACCGGTATCACCACCTCTTTTTCTCCTTCCTCCGCAAATGACCCCGTCTCAAGGTATCTGACCATCATCGAATCCTTCTCCCGCCACAAATCCTTCAGCCACCCATCAAACACCTCTTTCTCGTCTTCGGGCACCTCAGTCTCGATTGCCCCGGCCTTGTTCTGTGGCAACACGTTCGGATTCGACGCGGAGATGTCGCCTATCGGTACATCGCGTGATACGTCAAACACCCGGATGTGCATATGAACCGTCGGCGGCGGGATCCTGTCGAAGAAAACCGACCGTAGGGTGTAATACGACTGTCCGTACTTGAATTCGGGGATTCCTTATTCAGCCACCATATGTCAGCCAAGCCCGGTCCGGTCTGTTCTCACACTTACCTGGGTACGCCATGGTAACGTCAATAACCTTGAGATTTGATATCCTAGGAGCTAACGCTCGCAAGCTGTGATGTAACCCCGTGGATCTCGGCATCAGGGTGTGAGCCATATCCGGCTAGAAAATCGACAGCAAGATAATCATGTGTCAGACAAGTGAACGCGCAGGGCGATCAATCGCTCGCTTTTCTCGAGGTCACTTACAATCCCCATCTTATCCGCGTACTTCTTGCTGATCGGTCGCGTGTTTGGGCTCACGAGCGTTCCCTCGGGGTATAGGATGAACGTGAGAGGGATATCCTGCTCTTGCGCTCGACTACCGAGCCAGGCCAGACGATTCGCAAGGTACAGCCTATCGGACGCCCACGACCGCGCCAAAAAGATAAAGTTGTAGAATTGCATGCCCTGTAAAACCCGCATTCGCTCCGTTCAGTTGGAGGAGTTTTTTTGATACCGAATGACCCCGCTCGGTCACCGGGATCAAACGAACAAGTGAACGGTTTTACACATACCCACCCAACAATCGGAACCCACTTGAGGGACTTCTTCAGTACAATGTATACGTCCTGATGCGTGTTCATGAAGTACGTAAGACACCACGCATACCTGAATGATAATAAATTCGTCGCGTGAACACTGCAAACCAAACCGGGGGGTAGAACTCACCACCAATCCGCATATATCTACGTTTTTTTTTCATCGTCATTTGTATGTCAGATGATTGAATGACGTAGCAAAGAAAAGATGGACTTTTTTACCTGATGGTTAGCGATTAGCACCGATTTGGTCGGAAGGTTCAAGGAAACGTTTCCGTTGGGATCCTTCTCAACCAACATCCTTAACTCTTCCTGGCTGAACTTGCCCGGTCCTTCGGTCTCGAATGTGATCACCAAGTTCGTAGGTGCGAACCACGAACACATCAACACTACTCGCCATGATATCGTTAGTCGGGTGACATCGTCCAAACGCAGTGTCAGACCGCTCGAAGGCCTCAAGGGGGAAGAATGGAAGGTCCGTCTGGAACACAAAAATCTCACCTAGAAGCGTCCCAAAAGCCCCTTTAGACCTTCTAATCCCACCATCGTACAGCCTCCTCCCAAAAGGCACCACTCTCAACGGCAACAACAACGCGAACTGCGCTACGTTGATCAACACGCACCCAAGATTGAACACCGTCCCGAAAGCGACTGCGTTCGCGAATTGCGCCCATGTCTTGCGAGGTCTCTCTGATATCGGTACAGAGTGTAACGTGGCCAGGTCCGAGAGAGGTGGGGGTATGGGAGAAGGACTTGCTACGAGGACGGTCATCCCGCTTTTGCGTTTATTGTCCTAGCTTGGATAGTGATAGACTGTGGGTCGTGATGCGGTGTTGGAGAAGAGGCGCGTTGGATGGCGTGGGGTGGCCGCAATGCGGTTTGCCAACAGTCAGGACCGTACGCTTTCCACGCAGCCCCGTCCGGAAATGTGCCAGACCGATTTACCGCCCGCTTGACTATCTTTGGGATCACCCTGACTTACTACTACTTATACCACCCCGATCAGGTCGGATACAACTCCACATAATATCGTCGTGTCACCAAACCACTCTCCAAGTTTTTTGTGCATAATGTCTAGGTGTACGGTACAGAAAGCAACGAAGGAGGGGTGCCGCCGTACTTGCAGAATATAAACCGCATCCGTTCATCACCTTTTGGCTTTTTTTTTTTGAGTGTGGAATCAGGGAAAGACAAATTCCACAAACCCTTCGACGTACCTTTTTCGTGCCTGAGGACGTTGCAGGCGATCCTTCCGAGGGGACGGCTTGAGCGATCTTCGCGAACGTGATCAATCAATTGACAAACGCGAAATCCGGATCCTTACCCGATCTAACAACTCCGTTCCCCGATTCTTCAATCGCTCCTTCAACACCACAACAAACGGCTCCTGTTCGTTCCTGTCTCCCAGAGCAGCCTTGAGAAGCGCACACAAGTTCATCGTCCACGGAGAGCCCAACATATACGCTCCTTGAACGATCAGATATCAGAGCTATGCCAACCAGATAAGACTCCAGAGAACCCGCACTCGCTTGGGGTCCTGCAGTACAAAACAGACACGTCATAGCAAAGCACACAGAGGGTGCAACAGCCAGCGCGATCGGTTCCTCATCACAAAAGTAGTGACGGGTAAAGATCAGCAGCAAACTATCCCGCAGATAATCCCAAGTCTCCGACTCTAGTAGACCGTCGCGTTTCCGACAACTAGGAGATACGACCACAAAGTTAGCAAACGCAGCTGAACGAGATTAAAAAAAGGTCAGCGAAGCGATAGGCCCCAGGCAAGGACATACAAGCGTCCAGTAGATTCTCAGGATCCGAGTCAAGGAATGCGAGCCAAATATCAGCACAGTCCAAGCCTTTGTCCTTGCCGAGCGACCTGGGAACCAGGGTTTCAAGGGTGGTCAAAGCATTCAAAATGTCCCGACCCAGAGTTCTCACACGTGGATCCCTCGCAGCTAGTTTCTTCCCGAGCGAGGAGACGAAAGAAGACATCTGTAAATGAGACGTCCCCAGCGTCCCGGCCTGCCAGAGAATCACCAAGAACATCAACAGCCGCCGAGTTCGCTCGACTACAGGCTTGTAGTCCTCGAGAGCCCAATTCGTGCTAGATGAAACGGCTAAGCACCGGTAAGCCGGAGGCCAGAGTACGTAAGAATGAGGAGATGAACCCAAGGCAAGCCTCATAACAAAGTTCGATCTCGGATCCTGTTTTATCAAATCCACGGTAGCTGCCAATATCTGGCTCTCCGTATTTGTTATAGCCTCTAGGATCAGATCGAGGACTAGTCCGTTGAGTTACACAACATACGAACGATTCACCCAAAAAAACCCTACCTTCGACGTCGTCAATACAAGGATACGCCTCTACGAGGTATTGCAAGATCTCCGTATGGCATGGGACAGGTGACTCGGTACATGGTCCGAGGAGAAAGTTCGCAAGCCCGACAGGTTTTCTAAATAGCGCCGTGATTTCCTCGGAGGGTACTGTGGACGAGTTGGCATGCTCGACGTATCGTCTCAAAACAATCTAATCATCCTCTAGATTGATGAAAAATTGTGTAGGTGTGAAAACTCACCGTGAGGATGATTAAAAACTGGGTTTTTCGCTTTTGCAACACTTCTTGGATTTCGGAGTTCCATTCGGAAATGTCTTCTGATGGCAAATGGTGAATCCAGGTCGTTGTCTGGGCCCTGTCAGACATTTCGGATCGGGCGGCGACTAAATTCACATACCCAGATCAAGATCGACTCTATACCGGCAGTTCGACCATCATTCCATTGAGTCCAGGCCCAGGAGATGGCCCGACTAAAAGACACCAAGATCCGTTGGGGCACATCAAGCTGTGTTAACGGGAGGATGTTACAGATCTGAGGTGTGGATGAACAGGGATGGAAAACGCTTTGAACGTGTCTCAGGAGGATTGCGGCCCTGTGTGGACGAAATTGCGGATCCGTGTCCGCCTCGGCGACCTACGAAGAGAGTGAGGGAAGGGGATATCGGAAGCAGAGGTTGAAATACCCCGAGAAGAGATAAAATCATCGCGTGTGTTAACCTTGCTTGTGTCCTGAACATCGGAGACAGTTCTTCCAACCCTTCCTGAGTCGAGGGCGCTAGTCGCTGAATGTATATGTCCAGAGAGGACTGTAACACTTTGCTAGGGGAACATGAGAGCCTCGCACAGTTCGAGCGAATCAAAGATCCACACCGTTCTTCGCTAGGCATTCGAGATCCTGCGGCACATAAAACGTGCACCACAAAGGCGAGGCGAAGGGACATCCTACAAGCAGCAGGAGAGGCATCTTCGGAAGCAAACCAAGCTAATGCTTCAAGCCGAGATACTAGTTAAAAGTCTCACGAAATGTCAAATTTTATCCCTTGGGGAGAGAGCAAACCTGGTAGTTGAGTGGCCGCCCGAAGCAAATCGTCCTCCCTCTGCTTTTGAAGACTGGGGAGATGGGGAAAGGTGCAGTCCGGGTGATCAACCAGGGTGGAGATCCGAGCGAGCACAACATCGACCCAACAGATCACTGAAGAAGACGAACAGCCGACTGGAACTTGTCGCGCCGCGAGCGTGCGGAACGTCGCTCGGTACTCGAACAATAACGACATGAAGGATTGGTTCGCTGTGAATAGCGAGCCCTTAGTATGACTCTATGCTACAGTTACCGCCACGCACCTATTAGAGTGAGCGTATCGAGTGCTCGATCCACCCCCATTGATAACTCCGGGGCAGAGAACTCGTTCAAGAACGCAAAGATCGCGCTCGCCGCACCCTCAATCGAGCCGTAAAACTTCTCATCCTAAGACCCAGAACACCGTCAGGTTACACGATGAGTGTTGAAATTGGGTGGGTCTTACCATCAGAACCTCCTGGACGGGAATCGATCTAAGCGCAGCAATCGCGTCCGCTACCCTCTCCGACAACTCACGGTCTGAAGGCTCTAATATCGCATGGGGAAGTTGTGAAGCGAACTCAGTTGCGTCCCATTTCTTCAAATCGTTCTCGGGTTCGGACTCAGTATCGCTGCCGTACATCGAGGTTTGGAGGAGAAACTCGTGACAATGTGTGTGACAGGCGCGAACGTGACAGTGGTACATGAGATTTCGATAAAGGAAATTACACGGTGCGAGTAAGAGCGTATAGTCCGCGGGAGATAACCCAGAGGGTTGACAGAACTATTACTCCCCGCGGGTGGGATCACATAGATGCTGAGGACAGGACCGGATGGTCAGACAAATATCACCAGAACAGAACTACATCACATACATTAAGTTTGATTGCGTGGTGATACCTCCTCTGGGTTCTGCACTTGTACCCGTACCAGCAATCTTCGAGATGTGGTGCATCTAAACACGGATGTGATTACTCCCAGACGTATCACAAGACAACAAACGAAAAGACGTACGTTGTGCTTTGATTTCTCGCAGGGAATTCAGGACATGGCGTCCCATGAGTTTCATCACACATGCCATACACAGATGTTTACCCTCGGACCAGTCTGGTGTCGCCGGAGATATGTGGCGGTTGACAAAAGATATAAATGACCAGGAGGCGGCACGAAGTGGCAGAGTTTCGTGGCCGTTCGAACTGAGGTGCCCGGGGAGGCCAGCGAGCATTTCAAGGAATGTGATCGCGCATGGAAGTAGGTGCCAATCTAGGACACAAGAGGTCAGTCACCTGCGTCATATGCTCTAGGGGAGACGAACTTGAGGAAGACCAAAGATTCGGACTCAGATGGGGAACATGACACTCATCGCCTGAAATGCTTCAATGCCTTTAATCAGACACAAAGTTTGGGATGCTTACACTCTTCAGTATCTTCGGCCTTGTCGTCCAGAATCACGTTCTCCCCTGGGACGGACTCCCGGATGTTGGTACCCATCGTACCCACTTTGGAGGTATCATAGTTCTTATCTTCTAGGTAACCACTGAACCCTGGCCAATTGTTGTCGGGGTGGTTATGGTTCCAACTATGTTGGAACCCAGGAAGTCTCGGCTCGTTGAACAACCGGAGGGCTCGAAAGACCTCGGCAATGGCGGGGGGGCTGTTCCATAATTGGGAGGCTGGAAAAGTTCAAATAGGTGACACATGGGGTGAAGAGTGAGTCGACATACATGAGTATACCAGGGAATTTTGCGTGGCATTCCGTGCGCAGGAAGACGCAAAACCCATGAAGTTGAAGACTTGCCACATCTCCGCCACCTCGTCATCGGAAAATTCGGAGAGAAACACTTTCCGCAGACCCTGGGCCTTTGCGTGATACGCATCTGCGGCATCGTCGCCGTCTTCATCATCTTCCGTGTCACTATCGTCGTCATCATCTTCCATGTCACTGTCGTCGTCGTCATCTTCTGTATCACTCTCTTCGTCATCGCCATCGCCATCACCTTCCCCCCCTCCGTTGTCCGCGTTTTCCCCCGTTCTCGTTGGCCGTAGATAGAAAGGTGGGAACAGGGAATTCAATAACCACATCCGATATAACGCCCGCCGAAATCTCAACGATTCTCGTGGATTCAGTAAGGATCGGGTCCCGGTTGTCGTTCCCTTGAATCTGTTCCCAATCCATCCGTCAGTACGCCATCGCGGATGAACGGAGAATGGGACACACGTGATGCTAAAGAACAGTTCCAATTCTGCCACAACACTATCGTTCTTGATCAAAGCCAGAATATGTGGGTGTACCGCTGGGGCTTCATTGCGGGAGAACTTCTTCTCCGGGGGGAAGGTTTGGACATAGTCGGTTCTAGATGCCAGATATTCGTCTCCATTGAAGTGCGCGAGGCGAACGGCGCATGGCAGCAGTTCGGGACTGATCAGGTTCGTGGCCACTGAAGTAAGGATTGAGCTCGGGTGAGCCTGGAAGGCTTCGTGGAACGACTTTGAAACTAGTATAGTCGAGAGTAACGTCGGAAAGTCGGGCAACGATGTGAGTAGGTAGTCGATTATATCTGAACTGAGAGAGAGAGCCATGCTCAGGAGTAGTGGAGGGTTATTGCAAAGCCCGGCTCGTCATTTTATGGAAACATCCTTTGTTGTGGACGCGACTAACTTTAGCGTTGACTCGATCAGTCAAAGTCATCTTGCCCCTCTCATCCATCATCTCCTCAGGGGTGTGCGTGCAGCCGAGTCAGTCAGTCAGCTGATGAAGGTAAAGATCAAGTCATGGCATGCTATTGCTCAATGGCGGTGGGACACCGGAAATACGGATCACGATGAGGGAGACGGCGAGGGAGATGTTTGCGGTATCTGTCGCGTGCCCTATGAAGGTTGTTGCCCTACATGTAAGGTACCGGGCGATGATTGTCCGCTTAGTGAGTGCACAACACGTTCATCCGACACCTTCCTCACTGATAACCGCGTAGTATGGGGTGAATGCAGCCACGTTTTCCACATGCACTGTCTCCTAAAGTGGATCGGGACACCTGCCTCAAAACAACAATGTCCTATGGATCGCCGTACATGGGGTATGTTCCTACTCTTGGGGTGAATGTCCTTGGGCACTGAAAGTCTCCGAGTTACCGCCGAGAGGAAGGTTCCACCTCAAGGACAACAAGAGAGCAGCGAAGCCTCGGTGTAGGTTGTTGTAATGCGGGTCACGTTTCATGACTTCCCCCGAATAAACATCGACATGTTATCAGATGTCTGTAGCTCCTGTTCCTCCTTCGAAAACAACGATTCAAAATTTTCGCGAGATTCATCTGACTAAAGAGGCGTGTCAGCGAGAAAATTTGGCGGTACGGCAAGAGCCCATACTGTGTCATCATAATAGACGAGTTCCTCCCATAGATCTTCCTCTTCTGCGCGAATGTGAGATAACAATTCTCGTCTTTGGACGGAAAGTCCTCCCAGAACGTTCTTCTCATCTGGCATAGATTTTCGGACGGAAACCTGTACTTCCTTCGCCTGCGGTTCAGGCTTCTCTTTCTTGGTCACGTCCACGGCGACTTCATCCGGGTCTCGGGGAGGTCCATCGTCTTCTGAACCAGAATCGTCGCCACCACGACCTCCTTTCTTCCTAGAGAGGTGGTCCATATAAGTCAGCGTTGGGCGTAGCTGATGCGTCTCAGAAATGGGGTGTAGAGACAACCTTCCTTGAAATTTTCTTGAGCACAACGCAAACGACGGTGGAGAAGGACACACCATTCCTGACGACCCCAAGCATGTATGTCCCCACACGAGGAATTTCCTCGCTGCTCAGTCTGACCTCGCCTAATCGCGGCGGTTCCCCTTCCCTTTGCTTCATTTTTGATTCCTGATTTTTCTCTTTGTCATCCTCCAACCTTGCTGCGCCTAAGGCCGTAGACCGTTCCTTATTCCAGACATCAGGGCGAGTGTCTGTGGGAACGTGGACCTCTAGTTTCCGAACGTTAGGTTTGATTCGAGTCTTGATCCGTTTTCCGCTCGCAGCAGCGGAAGGAGGAACCTCCAGAGAGCGTGTGAGGAGCGGGAATTGGAGGACTACGACGTTGGGAGCGAGAGTATTGGTGTAGTGGATGGGCATTACGCCCACCACCTCGTCGTCTCCTTCCATGGAAGCGTGTGAAAACAGAGGCCCGAGCCATCTTCATGACCGATAAGATCATCTTACTCCTCAACCCGAACTCATCCGCATCCGTAACGGGGATACTGCAGGTGAAGTTGTCGTCGTATGCGACACCAGGGGTTCGCCTCAAGTTCACCAATCCACCTGCAGGACCGCCCTCGATCGATGACCCGATAACGTCAGTTCTCTCTGCGGCGGCCTCATGGAAGTTTATGGAAGACGAAGGATTCTTGAATGATAAATCTATCGCCGGTATCATCGTGTGTTGCTGTAAGACGTACTTGAGTCATAGGATTGTCACCCCTGCGCTCAATGAAACGAATTTCAATCAGTCAGTGATCACCCTCTCGTCGAGATGCTGCGGCACCACTACTCCCATTCCATCTTTGTGTGCAATATTCTAGAGTCCTCGGTTCTATCCTCCACCGAGTCCTGCAAGCCGTTTGGTATCCTTACCACAGGAGTATACTGGAAAGTGCCGTTAACGGAGGCCGCGAAGCGGATCGCACCTGTAGGTTCCCAAGAACACTTCCTTGGAGTGTGGTGTTCGGGAGTCGGAGTCCTCCAGCTCGCCTCGGATGAGCAAGAACACGATCGCCAGATCAAGAGATGTGCTGTTGAAATGGTGAAAGAAGGGGCCCAAATAATTATACTGGGTTGTGCTGGTACGCCCCGAGACTCCCCGACACAGGCGCCGTAACAGTGGCTTGAATTCCTTCTAGCAATGTCCAGCATGGAACAACTTATACAAAAAGGGATCTCAGATGCGGGTTTACCGGCGGTACGTATTGTCGACGGCACTGTGGAGGGACTCAAGTTCGCGCTGCGTAGAACTAGTTAGTTGTATAAAACCGAAACCCTGACGGATTCATGAGAGGATGAGCAGCCGTGGGAATAATATTTTTTACTCAGTGTCTGATCCAGCCAATAGCATCCTCCGGTATTCACAGCAATTTCTTGCCTCTATCATCTGCTTTTCGAC
>Ga0307514_10003847_pt1 | contig 14116 bp, 15 predicted proteins | sample 16_EM_MG_FD_203088 | JGI IMG/M metagenome (GOLD analysis project Ga0307514, IMG submission 203088) | Populus trichocarpa ectomycorrhiza microbial communities from riparian zone in the Pacific Northwest, United States - 16_EM | ecosystem: Host-associated > Plants > Roots > Unclassified | place... | reverse complement strand
CACTTGTCATTCGCAAGTCGCCATGCACACCTCACCCCTCACCACTTGCCACTTGCCACTCACCACTCACCACTCTGATCTACTGAGTCACTGAATAGACTCATGAACGATTGCTCACTTGCCATCCGCCAGTTGCCATCCGCCACTAATCCCTTGCCACGCCACTCGCCACTCACTGCTTGCCACTCTGATATACTGAGTCACCGAATAGACTCATAAACAATTGCTCACTTGCCATCCGCCAGTCACCACTCTCCACTACTCACCACTTGCCATTCTAAGAGGGGGTATTAGGACCTGTCATACTCTAGTAAGAGTGCATACAGTATGAATAAACAACAACAACAACTTGCCTTTCTGAATTTCACTACCTCATCTCCGCAGGACCCTCAGATTCAAACTGTATATATCACGGAGGTATGGATTTGGAAAACATGGTACGCATGGAGCAGGTGCTCACGGATCTTGCATTACGGTCAGAGTAATCATTCCGTTTTACATATAGGTTTTGTTATATACACTAAGATCTATGGATATCGGTGGATGACCACCGGGGACGGCTCTTCTCCGTCGCCGGCCGTTCTTTACATCTGTCCCCATCTTTCCTCAAAAAGACGGCACTGTTTCTGTCCTACCCTCGGACGGACGGGACGGTTGAACTCACTGGTAGGCACATCTATTAGTTTCGTTTGGTATGGTTTGGGTTTCTCATGGTGGTGCTTGCTAGCAGTGGGGAGGTGGGATGCGTTTCTTGTGGTGGTGATTGCTAGCAGCGGGCGCAATGACGTTGTGTCTGGGTTAGGATTTCAGGGCTTACCATCTCACTTCGTTAGTTTTTCGATCTACTTTGAAATTGATAAATACTACCCTGTTTAGACCGGTCCAGACCAAGCCCGTCCAGTCCAAGACTGCTGGTCTGGGGCTCGGTCCAGTCCGACCTTCCGGTTGGACCGGACCGGACTGAGCCCTACCCCAGACCGGGTCCGTCCGGACTGGTGGAATCATTGGTGATGCGGTGCGATGCATAATCGCAGAGGTGCAGACTGCCTACAACACAGAAGATAAATGTACTTAAAAGGCGGACAGTCGCTTCTTCACACACCTCCCTGTGCTCGTAGAGCGATGAATCAGTACTGCCCTTCGACTGACTGGAATAGTCTGGGTCGCTACCATTGGTGCCCCCAGTGGTATTACTCAGTGTTCCGTAGCGGTCAGTCCGGTCAGATCCGAGTATGATCTGTGCCGGTCTGTGCCAAGGCCGGCCACGAAATTTTTGACCCAGGCCGGCCGCCAATCTGGCAGATTTGATCTGACCGGACTGCAGATATCTGGCGGCCGATGGTGCTACTAGACAATACAAAACATTGTGGTGCAAAACCTTTAAAAAATAAAAGAAACTCGTTGCAAATATTGTTAACCATCAATGTCCTCCACCACTATTTCTCTAACCCAAACACAGCCACTTCTTATGCTCAAATATGCACTTGCCACTTCTCCAAGGCCTTGAGCAGTTCATCCACTTCACGGACCTCATCAACTTGAGCCAGACCTGCACGCTCCCATGATTTCAAACACTCCAGGTCTATGCAGGCAAATGCAGATATATGCAGATATATGCAGATATATGCAGTAATTGTGTGTTTCGCTGCAGGTATTTGTTTAACCTTGTTAAATCTGAAGATATATGTAGGCTTCTGCAGGTCTATGCAGGTCAACGCAGACATATGCAGATATATGCAGTAAGAGTGTGCTTCGCAGCAACTATTTATTTAACCTTGCTAAATCTAAAGATTTATGTAGGCTTCTGCAGGCCACATAATAACCCACCCATATCTGTAGATATCTGCAGGTCGGCCCAGGTTTCATGGGAGATGGCCTGGGCCGGCCCAGGTCGGTGGCGGCCGTAATTTGGGTGGCCTGTATCTGACCGGTCTACGGATCTGCAGTCCGGCCGGCGGCCGGCCTGACCGCTTCGGAACACTGGTATTACTGCTGTGAGACTCTCCGGATGCTGTGCGGATATCTTCTTCATCTTCTTCATCTCTTGCTAGAGCGACAGTGTTGCGTCCAGTTTTTCCAGATGCAGACTTGTCGGCGCCTTCATCCCCGGCATGTGAACCGTCGGAACAACTTGCTGAATTGCGTCTACGCATACTTTCCATGTTCCCAGCTGCTCCCGGAGATTTCTTTGTGATGTACAGTCTGGAGAGACCCATCTCTTCAAATGCTTGGTTGGTATTGTATGCGCCTGTCGGAAGTCTCGACCGAGTTGCTGGAGCTAGTGTTTGCGCCTCTACAGTGACATCGCCCGGTGTTGCCAAATGCCCTTGAATGACGGTGGCCAGGGCACAATAAAATGGAGAAAACTGGAGAGCACGGTGTGCCGAGAGCGTCGTGAAGTCCGGTTTGCATTTCTCCTTGATATTCCAGATCTCCTCGTCTTCATCCGCATCTATGCCAGCCAGATACATCGTAATAGCAGCATCACTGAGCCCGATGAGTGCATTGCTCTTGATATTGATCCGTCGTTGCACTGCAACTTTTCAGGCAGTCTCTTGAGGATAGGAATCTCCTGGGAATCCATTGCTAAGGTCCCGGGTGTTTTTAGTTACCTCCCATATCCTATGCGATATCAGGAAGGCTTCGATATGGACGGAGGTCCATGTCGAAGTTGGTAGGACGAATTTCCGAACGGGCTTTTCCCATGCCGCTAGTTGTATTCGCCCGCCGCTAGTTGCAGGCTTCCCAACGGTCCGGGGCAACTGGCGTCTTTCGGGGCCCCGAATGACGGTCCCGTCCTGGGCATGCATTTCGGAGGCCTGGTCCGTCCCGGTACGGAATCTCAATACCTAGTGCCCGATATAGATGACTGTAGTTTTAAGATACGGTTTTAGGATACGAAGCTCGGGTCTATACGAACTCCAAATCCTGGATGTGTCTGAATGCTGCGGCTGGGTGCCTGAAGATGCAAGGGTCAACATGCAGTCTGCGGCTGGATGACTGAAGGAATGAGCAATTATACTACACAACCGCGGGCTGCCTGGATGCTAATTGTGGTGAGAGTGCGGTGATTTAGATAAATCAAGCAAATGAATACACATAGAAATACGAAACCAGTATGGGGTCCGAACGATATTCACCTGTATGGGCAGGCAGCCAAAGTCCCTGAGCGAGCCGAGTAGGCATATTCTTGGAGATAAGAAGTACGCTGCTTCCCCTCCGAAACCCCAATTGATCATCGCACTCCAAATTCCATTCATCTAATACGGGGCCCTTAACTGAACGATTCAGATTTTCTAGCCTCCATAACTGTTCGCCCAGAGATTTAGAAGGTCTGCATATATCCTTCTCCACTTACATGTGAGATCCAACGTTTATACCGCGGGAAACAGTGGACGCTACACAATCTCAGATCAGCGAGCTAGCTTGGGCGATGATATTATTGCGGCTATTGAGTGTTTGAAATCGTGGTTCAGGGAGGTGATATCTTGTGGAGATTCGAAGGATGTTGGTAGACATGCAGACGGAAGCGGAGGAGCTACAGTTGTGAATGGAGGAGGCTTGATAGTGAGCAGAGGGCCTTGTTTGTTTGTATGTTATCATGTTTGTATTATTGTATCGCCGTGCGCAGTGCTCAGAGCTAGACTGCAGGGCCCTACAGTCTTTTCGTCCGTGGCTCTGCTGCCCTAGTCCTAAACAGTCCTTAGTTTGCTTGCCCTGAAAATTGTCGTCTGGTCCGGGGCTTACTTTTGCCCGGACGGGACGGACTATTGGGAAGCCTGGCTAGTTGTATTCGGCTGCGCGACGTCGGCGTCGCATCGAAGGATGAGAGGATGAGCCATGTCTCATATCAATCGGGTTCTGTATAGCGCTGGACGGGACATCTCTCCTCCGGATCACAGCAAATGTCTTAGAATCCTCCTGTGTGTGGAGTGGAGAAGTGTACAAAGCAAAAATAATGACAAGAGGTAACACTGATAGTACCCGCCAAGAATCATCTATTTACCCGGCTTTGTAACGTCGCCAAATCTAACTAACGCGTCATCCATCCCTCTGTTCCACTCTTCTGTAAACCACGCAACATGTCGCCGCCAAGCTATACATCCACTCTCTCCTCACTCGATCGCTATACAAGTCATCTCGATACCCAATCGCTGCGAAGAGATTTTCTTGACGTCTTCAAATGTAGAAGCGAGTTCCTGTCTCCCTTGCACATCGTTGTGCGAACGAATGTCAGTGTATCCAGCTTTGTCTGTCGCCAGCACTTCCCTCGACGACATCAAGATGGCTACTCATCGATATGTCATGACGACTGTCTATATCTTTCCGTCATCGGGGACTCGACACCCGCGCCATGCTACAGAGTACGTGGTCACAAAGATTTGGGGGACCTGCGATGGGCAGCTATGCTGCTGTCCGACCCCACCACACGCCCCACAGAATTCGTTGGTCCCAAGAATGACGAGTACACGGACGTGTTTTCTCCTTGAACTCACCCACCTCTGCATTCCATCACAGGGCCAATACTACAAAATCGACTATGTCACTCACGGGTGTGGAGGGTACAGCTGCCGTCCGTACAAGCTCTCCTACGGCGGTGTCAGCAAATCTTTCGAACCTGTCGGCTCGTGTTACGCCGCGAGCCGCCGAGACTACCTCGACATTGCACCATTTCCAATCATGGTCATCTTTCAAACCTGGCACCAGAGGAAGCGCTCGCCGCCAAATCTTCGTGGCTTTGCAAAAGAGGCAGGGTGCATCATCGCCCTTGCCCAGAAATATTTTGCCAGTGTGGATCAATCCGCCCTCGGAATGATGCCTAACTCCGATATCTGTGAACCATATATTGTTAGCCTCCGGCCCAAGAATATTGTCGCGTTGGTAACGGCGGAGGTCTCCCGGCAGTACGTGCCCATCATCAATAACGGAGAATTGCGCCCAGGAGTGGCTATAGAGTTGTTGATTACCCCTCTGTATCACTTGGAAATCCTGGAGGAGCGAGCTCGCTTTACGAAGGATTATAGAAACTTCCTACAGTGTGTGTGGCTGGAGAAGTTGGACCAAATGCCGCCGCCACCAATGAAGAAGAAAGGTACCACTCATTGGTAAAAACGGTTGAAAAATGATTGCATGATGGTAGTATTAGTCTCTAGATGTGGCTATTATGGGTGGGCACTGGAGTGTAGGTTGTTTTTGCATCACGGGCAAGCACACTGATGTGAAGGAGGCCACTCCAGCATTGCTGTATCAACTGCTCATCGCCATGAAGAGGGCACTGCCGAAGGGGCAAGGGAGGCGAGGTAGAAAAGTTGCCCCAGTTGATATCGATCAGCTCATCAAAGACAACGTGGCGGCGACAGTTGCCCCCTCCAAGACAGAAACTTGCACAGCTAGTAGAAGAACTTGCTGACAAAATTGCGCCTCTAGTGGAAGAGATCGAAGCCTTGAAGGTGTATACACGTCAGGCATCCCAATAGTCCGTCCCGTCCGTCCAAAACCTTGCCGAAACCGGACTAAAGTTTTCCGGGCTCAAGATTTCAGGACTGGACGGACCAGGGCGCTCCATAACAAGACTACAGGACTACGGGACCCTATAGTCCATTGATTGGCCCGCACTCAGAAATTGATATCCGATTTAATGAAGCTTAGAATCCCTGATTTGGTACAAGTTCACCTCGGCTGAAGATTTGTTCCGAGATACGGTGACCCGGAACTCTCATTCCCGAGCAGGATCTAGTATGTCTGACCCTGGTTAAGACTACAGTCACCTATACCGGGCCGTGGTCCTGGAGATTTCTGCCCGGGACAGACTGGTCCTTCTGTACTGATGCCCTAGACGGGACGACGATGTAGGGCCCCGAAAGACTGTAGTCCGGACGGACGGTTGGGAACCCTGGTACACGTGTTCAGGCTGCCAGAACCACGGCACGTGCTTCAGAGGTTGAGGAAATCAAAGTATCTCCTGTGGGTTCCACGCAGATTTGCAACAGATGGCGGCCGATAATAGAGTTGGCTTTGCTATGGTTCTTCAGAAATTGCGTGTGTGCCGCGACACTGGCAACCGGACCCCACCGACCATGCGAATGAATGCACTATCAGTCTTTACCACCTACGGCTTTAAACATAAGAAAGTCAAAGTGGAAGTAACGGTAGCTCCCCTCAATATGTTAGTGGGGGAGGCCACCATAATCCTCTCTGCAGGAGGGCTTCGTGTGTTTATCGCCTGCGGCCCCAGCGGAACAGGGAAGAGTACCATCGTCCATGGGGTCTTTGAGAAGCTTGCGTCGGAGATCCCACACCCACGAATCACGGTTTCAACCATCTGTGGAAGTACGTTTTCTAGAATCGACGGCCCGGGTCCGCAAGGTCAGAAGCAGAGAGAAGTTTGGGTCTCAACTTGGCTCGATCATATCCAGTCTACGGCGATAACAAAGTCGACAGCCATGAACTCCCTCTCCAGCCGTGCTACCACTGTATCGCAGCGTGCCCGGGTCCAAGAGGCAGTGCTGTACAATGACAAGTATATTTCAGATCTTATTGCGCTTCACATTGCTGGACAAAACACGGATTCAGCTCGATCACACACATCTCATCTTTCGAAGCATCTAACGAGGTTGATCGATAATAACCGCATCCATGAGTTGGTTCTCTATGTTGGTATTAAAAGCCAAGTAGTTGAGGAATCTGTGGCCCAAGTAGTTGAAGCCTATATCGGAAAGAGTTGACGCAATTTTGTTTTGAACGAGTGTGTGTTGGGAGTATCGGGGTTGAGGGGTGGAGGAAGCTGCGGTAATGGCACTGAGGGCTAGATGGCATTAGTTTTTTTCTTCAAAAAGTAGGGCAAAGCAATGGGTGTGTCTGAAGTTTGCACTGCTTGAAACCTCCGGTCGTGATGCTTCGCCTTCGCTGTTTAGTTGGGTGGAACAAGATCATACGGAGAGGTGATTTTTGTAAAGGCGACGATCCCCATGCTGGGAGCAAAAGAGAAAGAACTAAGAAGCACAACCGTCTAGCGATCTAAAGAGAGAGAGAATAGTAAGCTTATATACAGAGAAAATACCATACTCGGCGAAGCCGGGTATCACATCAGGAGTCCGAAGCCGAGTACCAGTGCCGGGGCTAGGCCTCCTCCTGGGTAAGGGGCAGGCGAGGCAAATGGGGGCGGCAAGTCACCGTACTCATCCCCGAGTCCACCAGCGCTGAAAACTAAGGAAACCACTGGGCCAAACTCCTAGTCAACATTCCAGGAATATGTAGAACGGTTGTGTTAAGATATGGAGAGAACCGTGTGAATAGACTATGGTATAGAGAAGTGAGAAGAAGAAACACTCGACATATATACAGGAGATATCAGCCCCTGCAGCAGCTTCCCTATGTTAGATCTTTAACATCGTGTACATCTGTAACAGGTTGTGTTGAAAATATACTGCTTGCTCTATCTCGAGGGCCAAAGACCGTATATGTACAATCTACCATATGCGTATGCGTATGCTCTACCTGACATAGGACGCATCACCCTGGTCCTGATGCATATCCTGATACAGTCACCATTCTCATACAAGACTTCAGACGATGCTGAGACTAACGATCCAAGTGCACATGCAACAGGTTGAGTTGAAATATGGAAGGGGAGAACCGTGTCAATAGATTTAGGTACAGAGACTGGAGAGCAGGATAAGACTCGAGATATATACAAGGTAGTTGGGTGCCTTATGCCCTACTGGCAGTGTGCCTTGACATCAGCTCAGCTGAAGCTCAGCTCGGTCAGGTTCATGCAACCTGTTATGTTGAAATACTTATTGCTAGAAGCTTGATTCTAAAGTACAGGTACATTCATGAACTTATATACGCGGTATTTGGAGTATGTCTTGTACGCATGCATGCGCACTCAGCTGGCATCTCCAGCTGAGTCTGGCATCTCCAGCTGAGATATGGAATGACCATCATCTTAGAGAGATTATGCATCAGCCCAACTGAAGCCATACGCCAGGGAGATAAACCATATATGCAACATGTTACGAGCCGCAATTCCGAGTGATATATTATGTGTGGGTGTAGAGAGCAAGTTAAATCATCATTACCATCCACAGCTGTTCATATACCAAGCCGGTGATTGCCCAGTCATCTCTTGCGACTCCAACTGTGAACAGGTTGCCATCCCAGATATAATATAATCGAGTCGATGGTCGATGGTGTCGACGCGTCGTTCCTTGTTGCCACGAGAGGACATCTGTTGCATTCTACACTGAGGCTACTGAAGTCTGTTGAGATTGAAGATGGCATGTTGAAGCGAACGATATAAACCTAGCCTATCGTTCTTTCTCGCTATTCATAATACATTTTACAGTATTGAAACTTTCGAGTACAATGACTCATTATACGACAAAATAAAAGCCGTGGCAAATACGGTGTAGATCAATTTATTCACATTGATTATATTTGAGATAAGCATTTGATTCGACAAAGAATCAGAACCAGATTGTGTGAACAACGTACGCCATCGGCATAAAACCAATGTTCAAATGCCAGCAGGGCCATCCATTCACTCTGATAGTGTTATGGTGAATTCTCATTCGTGTTCCACTACAGACATGTTCTTCTTGCCAATGAAGCACGAGAGAGAACTCAGGGTCTTGTGCCAGATTCTACCGACTAAAGTGCGGGCATGCACCCACTGGAGTCTACCTAAAATGGTTCAGCCACCGAGAGGACGATAAATGCTAGTGGTGTGCAGGGACAGCGGCCCAGACGCGGGAGCACCTCTTCTGCCATTGCAGCCGGTGGAGAGACCAGCAGAAAGCCCTCTGGAAAGCGGTGGGAAAGGTGACGGGCTGGAATGCAGGCAGATGCCGACACGTGCAGGTCTCAGAGCTGTTTTCCATGGAAGAGTGTGATCAAGCGGTGATGGACTTCTTGGCGGCTACTGAAGTCGGGAAGTTCCCGCCCAAATGATTGGAGGTAAGGAGCGGGCGCAGAGGCTGACACTGGTGCGGGGAGCGGCGGCAGTGGGTTCATATCTTTTCGTTTCTTTTCTGTTTTTGTCTATCTTTTAGCTTTCATTTGTCAGCGGGGATGAAGGGTAGCGGGGGGGGAGCTCCGCCATCTAGCCGGCTCGCCCGGAGGCGGAGGGGGTATTAGGTCCTGTCATACTCTAGTAAGGGTGCATACAGTATGAATAAACAACAACAACTCAGGGTCCTGTGATCCGATCGGTAGCTGCAGTTACTTTCACAACACCAGCGTCACACCTCGCGTAATTGTCGGTGCGGAGAGCACAGATAGCTCAAGCGGGAAGGAATCAAGCTGCGTTAATGAATACCCCGGCCATTCGCAATGGACATCAATGATTGGGTATGCTTCCACAATGGTTTGGATGCTAAAAAGTTGTTCGAATAGCTCGCCGGGCCTGTGGCTGCGGGAGAGAGGGTGCACCGTTCCGGGGTACGGAAACTCAGCAACATGCGGAAGTAACGGTTCGGCCAATTGGCGTAATGTCTGATAAGCTAAGCATTCAGATGCATATCAATCAGGGCTGCAGCGAGCTATACAATGGGCGAGTTAGAAGGACACCCGTTAAGCGAGAGCCCTGCACTCGACTCACCTCGTAACTGCAGCACGCGGCGCGCGGGATGAAAATCGCCGTGTTCCGTCTTGCAAATGACTTCTGCGAAGTCAATCATGCCGAGTAGGATAATCAGATTGCGAGCTCCCATATCGCCCAGATCACGGCTGTTAAGTGCTTGGGCTAACACGGTGAGGCAGAACAGTGGTGTACGCGGTGGGCGGTCGAGGGTGGATCCACGCTCCTGGTGTAGGCTATCCAGAGGACGACTTGGAGCTGCCCGTTTCGGGGTGAAGGGTGGCGGATTGCATTGGCGGAAGGAGGGCGGGCTTGCAATGGTCAATATTGCGGTGGTGTTGTGAGCAACAATGTACGATGGAGGGAGGTTCGACAGGGTTGGTTGGGGTTCCTGGTAAAAAACTGTGGGGTGGGAAAGGGGAATGGTGTGTGAATAGGGTTGTAGTGATGTTAGCACCGAACGAACAACCATGATCAAGCGGTGGTGGACTTCTTGGCGGCTACTGAAGTCGGGAAGTTCCCGCCCAAATGAATGGCGGTATGGAGCGGGCGCAGAGGCTGACTCAGGTGCGGGTGGGCGGCGGCAACGGGTTTATATCTTTTCTATCTTTTATCTTTCATTTGTCAGCGGGAACGAAGGGTTGTGGGGGGGGAGCTCCGCCATCTAGCCGGCTCGCCCGGAGGCGGAGGGGTTATTAGGTCCTGTCATACTTTAGTAAGAGTGAATACAGTATGAATAAACAACAACAACAACTCTCTAAATGGCTGATGCTTGGTTGTCCACTTAAGTGACGTTAGATGCCAAATCGCAAGGTTTCTAGAAACGGCGATGTACGCTCGGACGCCATTGTTCTTACACTGCCGAGCTAACGGTGAAGGGTCGGTAATGCATAGCGTGTCGTTAATTTCGAGAACATGCGCTTTGAATGACGACATTATGCTATTGGGAGTGACGTATGGTGGTAGATGCGCGCGTAGTCGAATATGGGCATGCGTATGGGACGCTGTGTCTTGTATCGTGTAACTAGACGCGTCGCATCGACATCACGTCGATTGATGACCAATGACATTAACTACAAAACAAACAAGTTTCTTTATAGTCCTTGGCATGATGATATCCGTACTTCTAATTAGCTCAACAGGGAGATTGGAGGTATCCCGGAGCGATGAGTGTTGATTGTTTGGGCAAGATGACGAAGAAAGAAGAGTTATAAACTCGGAAAAGCATTGAAACCAAAGCTGCTCACTATGGCTGCGTCACAATAGCGATAATGATTGTTCAAGAAACGCAATCTTCTTGTTCGATCATCATTGTCACGGTAGTTTCTCAGAAGACATCCCGAAACGACGCTAAATAAGTCCCTATTATTATCCTACCACAAATGGTACACCAGTTCGTGCGCGACAGAGTAGGGAAGATATTCCTTAATCAAGTGGGAACGTAGTGCCACCGATCCGGCGCAAAGGTCCCAGAGCAAGGAGAGCCTGAGGAGATAAAGGTTAGTGTATGGACTGACAGGCGATTACTGACTTATCCGACTTACCACCAGTTCAAAGGCGCCTTGCAAGCGCACCACCAAGCATTGAAGAGTTGCCTTCCAAACTCTTCACTGTTAGGAGCATTTCTGACCAACTCGCCAGTCACATTGGTACTATCATGGTGCTTCTCTACAGGTCTATTGTCCGAGTTAGCTTGGCTATTACGGCAGATACAGAATGCAGACATCTCTTGCAAGTCTGGGATTCTTCTCAACGCCGAAATTATTGCCTGAGCGCGCGCGAGCTCGCTTGATGGATGGCATATCCGAGAAGGGAGCTGAAGTAGTGAGAGTTCGTTTCTGTCGACTGTTTCAAAATCTCTGCTTGGTGTTGTGATAATGGAAAGCGTTGGAATGACATGGTTTGATCGATGGTTGATGACATGTGCGAAGGTTGGACAGGTGGAAATAGTTCGTCTCTATCGGTGTACTGAAGGTATTTCTTGACGTCGACCACGAAGTGGTTAGGATCTTCCTTCAGATGCTCGTCTTTACTATTAGACAGTTTTGGGCGTTGGAGCGACAGTGGTTGGTTGATGGCTGACGACAAGTGTGCTGGTTGGTAGCTATAAGTGCGGGCAACATTGTGGGCGACCGGAAACCTACCTAGATTTACCCTAACACTGCTACCACTAGCATCTTACTTGTCGGGGTTCACTTAGGGGCCCAATGAGAGGTTTCGTGTTTAGGGCTAGAAAGCAGTCGCGTGAGGTCTTTATTACTTCTGTTCCGCCCCCAGAAGTCTTCCCCCCACTGTCCTCTCCCCCCACTCCAGATTACCCACCCGACTGGCAAACCGAACGGCCAATGTCAACAACTTCACGCACTACCGATCGCCGGGTGGAGCAAATGCGGCAGCAACTGCTCGCCGCCGGTACCATCTTGGACAAGACAAAAGATACGATCACAAAAATTTGCCTCAGGTTTAGAGTGCTGGACCCCGATCGTGTCAAAGGAGTAATTGAAGACGTCAACCAAGAGCTGTCAAACAGGTACGAAGCCCACTAGCCCCGTTATACGAGACATACTGAGAGTTGGCCAACGTCCGTGCAATCCTGGAGATCCAGACTTCCTACTACTGCAGAGGAGGTAGAAAGTGGTGGCAGCAATAAAGACGATGATAATAGCAACGTCAACATCACTGGACCGAGTGACCAAGGTAACACCTCGGAGAGAACGCTAGCGGACAATGGATCCAGGCTTCCCGCTATGGCACAGGAAGCGGAAGGTGGTTGCAGCGATAAAATGCACAATAATAATAACGTCACCACCGGAGGACCGAGCGATCAAGATAATTGCTTTGAGAGAACACTAGAGGACAATGGATCCAGGTTTCCCACTATGGTAGAGGGGGAAGGTATGTTCTGTAGCACAGCATGAGGAAGAGGGGCTAACTAGTGAGGTTCTACTGGCATAGGAGAACAGACCACTAAGAAAATGTTAGACGTGCTCCCAATGCGCGGAACTTCGGGCAAAGCTTCTTGTACGAACTCGTCTGACGTTCACTGTCTCGTTGCATGCTAATCACCGCGCAACAGTGCAAGCTGTTGACTGGTTGAGGGTTAAAGAAGCGCTGAATATGTTAAAAACAGCAAAGCTGCAGGGGGATGGTAATTAATGTAACTTCTCTCAGCTGCGACTCAATCGTGATGGTCTAAAAGAGGCCTTCAGAAAAACAGAACCATAAGCTGCAACGGGCTGACTACCTTTGAATGGGGTAAATTACCAATTGTGATGGAGGGGGATGATTTGTTTTTGCGCGCTTGTCTTCATATGCTAGCTAGCTGCTGGCTACAACATGCAGTAGTTAGTGAACACAGTATGAATAAAACAAAACATGCAGTAGTTGCGAGGGCGCGTTGGAAGGTTCCTGCTTTTTGCGTGTTACAATCCGCACCGTATTTATTACCTCCTCGTCCATCATCACCCATCGCACGCGTTTCCAAAATACACACCTCCGACAACACACCACACCAGCTTTTAGATTTGCCAAGACCGATTTTATCCTATCAAGTTTGACATCGCGAGAAAATTTTTGCTTCGGTTTTCAGTTTAACGAACTTCAACCGCTTAGAAGCAGCAACGATGAGCCTCTTCGGAGCCAGAAAATCAACCCCCCCCCTCAAGGAACTCCTCGGGAGGGCTAAAGAGAATTTTGAGAAGAAGATGGCCGAGGGATTAGTTCCTGGTGCGTCTCAAACCTCTGTTTCTAGCAGCCAGTTGGGCGCGCAGCTAGATAAGATTACGGGACCGCTTTTGGAGTTGGATCCGGACGGGACTGCTACGACCTCCGAAATTGCTCGCGAGGATCAGCAAAGACAGTTTTTCGGAACGCCTGATTACGAAATACTTAAGGCGGGAGAGGAAAAAGACCGATTCGAATACGAATCACACAAAAGACGAATCGAAGATGATTTGAGGAGACGCGAGGATAGCCAAGCGACCTCGAGAGTGGAGACAGGACAGCTTCCAAGCGACCTGGACAATATGAGAGCATACTCCGACCTTCCAGAAAAAGCTGGAGTTACAGGAATTACGCGATACGGAAGCGACGACTCTTCGGAGCTGTCACCACTGCCGACTACCATTTATTGGCGGAGCATTCAGCTTTCCCTCCGAGCGCGATTCTGCAGGATCCCATTACAACTCCCAGGGCGAGCGGAAAATCAAATTTGGCTGCAAGGTATGTTCAGTCGGAGGAAAATATCCGCATGCACGCAGCAGAGGAGGAAGAGTTGGGAGCGCCAGAGACCCTGATAAGGAGCTGCACAACCATTTTTGAAAATAGCGAAAGTGATGACGCAATGACTGAGATGAAGTGGACGGAGGAGGGATCCAACATGGCTCCAACGAAGCAGCGATAGAAACTACGCAGTGTCCCCAACCGGCCGGGCTGACCTACAGTCACCTGCAGGTTTACCTACAGTCTAGGCCGGGCATCGGTTGACAGAAAGCCGGCCGGCCAGGCATGGAATACGAAATGACTGCGGGCATGCAC
>Ga0307514_10003846_pt1 | contig 14124 bp, 10 predicted proteins | sample 16_EM_MG_FD_203088 | JGI IMG/M metagenome (GOLD analysis project Ga0307514, IMG submission 203088) | Populus trichocarpa ectomycorrhiza microbial communities from riparian zone in the Pacific Northwest, United States - 16_EM | ecosystem: Host-associated > Plants > Roots > Unclassified | place... | reverse complement strand
CGAAGCGTTCCTCGAGCGAGCGGCCGCCGAGCACCTCGGCGAGAGAGCCGCTTGCCAGCACCCGTCCCTCGGCGATGATGGCGACGGCGTCGCAGACGCGCTCGATGAGATCCATGCTGTGGCTCGACAGCACCACCGTGCCGCCTGCCGCCGCGAACTTCTTCAGGATGTCGATGACGACCTCGGCCGACACCGGGTCGACCGATTCGAACGGCTCGTCAAGCACAAGCAGCCGCGGCGAGTGGATCATGGCGGCCGCGATCCCGATCTTCTTGATCATGCCCGCCGAGTAGTCCGAGACAAGGCGCTTGGCGGAGTGCTCGATGCCGAATGCGCGCTCCAGATCGGCGACGCGTCGGATGATCGTCTGCCTGTCGAGCCCGCGCAGGGCTCCGGCGTGATGCAGGAACTCCGACCCGGTGAGACGGTCGAAAAGTCGCAGCCGGTCGGGAAGCACCCCGAGCGACCGCTTGGCGAGCGCCGCGTTCTCCCAGACGTCGGCGCCGTAGATCTTGACGACCCCGGCGTCCGGGCGTAACAGGCCGGTGACCATCGAGAGGGTCGTGGTCTTGCCTGCTCCGTTGGGCCCGACGAAACCGAAGAAGGAACCGGCGGAGACGGTGAGGTCGATGCCGTCGACGGCGATGCGGTCGCCGAACGTCTTGCTCAGCCCGGTCACCGAGAGCGCGATCTCGGGGGCGGTCGGAGCGGTGCGCTTCACGGATGCCGGACGCGCGGCCGTCGATCGCGGCGCTGGTCGTTTGGCGGGCGACGTCTTCGGTGCCGGGACGCCCTGAGCGGGCGCGGGGGCGTCGGTCGGTTTTGTCGGTGACGTCGCCTTCGTCCGTGATGTCGCCGTCGACGCGGATGCTGCCGTGGTTTTGGGCGCGGGTGCTGACGTTCCTGCGGTCGAAGTACGGGCCGCGGGACGCCGTCCTGAGCCCGATCGCGCGGTGACGGAGTTGCCCCCCGGACCCCGTCGAGCGGGTGTCGTCGGGTCGGACTCGGGTTCCACCTGTACAACCTACCAACGGTCACAAGCGAGCGACGCTCAGCGACTCCGTCCGGGTCGCGCAACGACTCTTTGCATCACGAAACGACAACGGATTGCCCAGCTTCGGCTGTCATTCAGGCTCTCTCGGTAGTCTCTAAGAAGCACAATGGCGTGTCGAATCGCAGGATCTTCGGTGAACACGAGATGAATCTCATCCGAGCGATCCCCCACATACGAAGACATTCGACCAGACGATATTCGACAAAATATCGACGACGCACGTTGAGGAGCCACCCGGTGAGCAAACTGAAGCCGAGCACCCCCAAGCCGACGACACAGATCGTGATCCTTGCTGCCGGAATGGGCAGCCGACTGGGCCGCTCGCTGCCGAAGCCGTTGACCGAGCTCAACGACGGCCGCACGATCATGCAGCAGCAGTTCGACAACATCCACGCCGCCTTTGGCAACGACGCCGCGATCAGCATCGTCGTCGGCTACAAGCTCGAGCACATCATCGAGGCCTTCCCGAACGCCTCGTATGTCTACAACGAGCAGTACGACCAGACCAACACCAGCAAGAGCCTCATGCGGGCCCTGCAGGCATCCAGCGCCGGAGGCGTGCTCTGGATGAACGGTGACGTCGTCTTCGACCCGGAGGTGCTCGTGCGGGTCGGAGACCTCGTCGCCGCCGACCGTAGCTTCGTCAGCGTCAACACGGCGAAGGTGTCCGACGAAGAGGTCAAATACACGACGGATGCCGAGGGATTCATCCAGGAGCTGTCCAAGACGGTTGTGGGCGGGCTCGGCGAGGCAGTCGGGATCAACTACATCTCGAGCACCGACAAGGCGACTCTGCTTCGTCAGCTCGGCAAGGTCGGCGACCAGGACTACTTCGAGCGCGGCATCGAGGTCGCGATCGCGAGCGACAAGCTGCGCGTCGAGCCGGTCGACATCTCCGACCTCTACGCGGTCGAGATCGACTTCGCCGAGGACCTCGAGCGGGCGAACCTGTTCGTCTGACCCTTTTTCATCGTCACTCGTGCAGTGATGGCCCTGCCCGGATCTGAAGGTCGCACTCTGTAGTCTGTCCGGGTGACCACGACGACGCTTCCGCGCGCCAGGTGGACGCCGTTCGAGCGGTATCGCCGCTCGCTCTGGCTACTGACCTCGCGGGATCTGAAGGTCCGCTACACGACCTCGGCGCTTGGCTACCTGTGGTCGATCCTCGATCCGCTGCTGATGGCGGGGATCTACTTCTTCGTCTTTGTGAAGGTCTTCCATCGCGAGGTGCCCGGCCAGGACCCGTACATCGTCTTCCTCGTGTCGGGCCTGCTGCCGTGGACCTGGTTCAACGCGGCCATCTCGGCGAGCACCAGCGCGTTCACGAGCGAGGGCAAGCTGATCCGCTCGACGACGATTCCTCGCACCATCTGGGTCGGACGGATCGTGCTCTCCAAGGGGATTGAGTTCCTGCTGAGCATCCCGGTGCTGATCATCTTCGCCGTGGCGTACGGGGCTCCCTTCCACTGGGAGGCCGTTCTGTGGATCCCGGCGATCATTCTGCAGGCAGCACTCACCTTCGGGCTCGGTCTCATCATCGCGCCGCTCGTGGTGTTCTTCCGCGACCTGGAGAGGGCGGTCAAGCTGATCCTCCGACTGCTGTTCTACGCGTCGCCGATCATCTACGGTCTCAACGACCTCGAGAAGCTGCACCTGACGTTCTGGGGTGCCTTCAACCCTCTCTCCGGGATCATCGGGCTGTACCGCAGCGCGTTCTTCCCGCAGGACCTCAACTGGTTCGACGTCGCGGTGAGCACCGGGCTGACGGCCGTGATCGTGGTGGTCGGCGTCCTGGTGTTCCGGCGCACCATCCGCACGGTCCTGAAGGAGATCTGATGGGTCTCGACACGGTCGACGAGCGCGGGTCGACGATCGCCGAGGGCGGGATGCGGATCGAGGGCGTCGGCATCCGGTTCAAGCGCAACCGGCAATCGCGCCGCAGCTTCAAGGACCTGTTCGCCGGCCGAGATCGACGCTCTCGCCCCGGCGAGTTCTGGGCTCTGCAAGACGTCAGTTTCACGGTGCATCCGGGCGAGGCGATCGGGGTGGTCGGCCGCAACGGCCAGGGCAAGTCGACCCTGCTCAAGCTGGTGGCGCAGGTCATGTTCCCGGATGTCGGGAGGGTGAGTGTCGTCGGCGGCGTCGCGCCCCTGATCGAGATCACCGGCGGCTTCGTCAACGACCTCACGGTGCGCGACAACGTGTACCTGACCGCGGGACTGCACGGGATGACGAAGGGCGAGATCGACGACGCCTTCGACGAGATCATCGACTTCGCCGGGATCGCGGACTTCGTGGACACCCCCTACAAGCACCTCTCCAGCGGAATGAAGGTGCGGATCGCCTTCTCGGTGATCTCCCGGCTCGAGGAGCCGATCCTGCTGGTCGACGAGGTGCTTGCGGTCGGTGACAAGGGCTTCCGCGAGAAGTGCTTCAGGCGCATCGACGAGCTGCTCGCCGGCGGACGCACCCTGTTCCTGGTGTCGCACAGCGAGCGCGACCTGCTGCGCTTCTGCAGCCGCGGACTCTACCTCGACAAGGGAAAGCTCGTGCTCGATGGCCCCATCCAGGACGTGCTCGACCGCTACAACGGCGACAGCGCCTAGGCGGGCCGGGGGAGCTCCGGCGCGACGCGGCTACAGTGCGCGCTTGACCTTGCGCGCGGCTTTGACGGTGGCGCGAGCCGGGGTTCCGACGGCAAGAGCCACGACGCCGGATACCGTGCGGTCCGCGTCACCGAAGGCACGCTTGCGGTCCCAGGCGAGACGCAGCTTGCCGCCCGCCCGGCGCGCGGGTTCGCGGGCGGGCAGCACGCCTTGCTTGCGCGCGGCGACAAGGGCCTGCAGCTGCACCGCGACGTCGTCGCTCTCGACCGTGTGGAAGTAGTTGTCGGCCAGCCAGGCGGGTTCCGGATGCCGGAACTCGCGTCGCGCGACCGCCTCCTCGCCGCCGAACAGACCGCTCCCCTCGAACACCGGGTTGATGAGCTTGTCGGAGACCCCGAAGGTGTCGAGCGCGATCACCGGGATGCCCCGTGCGATCGCCTCGATCGCTGCGGTCGAGCTGACCGTCAGCAGCCCCTGCGCGGTGTCGAGAGCTGTCGACATCGGGGCGGTCGAGATGACGAGGTTGTCGGGGATGTCCGTCCCCGCCGCGCGTGCCTCCTCGAGCAACTCGGGGAAGCTGGCGTGCTCGTCGTGGGTCTGCCGCTCCCCCGCGAGACCGCGCAGCTTGATGACGACGCGACGCGAGTGATCGGCCCGTGCGGCATTCATCAGGATCCCCAGCAGCCGCTGGCGATCGTCGCGCACCCGCGGCACCACGGCTTGCGCCGCGAACACCAGGTCGTCCCCGGCGACTCCTGTTCGCTCTTCGACGAACGGCAGGGTGGCGAGGGCGAAGCGGTGGGTCCAGCCGTTCTCACGAGAAAGCCGGGTGAACTCGCGGATCTCGCGCCGGCTGTGCAACACGAACAGGTCCGCCTGACGCCGGAATGCGAGCGCCTTACGGGTAGCCGGGATGGAGATCCCCGGGAGGCCGGTCACGATCACCGGGCGAACGGGCAGTTCGGCGATCATTCGGATCAGCACCGCGGCGACCGGTCCGCGCAGGGCGATCAGCACGGCATCCGGCCGCTCGCGCCGGAGGGCGACGAGCACGTCCTGCAGGGGCAGGCACAGCAGGTGCTCCGGGTCGACCCCGCCGACGGCGAGTGCTGCGGCGCGCTGTGACTCGCTGGGGAGGACCGGTGTCTCCACGAGGACGAGCTCACGCTCGGTGACCTGCGGGAGCGCGCCGAGGAACGCCGCCGCCCACTTCAGGTAGGAGTCGGAGTCCGCGATCGCGATGAACTTCATGAGGGCACTGTTACGCCGGGACCCGGCGCAGCTTCGCCATCGGGGCAAGCTCGCCGGGGAAGATCTGCTTGACCCCGTCGCCCATCGCCGTCTCGATGATCCGGATGTCGCGCACCAGGTGCTCGAGACCGGTCGGCTCGAGCGATGCGGCATGGTCGGAGCCCCACATGGCGCGATCGAGCGTGATGTGGCGCTCCACGGCGGTGGCGCCGAGCGCGACCGCGGCGAGCGAGATCTGCAGGCCGCGCTCGTGACCCGAGTAGCCGACCGGCACACCCGGAAACGCGCCGCGAAGAGTGGCGAGCATCCGGAGGTTGGTCTCCTCGGCGGGCAGCGGGTAGGTGGAGGTGGCGTGCAGCATCACCAGGTTCTCGGTGCCGAGCACCTCGACGGCGGCGGCGATCTGGTCCATCGTCGACATCCCCGTCGACAGGATGATCGGCTTGCCGGTCGCGGCGAGCGCGCTCAGCAGCTCGAGGTCGGTGACGCTCGCGGACGCCACCTTGTGGGCGACCACGTTGAGCTCCTCGAGGAACTCGACCGCCGGGACATCCCACGGCGACGCGAACCAGTCGAGGCCGCGGAGGGTCGCATAGTCGCCGATCTCGATGTACTGCTCGCGGTCGAACTCGACGCGGTAGCGGTACTCGAGGTAGGTCATCTCACCCCACGGCGTCTCGCGCATGACCGACTTCATGTGCTCCGGCGTCGAGATCTCGGGGGTGCGCTTCTGGAACTTCACGGCCTGCGCCCCGGCATCCGCGGCGACATCGATGAGCTGCTTGGCGAGCTCGACCGAGCCGTTGTGGTTCAGGCCGATCTCGGCGATGACGTATGCGGGCTGGCCCTCGCCGATGCGGTGGGATCCGATGATGACGCTCATGGCGTGCTCCTTCTGTTGGGTGTGGCGCGGGTCGAGGCTGTGGCCCTGGTCGAGCCTGTCGAGACCAGGGAGGTGGTTCGGGCGTGGACGACGAGCTCGGCCAGTTCGCGCACGGCTCCCGCGCCCCCTGCCGCGGTGAGCACCAGGCGGGCCGCGGCGAGGACGAGCGGATGCGCGTCGGGCACAGCAATCGGCCAGCCGACGAGCTCGAAGCATCCGAGGTCGTTGACGTCATTGCCGAGGTAGGCGATGCTGCCGAATGGAATGCCGCGGTCTGCGGCCCAGGCGGCCAGGGCCGATGCCTTGTCCGCGCTCCCCTGGATGACCTCGACGCCCAGCTTGCGGGCGCGAGCCGACACGACCGGATTCGTCTCGGTCGAGAGGATCAGCACCGGGACGCCCGCCGCGCGAAGACGGGCGACGCCCATGCCGTCGGAGCGGCTGACGGTCACGAACTCCTCGCCGTTCTGGCCGATTAGCACGGAGTCGTCGGTGTGCACGCCGTCGAAGTCCGTGACGACCGCGTCGACGTCGACCGGCGCAGTCTCGCTGGTCGAGTAGGCCGGAGGCGGTGTCGAGGCCCACGAGCCGCTGGTCGAGCCTGTCGAGACCCGCGACGCGAGCACGTTCGCCAACTCGAGCTGCTCAACAGTGTCGATCTCGATGGCGCTCGACTCCGGCACGACGGCCACACCGATGCGGCCGAAGAAGCGGTGCTTGGCCTCGCGGAAGCCCGCGGCATCCATCACGTAAAAGGCGCCGGTCTCGAGATATTCGAGTTCGCGATCCTGGCGACGCGGGCGGGTGCCGGGATCGTGGTTGACGCCCCGCGCGCCCTCCGGGCCGCTGTGCCAGAGGAAGCCCCAGGATTCGACCGCCGAGAACACGGTGTCCGACACGCCATCCGTCACGCGCTCGATGGCGGCATCCAGATCGTGCGGGTCGATGAAGGGCGACGTCGCCTGGAGGAACACCAGGATGCCGGTGCGCACCCCCCGAGCGGACAGCGCGTCGAGTGCGTGCACGAGCGCGCTCTCGGAGCTGGCCGTATCTCCCGAGAGCTCGGACGGACGCTCCACCACCTCGGCACCCCACTCGCGCGCGACGGCGGCGATCTCGGGGTCGTCTGTGGAGACCACGACCCGATCGATCCGTTCTGCCTGCCGCGCACTGGTGATGGCGCGAGCGAGGAGGGGGACCCCGCCCACTCGGCGCAGGTTCTTGCGCGGCACGCCTTTCGAGCCGCCTCGCGCGGGAATGATGGCGACCGTCTCTGCGGGGTCGTCGGCGTTCGTCGCGCCGGTGCCCATCGCGTCCGCGTTTGTCACGTCCGCGCTCATCGCGCCGTCCCGTGACGAACGACCGAGCCGGGTTCCGCCGCGCTCACCCGGATCGTGCTGCCGGTGCCCTCGAGCACCCGCCGCAGCGTCGTGGCGGCACTCGACCGCATCGACAGGATCTCGAGCGGCCTGGTCGATCCCGCGAGAGCCAACTCGGCCGGCATCCCGGAATCGACCACCGAGACACCCTGCAGCTCGGCGACGCGGGCGATCCCTCGACGCGACTCGCGCCGATGAGGCAGGTAGCTGAGGGGCGCCTCCGCGGCGACGGCGCGCAGCCAACCCAGGTAGTCCGACTCGTCGAGCAGGCCGTCCGTGACGTTCGCACTGCCGAGCACGACACGCGGATGCGGCAGCCCCACCGGTCGCGCATGAGCCCGCAGCCAGGCGAACTCGTTGGTCTCCACCGACACCTCGCGGGCGGTCAGCGCAGCCACCGCCGGGTCGTGCGCGAACGCGCTGAACATCGTCAAACGCTCGGACGCCGCGAGCCGCAGCATGCGTTCCCGCGCGACTCCGCCGAGGACAGAGGCGACTCCGCGCTCGCGGCGGCCCGGACGCGCGAAGCCGGTGCGGCCGAGCAGCGCCGAGGCGAGGTGGCGCGACATGGCACCGTCGTCGACCAGGGTGATCGTGCGCGGCCGCAGCATGGCGGCCGCCATCCGGAACTGGCCCGAGAAGCCGTCGCCGATCACCCAGTCCGGCTGAGATCGGAGGAGGCCCCACGGGATGCCGAAGTACGGGGTGACGGTCGAGAAGAGGGCACCGCGGTCGAGAAGCTCCTGCGCCGTGACGGGCATTTGCTCGCCCGTGAGACGCAGGGCGACGGCGATCGGACGGCCGAGACGCGCGGCGTATTCGGCGGCGCAGAGCAGCTGGAGGGGCGACTCGACCCAGGCGAGCGGGGTGCGCTGCGGTTCGATCACGATTCCTGCCTCCTGGACTGCCTGCAGTTCACGGAACTCTGCTCGCGTGATCCGGTCGTGCATTCCAGGTGAACGCGTGACGACGGCTGAGTGACGTCTGTGCAAGCGGAGGGAGGTGGCTACCTCGTCGACCCGACGGATACGGTGGGCAAATGGCCAAGGAAATCGACTCGACCACGCTGAACGGGCTCCACCCCCGCGTCGCTCAGGGCTTCGACAGGGTGCTCTCGGTACAGCGGCCCGTTGTGCTCGCGCACATCCGCTCGATCCGAGCCTCCAAACCGGATGCATCGCCCGCCGAGATCATCGCGATCCTCGAGCGTCGCTTCCTCACCGCGGTCACGAGCGGTGGCGCCCTCGTCGGAGCCTCGGCCGTCCTCCCCGCCGTGGGAACCGGCACCTCGCTGGTGCTCTCCGGCATCGAGACGGCGGGTTTCCTGGAGGCAAGCGCCCTGTTCGCGCAATCGGTCACCGAGATCCACGGCATCGCCGTGGTGGAGCCGGACCGCGCGCGCACCCTCGTGATGGCCATGATGCTCGGCACCGGCGGCCAGGAGCTGTTGCAACAGCTCGCCGGGCAGGCGGCCGGCGGCGGGACTCGCACCGCGTATTGGGGCGAGTTCGTGGCGAAGAGCCTGCCGCGCGCCGCGTTCGGTCCGATCTCGGATCGGATCCGCACCGCGTTCCTCAAGCGCTTCGCGGTCACGCAAGGCACCTCCGCCATCGGCCGCGCGATCCCCTTCGGTGTCGGAGCCGTCATCGGCGGCACCGGCAACCATCTGCTCGGCCGCAAGATCGTGCGGTCAGCCCGCAGCGCGTTCGGGCCGGCGCCGGCGACCTTTCCCCCGGAACTGCAGCTGGTCGTGAAGGTGCCGCGAGCACCGCGGGCACCACGTGCGCCCCGGGCGCCACGGGGCGTGACGCGGCGTGCGCGGCTCGGACCTCGGCTGCCTCCGCCATCGCCGCTGCCCGGTGCCGGAGCCGCGGCGACAGCGACCGCTCCCCCGCCCGCAGCCGAGGAGCGCCGTCCGGACTAGGAGCGGTCGTGCCGTGAGGAGCTAAACGCCGCCGGCCAAGACCACTTCGATTTCCTCGATGTGCGCACCGAAGTCATTGCGGTTGCTGGTGTGGAAGCGCTCCGCGCCCCAGACAACGGCGGTAGCGAGGTGGATCGCGTCGGCGGCTTTGAGCCAGACGGGTCTCGACGGGCTCGACCCGCAAGGGGCAGCTACTCGACCAGCGAGCGCTGCTCAGACTCCGGGCATTCCCTCGTCGTCGGTATCGTCGAGCGGATCGCCCGAGTCGTCGGGCAGATCGTCGTCGCCGGCGTGGACGGCTGCGTTGCGCTCCCACTCGGCGAGTAGCCGCGCGATCGCTGCGTGAAAGCGCTCGGTCGCCGCGCCGGGCGTGGTGTCGCCGAAGTGGTGGTTGGCCCAGAACTGCAGGTTCTCGAGAGCCGGAGCATCGTGCTGCACGCGGTCGACGAGCTCGAGCACGTTGGGCGCATCGGCGGCGCTGAGCCAGGCGGCGGAGGCGAGGTAGCCACCCTCGTCCAACTCGGCCGCCTCGCTCGACGGCAGGGTCACGAGCAACGGGCGTCCCGTCGCCAGCCGGTCGTAGACCATCGCGCTGATGTCGGTGATCGCGACATCCGCCCGCAGTTGCCAGCCGATCTCGGGACCGTCATCGAACACGTGCTTCGCCGAGGAGTCTCGCGCGTTTGCGGCCGCGATCGCCGCGATGATCTGCTGGTTGGCGGCCCGGTATGCGGGGTCGAGCACGCCGCTGCGGGGATGCGGTCGGTAGACAAGCCGGTGCGCGGGCGAGGCGAGCACCGCGTCGGCGAGCGCGACGCCGTGCGTCGCGATCGACCCGTATGCGGCGGTTGGTCTGTCGCCCTCCCAGGTGGGAGCGTAGAGAACCACTGTCCTGTCATCCGTCGCGTACGGCGCTTCCCCGGCAAGGTGATCCGCCTGCGGGCGACCGATCGCGATGGCGCGCTTGTCGATGTCGAAATCCCAGAGCTTGCGGGAGAGCCGGTCGCGCGCAGCCTGACCCGCGACGAAGGCGTAGTCGTAGGCCTTGAACTGGTTCGTCGTCATGTACATCTTGTCCGACTCGCCGTGGTTGATGAACACGTGCCACATCCGGCTGTAGCGGAACATCTGGAAGTTCTTCGTGTTCTGGTTCACGTACAGGACGATCCGGATGTCCTGCCGGTCGATGAACCGCTCGATATCGGTGACCGCGCGACAGTACACGACCGGCACGGGCGACTCGTTGAGCATGATCAGGCTGGAGCTGGGGCTGCGGGCGATGATCGCGATGCCGTGACTCTTCGCCAGCTCGGCGAGAGGCGCGTACCACTGGCGCACCTGGTACAGGTTGACGGCCGGGTCGGCGAAGTACACCGCGATGGTCACCGATCCCTCGGCGGGTGCTTCGGCATCCGCCAGGCGCGCCGCCAAAGCCCTCCGGGTGTTGCGGGAGGCGAGGGCATTGCCGATCACCTTGCGAGCGGCGCGCAAGTCGCTCAGAACAGACATCCATCCATCGTGCCAGAATCGCCTGAGATCATGGCGAGCTTCACATTCGGAGCAGGCAACGCCCGCAAGGTGCTGCGCCTCCCCCTCTACGCGCTCGGAGCGCTCGTGACGCTCGTCGTTCCCCGCAACCCGCGACTGTGGGTGTTCGGCTCCGGGATCGGGGTCGGCGAGGGAGCCCTGCCCCTCTACCGTCGGGCCCGCGCGATCCTGCCTGCCACGGTGCGGCTGGTCTGGCTGGCGGGCTCGGCCGCCGAGCTGTCGGCCGCACGCGAGCTCGGCCTCGACGCCGAGCCACGGTCTGGATGGCGCGGCTTCCGTCTGACGCTGCGTGCCCGTGTGCTCGTGGTCACCCACGGGTTCGGCGACGTGAACCGTTTCGCGATCCGCGGTGGGTTCGTCGTGCAGCTCTGGCACGGCATCCCCCTGAAGCGTTTGCACCTGGATTCGGCGGCCGCGCTTCGGGTGTCCTTCCTTCCGAACCACCGGCTCGTGCGCGCCGTGGTCGCCCGCGCATACCGCATCGCCGGGCGGGGTATCGGGTTGTTCCCGGTCGCGTCGGCCCTGGTCGCTCCGCGAATCGTGAGCGCCTTCGGGCTGCCGGCCTCCCGAGTGGTCGTCACGGGCGACCCCCGCGACGACGTGCTGCTCACTGGGACACCGGAATCGCGGCGGGAGGCCGCCCATGAGCTGCTCGCCGCGACCGTCGGCGAGTTGCCGTTCGGAGCCCGGATCGTGCTCTCCGCGCCGACCTGGCGTGACGGGGCTCCCGACCCGGGCGCCCCCACTGCGAACGACTGGGACGCGATCGCCGCCTGGTTGGACCGCACAGACTCCGTGCTCCTGCTGCGCACGCATCCGCTCGGGAAAGGCGACTATGCGGCCGGTCCGGCGGCGTCAGCGCGCATCAGGATGCTCGGCTCCGACCTCCTCGCCGAGGTCACGCCCGTGCTTCCTGCCGTCGACGTGCTCATCACCGACTACTCGTCGATCGCGTACGACTTCAGCCTGGTCGGCGGTCCCATCGTGTTCCTCGCGCCCGACATCGAGCACTACGCGAAGACCCGCGGCCTCTACCTGCCGTACCGTTCCTTCACCGGCGGGCGCCAGGTCTCCAACTGGGCGCACGTGCTCTGGGCGCTCGATGACATCATCGCGGGCGGCCCCACCGCCGTGGCGAATGCTGCGCACGTGAGCTGGCTGCGCACCGAGAACTTCGACTTGCTCGACGGTCGCGCCACCGAGCGCGTTCTCGCGGAGACGTTGCGGCGCAGCGGAGTCGGGGCCGCCCTGAGCCTCCCCGCAGCCGATGTGCCATCACCGATCACGGCACGCCCGCGGGTCACGGCGCTCACCTTCGAAGCCGGCGACTCCCCCACGCTCACGGTCGAGCTCGACGCGCCGGGAGTGGACGTCGCTTCCCTGCGGTTCGACGGCTCCCGCACCCAGCGACACGGCTCGCCTGTCGAGGTCACACACCCGTCGGGCGTGACGGGGCGGTTCCGGATGCTCTCCCCGCGCTGGGGAACCCCCGAGCTTGCCATGCCATCCGGCGACTACCGACTCACCCTCGACACGGCGCCGGAGTCGGGCGGCACGGCGCGCGTGGAGCTTGCGTGCCAGGTGCCCGGTGAGCTGCGGCATCCACTCTTCCGTGCGAAGTTGCTGGCGACCGCGGGTGGGCTGGTGCTGCGGATCTCGTCGCCGCTCGCCGACGACGAGTGCGGTCCGGCGGCGCAGAAGCGACTCGAGCGCGCATACCGACGCAGCAAGCCGGCAGCCGAGGACGCCGTCTTCCTGGAGAGCTTCTACGGCCAGTCGGCATCGGACAACCCGGGCGGCATCGATCGCGCACTCGCACGGATCCGACCCCAGACGGCCCGATATTGGAGCGTGGTCGACGGTTCCGTGGCGGTTCCCCTGGGCGGCATCCGGATCATCGAGGGCAGCCGCGAATGGTGGCGCGTCCGCGGGGCCGCCCGCGCGCTGATCGTCAACGACTGGGTGCGCAAGCGATACCGCCGCCGGCCGCACCAGAAGGTGCTGCAGACCTGGCACGGGACGATGCTCAAGCGGCTCGCCCTCGACCGCGATCCGGGGCTGCGAACCCGCATCGCCGTCACCCGCGAGAGCCGGCGTTGGGATGCACTGCTCGCCCAGAACCCGTACAGCGCCGAGATCTTCCGCACGGCATACGCGATGCGGCGCCCGATCTGGCAGGAAGGCTACCCGCGCAACGACGTCTTCGCGGATGACTCCCGGACGGCCGCGATCCGCCGCGATCTCGGCCTCGCCGAGGGCGTCCGCGTCGTGCTGTACGCCCCGACCTGGCGAGACGACCGCACCGAGATGGTGGATTACGTGGATCTGGCCACCTTCGCCGGCGAGCTCGGACCGGATCGGGTTCTGCTGGTGCGCGGGCACTCCCGCACCCTCCGGTACGGACAGGACATCGAGGCCGACCGTCTCATCGACGTCACCAGCTACCCGAGCATGGCCGAGCTGCTGCAGCTCGCCGACGTGTTCGTCACGGACTACTCCTCTGCCATGTTCGACTTCGCCGTGACCGGCCGCCCGATGGTCTTCTTCACGCCCGATCTGGCGCACTACAGCATCGATCTGCGCGGCTTCTACTTCGACCTGCTTGCCGAGGCGCCCGGTCCGGTCGTGCACGATCGGGATGGTCTGCGCGCAGCCATTCTCGAGGCGGATGCCGGCGCCCCCGAGTACACCGCCCGTCGCGCCGCCTGGCGCTCCCGCTTCACCCCGCTCGACGATGGCTCGGCCGGGGAGCGCGTGGTGCACCGCCTCCTCGCGGAGGGCTGGCTCGGGTAGCTGCCGCGCTCGTTCCACACCCCGCCCCTCAGCCTTCCGACATGCAGGAGTCGATGTGACGAGTGTTACTGAAGTGACAAGAGTTGTGCCAAACGGATGCGGCATCCAGTCCCGCATTTCGGAAGGAAGCCGCGCGCTGAGCTCAGGACTCGGTGCGTGAGGTGTCGACGGCGTTTCCGGCACCGCTGACGAGACCGCGCAGAAACCCGGTACCCCAGCTGAAGTGCATGATCGCGATCACCAGCACGAAGCGGAGGCGGTCGGCGAGCGACCCGGTGGTGCGCGATGCCGCGTAGAGCAGCAGGAGCAGGTACATGGCCGGCCCGAGGTAGACGAGGGCGACGATCCAGCCCAGGATGCCGTGCAGCACGCCGCTCGCGTGGAGCGGGACCGCGACGACCGAGAGCACCGTTGCGATCACGAGCACCGGCGGCGCGAAGAAGCGGAGCGGGTTGCGCGATCCGAGTCGGCGCACCAGCTCCGCGCGCCAGACGCCGGTCGCGAAAAACTGTCGAGCCAGTTTGGCCGGAGTGCTCCGCGGCCAATACTTCACGCGCAGTTCGGGGTCGAGCCAGACCGTCTTACCCGCCTGGCGGAAGCGGTAGTTGAGCTCCCAGTCCTCACCCCGACGCAGTGTTTCGTCGAAGTAGCCGACCTCGGCGAGCGCGTCGCCGCGCATCACCCCC
>Ga0307514_10003845_pt1 | contig 14127 bp, 9 predicted proteins | sample 16_EM_MG_FD_203088 | JGI IMG/M metagenome (GOLD analysis project Ga0307514, IMG submission 203088) | Populus trichocarpa ectomycorrhiza microbial communities from riparian zone in the Pacific Northwest, United States - 16_EM | ecosystem: Host-associated > Plants > Roots > Unclassified | place... | reverse complement strand
GCACACGATCAATCCATCACGTACATCTCGCATGAACCGCCCCATCCCATCCCTATCATTTGATAAAATCACCCTGGTGAAAATCTTTTCTCGGGTGCAGCACGCGTCCTCCTCCTCTTCCATTTGGCTCGTCGTCGGTCCCATGTGCTCTGAGAAACCTACACTCGCCACAAGTAGGGGCTGGTTGAAAAACCTCCAGGTGTAAATGTGCCCCAGTCCACGTCAACGGGCACTCCCAGGATAGGCCCAAGGTGTATATATAGTCGCGAGGTTTCTATCCCTGGCTAGTTGTAGACACGAGGGAGGAGTGTTCGTTGCCGGTGGTCGGTTCAGAGGCGAGCTACCGAGTGTCGGGTCAGAGTAAAGAACGATCTCGGTCCCCGAAAACGCGCCAGTGGTGTTCGCTTTGCTAGAACACCAACCTCGCTCGGGCCTTCACCCGACCATACCACACTCACACAATCACTTTTGCGACGACTTCTATTATAAAAAGGAGAAACATAAAAACAAAGCGTACAGAAATACACGTAGACACTATTGTAACAATATTCGTTTTTGATGCGTGGGTAGAGATGACGTTTGGTATGTATGGTTCGTTGTCATGAGAGTGATCGGATTGTTGTTGGTGAAGAAGAAACGGGAATGCGAGGAACAGCATGATGAAAACCCTTCAAGTCCTTAAACAAAGCCGAGACGAAACGTTTACTGTGTCTATGAGGATGGTTTCGTCAGCACTCGAAGATACGAGTTCAGGCTCAGTGAATAACGCACCTCAGGTGTGGGGAATTCAGAAAAGATCTGCTTCAGGACAGTCGCAAGACCCTTGACGTGAGCAGGCGTGAACATCGTATCGTGACGTCCAGGAGTAACTTTCATCGTCAAGTTGGACAACCTGTGCTCCCAACCGTTGAGATCGTCGGCACCAGTATCGAAGTCGCTGGCGTGTCCAGTTCGGTACCACACACGGTCCTTAGGAACGACGAGAGTCGTGGCTCCGTCGTAATGAGGTGGATCCAGCTCCCACATCGCGTCCAAGTTCTTCCTGATCTCTTTCGAGAGCTTAACCTTCCACTTCTCACCAATCTCAGGGAAGTTCTGCGAGATACGGTCGATCGCGCGAGCGGTCCAGTCGGACGACTTGAGACTGTGACGTTCAAGCGCGGGGATGAAGATGGAATCGAAGATGATCAGGTGAGTGATGGCCTCTCCCGCCTTCTTCAGCTTGTCCGCGATCACGAGAGCGACCAGACCGCCCATGGAATAACCCGAGATGACGTATGGTCCGTGAGGCTGCACTCCCCTGATAAGAGAAATGTAGTGGTCTGCCATCTGCTCGACCGTAGTGAAACCGTCAACCGAACCGAAGTACTTGTCGCCGATGGCCCACATCTCGTTCGGCATGTAGGCACCAAGACGCATGAAAGGAGTGGCCATGCCCGTGATATCGTGGACGATGAACATCCGCGGGTGGATGCCCTTCTTCTTGATAGGAAGGAACTCGATCAAATAGTCTTCTTCCGAGTCTTCAGCGGCGATGATCTGCCTCTGGTCTTGGCCCATAGTATCGATGATGACGTTGCTCAACTCGCGAATGGTTGGCCTATCGGAACCGTTAGCCGAAATCATTGAGAGGAAATCCAAGTGAAACGAACCTGAGGTAGATGTTGTTGAGACCGATGTTGAGTCTGAAGCTTTCGCCAACCGCAACGGCAGCCTGGATCGCGAGCAAAGAGTTCAAACCGACGGAGAAGAGATCATGGGTGACACCGAGTTCGCTTGGATCGGCCTTCAAGATCTCCGAGAAGATCTTGTGGAGGGCGACCTCGACGTCGGATTGAGGGAGACCGACATCGGGGTTGGTATCGTGGAACGGCGTGAGATCCAACTCCATGAGTTCTCGACGGTTGACCTTTCCGCTGCTGGAAGTGGGCAGGACGGGGAGGCGGACGATCAGAGATGGGTACATGAACCTTGGCAGACGCTCCGAGATATGCATCTTGAGAGCCTCCTTCTCGTCACTAACGTGATCCTCGGCAACAGAAGACTTGAACTCGACGAAGGCAACGACAGAGGGAGCGTCGTGGAAGCTGCGAATTAGAACGGCGGCACGCTGGACAGATTGGTACTTGTTAATCGCATCCTCGACCTCACCCAGCTCGATACGCTGACCGCGGAGCTTGATCTGTCGATCCTTCCGGCCGCAGTAGACGACGTTACCGTCAGTGCGATACATCGCCACGTCGCCAGTCCTGTAGATGCGCTCTCCGGGGATGAATGGGTTGGGGATAAAGGAATTCTCGGTCTGCTCGGGCTGGTTGAGATATCCCCGAGCGAGCTGAACACCGCCAACAAACAACTCTCCTTCGACGCCGATGGGGGTGGGGCGCAAGTTCTCATCGAGGATGTACAATCGGTTGTTAGGAAGAGGGCGACCAATGACACCGGTGAGAGAAACGTCCGTCACGTGCGTGTGGATGCAGTCGACGGAAGCCTCGGTGGGACCATACATGTTCATGAACTTGACGCGTTTGGACCAATCCTCAATCAACTTCTTGCCGAGAGCTTCACCAGCGACGACGACGGTCTCCAAGGTCGGGTAGACTTCGAGAGGAACGACGGCGAGGATGCTTGGGGTGCAGTGGACGACGTTGATGCGAAGAGTGTTGATGGCCTTTCCAATATCACCGAGAACGAGTTCTTTGCGTCCAGTGACGAGAGTAGCACCGGAGGATAGGGCGCCGAAGACATCAGCGACGAATGGGTCGAAAGTGTAGGCAAGGGACGAGAGGACCCGAACGCCTTGGCGGTAACCGTATGGTTGGGAGTTCAGGACCAAGTTGGCGATCGAACGGTGTTCGATCATGACACCTTTTGGTTTGCCGGTACTTCCACTCGTAAACCTATGAGAATGTAAGCTATCGCGTAAGAAATGGAAGAGACGAGGACGAACATGACGTAGGCGAGGTTGGCGGGGGTGTGTCCAGGAACTTCGAAGTTGCTGTCGTCGAACTTAAGCAGCCTCTTCTCGAAGGTGGAGTCATCAATGTATGCGACCTATTGGTGGATAGTTAGATAATGCGAAATGAAAGTGGATAACTTTACTTACAATAACTTTTGAGGCGAGAGCCTTGTCGAAGTCACGGCGCTGCGAGTAAGTAGCCAAGAGGATCTTCGCATTCGTGTCGACAATGAGCATCTCCTTTCGGAGGGTAGGGTCATCAGGGTCGAGGGGAAGGAAGGCGCCGCCGGCCTTGAGGATACTGAGGATGGCCAAAACTTGAGGGATACCACGTTCGAAGCAGATAGCCACAACACTGTCGGGACCGACACCCTGCTGGCTTAACATGCGAGCAAGACGGTTGGCCTTGGAGTTGAGCTGAGCGTAGGTGAGGTACTGGTCCTCGTATTCGATAGCAACCGCGGTAGGAGTCTTGGCAGCTTGAGCCTCAACGAGTTGGTGCAACTTGCTCTCGACTGGGTTGACGGGCCCGGAAGTTGACAGTTCCTTGATGAGACGAGTAAGTTCGTCGTCACTGACAGCAGAGACATCGCCGATCTTGACGTGCGGGTCCTTTCCGAGAGTATCGACGAGACCGATATAGGCGTCCAAGAATTGACGAGCAGTCTCTTCGGTGTATAGGTAGTTGTCGAAACGGAGCATAACCTCCCCGGTCTTGTTGTGGACAGTGAGTAGGAACTCGTACTTCTCTTCGCCGTTGGGGAGGGAGAGGATGGAAGTGGCAGTGATATCGGAGGTGTTAAGCTGGTTGACGACACGCATGTTGAGCCCACCGGAAGCGAACAAGTGTTTGAAGTAGGAACGGTCCTGAGAAGACGACTTGGTCCGGGAGACGATGTCCTCGTAGGTAACGTCGTCGTTGGAGAGATCGCTAACCAAGTCGTAACGGAACATCTCCAAGTACTCGGCGAAGGTCATCTCGTCCTCAATCGTGGTTCGGATCGGCAGCATGTTAGCGAAGAAACCGATGACGTCATGAAGCTGAGCCATCGAGCGTTGAGTGACAGCCGTACCAACGACGAAGGAGTTTTGAGCGGAGTACTTGTAGAGGAGCAAGTTGTAGATGGCGAAGAATGCGGCGAAGGGCGTGGCGGAAGTGGTGGAAACGTAGTCGTTGTACCTCTTGAGAGCCTTGGGATCGATGTGTCCTTCGATCTGGGTGACCGGGCTCTGTTCGGCCTCGGAAGGCTTTGCGAGGGTCAAGACGAGTGGTTGGACGTCTTGCAACTTCTGACTCCAGTACTTGATCTGCTCGTCACGAAGCTCCACACGACGATCAGTCGTGCGAATCAACCAATCGCTGAAATCAGAATAGTGGAGCTGAACTGGCGGAAGACTGTCGATGCCGTGGATGTACAGCTGGAACAACTCGTAGAAGAAGATGCCAAGAGAGGGCTCGTCGGTCATAATGTGGTGGACGGTGATGTTGAACGCGTAAGATTCGCCACCCAAGTTGTACATGACGGAGGAGATGAGCGGGAGCTTTCCGAGATCGAATTTGGGGTTCATGTTGTTGGCCACCGACGTGTCGTACGCCTTCTTATATGCGTTGGGCTCCTCGCTGAGGTCGATGATGGTGGTATTGTGGACGTTGGCCGAGGGGTGAATGGTCTGCATGAGTTTAGCCTTCTCCTCATCCCAATGGAAAGTGGTCCTGAAAGAACCGTGACGGTTGACAGTCTCCTCCAAGGCTTTGCCCATCCTTTCGAGATCGATAGGAATCTTCGAGTTGATGCTGATGAAGTAGCCCTCGTGGGTATCCCACTGGGTGGCACCGAAACGCTTCATAGCAGAATCAACGACAGCGACATTCCTCGTCCTGGAGTTATCGTACTCGCGCTGAGCCAACCAGATGCGGTATTGATGAGGGGAGGCATCGGTGGTGTAGGGTTCGTCGTAGGCAAGACGATCGTTGAGGATTGGCACAAGCGGTTCTCCGTACTTGCCGGAACCGTCATCGAGAGCAGTGGACGAAGTAGCAGTGGCGTCGCTGATGCGGGACTTGGCAACAATCTCGTTAAGGATGCCGATCGTCATGGAACCCAAAAGTTCGATCTGGCTGACGTCAATGCCAAAGGCGCTCTTGAGTCGAGAGCTGAATCGGGTAGCTACGCGATTGTCGTTAGAAGTGCACGCGGAGAGATAATAAGAATACCGTACCAGCCAAAGAGTCGAGACCATAGGAGGTGATGAGAGCGTTGTCGGAAATCTGATCTGCGGTGAGGCCGAGGAGACCAGACAACAAAGTTGCTGGGGACTCTGCACTCTCGTCCTTGGAAGCACCACCTGCAGCCAAAAGCTGAGAAGGGAGCAAGTGCGAGAACAACAGAGGTTCGCAAGCTTCGAAGACTTCGGGGCAGGCCTTGTGGTTGAGGAGGGGTAAATAGTGGGGGATCTTGCGGATGATGGAATCTCCGATGAACTCGCAAACTTGAGGAGTCGTCATTCCGAGTTGTCCGACCTTGCCGGTATTTGCGCCACCGCCAGTCGACTGGACAAGACGCTTGAAGATACCCGAGTCGGTGATGGGAGGGAAGGACATTGAGATGGTGTTGGGTAACTTCTCGGCGATCTTGTCAAGGTAGCTGTTGCAATGCAACGTTAGCGATGAGAAGTACAAAAGTGGAATAAAAAACGTACAGCTGAGAAACGAGGTATGGAGCTTGACCGGCGTTACCGAAGACGGTTCCGATAGTGGAGAAGAGGAGGTTGAAATCGATCTTGGTCAAGTCAACGAGATCGAGGATGACGTTCAATGCGGCGACCTTGGACTGGTACACGTCGTCGAAGTGTTGCTGGGTAAGGTTGGCGAAGGAAGAGTCCCTCAAAACGACGGTCATCAACATGATACCGCCAATAGGTCCGACAGCCTCAGAATCCTTGATGAGCTTAGCCATATCGTCCTTATTCAGAGCATCAACCGAGAGAGCTTTCACATCACCGCCCTCGTTGTTGAGTCCACGAACGTACAACTTGTCGACCGGGGACAGAGCCTTTCGACCGCGACGAGAAGTAAGGTAGATGTGGCGTGCTCCGTGGTTGAACATCCAGACAGTGATTCCGATACCGAACTCACTGCATCCACCGATCAACAGGTAGACCTTGCGGGGATCGAACAATTGGGCAGCGGGGTCAATACGAACGTCGTCGGGGCGAGTGGTTTTGACGACCAGAACTTGTCCGGAGGTGACATTCTCAACGGGACGAACGAGATCCGAGAACGATATGGTGACAGGGGAAAGTTTGAAGGGTGTGGTGGAGTGTGATTTGAGGATGGCATTGAGGAAATAAGTCAGCTTGGTCGGGTATTTCTTGATCAGGGAGGCAATATCGACGACACGAGCGGAGGGAGCATCAGCGGGGAGTTTGACCGGTTCAGCGGAGTCCTTGTAGTGGACATAGAAACCGAACCCAGACAGAACGTCCTCAACGGTGGCGAGTTCAGAGCGTCCGCTGGTGTTGAAGACGACGTCGAAGGATTCGAGACTGGAAGACTTGAGCCAAGCCCGAGCGGAGGCGAGAGCAGTGACAGCGGTGGCATTCAAAGCGATAGAATTGGAGTCGATGCCGTACTCGTTGGCGAGCGTCTTGATCTCGGCCTTAGAAGAAACGGTGTAGAAGGTGGGGCCACCAAGAGTCTTGGCGATCTGAACGGCAGCACGTCCAACACCTTCAATCATACATTGAGCGCCTGTCCATATGAATGAAAGCGAGAAAACTTACGAGAGAGGGCATCGTGGACCAATATAACCGAGTTTTTCTCGATCCTTCCGAGTTCGACGAGGCCAACCCAAGCGGGGAGGACCGAGGTTGGCAAGGAGGCGGCATCGGTAACAGAGATGGAGTCGGCGAGAGGAATAATGCTGGTCTTTTCAACAACGACGGTGTCGACGAGTTTCTGGTAGGAGTAGCCAAGGACCTTCTGTCCATCGGCCGTTCCGACGAAGGCGGTAAGAGGAGTCTCAGCCTCGAGATCGGCGAGACCGAATGCTTCGACGGCGACCTCGACTTGTCCTGGACCAACAGGCGGAGGATATGCAGCAGAGACCGAACGGTGACCATGGGAGTTCTTCGAGTATCCTACGTTCTTGATCTCCGCGGGCTTGACGGTCGGAGATCCCTGGACGGCACGGCGAACAAGAACTTCACCATCGCCGGTGAGCTTGAGGTGGTCTTCGAGGATCTTGGGGTTCTGGCGGATAGTGTGGATCCACCCCTCACGCTCTTCAACAGACAGGGTAATGTCCTCGAAGAGAAGGGAGTGGACGGCGAACTGAGCTTCCTCGGCAATGAGACAAGCGGCAACACCCAAAGCACCAATCCCACCGGCATCGTCGTTTCCAACGATCCACAATTCTCCCCCGATGGACAGAGTCTTGACCTTCTCAACGAGTTCTCCCTCGTTTCCGTGTAGGAAGTGATGAATGACGACGTCGGATGTGAGCTCCTCTGGAAGAACGGAAGCGGGAGTGAAGTTCCTGGCGACAACAATGCTTTGGCCGGCAGGAAGCTGTTGAACTTGAACTTCCTGGGCGGAGAGAGCCTCGAGTTTGGAGGTGAATTCTTGGATGGTAAGGGAAGTGAAACCTTCCTCCTCAGAGGGAGTGCCGGCTAAATAAATCACATATGAGCGAGATGAAGCAAATAAATAAACAAAAAACAAACAATGAACGAGGAAGATAGCGACACCAGATGGTGCGAGGAGTTTGGGGAGGAGGTCGAGGTCAACGGGAGTCTTGGCGATGTCGAGGTTGGCGAGGATCACATCGACGCTAGCAGTTCGGATGGAAACGCCCTGTGACGAGAAGGTGGCGGTATCGATGATGGTCGAGCGACCGTGGGGGTACTGGAGGGCGTCGACCTTAGCATCAGCCGACTCTCCATCAACGCCAGCAGCGAAGTAGTCAACAGCGAATCGGTGGGTAGCCAAAACGTTCAACAACTTAGCATCAACAGCGCGGGCAATGGAGTCGGTGGGGTCGAGGTCGAGAACTCGAGAAACGAAGCGGTTCGTCTGGGTCCTCGCGTTGACAAAGAGACTCTCAAGAACTTCAGCCAGGTAGCTATGGCCGCCGTGGGCACCAACGGGTGGGAGAGTATAGTTAGGGGTGACGAAAGCCTTGGGTTGCCAAGTGGTAACAATACGTTGTTGCATGGAGTAATCGGTGATGGGAACCGGCTCGGGTTCAGGAGCGAGAGCGATCTCGAACTCGTCGATGGTGAAAAAGACTCGTCCAGAGGCGTCCGAGATGACATAGTCGGAGACGAACGGTCCCTTGATACCCCAAACCTTGGGCTTGTACAAAACGTAAACACCCTTCTTCAAATGCTCCTCCATCGAGAGAGCATCGACGGAGTCCCAACGAGTAAGCCGCTTCATCGAGATGGGAAGGAAAGTGCCGTTGAAGTCAAAGGTCTTGTTGGTCATGTTCATGAACGCGCAGAGACCGATCTGAGTGATGGAGTCGAGGATACCGGGGTGGATGCAATAACCGGCACCATATACATCAGGAGTACCCTGGGGAATCTCTAGACGGGCGATATAAGCCTTTCCAGACCAGCACTCGGGGTATGGAACGGCATGGAGTTCTTTGGTGTAGTTGCGGAAGTGATCGACGTAGCCGTAGCTGGATGGAAGATTGTCGTAGAACTCGTCACCGGTCATGCTCACAAGAGAGGAATCGAGGAGAGACTTGACGTCGAGATAAGGGAGGTTCTCAGGATCGTAGTCGGGGTTCTCGCGCTTGAAGTGACCGCTCGCGTAGACGGTCTCGAGGAGGGCCTTGCCGTTTGCGTACTTACTGTCGCTAGAGCCGCGGAATTCCCATTGATCACCGTTGATGACGATACCGGCATGACCGGGAGCCGAGTCGTGTCCGTTGAGGACGAATGGCTTGAGGACCTTCATGTTCTCGACTATAAAAGCACCGTTTTCAAGGATAGCCTCGGCATAACTGCGAAAGAAGGTTAAAAAAGTGTTGCATAGTTTGACCTAAAACAGACATACCCAGCTCCAGGATATAAAACAGCGCCAAGGACGATGTGTCCGGTGAGATCGGGATGAGTATCGACGCTGATGCGGAAGTGGCTTTGAGCCAAAGGTCGGGGACGTTCACGGAGCCTGAGAGAAGCAGCGGCACCGTCCTCAGCCCAGCAAGAAGTCTTCGAGTAGGGGTAAGCCGGCAGAGGAACCTTGACAAAGTCGACGATTCCATCAGAGCGACCGGCGAGCTTGTTGACATCAATGTGCTTGTATCCAGTCATCAACAAGTTACCGATACCCTCGAGGAATTGGAAATGTTCGCCAGTGTTCTGGGCGGGGACCTTGGGATTGGGACGACGAACGAGGGAGACGGGGTTGCCGCCGATTTCCTCAATGTACGACTTCAAGACAGGATGAGGGGCAATTTCCAGGAAGGACACGTTCTCAGCGCCGAGTTCCTGAACAATCTTGTTTATAGCGGTACCGAAGAGCACAGGTTGCCGAATGTTGTCCCAGCAGTATTGAACATCCAAATCGCGCTCGAGCCATTTACCGTCGACAGTGGACATGACCTTGGCAATGGGGTCGCGGGTAGCGGTGAGGGCACCCTTGACGAAGTCCTTGAAGACGTTCTCTTGAGCCTCCATGAGAGGGGTGTGGAAGGCGCAGGTAACGCGGAGCTTAGCGGCGAAGACCTTGTCGGAGGGGTCAGCGGCAACTTCAACCATAAGATCGATGAGTTCATGTTGACCAGCGATGGTTACAGCCTTGGGAGAGTTGATACCAGCGATCCAGAGACCGCTGTCGACTCCAGCACGAGCGAACACCTTCTTGATCATGAGCTTCGCCTTCTGAACACCAACACCCAAAGCGACCATTCCACCGTTACCCTCGGCTTGTGTCATGGCAGCAGCGCGACCGACGGCGATTCCGATAGTAGTCTCGCGATCGTAGTGGCCAGAAGCGTAGCCCATAGCGATTTCACCGATGGAGTGACCAATGACGTAATCGTACTTAATGCCGAGACTCTTGAGAAGATCGGTGAGAGCGATTTGGACGAAGACGAGGGAGATAACGACATCAGCGACAGGCCAAACGCCGTTAGCAGCAAGAGTTGCTTTCTTCCCGGGGATGAAAAGACCAGAACGCTCAACGAAGGAAGGTTGACCGTACTTGTTGACCAAAATCTCGTCGTTGGCCTTGATCGAATCGAGGAAGGTAGGGAAAGCCTCGGAGAGTTGGCGACCCATGTAAATGTGCTGGGGACCCTGTCCGGCAAAGACCAAACACAACTTGGGTTTGGCAAAGACGAGGGCGGTCTTGGACCATTTGAGGTTGGGGGTAAGAGCGGGACCGACAGCGAAGGAACGGTAGGGAGAAGCGCGGGCTTGACGAGTGAGATCACGGGAGAGAGAACGAAGGGATCTGGGCTCGTCCAAGTCCTTGAATTGAGAAGTGAGAGCGTTCTGCCAACGGCCGAGCGAACCCTCAGTAAGAGTACCGACGGCGAACAAGTAGAGGGGAGTGGTGTTGGTCTTGGGCTCACGGATGAGGGCGGCAGCAGCTTCAACTTCCGCGGCGGTTTCAAAGGATTCGACGACGATGTGGGCATTGGCACCACCGACACCGTAAGTGGAGACGGAGGCAACGAATTTACCATCGGAAGCAGCCATGTCGGGAGTGATCTTCTCGAGTTCGGTTTGAACCCTCATCATTCCGCCGACGAAATCAATCTTGGGGTTAGGTTTGTTGAAACGGAGGTTGGGTATGATTTCCTTGTTGTGAATCATCAAGGAGACCTTGATTAAACTGGCCATGAAAGAGCATCCTTCGGCGTGGCCCATGTTTCCTTTGACTGAACCGACCCTGAGCGTCTTCTTGACATTCCGACCCTTGGAGAAAACTTTGCCTGCACCGTTAACCTCGATAGGATCGCCGACCAGAGTACCGGTGGCGTGTAACTCGACAAAGAAGGCATCGGCGGGATTTCGCTTAGCCCGGGCGTAAGCGCCACGAATCGTCATTCCTTGAGCTTCGCCTTCAGGCATCGTGAGGGCCTTGCCCTTCCCGTTGGTGTTGATAGCGCTACCGGTGATTACGGAGTAGATGTGATCACCATCCCTCAAGGCGAGATCCAAACGTTTGACAAGAACGGCGGCGAAACCCTCGGCACGAGCGTAACCGTCGGCGGCGGCGTCGAAAGATTTAGAAGAGCCAGTTGGGGACAAGACACCGAGTTTGGAGAAGGAAACAGTGTGAAGGGGGTTGACCATTGTACTTGCCCCGAGAACGAGCGCCTGGTCGATTTCTCCGAGGCGAATAGCGGAAGCGGCCAAATGTAAGGCGTAACCGGAGGCGGAACAAGCTGGATCACGTATGAAAAACCGGAATACGCATATAGCTGGCACACGTACCGGTATCCAGGACGAAGGAGGGCCCCTTCAAGTCGAAGGTGAAAGAGATTCTGTTGGCACGGAGAGCGATGCATTTTCCTACACCGTTATGGTTGTCGACCTCGTAACGATCGTCCTTCAACTCGTCGGTGGAGGTGAGGAGTTGACCGAGGTAAACGCCGGTGTTGGAACCGCGGTAGTCGACGCCGGAATCGACCAAGGCCTGGAGCAAATATCAAATGACTGCCAACAGAATGACCGGGGAAGTGAGGTACCTGATGGGCCGCTTCAAGAGTTAAGCGAAGTGATGGATCGAGCCACTGAGCTTCCTTCTGGCTAATACCAAATTCCAACGGATCGAAAAGGTCGACATTTGAAACAAATCCGCCGAGGGTAGACGCGTATTTTCCGGGTTCGGTTTTTGACCCTGAAATCTTAGCTTAGATTGGGGTCAGAAAAAAGATGGCGTGAGGCTTACCGTGCCATTCTGCATGGTTCCATCGTCCAGGAGGGGGCGGGATCATACCATCGCCCTAGTAAAGAGTTATTCAGTGAATTTAGCGCACTTTTTCATGAACGCACCTTGTTCCGGAGGAACTCGTAGTACAGATCCTTGGTGTCTGAATTTCCGGGGAATTTGCACCCGATACCGATGAGAGCGAGGGGGACTTCAGCGGACATTTTTGGCTTTTGATGGGAGAGTCGTCGGGTTGCGGGTTGATGTTGGGGTTGGGGGGTGGGAGTTTGCGGGGGTGGTTTAGAGATATTAACTTAGCCGATAGAGCGTCGCAAGAGATGGAAGATAAATAAAATCAGAGAGTCGTCGTCGCAAGGGGTGTAGGGATTTCTAGAGATCGGTCGCAAGTCTTCTCCGTCAGCGAAAGAGAGAAGAGACAAGACGCAAAAACTCGAAAGGAGAGTAGCGACTAGATGGAGCGAACCGCCGTTTTATAAGTGAGCCATCCCACGCCCAGACAACAGGTTTTTGATGCATCATCGGAGGGGGTCAGACTAAAATACGCTGATCGTCAATGGATAATCGGCGCTCGGCGCTCATCATGTCTCCCCCTGACAGCGAAGGCCGAAACATATTCAGTGGATAGCCATCTGACATACCTTTCAGGCGACGCCGGCACACTACACCCGTTCCAACAGATGGCCCTGGAAAACACTACAACCTGTGCGGATGCCCATGTATTCCCCTCAACTCGGTAGGGAAACTGACAGTGGGAGCCCCTGATCACAACGGAACCAAACAATGATACGGTTTGACGAGATAACAAAACCGGTCAAATAGGGACCATATGGAAAGACCGAGCTTAGTGTCGTTTGAACTCGTGTTTCACGATCCAAAGTATCGCTGTCCCGAAGAGTCGGTGGGGAAGGATCCCGCCTTTATCCTCCCCCTCACAGCCACGTGCTACTAGAGCGTTGGTATGTTTACCATTCCCAGCCTCACACCGATGGGCTGTGTCCGATCCCCTTAACTCCGTCCCCCTCCACCTACCCTGCATCGCCCACAGTTTATCACCTACTTGAGGTCATCGTGAAGTACTTCACTCAACCATCAACGGCAATAGATTTCGGGCGTCGGCGTCATTTCACGAATCGTATGGATGATCACGTTTGAGCCCCATCAAATCCGGAAGGCCTCATACATTTCCCCTGGAGCTGTCAAGCACACTTGATAAATGTGCAAGCCGGAAATTGCGCCACCAGCGAATCTCTTCGCCGTCACTACGGGACATGTCTCCAAATCGAAACCTGGTGTTTGTCATCTCACCTCGCTTCCACAACCGTAGCCGGCACCGATGTCTGCCGTGAAACTCACCGGGATGCCCAGCAGTGGGTGGCTCTCGTCCTTCAGGTCATAGGTCCACAACAAACGGATCGCATGCCAGATCGCATCCAGATGGACTTGGTGAGATTAACTTCGATTCAAACGCGCGAACTACACTCTTGTAGTCTATACAGGATCTCGATCTAGGTAACCCTTCGGTGAGGGGTATTCTCTCCGAATGCGATCCTTAATCCGTGATCTGTGACGAGGTGGGACGCCGTCTGCGGCCCTGGAGGATCGCCCACCCAGATGGCAGTATATAAGGGGGGTTGCACGAGCCAGAGGTGACGGATCGAGTTCCTCCGCTCGCTCTCCACCTCCGCCTTGCATTTGGCGCGCGAAGAACGACCCCTTCGCGTGCTCCAATCCCCTACTGTCAGTTACTAGGAAGTCGTGCCGGCCAATGAGCGCGATCGCAGAGGAATTCCCTATGCCTATAAGTGATATGAAGATCAGGTACTCTAGGAGGTTATATGATAAAATATTTGCGCCTGTGGACAAAACACTGGATGGAAAAGTCAAAACGAGGTGCCGTGCTCGAAACGTGAATCTCACCATCGAGAAAATCTCCCTACCCTCGCCATTTGGCTTTCATGACTCTATCCTTTCTCCAAGGCTGGCATCCCCCATCGTCAACGGGAACCGCCATGATTTCCTTCAAAGTTTGCAGAAGCGCGCCGCACTTCCGCCGCCGATGCCATGTGGTAGTGTGCCGTGCTCAAACTCCGCCTCGCCCGGGCAGCTGCCGTGCCGTCGAATTTCGGCTTTCGGAGTTTGATCCTAACTTCCACTGTAGAAACAGAATTGGTCGAATCTCGACCGACCCGGTCGAAATTCAACCAGGGCCTGGTTAAATTAGGAAAATTTGAAACGGGCAGAATTGGGCTGAGCC
>Ga0307514_10003844_pt1 | contig 14127 bp, 10 predicted proteins | sample 16_EM_MG_FD_203088 | JGI IMG/M metagenome (GOLD analysis project Ga0307514, IMG submission 203088) | Populus trichocarpa ectomycorrhiza microbial communities from riparian zone in the Pacific Northwest, United States - 16_EM | ecosystem: Host-associated > Plants > Roots > Unclassified | place... | reverse complement strand
AGCCGTACAGCACGGCCACGTAGCCGGCCTTCGTCTTGCCGTCGACACTCGCCTCGGGCGCGGCCACCGCGAGGTCCGCGTAGCCGTCGCCGTTGAAGTCGTCCTGCGGCCGGGACTCGGCGGAGGCACTGGCGGAGGCGCTGGCGGAGGCGGAGTTGGTGTCGGCGGCGGCCATCGGGGCGATGACGGCCGTGGTGACGGTGACGGCGGCCGCGAGTGCGAGCCCTCGGCCGATCCTGCGCTTGCTCATGGTGCTCCTGTGATCGGTGGTACGGGTGGGGGGATGCTGGTGGACCGCGCGGCGGAGGCGCACGCGGGCGCGTGGTGCGGACACGCGACGGGTCTACGGAGGGGCAGGGGCCGCACGCCCCGGGTGCGGGACTCAGCGCGGGAACTCGTCGCCGAGCCGGGCACCGTCCGCGGCCGTGCCGAGGGCGCCCGCGCCGAAGGAGAAGGAACCGTCCGCCGTGGGCCCGGCGGCACCGGAGCGCAGCACCCGGACCGCACCGGCGTACGCGTTCTCGGCGATCGCCGCCACGACCGGCTCGGCCCTGCCGTCACCGTCGCTGTCGAGGAGGGCGGTGTTCTCGCCGAAGCGGTCGCCCTGCTCGGCGGTACCCGGCATGGTGGCGCTGTTCTGACCGAACACCTTGGTGCCGGCGCCGGTCGGCCTGTCCGGTCCGCCGGGGACGACGGCGAAGGTCCCGGCCTGCTTCAGCCCGTCGAGAGCCTCGTACGGGTCGCCGGCCAGGATGTCCCCGTAGCCGTAGCCGTAGCCGTATCCGTCGCCGTTGAAGTCCTGCCGTACGCCCGGCGCCGCCTCGGCCGCCTGGGCGACCGGCGCACCGATGGCACCGGCCGCCGGCACGGCGAGGGCGACCATGACGGCACGTCGGCCACCGCGGGAAGAAACTGGGTCGGGCACGTCGACTCCGGCTGTCGAGGGCAGTTGACCGCGGAGAGGTTCAAGATCCTCATCCGCCCTGCCCAGTACGACGAGCCGGAGCGACGGCTGGTTGCGCCCCGGCGTATGCCGAAGCTTTTCCTGAAGTCAACTCGTCCTGTCGGCGTGCCGCGTGACTAGAACGGCTCGAAGTCGTCGAACTCCTGCGCCGCCTCGTCCCGTTCCGCCTGCTTGTCGCGGCGTCGCTGCGTGGCGGGCCGGGGCTCCTCCAAGCGGTGGTCCTCGCCACGGCGGCCGAGCATCTCGGCGCCGGCCATCATCGTCGGCTCCCAGTCGAAGACGACCGCGTTGTCCTCGGGACCGATCGCGACACCGTCGCCGGACCGGGCGCCCGCCTTCATCAACTCCGCTTCCACACCGAGGCGGTTGAGCCGGTCGGCGAGGTAGCCGACGGCCTCGTCGTTGCTGAAGTCGGTCTGCCGCACCCAGCGTTCGGGCTTCTCGCCGCGCACCCGGAACAGGCCTTCGTCCTCGGGCGTGACGGTGAAGCCGGCGTCGTCCACGGCCTTGGGCCTGATGACGATCCGGGTCGCCTCCTCCGTGGGCTTGGCGGCCCGCGACTTGGCGACCAGTTCGGCCAGCCCGAACGACAGCTCCTTCAGGCCCATGTGCGCCACGGCCGACACCTCGAAGACCCGGTAGCCGCGCGCCTCCAGATCCGGCCGCACCATCTCGGCTAGGTCCTTGCCGTCCGGCACGTCGATCTTGTTCAGGACGACGATGCGGGGGCGGTTGTCGAGGCCGCCGTACTCACGCAGCTCGGCCTCGATGATGTCCAGGTCGGAGACCGGGTCGCGGTCGGACTCCAGGGTCGCCGTGTCCAGTACGTGCACGAGCACACTGCACCGCTCCACGTGCCGCAGGAACTCCAGGCCGAGCCCCTTGCCCTGGCTGGCGCCCGGGATGAGTCCGGGCACGTCGGCGATCGTGTAGACGGTCGAACCGGCCGTGACGACGCCCAGGTTGGGCACCAGGGTGGTGAACGGGTAGTCCGCGATCTTCGGCTTGGCGGCGCTCAGCACGGAGATGAGGGACGACTTGCCGGCGCTCGGGTAGCCCACCAGCGCCACATCGGCGACGGTCTTCAGCTCCAGGACGATGTCCTGAAGACCACCGGGCTCGCCGAGCAGCGCGAACCCGGGTGCCTTGCGGCGGGCGGAGGCCAGCGCCGCGTTGCCGAGCCCGCCCCGGCCGCCCTGCGCGGCGACGTACGACGTCCCGTGACCGACCATGTCGGCGAGCACGTTGCCCGCCTTGTCCATGATGACGGTGCCGTCCGGGACCGGCAGCACCAGGTCCTGGCCGTCCTTGCCGGAGCGGTTGCCACCCTCGCCGGGCTTGCCGTTGGTGGCCTTGCGGTGCGGGGAGTGGTGGTAGTCGAGCAGCGTGGTGACGGACTGGTCGACCGTGAGGGTCACGTCACCGCCGCGTCCACCGTTGCCGCCGTCGGGCCCGCCCAGCGGCTTGAACTTCTCACGGTGGACGGAGGCACAGCCGTGACCTCCGCTACCCGCGGCGACATGCAGCTCGACGCGGTCCACGAAGGTGGTCATGGGATGTGCCTCCAGTTACGTACGGAATTGTTCTTGGATCAACACGCGAAAGGCGGACCCGCTTCCCGTGAGGGAAGTGAGGTCCGCCTCGCGAAAGCTTCCGATCAGGCGACCGGAACGATGTTCACGACCTTGCGGCCACGGTGCGTGCCGAACTGCACCGAGCCGGGGAGCAGCGCGAACAGCGTGTCGTCGCCGCCACGGCCGACGCCCGCGCCGGGGTGGAAGTGGGTGCCGCGCTGGCGGACCAGGATCTCACCCGCGTTGACGACCTGACCGCCGAAGCGCTTCACGCCGAGGCGCTGAGCGTTGGAGTCACGACCGTTACGGGTGGACGATGCGCCCTTCTTATGTGCCATCTCTCCTCAGTCCCTTACTTCGCAGCCGCGGGGATCTCAGTGACCTTGATCGCCGTGTACTGCTGGCGGTGGCCCTGACGACGGCGGTAGCCGGTCTTGTTCTTGTAGCGAAGGATGTCGATCTTCACACCCTTGTGGTGGTCCACGACCTCGGCCTGGACCTTGATGCCGGCCAGCACCCACGGGTCGCTGGTCACAGCCTCGCCGTCGACAACGAGCAGGGTCGAGAGCTCGACCGTGTCGCCAACCTTGGCAGTGGAAATCTTGTCAACCTCAACGATGTCGCCGACAGCAACCTTGTGCTGGCGACCACCGCTGCGCACGATGGCGTACACGCGGATCTCACTCTCTCGCTCGGGAACGGCACCCCCGCAGTCCAGCCACCCGGCACGCGAACGGCCTCTCCGGAGCACCCAGTGCCCTGGAGGATGAGGTTTACGGGGATGTGGCACGTCTAGGGACACGCCGACGGTCCAGGTTACGGGGCCGTGGCCGAAGGGGTCAAACCAGGCCTGGGTCCGCGGGTGTGCGGCCGGCCGTACCCGGAGGCAGCGGTTCAGCCGCCGAGGCTCTCCCGGTAGGCCACGCACTCCTCGTAGGAGGGCAGCAGGCCCTGCTCGCGGGCCTGGGCCAGGGTGGGCGCCTGCTCGTCCTTGGCGGAGAGCTGCGGGGTGAGGTCCGCGGGCCAGTCGATGCCGAGGGCCGGGTCGAGCGGGTGGATGCCGTGCTCCCGCTCGGGGGCGTAGCCCTCGGAGCAGAGGTAGACCACGGTGGCGTCCTCGGTGAGCGCCATGAAGCCGTGCCCGAGGCCCTCGGAGAGGTAGACCGCGTGGTGGTCCTGGTCGTCCAGCCGGGCCGCCTCCCACTGGCCGAAGGTGGGCGAGCCGGTCCGGATGTCCACGATCACGTCGAGGACCGCGCCGCGCACACACTTGACGTACTTGGCCTGGCCGGGCGGCACGTCGGCGAAGTGGATGCCGCGCAGGGTGCCCCGGCTGGAGACGGACATGTTGGCCTGGGCCAGGCTGAACCGGTGTCCGGCCGCCTCGGTGAAGACCGGGGCCTTGAACCACTCGTGGAAGCTGCCCCGGCCGTCGGGGAAGACCTTCGGCTCGTGCACCCAGGCGCCGGAAATCGAAAGGGGTCGCATCTCGGGGTCCTCAGCTCTTCTTCTGCTGGTTGGTCAGGGCACGCTTGAGGCGCCCGGCGGCCCGGCGCCACAACGGACGCGGCGGAGCGGCCTGTTGCACGGCGGGCTTGGCCGAGGGGGTGTGCCGGTCGATCACCTTGGCGGTGCCGTCGGCGTCCACCACCACGTCGATCGGGAGCCGGGTCCAGTGTGCCCCGCCACGGGCGGGGGACGGCACACCGATCCGGACCGCCCAGCGGCTCCCGGTGAGCTTCTCCAGCGGCAGCGGGGCGCTCACGGTACGGCCGTCCACCACGGCGTCGGCGGGGAACTTGCCCACGTTCTTGCGCTCGAAGCGCAGCAGCACCGGGTCCGAGGTGTCCGCCGTGACGTGCAGCGGCAGCGGGAGGCGGACGGTGGAGCCGTCGACCACGGCCGCGGCCGGGTTCATCAGCGCCACCGCCTCGCGCTCCAGCTTGCCGGTGTGCTGGTCGACGTCGAGGGAGAGATTGCCCGGCCCGTCGGTCCAGTACGGCAGGACCAGCCGTCTCGGCTCACCGGTGAGCGCGGCCAGCCGCCCGGCCTCCACGTCCTCGCCGCGTACCGCGCCGAGCCGGGTCTCCTTGCCCCAGCCGCAGGTCTTGATGCGCAGGTGCAGGTCCCAGATGCCCTTGGTCAGGGGCGCGCCCGCGGCCGCGGTCTCCGGGTCGAGCACGGCACGGGCGGTGATCCGCTGGCGGAAGGAGCCGTTCCCGGCGTCCAGCCGGTGCGCTTCGCTGTCCAGCGGGAGGTAGTACTGGGTGGCGTCGTCGCGGTGCCGGACCACCAGGTCCACGTCGCTGTCGTCCACCGGGGCGTCCAGGGTGACGCCCTGGCCGCCCAGGGCCTCCAGCGCCTTCTCGGAGAGCGGCAGGCCGAGCAGGTCGCGGTCGCCGTCCCGGCGGAACGTCATGGGGGCGCCGTCGACCTCGTACTCGGCGCTGAAGCCGATGTTCAGGGTGCCGTTCTCCCAGGCCAGGGAGGTCAGGCTGCCGGTGGACCTGATCCCGGCCTCCCAGCGGGCGAGTGCGCGGACGTCCTGGTAGAGGTCGGCGGCGACCAGACCGGCGACCACCTGCTGGGTGGGGGCGACACAGGCGAGGACGCCCGGTCCGAAGCGTTCGGTGACTACGGCGCGGATCTCGCGGTACAGCTCCTCGGCGTAGTCCTCGGGAAGGTTGAGGAGTCGGTTGCCGCGCAGCCGCTCGACCATCTCGACACGCAGCCAGCGGCTGTAGAGGCTGTCGCGCAGCGGACCCGGCTCGGTGAGTTCCTCGACCACGTCGAGGGCCTCGCGGAGGTTGCCGAAGTAGCCGGCCGGGTCGAAGCGCTGGAAGCCGGCGTTGGAGCCGTCGTCCCGGGTGATGTGGTAGTAGCACAGGTAGTCGGCGAGGACGGCGACGCTCTTCGCCCGGAGATACGCCTCGACGACGAAGACGTGGTCCTCCAGTCGTCTGCGGCCCTCCTTGAAGCGGATGTCGTGCTCGTTCAGGAACTCCCGGCGGAACATCTTGTGCGGGGTGAGGCTGTCGATCAGCGGCGCGTTCTCCACCGTGGCGTGCGGCCGGTTGACCCGGAACAGCTCCTGCGGGACCGGGCGTCCGATGCCCGCCATCTTGCCGACGACCACGTCGGCGTCGTTCGCCCTGCCGTAGTCGTACATCCGCTCCAGGGCCTCGTCGCCGAGCCAGTCGTCGTGGTCGACGAACATCACGTACTCGCCCTGGGCGGCCGCGATGCCGGTGTTGCGGGGGCGGCCGGACCAGCCGGAGGACTCCTGGTGGATGACATGGAGATGAGGGTGCTCGGCCGCCAGCTGGTCCAGGCGGGCGGGCGTCTCGTCGGTGGACCCGTCGTCGACGAAGAAGACCTCGAACTCGTCGGGGGCGAGGCTCTGGCGCAGCACGGACGAGACGCAGTCCTCGACGTACTTGCCGGGGTTGTAGACCGCGATGACGACGCTGACCTTGACCGTCACGCCGGACTCTCCTTCGTCTGGACCCGGTGGATCTCCGGGAATGCCTCGGCGAGGGCCGCGCGCCAGTCACGCAGCGGCTCGATACCTGCCGCGCGGAAGCGGTCGTGGCCGAGGACGCTGTAGGTCGGGCGGGGAGCGGGGCGGGTGAATGCCTCACTGGTGGTGGGTCGGACCCGGTCCGGGTCGGTGCCGAGCAGGCGGAAGATCTCCCGGGTGAGGCCGTACCAGGTGGTCTCGCCCGAGCTGGTGCCGTGGTAGACCCCGGCCGGGGCGGTGCCGGTCAGGGCTCCGCGGCCCAGGGCGAGCAGCAGACCGGCCAGGTCGGCGCTCCAGGTGGGCTGGCCGCGCTGGTCGTCGACGACGTCCAGGGTCTCCCGCTCGCCCGCCAGGCGGATCATGGTGCGGACGAAGTTGGGGCCGCCCGCGCCGTACAGCCAGGCGGTGCGGACCACGTGACCGCGCTCCGGGAGGGTCTTCAGGACGGCCTGCTCGCCGGCGAGCTTGGTGCGGCCGTAGGCGCTGCGCGGGGCGGTCGGGGCGTCCTCGGCGTACGGCGTGGTGGCGTCGCCGGCGAAGACGTAGTCGGTGGAGACGTGGAGCAGGACGGCGCCGGTTCGGGCGCAGGCGTCCGCGAGGTGGGCGGGGCCGTCGCCGTTGATCGCGTGTGCCTCGTCCTCGCGGGTCTCGGCGTCGTCAACGGCGGTCCAGGCCGCGCAGTTGACGACCACCGCGGGGCGGTGACGCTCCAGGGCCTGCCGTACGGCCGCGGGGTCGGTGAGGTCCAGGGCCGCGCGGTCCAGCCCGACGGACGGCTCGCCCTCGGCGGCCAGCCCGGCCAGCACGTCCCGGCCGAGCATGCCGCCCGCCCCGGTGACCAGCCAGCCGGTCGGGGCGCTTGCCTGTTCCTGTGTCGAGTTCATGCCTCTTCTTGTCTTCTGTTGTGCCGCGGAGTTCGTCTGTGCCGCGGAGTTCCTCTGTGCAGCAAAGCAGGAACGGGCCCGGGGCGCCCCCGGGCCCGTGGAGATGGCCTGCGTGTCAGCTCAGCGCCGCGCGCTCCTTCAGCGGCTCCCACCAGGCCCGGTTGTCGCGGTACCACCGGACCGTCTCCGCGAGACCCTGTTCGAAGCTCTTACGGGGTTCATACCCGAGTTCCTCGCGGATCTTCGTGCAGTCGACGGAGTAGCGGCGGTCGTGGCCCTTGCGGTCCTCGACGTACTCGACGCTGGTCTCCCAGTCGGCGCCGCACGCCTTGAGCAGCAGCCCGGTGAGCTCCTTGTTGGAGAGCTCGGTGCCGCCGCCGATGTTGTAGACCTCGCCCGCGCGGCCCCTGGTGCGGACCAGGTCGATGCCCTGGACGTGGTCGTCGATGTGCAGCCAGTCGCGGACGTTGCCGCCGTCGCCGTACAGCGGGACCTTCTTGCCGTCGAGGAGGTTGGTGACGAAGAGCGGGATGACCTTCTCGGGGAAGTGGTGGTGCCCGTAGTTGTTGGAGCAGCGGGTGACGCGGACGTCCAGGCCGTGGGTGCGGTGGTACGACAGCGCGATCAGGTCGCTGGATGCCTTCGCCGAGGAATAGGGCGAGTTGGGCTCCAGCGGGTGGGTCTCCGGCCAGGAGCCCTCGTCGATGGAGCCGTAGACCTCGTCGGTGGAGATGTGCACGAAGGTCTTGATGCCGGCCCGGTGCGCCGCGTCGATGAGCGTGTGCGTGCCGACCACGTTCGTGCGGACGAACTCCGCGCCCCCGTCGATGGAGCGGTCGACATGCGACTCGGCGGCGAAGTGCACGACCTCGTCGTGCTCGGCCATCAGCTTGCCGACCAGTTCGGGGTCGCAGATGTCGCCCCGCACGAAGTCGAACCGCGGGTGCGCGCGCACCTCGTCGAGGTTGGCCGGGTTGCCCGCGTACGTCAGCTTGTCCAGGACGGTGATCGCGACATCACCGGGGCCCTCGGGCCCGAGCAGCGTACGGACGTAGTGCGAGCCGATGAAACCGGCACCGCCGGTCACCAGGATCCGCGTCGGGTGGGTCGTAGAGACCGAGGGGGCCGTCATGAGGAGATCTGCACCTTGCTGTGATCACCGAGCACGAGCCGGTGGGCCTTGGGGTTGCGGGGAGCGGGCGTCACCTCGACGTCACGCCCGATGAGCGAGGCCTCCACCCGGCGCACGCCGGTCACGGAGGACCCTCGCAGCACGATGGAGTACTCGATTTCGCTGTCCTCGATCCGGCAGTCCTCCGAGACCGAGGTGAAGGGGCCGATGTACGCGTCGTTGACCACCGAGCCGGCACCGATGATCGCCGGTCCGACGATCCGGCTGCCGCTGACCCGGGCGCCCGCCTCGATGCGCACCCGGCCGATGATCTCGCTGCCCTCGTCCGCCGTGCCCTCGTTCACCGGTTGCACGGTCTCCAGGACGGACCGGTTGACCTCCAGCATGTCGGTGACGTTGCCGGTGTCCTTCCAGTAGCCGGAGATGGTGGTGGAGCGGACGTCACGACCCGCGTCGATCAGCCACTGGATGGCGTGCGTGATCTCCAACTCGCCGCGCCAGGAAGGTTCGATGGAGCGGACGGCCTCGTGGATCGCCGGGGTGAACAGATAGACGCCGACGAGCGCCAGATCGCTTTTCGGCTGCGTCGGCTTCTCCTCCAGGCCCACCACCCGGCCGTCGCCGTCGAGTTCCGCGACACCGAAGGAGGTGGGGTTGGGGACCTTGGTCAGCAGGATCTGCGCCTCGGGCCGCTCGCCCCGGAACTCGTCCACCAGACCGGTGATGCCACCGACGATGAAGTTGTCGCCGAGGTACATGACGAAATCGTCGTCGCCGAGGAATTCCTGCGAGATGAGCACGGCGTGCGCGAGGCCCAGCGGCGCCTCCTGCGGAATGTAGGTGACCTTGATCCCGAAGAGGGAGCCGTCGCCCACCGCTTCGCGGATCTCTTCCGCGGTATCGCCGACGACGATGCCGACCTCACTGATCCCCGCTTCGGCGATCGCTTCCAGGCCGTAGAAGAGCACGGGCTTGTTGGCGACCGGCACCAACTGCTTGGCCGAGGTGTGGGTGATCGGACGGAGGCGGGTGCCCGCTCCCCCGGAGAGCACGAGAGCCTTCACGTATTGCGCCCCAATACTGTGGCTATGTAGGGATCGAAAATCCCAGCTTGTCTTAATTTAGCGGCAATCTCGGCTCACATCATAACCGCACGCCTGATCACAGTTCGCCTTTATTCATACATTCGAGTGGTGGGCGATAGCTCGTGGGCCGGAAAAGAACGAGATCCGCCCCCGGTCGGCGGACCGGGGGCGGATCAGGTACTTCCTACGGCGGGGTGTCAGCCCTCGTCGGCGGCGCTGGAGACGGACCGGGTCGGCTGCTGCTCGGCCGCCACGGTCTTCTTCGACGTCGCCTTCTTCGCGGCCGTCTTGGCGGTGGTGGTCTTCGCCGCCTTCTTGGCCGTCACCTTCTTGGCGACCGTCTTCTTGGCCGCTGTCTTCTTGGTGGCGGCCTTCTTCGCCGTTGCCTTCTTGGCCGTCTTACGGGCCGTCTTCTTGGCCGGAACGGCTTCCTCGGCTCCGGCTTCCTCGGCAGCCGATGCCTCGGCGCCGTCCTGCGCACCCGCTTCCGCACCGGCGTCCGTACCGGTCTCCGCAACGGCCGGGACGACCATCACGGCCGCTTCCTCGGACGCGGTGGGCGCGGTGGCCTTCCGCACGGCGCGGCGCCGCGGCCGGGCCGGGGCACCACTCTCGGCGGGCGCCTCGGCCGGGACCTCGGACTGCTCGGCAGGCTGCGCGACCGGCGTCTCCTCCGCCTGCGGCGCGGACTCGGCGACCGTCACCACGGCCGCTTCGGCTCCCGCGGGGGAACCGGCCGGCGCGGACACCTTGCGGGTGGCGCGGCGACGGGTACGGCCCTTGGGCGCGGCCTCCTCGGCGACCGGCGCCTCGGCCGGAGCCTCGACGACCGGGTCCTCGGCGGCCATGGGCCCGGCCTGCGCGACGGCGGCGGCCTGCGGCTGCACCGGACGCTCGACCTCTTCCTCGGCCGTCACGTCCTGAGCCGTCGGAGCCTCGGCCCGCACGTCGGCCCTGGCCTCGCCCCGCCGCTCCGCGCGCCTGTCGTCCCGCTTCTCACCGCGCTTGTCGTCCCGCTTGTCCTCGCGGTTCGGAGCGCCCGCCGGGGCCGACGCCCGTCGGCTCGCCCGGCGCCGCGTACGACCCCGACCGGCCGCGGCCTCCGCCTCGGCGACGCTGCTGTACAGCTCCTCGTCGGGCACGAACTCGGGCTCGGCCAGCGCCACCGGCTCGGCGGCCTCCGCGGCGACCTCGGCCTCGGTCTCGGTCTCGTCCAGGACCTCGGCCGTGTCCACCTCGTGCTCGTGCGTGTGCCCGTCACCGCCGCGCCCGCGCTTGCGGCGCTTGCCGCCGCCACCGACGGAGCTCGGCTGCTCCATGTGCACGATGACACCGCGGCCGTTGCAGTGGACGCAGGTCTCGGAGAACGACTCCAGCAGCCCCTGGCCGACCCGCTTGCGGGTCATCTGTACGAGCCCCAGCGAGGTCACCTCGGCGACCTGGTGCTTCGTACGGTCCCGGCCCAGGCACTCAAGCAGGCGCCGCAGCACCAGGTCCCGGTTGGACTCCAGGACCATGTCGATGAAGTCGATCACGATGATGCCGCCGAGGTCACGCAGCCTGAGCTGACGCACGATCTCCTCGGCCGCCTCCAGGTTGTTCCTGGTGACCGTCTCCTCCAGGTTGCCGCCCTGCCCGGTGAACTTGCCGGTGTTGACGTCGACGACGATCATCGCCTCGGTCCGGTCGATCACCAGCGAACCACCGCTGGGCAGCCAGACCTTGCGGTCCAGCGCCTTGGCCAGCTGCTCGTCGATCCGGTACGTGGCGAAGACGTCGACCTCGGAGGTCCACCTGGACAGCCGGTCCGCGAGGTCGGGCGCGACGTGCGAGACGTACCCGTGGATGGTCGACCAGGCCTCGTCGCCGCTGACGACGACCTTGGTGAAGTCCTCGTTGAAGATGTCCCGCACGACCCGGACGGTCATGTCCGGCTCGCCGTACAGCAGCGTCGGCGCGTTGCCGCCGTTCTTGGCCTTCTTCTGGATGTCCTCCCACTGCCCCTGCAGCCGTTCGACATCACGGCGCAGCTCGTCCTCGCTCGCGCCCTCGGCGGCGGTACGCACGATGACGCCCGCGTCCTCGGGGACGATCCTCTTGAGGATGGTCTTCAGCCGGGACCGCTCGGTGTCGGGCAGCTTGCGGCTGATGCCGGTCATCGAGCCCTCGGGCACATACACGAGGTAGCGGCCCGGCAGGGAGACCTGGCTGGTCAGACGGGCGCCCTTGTGCCCGATCGGGTCCTTCGTCACCTGGACGAGCACGGACTGGCCGGACTTCAGGGCGGCCTCGATGCGGCGCGGCCCGTTGGCCATACCGAGCGCCTCGAAGTTGACCTCACCGGCGTAGAGAACCGCGTTGCGGCCCTTGCCGATGTCGATGAAGGCGGCCTCCATCGACGGCAGCACGTTCTGGACCTTGCCCAGGTAGACGTTGCCGACGTACGAGGTGGCCTGCTCCTTGTTGACGTAGTGCTCGACGAGCACGTTGTCCTCAAGGACGCCGATCTGCGTGCGCTCACCGCTCTGCCGGACGACCATCACGCGCTCGACGGCCTCACGGCGGGCCAGGAACTCGGCCTCGGTGATGATCGGGACGCGGCGGCGGCCCTGCTCACGGCCTTCCCGGCGGCGCTGCTTCTTCGCCTCCAGACGGGTCGAGCCCTTGATGGACTGCACCTCGTCGGACGGCTCGGAGGGCTTGCGCGGCTCCCGGACCTTGACGACCGTGCGCTCCGGGTCGCCGTCGCCCGGCTCGGCGTCGGTGGAGGAGTCACCGGAACGCCGACGGCGGCGCCGACGACGACGGCTGCTGCTCGAGCCGGCGCCACCGGAGTCCTCGCGGTCCCCGGCGTCCTCGTCGTCGTCCTCGCCCTGCTCGGCGGTGTCCTCGGTGTCCTGTGCGCCGGCCGGGTCGTCCGCGTCGGCGTCGGCGTCCTGACCCTCACCGGACTCGGCGTCGGCGGAGTCGCCCCGACGACGGCGGCGGCCACCCCGACGGCGACGGCGGCGCGAGCCGGTCTCCTCGTTGTCGTCCCCGTCCACGCCGTCCTCGGCGGACTCCTCGGAGTCCTCCGGCTCCTCCTCCACGGCGGTGTCGGCGGCGGTCCGGTCCTCGGACTCCTGCGCGGAGCCGGAGCCCCGGCGGCGACGCCTGCGCCGTCCCGCGCCCTGCTCCTCGGCGCTCTCCTCGGCGGGCTGCTCGGTGTACTGCTCGCTCTCCTCGGCCGCGTCGGTCTCCACCACGGCGGCGGCTTCGGCGGCGGCCCGCTGCGGGGTCTGGAACTGCGGCTCGGTGAAGACGGGCGCCTGGAACACGGCGACGGCCGGCCGCTTGGGCCGACGCGGAGCGTCGTCCTCGGCGTTCTCGGTGGTCTTGGCGTTCTCGGTGGTCTTGGCGTTCTCGGTGGTCTTGGCGTTCTCGGCGGTCTTGCCTCCGGCCGACTGCGCGGGCGCGGCGAACCCGCTCGCGGCCTTGCGTACGGCACGACGGCGGCGACGCGGCGTGGCGTCCTCGACGGGCGCCTCGTCGGCGACGGGAGCCTGGATCGCCTCGGCACTCCCGCTCTCCACGGCAGCGGTCTCCGGCTCGGGTGCGGCGGCCTCGGGTGCGGAGGCCACACGGGTGGCCCGCCGACGCGAACGACGCGGAGCGGCCTCCTCGGCCTCGGCGGCGGTGTCGCCGGCCTTCGTCTCGGTCACGTCCGCGAGGTCCACCGGCTCCCCGGTGCTCCCAGCGGTCTCGACGGCCTGCGCCACCTCGACACTCTCGGCGCCGGCAGCGGCCTCGGCCGCCTTCGGTGCCCCGGCGGGCGCGGAAGCCCGACGTCCGGCCCGCCGACGCGTACGTCCGGCAGGCGCGGCCTCCTCGGCCTCGGGCTCCTGGACCACGGCCGTCTCGGCCACGGCGTCCGCGGTCCCGGCCTCAGCGGCGGCAGGCGCCCCCTCGGGCGCGGAGGCCCGACGCGTGGCGCGCCGACGCGAACGAGGCGGAGCGGCCTCCTCGGCATCGGCGGCAGCCGGGCTCTCCTGCACCGCGTCCTCGTCGGACGCGGTCTGCTGGACGACGGTCACGGGTACGACGGTCTCGGCGGCCTCTGCGGACACGGGCGCCCCGGCGGGCGCGGAGGCCCGACGCGTGGCACGCCGACGTGGCCGCCCGGCAGGCGCGGCCTCGGCAGCGCCCTGAACCTCAGCGGTCTCACCGGTGCCACCGGCCTCGTCGGCCCCCGCGACGTCAGCCACAGCCGCTGTCTCCTCGGCCTCAGCCGCCTCGGCACCCTCGATGCCCTCGGCGATCTTCTCGTCCTCGTCGGTCACGAGGTTCTCGGCCTGCGCGGCCGGTATGGCCGGCGCGACGGTCTCCGGCGGTGCCTCGGCGGCGCCGACCGGCGGACCCGCCGGTCGGGAAGCGGCACGGCGCCGACGACGCGGCGGCAGGGTGTCGCTGGGGGTGTTGTTCGGTTCGGAACCCTCGGTGGGTTCGGTCGGTTCGAGCATGCGGGCTTGTCTCCCGTCAGGCTCCCGGGCGCCGCGCTGGTCCGGCGTCGATCATCTCGATCGCCGTTGACGTCCGCGGCTCGCGCGAAGCGCGGTGCCGCCGTCCGGGGCGCGGGCGCCGCACGGGAGCTCTCTGTGTCCTGTCTCACCGGTTCCGTACGCCGATTGCGTACGGCCTGGCGAAAGTCTTGTGGTCGGTGCGCTGCCCGACCCAGGTGGCTCCCGAGTCCGAGGGCGGCGCTACGACGTCCGTCCCTACGCGGAACCTTCCTTACGCCGACGCCGTCGCGGCGGCAGCGGGGGCGGCCGTGGATGGGGCCGTCACTGCCTCGCGGTCAGGCGCGAGCGGGTCGGTCACCGTGCCGGTCTCTTCATCGAACAGCCCCTGCGCCAGCCTGGTCACCCCTGCGGGGACCGGCGGCGCCAGGTCGGCCACGGCGCGAAGACCGGACAGGACGTCGTCGGGTCG
>Ga0307514_10003843_pt1 | contig 14131 bp, 17 predicted proteins | sample 16_EM_MG_FD_203088 | JGI IMG/M metagenome (GOLD analysis project Ga0307514, IMG submission 203088) | Populus trichocarpa ectomycorrhiza microbial communities from riparian zone in the Pacific Northwest, United States - 16_EM | ecosystem: Host-associated > Plants > Roots > Unclassified | place... | reverse complement strand
GAGTCCTGTTCCCTCCTCAAGGTTCTGGGCAGGGCGAGAACACATGCTATTTGACTGTAGCTCGATGTCGATGTACGTCTCGGTGTAGACATTCTGGATCTTGTAGATTCCTGGCTTCATTTTCCCGTCCTGGAGGATCGTTGGGCGCGGATTCATGGTTAGCAGAGTAAGTGCGACAACGTGTGGAACACGAGTAGGTCACGATGCCCTCTTATATGTACACCATCATGCATCCTGTCAGGATTCGCTACTTTTCCCGTAAGGTATCGCCCTATCTGTCTTGCTTCTCGCGTGTTTTTTTCTCATCAGATCGACGATGGCCTTAACCTCAATGAATGACCCCGTGTCCATATTCAATGGTGGGAAACTCGACCCGGAGATCCACAATGTCCGGGGCATCGTCGATCAAACATACATTGACATACGGGATCATGGGAGAGGACTGTGTTGTCGGCCCGTCACACTTCTCGAGGGGAAAGGACTGGTGTGTCTATGTCCCTCGTTTGGCTTGAAAAATAGGAAACTGAAACCGGGCATCTACCAAAATCCATTGAAAATCTCGTCGGTCAAACCTTCGTGGAGATGCAAGTCACAGAAACACGAGGTAGCTCTACCATTGGCTCGCAATGGCGTCATCGACAGGAGACGGCCCACTATGCTAACATTACACGCAGACAGAACAGAACGCATTCAAGCGCCCTCAGCCCGGGGTATCCTGCGAGTGGTGACGGTGACTTCGTTCACTATCGTACCCAAGTCGTCGCACTCGGACTCCACACGCTGGGTGCAAGTGGAAGACTGCCCAGTTGCGTCCCTTTCGTATGGAGGAGGGATTCCTTGTACCACAGGGATCAAATTCCACATCAACAATGGTACGGATTCACGACCATTTTCCGTCCAGGTGACTACCTAGATGTTAAAGCAGCTCAATTACAGTTCTTCAGTGCTGGCCGGCATCTGACCTTTGCCCCGTTATCTTTTGACCAATGGTATACAGCCCAAGACCACTCTGTGATTCCCCAGCAGAAGCTGTTATCCAGTGTCAGGGGACCGTTTCAATGCATCGAATAGCTTCCGGTTCTCACCGGATATATTCAAAGCCGCGATGTTTAGCGTCATCGACAACTTCAACCCTCCACGCCACAGGGTAAGGGGCGACGGAAAGTGAACACTCCGGTGCCAGGTTATCCATCAGCGTACAAAATTGTTTGGGTTTTCCAGGCTCGACCTACACCTTGTGTCGTTAGTCGTGCGACCTAGAGATTGGGTCGGTCAATATCGACACGCTCACCCTTCAGACGGAATATCCATCCCCGAGCGGCTTGATTTCCCACTTTGGATGGTTAGACACATGAACTGCAGACTACAGAAGCGGACGCACGAGCCCCCTACCCCCCTCAAGGTTCTGGGCAGGGCGACAGCACACGCCCCTCGAGTGTACTTCGATATCGGCGAATGTCTCAGTAAAAACATTCTGGATCTTGTAGATTCCTGGCTTCAGTTTCCCATCCTGGAGGATCGAAGGGGGGTTGCTGGTTGGGCGCAGCATGGTAAGCAGGGTAAGCGCGACAACGTGTGGAACACGAGCAAGTCACGATGCCAGCCTGAGACCTGTCAAGGCCGGCCACACTTTCCCTTGCAAGGTATCTGCGCTGTCTATCGTGCCTCCCGCATTTTATCAGTTCTCGTCTGGACATCATGGCCTCAACCTCAACGAACGACTCCGTGTCCATATTAAGAGATGGGAAACTCAAACCAGGGATCTACAAGATCCGGAACGTCACTGGCCAAACATATATCGACATACGAGACGATAACAAAGAACTATGTTGCCGACCCGCCACACTTCTCGAGGGAAAAGGACTGGTGTGTCTATGTCCCCGCCTGGCTTATAAAATCGTAGTCAGTCATTTTCAGTGGGAAATCCTTCCTTCTGGTCTTGGATACACCATACGCAGGGTACAGCATTGAGCGCCGTGTTTCTCCCTGCCGTGTACTGAGCGAGGTAATTACCGCAGCTCGAACCAGGCCAGCCTGAGCAATTTTGCATCGTACTTGCCAGGATAGAGGGAGATTTTGTATCCGTTGCTCCCTTCCCCGTGGCTTGGAGACTGGATATTGTCCAAGACCAACGTTATCGCGGACAGGAATACGTTCGGTGAACCTTAACATAGTTGAATTGGTTTAGAGTCACACACTCACGTCATTCCAGCTTCTTCTGGGGTGCAACCAACATAGCCTGGGACCTCAGAGACAACGGGAGTGACAAAGATCGAACGCCAGTCAGTCGTCACCCCGGTGCAACGTTTATGTGCCCCACTGAAATAAGTACATCCTAGGTACAGCTCGTAAACAACCACGACTCCAACCCGTGTAGGATTTGGAAGTTGATCCCGGCGAAGTTAGACGCAGGATCTCAGTCGATGCCTGAAGCCAGCTCGGTTCCAACCCCAGGATCGGGTTCTCTCCCGCCATACGACGGGAATCCAGGAAACCAACGCTGCACCTGTTCTCATCAAACTACGGAGACGAGTGATGATGGGTTCGGAACGACTGTCATCGAGGTCACCACCACGACGAACACTATCACCACACGAAAGAAGTATCGAGTTGAGGGAGAATGAGAGCTTCCCGTCGGCAGTAGTGTGACTGTACTCGAATACTTGCCTCGGGTGACTCGGTAGTTGGCTGCGTGTATCTGGGTAAAAGTATTCATCAGACGAGATCTGACGAGATTCGCCGGTCTGCCCGGCCACCTTGGCACCTCCAAACTTCGATCCCACGCAACCCACAGGAAAGGGTGAGGGCAACAGCTGTTCACGATCATCCCAACTGTCGACGAGATATCTTCTTCGACTTTGAAATAGTGAGTGGTGTGGCCACCCAGTCAACCACATCCTCTATAACTGAGATTGCGTATCATACAACCCGAAAAATCCCTAAAATCAAACGCCTTCAGCTTCTCCACTGCCCGACTGCCCAACCTGACCCAACAACACGTTCTCCGGCCATATCGGTTGACTAAAGAACATCTCGATCCCTCCCATCTGGTCGAGGTTCATGAGCCCGTCGATACCCAAATCCCGAGTCGGGTTATTTTCCAAAACATTTGATTCCACGAAATCTTTGTCTATCGTAGGTGCACCACTGTTTGTGATCGAGGCCGAGAGTGGGGTGGGAGTGGACATGATTACAGAGGATCGGGACGATTGTCCAAGTGGTTCCCATGCACGGTTATCGCTCGTCGGTGGTATCTCTACTCCCCAGATTTATTCGAATTCGTGTCACCAGTTGGACTTGTCCGCATCCTCTCGTACGCCTTCACCAGCGTCTCAATCAATATCGTACACCCCATCGGCAGATGATCCACCGTTAACACGAGTCTCTTAAAAAGCTCCATCACTCTCTCGACCAAAGGCATGAGAGTGGGCGAAGGGTTCGCCCCATGCATGTGCTTCGTCGTAAAGTCGCGAAGCACACCAGGTCAAACAAATGGTTGGGAGCATACGAAAGGGAGGAAGCGTAGGGTTGTTCACCAAAGCGGACGAACTCGATCAGAACGGTCTTGGAGGTGAGAATGAGTTGTCGTCCCCATATCGTTTCTCGGAGCCGGCTTATACGGGTGGCCATAACCAATTCTGGTGATGCGAAGATTTGAAGTACGGCGTTCGAGAACAGCAGCACTCTTTATCCGTGGTATTGAATGAGGAGAGCGTGGAAACACGGTTTCTCTACATCCGTGATCACTGGTTCTCTCGTTGAGATCAAAAGCACGATGCAACAGGGAGGGTGAGAACCGACTGACGATGCAAGTGTGAAAACCTTACGAGCCAACTGTCCAGGGGTGTAAGGATCGGGTCCAGCACAACATCTTCGGTCGACTTCGGTAGTGCCTTGAAACCTCCCTCCAGTCTCGTGATCGCGTGCGCTAGGAAGTGCAGTCGAACTTGACGAGCGGAAGTGGGGGTCGACAGGTCGATGTTATCGATAGTATTAGCGAAGATCTGCCTGAAACTAGACAACCGAAACCTCCCAACTCCAACGCAGTGCCTGCAATAAATAATTTAGTCTTTCCCAAACTTTTCGAAAATCCGGGGTAACATACGTGAACACAGGCTGAGCCACTGATTTCATCAATATCTGACGTTTGACAGGGTTACCGCATCTACTCACAATCTTGGCTTTGAATCTCACATCCTCAGTCACGTCTTTCAACCTCGAATGGAAGTGCACAAATTCCGCCGCAGCATCCAATCTCAGGGTTGACGCATGAGCGATCGCAGCAGCGGTGAGTGCTCTGCCACTCTGCACCTCCGTACGCTGCCCTGTAGAGGTCAAACTATCATCAATCGGCTCCCACGTCGAGAGGATATGCAAAGCCTGTATCGAAGCCAGGTTCGTTGTTGAGCTGAGGATGAAGCTCATCGCGTGTTCACGACAGAGGAGGTGAAGTGAGACATCGGTGTAGGGGCTTCGATCCTTAACCATGGCTCGTATTTCCGCTCGAAACTTTAAAAAGGCAAACTCAGTGAGGGCTGACCAAATTAATTATTCCTCATTGAGCCGCTTACACAGATGGAAGTTCTTGGATCTCTGGCGCAGACAGGATGCCAGCGGACGCAGGGTCCTTTCTCGCATTGGTGAAAGGTCGTCCATCGTGCCACACCACGAGCCTGGTAAGCATCACCATCGGTGTGCTCCACGCAATCTTCCCGAGGTCCGTAAAGAGCGACTCTGAGTTCTCTAACGCATGAGGCCACTCGTGGAAATTCTGCTGGTACCTGAAAACACTCCCAGTCTCATGCTCTGTAGGACCAGCAACAGACGGCACATCATCCCCCTTGTTGCCAGGATGGTGGAAGTGGACGCGCTCGATGAACCGGGGGTTGGATCGCGACGGGTATCGGGTGCGGGGGGATGTCCATCAATCGTACATGTTCGAGAAAGGACTCTGCATCGGTGACAACCGCCGTTGGGAGGTTCATCGGTGGCCGCGTTCCATTCGCACCAAGACTTTTGTGGTCGGCAGTTGTCACGCGCCTTGGTCGCCTTTCTTCACTTCTGTACACGTTCCATTCGATGGGAAATATGTATCAGAGGAATTTAGACCAGAGCTCCAAGCGGGGGGTGGAGAGGCTTAGAGGGTGGGATGACCATGGTCGGAAAAATCCAGGTTTACTACGATCGATCGATTCTGGCTGGGTGAGTTGAGTCCAACTTGGGTTCAAAGTCGCGAATCTTTATATTTTTGGGATATACAACCCGGACGAACATTGTCTTTTGAGAGCTCCAACGCTCGGGAATGACAGCACCCCGCGAACACCACGCGAAAAAGTGTCGACTCGAGACACGAATGATTGCTTCGTTCGGCATTATACCCAGGTAAGTTCTTCTTTCGAAACAAGTCCTCGCAGTACCAATGGGGATAAGCCCGAGTTGGGACTCTGACACTATGCTAAAATTACGCGCAGACAGAACAACAGAACGCACTCAAACTTTATCCTAAGGTACTCTGCGAGTGCGAGTGGTGACGGTGACTTCGGTCACTAATTTACCAAAGTCGTCATACTCGCTCTGCGAAAAAAGTATCGATTCGAGTTGTCTCGCTTGGCCTTACACCTAGCAAGGCTCTCTCTTTCAAAGCAACTCCTAGCAGTGTCAGTGGGGATAAGATAGGTCCGGGTAGGGATTCTCATCATACCATGCTAATATTACACGCAGGTAGAACAACAGAACATTCTCAATCACATTCAACCCGATATTTCTTGCGAGTGGTGACGGTGGTGACCTCGGTTACTATTGTACCAAAGTCGTCATACTCGGTCTCACGTTGGACATGAGCGGGAGGCTGTCCGATTGCGCCTCCGTCGTATGGAGGGGGGATTCCTAGCTCCACCGGGATCAGTTTCCACATCAACAAGGTTATGGAGTTGCGGCCATCGTGCGTCCAGATGTCCACCTGGACGCCAAAGCAGCTCAGTTACAATTCATCGGTGCTGGAAAACATCTAACCTGTGCACCATTGTCTTTTGAATGACAATGTACAGCCCAAGAAAAATCCGTGGACCCCCAGCAAACGCTATCATGCAGTGTCAGTGAACAACTCCGATGCGTCGAATAACGTCTGGTCCCAACCGGATGTATTCAAAACCGCGATGATTCACTTCATCAACGACTTCGATCCTCCAAGCCACAGGGTAGGGGCCGACGGAAGTTGAATTGCCCCGAAAATTCGTGAGCGTACAAAATTGTTCAGGTTTCCCAGGCTCGACCTACGCCTTGCGTTAAGCACCACGATGGGTAGATTGCGTCGATCCACATCGACACACCCACCAATTTCACGGAGTATCCAACCCCGAGAGGCTTGATTTCCCACTTTGGATCGTCAGATGCGCGAACTACAGACTACAGAAAAGGACGCACGAGTCCTCTTCCCTCCTCAAGGTTCTGGGCAGGGCGACAACACACGTTCCTCGACTGTAGCTCGATATCGGCGTACGTCTCGGTAAAGACATTCTGCATCTTGTAGATTCCCGGCTTCAGTTTTCCATCCCGGAGGATCGTTGGGTGCGGACTCATGGTGGGCAGAGTAAGTGCGACAATGTGTGGAACACGACTAAGTCACGATACCCTCTTATACGTACACCACCATGCATCGTGTAAGGTATTGGCGCTATCTGCCATACCTCCTGCATTTCATCAGCGCTGATCAGCTCTCGTCCAAAGTGAACGTCATGGCCTTAACCTTGACAAATAACAAACACCGTGTCCAGATTCAACAACGGGAAACTCAAATCAGGGGTCTACGGGATCCAGAACCTCGTTGGCCAAACATATCGACATGACCCCTTCAGCTTTGTACATGTTTGTTTTGATCGGGATCGGTGCTTCCCGTTGCGAACGCCGAAAACACCCCACTGGCACGGTCCCCACCTGAGCCGCCCCGCTGCTCTCTCAGTGTTGGAGTCGTCCGTGGGATTGCTTTGCCTATGTCACGCAATTTCCGACCCACTCGACTTTCGGATAGTATATGGGTGTGCGCGTAAGTATGGGGCTCCTCCCGTCGGTGCCTCACATTCGCTGTTATTACGCCCCCCTCAATCCCCGAAACGATTCCCACTTCCGGCTTTATCTGGTCCCACACCCAAGGGTCAAACTGGCAGTTATGTTCATCGGTTGTGGCCGCATGATGCCCCCGGTGCGTCCGCAACCGGTTAAAACCATTTGATCATGAGAACAAAGCCAGCATTTAGATGGAAGCCAAATCTATGCCGGCACATGGAACAGTACGTGACTGTGGTTATGTCTGTCGGGTTCTCTAACCATTCCAGAAGCAGGGTGTCCCTACCATCTGAGGCCATGTGCCCGCAGTCGATGTGAGTGCTTTCCCGAGCGCCGTTGTCAAGGACCGGACCGGAAGACGCCCATTGAGATTCGACCCGACTGACAAAGCGAGGGAAGATTCAGAGTTTTTTGACAACGCCAAGAACGTGGATAGTGGTCTGATGGAGGATACTCGCAATGCGTTCATCGACTATCAGGCCCGTACATCAAACTACTCTCATTCCTACTGTGCCTAATTTTTGGGCCCTAAGACAAGAGTCATCAGCTCATTGTGAGTCTCGCCCCCAACCTTTCGATCCCGTACCCCATGCGCTAACCAATAGATAGGAACCAGCTGACCTTATCCCCTTTGACAGGGTGTGTTATGCCATGGTTGGCAGGCGATCAGAAACAACTCCTGGCCGGGACTGGGGGTCGGCCATCGCCCAAACATTAACACACCTCTGGTAATGGATGGAGGTGGCCATCTCACGGCTGTTCTGCGGTGGCTTTCGCACGTGAATTGGTTTTCGTAAGATGTGGAAGATGTATGCGAAAACTGGCCACGGGGTCTGCAAGCAATAGGACCGGCGAGCGGCAGAACCGGGGATGTCTGGGACCGCCGACGAGAATTCCAGTTAATCCTCCATCTTGGGTAGCGCTACCTGGGCTTTCTCGACCCTGACCAGTTTGCACTGGTGCACAGACTGGATAGGATTTGATATCAGCGGTCGGGGGTCGGGGAGTGCTACACAGTAGATGGGTCATTTTGTTGATGAACCCCGTACTGGATGCTTTTTGTGCCAGGAGTTTCATCCGGCAATGGGGCACATTTGTAGAGTGGATTACGTGCACAATAAAATCCACAGTTTTCCCCTTGAAGTTTAACATTCTTAGGATATAAGTCCGGGAAGTCGGACACGAGCGATCGGCCATCCAATTTCTCGAGCATTCGTAAACCCACCTGGGCAAACCCGAATTTCTCTGAGGGTCTTTTACGGGTAATACCCCATCTGGGCTACTGGTTGGTAGGCATTGTGCCGAGGGCAAAGCCCGGCAAAGCTTGTATACGTCACAAAGCGGAGGACTATGTTGTCGACCCGCCACCTCTCGAGGGAACTCAGGTCTCGTCTCCAACAGTCGAAACCCTCCCATTCCAACGGATGACCACGACGGATTGATTATTTAGCCTTTCCCGAAAATTTGACCTCAAAGCAGCGAACTTGCATCTAGCCGAGTTTCTCTCTCGAAGCAACTCCTAGCAGCGCCAACGAGAATAAGTCCGAGTGGAGATTCTCATACTATGCTAACATTACGCGCAGAAATAATAACAGAAGATGCTCAAGCGCCTTCGGCCCGTGGTATCCTGCGAGTGCGAGTGGTGACGGTGACTTCGGTCACTATCGTACCAAAGTCGTCGTACTCGGACTCCGTACGTTGGGTGCGGGTGGAAGGTTCTCCAGTTGTGTCCCTTTCGTATGGAGGGAGGATTCCCTGCTCCATCGGGATCAGCTTCCACATCAACAAGGGCATGGGGTTGCGGCCAGCTTCTGTCCAGGTGATCACCTGGATGTTCAAGCAGCTCAGTGAGAATTCCTCAATGCAGGAAAACATCTGACCTTTGTACCATTGTCTCTTAACGCATGGAATACAGCCCAAGCCCAATCCGTGGTTCCCCAGGAAAAGCTATCATGTAGTATGAGTGAACAACTCTTGGATGCGTCGAATAACGTCTGGTCCCAACCGGATGTATTTAAAGCCGCGATATTTCATCGACGACTTCAACCCTCCAAGACACAGGGTAAGGGCCGACGGAAAGTGAAGACACCTTTAACTCATCCATCAGCGTACAAAATTGGTCAGGTTCTCCAGGTTCGACCTACGCCTCGCATTCAGTACATGATGAAGAGATTGCGTCGGTCCACATGCATCAGTAAACGTGTCACCATCTTATTTACTTATTTCACTTATTTCGTCTTATTCTTACCAAACCCCTGCCATTTGGATCCATCGAAAATGTCATAACCTGTCATAAGAATGGACTTGGATTATATAAGGTCGATAAGTAGTCATAACTAATGAATAAGTGAGTAATAAGTGAGAAATAAGTGTTTTTCATGTTTCCTGATGATCGATACACTCACCCTCCGTACGGAATATCCAGCCCCGAGAGGCTTGATTTCCCACTTTGGATCGTCAGATGCACGAACTACAGACTACAGAAAGGACGCACGAGTCCTCTTCCCTCCTCAAGGTTCTGGGCAGGGCGACAACACACGCCCCTCGACTGTAGCTCGATATCGACGTACGTCTCGGTACAGACATTCTGGATCTTGTAGATTCCTGGCTTCAGTTTTCCATCCTGGAGAATCGAAGAGGGGTCGCTGGTTGGGCGCAGCATGGTAAGCAGAGTGGGTACGACAACGTGTGGAACACGAGCAAGCCACGATTCCGGCTTTGTATGCACACAGATACAACACCGTAGAGCCGGGTCCTAAGTCGCGAATCGTCAGCCTACAACTTGTCTCTAAAACATATCTGTGACACAACAGCGACACGCATGAACCCCTGGGCCTAAGAGCTTAGCTTCAGCACTCAGCAAGGGGATGACACGACACGGCAATCACCACGTGAAAAAGTGCCAACCTCATTCGGCCTTGCTACACACCCAACTTGGCACCAGGCGGGACCTGTGTGGAGAGATCATCGGCCGGCTGGATGGACGGAAGGCCTGGATCCCGGGCGCATGCCACACACCAGCCAGCTGGCTGCTGTGGAACTTTTCCACGGATTTAGTGGATGTTAGTAAGTTGTAATACATATGGGATGACGTCGAATTTTCGTTTGCACGCCTATGTTGTGTCCAGTGAGTCATCCTTAGCACGTGGCTCCCCGCCACATGTTTACCTTTGGGAGAGGTAATGGTGCGGGTTCACCTCCCTCTGCAGTGCGAAGTAATACTATCGTCGGGATTGCGAGTATATTCAAATCGTTTAACTTCTGTCTACTCACATTTCTTAGAATTTGCGCAGAGGTCGGGGTGGGACCCGGTTCGCTGCCTGCGCGGCAGAAACCGCCGGATCCAGCAAGTCGACAGCGACACTCCTCAATCTCTTTGAACTGACACGGACATCATCTACAATAATTAATGTAATTATACTAGCTAGTACTACCTGTTCAATGAGAAATTAATGGTTGTCTGGGTCGGAATCTGCTTTCCGTTTTCCGAGCACCTTGCTACCGCTGGCTGCTTCCACCTTCACCGGTTGCTTGCCGCCACTGACTGGTTCAACCTTTGGACGCTTCACTGCCTGTTTCTGAGCTTGTTCCGCACGTTTTGCATCCTGCTTTGGTCGGTATACAGTGGCGATCTTGCGGTGTTCCTCCTCGCGTTTCGTGGGGTCTATAATGGGAATGGGAACAGTGAGGTCTCGAGGGAGGCAGCGGCGTAGGAGGTGGCCATTGTGGAGACTATGAGTGTTTATAATCCACCGAGAGACATCGCAATGCTCGATGAAGCTCTCGGTGGCCTCGGAGGACTCAATCCGCTCTTGCACACGAGGACGCCTCCCGGTTGGGCCGCACCCAGCGAATTGGCAGTCGTGTTGGACATTGAAATCGAATTCGATATCCTGGATAATTGAGATTAATGTTAACGTGTGAGATGTTGACATTATGAACATACCTTTGTATCCACAATGACAAACGAGGGATTCTCTTGACGCCGAACGAGATATGGCATCCCAAACATATCGTGACGGGTAGCCGCGATCACGAATACATCAATTACTGCGATACCGGACCCACCGGAATCACGTTCCGTTAGCAGTTCAGAAATTCTGCCTACGATTATCTCACGCTGGACTCGGAGGGAGGTCATAAGTTGGCTGTACTTATGATATGGTTTGACATACCGTTTTCGGTGTGCTGCAAAACACCCAAGATCCAACGAAACACCTGTCTGAATTCCGCGAAATTACTTCCTTCCCGGTAAACAAAGTCTTGTTGGGATCTTGGCAGAAATCATTCACGTTGACAGCGGCAGCAGCGTGCAACAATCTCCACGTGTGAGTTGGCCGCGATCGTTTTCCTGTTTGTGATTTCGTGAGCGGAGTAAGTCGGAATGTTCCTAGATGGGAGGTTGTTAGGATCGCACAGCTAAGATTAGCAGAAACAAACTGGGTGGTGCGCCAGTATCATTGGCCCAACCAAGGTTGTTCTTTAACGCCGTGTATCGCTCAAGCGAACCGCACACACCTGGTCCCGAACGCTTCCAGCCTCCTGATCCATCAGGCCACCAGCCACCAGTGGTGCGCTGCTTGAAGCCTTCTTGATCTGCCAACTGTATCGCGATGTCACGACTGGGCGCCTGGTGGTTTGAAAGAACTGAGCAGGATCGAAAGACAGCGTTGTAACACTCGAAGGACTCGGTTGATTCGCCGATCAACGGCCCATATCGTCTGATGTCGTCAGGGAGGTGGGTGAGCAGGTGAAGCTTTGGCTTCGTGATAATCTTTGATGGTTCAATTCTCGAGAACAGATCGAGGACGTTGTTGGTGGCCACCCTCACGGCATCCTCATAATGATGAGTTGATAGGTCCAATCAAAAAACAAACGGAATATAGGACTTACAATATATGTATCCATTTCATCAATCGCCGGAAGCCACAGCAAAGCAGTGAGCTCCCCGATCGCTTTCCATAGCGCAAACATGTCGGGAGACAAAAGGTCACGACAATGGAAGACCATCGTCTGAACAACAATTTTGAGTTGATGGCCAATCAGGGAATTAGCATACTGCATGATGTATCCCGCGTGAATTGACGGAGTGTTCATGCCGAGAGCATTTGTGGCTTGCAAGCGGATGGCGAAAGTTGTCTTCTTCTCAGAGTTCCAAGGAGAGTACGACATGAACCACCCATACTTGACAACACCGATAAGAATTGTGTGGAGGATTTCAATCGGTGAATCTTGGGTTGGATCAAACCCTGAAAACGAACTCAGTGAAGGCGCTTTTCTGTACATGCGGGCCATCATACCTCGAGTTGTTAAATGCTCATTGTAAATGTGTGATCCATTCTCCTCAACTCGCCCTTCCAGTCTTCTCTGGATATCTGGTGGTGCGAGACCTTCTTCCTTCATCTTCCGATGCCGGCTCAGGAGATCCTCAATCCAATACTGGGTAAGAGCATCTTTGATCCCGGTGGATGTTTGCAACGCCTCGATTGGCGCACGCACTCCACGACAAGCAAGCGAGACTTGTTCTCGTAACCCCTGAAGGGTTTCAATCGATGACCGAGGTTTCCCGGCCTACAATCGCCGTTAGCGAATGTAAGCATTGTGACATGAGATCAATAAGGACGAACCGAGAAAAGTCGATGGTATCCTGTGTCTGATTCCTTCTCGGTGGTGGTACCGCCGTTGTTGCACTTGCGGCAGTTGTGGTTTCCTTTTGCGCCGACGTGGCATGCGGACTCGCTCTGCATTGGATTGTCGGAGCGATCGGCGTCCAAGGAAACACGGACTTTTGCGCCCTGTCCTGTGGCAGCATCGTGAATCTGGATTGGCTTTGTGTGTGTGGACCTGGGTCAAAATGTGAGTGATTGTTTGAATCTGAAACTGGGAAACATACTCTATTTGTTTCTTCAGTGCCGAATATTGTTCGGAGACCGATGCGAAGGGTGATGTGGAAAGGAAGTGAACGTGAAACTCTTGTTGAAGCATCTTTCGGGGGAGATTTCGATGTGAGAAATATATGTTCCAATGTTTATTCCATGATTTAGACTCGTTTCCTGAAACATCGTCCCCGAAGTAATCAATGAAGCTCGTGTACAACGGTTCACCATCGGCAACGATTCGATCAGGATTGGGCATTGCGTTCACATATTTGGTGGTTGATGTCTCTGGGATGACAGTCAGCGTGAGGATCCTCCCGAGGGAGATCAAATATCTCACCATCACACCGTGGAACCGTGCCCTGTTCGGACAAGTCAAGAAATGTGTCGCAAAGGTCGGCAACCTTCACTCGCACAGTGGTGGAATCGTCAATCGAGGCGACCCCGCCAGCATCGAAGGTCACCGCGAACACTTCACCATGCAGCTCGGACTTGTATTTGACCCATCTCTCGGGAACCACGTATTCTCCGGTGACGAGACGGGCAAATTCAAATACATAAAAATGTCTTGATCCAACGGCCACCATGGGAGTCAGAATTCGTGGGTCGACGTGCTTTCTCCATTTTTCGGCCTCCCAAACTTCTGTGACAGGGCCTTTTGGAATCTCAGGATAGAAGTGGAGGTGTGGACGGACAAGAGGATTTGCATAATCCTATGCAGTAGATTGACATTGCAGACAGAGATATCACCAGGTCAAGTTACGAACCTTTGCGATCATCGACTGGACGTCGTTCATGAAATAAACATTTCCTTGCACAGATTCATACCGGTGAGTGGGGACACCACACTCGGTGCGTAAGCGGGATTGCGTCTCGCGGAGTGAGGCGAACGAAGGTGCATCTTGTACCCCAACCTCACGTAGCAGCCACAGGAACATCTTCATCAGGGAATCCGAGATCCTGAGACGTGGGAGGTTGTCAAGCGCATCGAGGAGAAAGGCCTACGAGAGAAGCATCAGTGTGTGTCCCTTATGTTATCCATCGCAATACACTTACAGTCTTGTTCGGATATGGAAACCACTCCTCGGGCTCCTGAGAACCATCGTGATGGTTGAGCCCAACGCCAGCGAGAACGTCATCCTCCGCGAGTGAGTCATCGAGGTCTGATCAAATTGTGAGCCTCGTCAGATCCT
>Ga0307514_10003842_pt1 | contig 14133 bp, 14 predicted proteins | sample 16_EM_MG_FD_203088 | JGI IMG/M metagenome (GOLD analysis project Ga0307514, IMG submission 203088) | Populus trichocarpa ectomycorrhiza microbial communities from riparian zone in the Pacific Northwest, United States - 16_EM | ecosystem: Host-associated > Plants > Roots > Unclassified | place... | reverse complement strand
GAGGGGCACCTTTGGGGAGGCCATACCACCAGAGGGGGGTATTGGGTATTAGGTTGATTTTGGTAGGACGTGAGCGTAACCATGTTGTAGAGCGTAGTTGTTTCTGTAGATCTCGATTTAACCACAATGATCTCTCAATACTGTACTTATATGATATCACGGGGTTGTCGAAAACGGCTAGTATTTTAGCATCGGAAAAATGACCATGCCCGGAAAGAACTAGGGCGCCGATGGTAGCGGGATTCTGGACATAGCGAACAGGGAGTCAAATTCGGGGTTTGATATGCTCGAGATATGTGTTGGAGTCGTTGTCATGCAGCATTGACTCTCTGGCCCTCTTAACTCTTAGGAGTCTGCTCTCACCGTGGCGGGGAATTCATATCAGGTTCTTTCTCTCATCTGCTCAACTATGGACAAGGATAACCCATAACATAACAACACTTATTATTTCAAATAACGACTACATTGTTAAAACAAAACTCGCATAGGGTACAACATCTATAATAGGGTTAAAAAGCCACCACTTCTTCCCATAAACAATCCTAGAAATAATGCCAAAACAAATAAAACTCTCCTATGATTGCCCGAGCGCTTCCCCTCCTGAACCAGTTGGCACCCCCACTGGTGGTTTGTATACCTATGCTTAGTTTCCTAGGGATTCGCATCCATACCGACAGAAGACCTTTGTCCCAGTCCAACAACGTTTTCCCTCGCTTCTCCTGCACTCCTGAAGATTGCCGATTCTCTCTGCTCCCGAATTTGTGTTAGTAGGACATGGCAGGGTGTGATCCAGTCGAACTATTTCTTCTACCGGCGATCCCTCCACCCCGGGGATGTCCTTGCAAGAACCAGCACAAAACGGCGCTGTTCCCATCCAAATGTAGTTGCAAACACGCCAGAAATCCCGGGAGGCGAGAGTATCTGATCGGGAGGTAAGAGCGGAGAATTCTCGCTCGCTCATCTGTGGGCTATAGGCATCGGTGCGTGGGTACTGGGGGTGGGAGTCGGGTTCCTGGTAAACCGCTGGGTCGGTCCCTTGGGTAGGTATAGCATGGGTCGACATCCCGAAGATGGCAAGGGTGCATGTCAAGATAATGCCGAGATACATTTTCGAATGGGGGGTTGCTTCGTTTGTAAGGAGACTCTGTTTGTGTGGAGGGTTGGGAGTATTTTGTGGTATTGCTTCGAGTTCCGCAATGTTTTCCGAGATGGATGCGAGATGGTTGACCATGGCGAGAAAAGCCAACTGGTTATATAGTATTTAAATTTACAAGAGCCTACCAAATACAATAGCATGGCAGTCGGGTGAATTATGATACCGTGAATTCCGTAATCACACGAGGTTGCCATAAAGGACAGCAATCTGTGCGCTCAGCGCTGCTGACCTGTATTTTATTTTTGTGAGACCTTAGGTACAGTAGGTATCATTGGTGTGTTTCGTGGTTTTCTTCAGCCGCATGATTTTACCCAGCCACAGTCAACAACATGTACAGCTGAATCGCTATAAGCTTATACTCACCTGCATTCTCATAGCCTACAGTAAGGCTCCCTTCGGGGGAAAGATGTATAGACTCAAAAAAAAAAAAAACACTTATTTCGCAGAAAAAGCCAAAAAAAACTGGTGTAGTCATTACTGTTTAATTCTTAGCCGAAGATAGCTTTAGCGCAGATAACCTAAGAGTCTGGGAACGAGATCACTGTTTAATTAGGATAAACCGACAACAGCAAATCGAATAAGCATACTGTACCTACCACGATACAGTGATATCCGTGGTTGGTACATGCCTCTGTTTTCTCCCGTCCCCCTGTCAACTAGTCCCATCCCTTACCGACTCTACCCTAATGCTCGATTGCAACCCGATATGGCGCGACATTGAATATAGCGAATTCTTAAGCTTCATAGTATCCAACTATCCCATGAAATGACAGCATCTATAGGCTAATTACAGTCGCTGAACCCGATTATGGCATCGGCAGCCTTCGGGATTGCCCCGAACTCACTATAACACTCATAACCTTTGTAGTGACTTGAAACCCCCCCCCTCTACTCCGAATGCCTCCACCCCAACCACTCTTCCCTACACCTGGCTGTCAATAGCATGAATAGACTCCTTATGAGCCCTTATATAACTATCATAAGCATTTCATGAATGTACGGTATGCGATCAAAAGTAACATGTTATCAAACTCGCCATAGTATTTTCTACATTGTAAGAGCCTTGACCGACTACTCCCATACAACAACGTTCCGTAAAGTGGCAAAAAATTCTTGGGAGAGTATCATGTACATACATATCTCCTATTAGATTTAACTCGGCATTTCAAGCTTGTACCATTCTTATGGCTGAAGTATATGTTCTTCTGAACGCGGGGTGCAGCTGCCTCCTCCCACTTTCCAGGCTTATGCTGATACCCTCAACATCGCCTTCAATGATCTTACCATCAACCGTCTCAAGAATCCATAAGAACCTGAAGGTCACCTTCAGACCCCTGAAAATGACCCCCCACCGCTGCCAGTCCTGGAAGAATTTTCCCTCTGAGTCTGAGTGGGTTTGCGATATGGTAATCTGCAACCGTACCATAACTGCCTTAGTCTTGTCTTCATTGAATTGCATCAACTCCTTTAAAATTAAAAGAGGCTGGAATGTAAAGGAAAGACCCGGCCATATGGGATGTTACTACCAGAGTCTTGGTTTGGGAAATAAATGGCATAAGCTGACCGGCGAATTCAGGTCCCGCCAAAGGACAGCCAGTTATGGATATGTAACTCAGGGGCATCTGCTCAGTGAAAAAACCTAGTATAGAAGGGTTCGAGCCAGCAAGGTGCAGACTTTCGTACCAATTAAGAGTTAAGGAGTGAGCCGTTCATAACTTCTCGTAGAAAAGTTGCCGAGCGAAGCCAAAGGTGCATTCCCCAGTCTCCTTTGAAACGTAGAAGTATCGGCAATCTAGGAGAAGCTCTGCAACCGGTGATATCGAACTCTCACTGATACATGAAGAGAGTGCCTCCCGATATCTAGTTTATACGCCATATTTTAGCTCATATGTTGCCCAAAACCATTGGGGAAAGGATGCATTATTTCTACCTTGGTAACCTAGTATTAGTTAACTGGATTATCTACCAGGGCCTCCCGAGGTCTACATCGACGTAAAAAACTGGGGGGGAGTTTAAGGCACCTGAGAATAAGAGGCGTGAACAGCCATATGCAGGTCTGCGGTACTAATCGACTCACCTAGGCAGCCGGAAAGGAATTAAAAAAACCCAGATGGTAGTCAATAGGTCGTAGGGGTTTGTTAGTTTTCTCGACAAGTTGTAAAGCCAGGGTTGGTCTCAGTGACTTCCCATCTCAAGACGCCGGGGAAGCAACTCGTGGAAGCTCTCAACCAATGATAGTCATAACTTTGAGCTTGTCTTCGAATCCTGTTGGGAGCTCCTGACAGTCGAAGGAGGACAAGCAAGGGCGGAGACTGCTACTCGCCACAGGTACAGAGGACCATAGTCGACGCTGGGGTGAGCGGAGTTTAGCGAAGAGACTCCAGATACGAAGGGTGCTCACCTACTTGCATGAGCCCCGAAGGGGGCAAAAGAGGTAGCTCTAATCATAAGGTGCCAATGATTACCTCACTTGGAGGGAGACGATCATGCAGGAGGGTCGGGGCGAGACAGCAATTGAGAAGGCGGGCCCGGTGAGGTAGCTTGAGCTCTGCAGCATTGCGGAGTGGGAGGGAGCGAGAAGGCTCCACACACTGCGGGCCAATGAAGCGCTGGCTATGAGTCATCGGGAGGGCTGACCATGATAAATGCGAGTGTGGGGTTGCCCAGATCGCCGCCCCCCTGATGGGATGCCCACTGATGAGGGACGGAAAGGGAAGGGTGGCAGAGGGGATGAGGCGGGACCCGGAAAAGTGGCGAGTTTTCTGAGCCGTTGAGATTTCTGTTGGATGTTCCCCTCCGAGCCTGGTTTTTTCTGCTTTCTTTCATCATCCGGATAGTCAGCTAGAACCGAGTACACATTTACACCCTTTCCCAGCTCACCGAGTGGCTTGTACAACGACGCATTCTCTATCTCTCCTTTTAAGGTCTCCATTGTTGGGTCGCTGGCTAATCTCTACCGAGGGGCTTGTGCCAACCAGACTACACTGTTGCGCGGATCTGGGCGAGTGAATTTGTGAGCCAGGCATCAAAACCGGCATTCTTGGGACTAGTCCCCAAACCGGTATTCTTGGCATGGCAGAACTCATGTACATTTCCCCAACCCCTCTAAAATTATCACTCTTTATACTCTGTACAAGCTTGCCTCTCCTCACAACTGACCGTGAGTGAACTTTGAAAGCTTTTCCTGCTTCTCCCTGCCCGTCTCTCTGTCCCTCAAGATTTGTCTCTCTGCCTATGACGACCGACTGTGAGTTGGGTCTGTTTCATTTAGCTCACTACCCAAGCAGCCGTTCAAAAGGAAACAGTGTTTAAAGCGTTTTAAGCTAGTCTCGGCCCCCGACCCTCGAGTTTGGCAAAGCTTGGTATATACTGACAGGACATGGTCAGGTGACCTGCCTTAGTAGGGGTCGACTACATCACCGACTACGGCACCAACTCTATATCCCCGGTGATACGTCACCAGCTACATCACCAACTACATCAACAACCCTACATCACTGACTCACGGATGGTATAGAAGGGATATATAAAGGCCGAGTGAATGAAGGAGACATGACATAGATAGATCAATCAATACACACACATATATCTTGTCAGGTTTGAGCCCGGCGCTTACCAAGCACCATACTTTCAATTTTCTTTACCTATACTACGAATACTTCTGTACTTCTACCATGGCCAACGACATGTCACACCTTAAACCTACCATCGAAAATCTAGATGGCACGAATTATCAGTCGTGGAAGAGAGACATACAGATGGTCCTAATAAAAAGAGAGGTATAGGATTATTTAGGTGAAGTTCCACAACCTAGTCAAGAGAGAGAATAGAGACGTGCGCAGCAGTTAGGCCTGGCGGAGATTCATCTGGCATGCGAACCGGAACAGAAGCAGTTATTGCAGAGGCTATAGACATGACAGGAGCATGGGAGATCCTCGCTCGCCGCCATGAGGCTCCCTCGGTTGCAAACGTTATGAGACTTGAACGAGAATTTGTCTCCTGCAAAATGTCACCAATTGAATCGGTTGAGAAGTTTATCATAAGTGAAATCGAAAGCCCAAGAACTCCGTGCAGTAGGGGGTGATATAATCCAACATTATTCTAGCCGGTCTACCACGAGAGTATTTACCAGTTGTTACCGCAATGACGACACCACCCGGCGATTTACGGTTGGAAGATGTGATTGACGCAGCTTCGAGTCATGAGGCAACACTGAAAAGGTTCGACTCTATAAAAACAGTACCGGTTTTACATCATTCTCCAGCGACCACGGCAATGTCTCACCAACAAGCGACTCATTACCCCTCATGTCCCAACACGAATTGTACCTATCACCGCAATAATGAACATCCCAGAGGCGGAGGTGTGTCACGCTCCCGCCTAGGCTATGCAAACCAGTACCGAGTATCTCCATATGGAAGAAGTGGGCCCTCAGGAGAAACTTTAGGATGCCACTATTGTGGAAAGCTGGGACCTACCCAAAACATCTGTTTCAACAAATATCCACACTTGAAACCAGAATGGATGATGCAGGATGAGAGGAAAATGGAACCACCAAAGAAAGAATTCCTGAATCAGTCTCATCAAGTACCAGAAGCAGTCTCTCATCAGAACGTACCACCAGGATTACAGCAAAATTATACTTGTGATATTCAATGAGATACCATCCATTACGAAAATGCATTTACAACTGTACAAATGGATGAAAGGCCGTTTTCTATAGAAAGAGCTAGGCTAATGACACAGACTTCAAGGAAGTAGTTAGGAGATTCTGGTGCCTCCTCCCATTGTTCGGCCAACAAGGATTTATTTATCTACCTGGAACAAATTAATGAGACCGCAGTGTTGACAGGTAATGGGTGGCTTATTGCAACAGGAAGGGGAACAATACCTCCAGTTATGACATGGTACATATGAAGGTGGAGAACGAAAGAGCCGAAAATTATTCTTGGAGGATGTCCTATATATACCACAACTAGCGTCTGGTTGCAATCTGCTGTGTTTCAACCTCGACGGTGGAGGCTGAATACATTGCCCTTTCAACTACCGCAAAACAGCAGATATGGTTGCTGAATGCCCTGGCTGAACTCCGCCTTGACTCCGAAATACCAACTGCACTTAACACGGATAACATTGGGGCTATTGATCTTACTAGTAACCCACGCATCAGTGATAAAAGCAAGCACATTGATATCGCTTATCACCATGTCAGAGACTTGGTCGAGAATGGCATGATCAACGTACTTCACATATCTAGTGAAGAGAATTTAGCAGATATATGTACGAAGCCGCTTCCACGGCCTCGATTCCTCTATTGACGAGAACAAGTGCTAGGAAAACAGGGTCAATGATCAGCACTCTTTTACCTATTTTTGGCAAAAAAGATTTTGAGGTTTTTAACGAGGTTGATTATCCTGTACATTGCACAACAGTATGTGTTGAGGGGGGGTGTTGAAACATGTGCTAGCGCACTTGACACTCCACCACATACTGAACTACGTGAAGCATTACATGTACATGCTGAAACTGTTCATTACATGAATACTTGGTGGCGCCTTCCCAAAATTCAAATTAATGTGAACAGGCACTCCGAGATAGCATAACAGGGTATGCATTTAGCCTGGGGGGCTGGGTATTCTGGCCTGGTCAGCAACAACTAACACGGGTATTCGGATTGAGTATTATATCTTAAGAGCAGAAGTCCCACGGCTTGTCTTTTCTATCCCGAAGTAGCACCTCCTCTACTGGACGACAAAAGCTCTCCAATACAATCCAGATGTTCTTACGGCAATTCAGGCGATATTGCAAGTATGGTCGGGGGTCTCTGCAGAGACCATTTGTCGTTGCTGGAACAAGGCACGCCTCCGTTTGGCAGATCTTGTGGAACCCTCCCGACTTGCTAATGGGAATCCTCATAATGAGCTTGGTCAAGTCTATGAGTCTATCCGAGTACAATTGCATGCAATCCCCTCTGTTTCCTTTCTCAACCAACAAGATCTCCGAGATTTTGTAGCCCCACCTGAAGGACATATATATTCCTGAGCGTCAGACAATCCTTACCATTGAGGAAATTGCAGCCGCATACTCAGCACCATCCGATCTGCCAGACGACGCTAATCCGCAAAATTCCTCCGACCCTCTCGATGGTTCTGAACCACGCGTACGGCCGTTGATTACTAGGACGGAAGTTTTAACCATGCCCTTGAAATCCTTCAATTGTATGTTATTTGGACCGCCCCCAGTATTGTACCACTACCAGAAACATCAGCCTTGATTAAGGCTATTACTACTGAATGGCAGACCTCAACATGAAACACAAGCAGCAGTCACACCTCGAGAAGTGGCTTAGGTCAGATTAAAGTGGGTGGAAAAGGGTCGAGGTAACATGTATTTAGTCGGGGTGTCATGTATCTAGTTCAATATCAGCTCTTTTTCTCGATTCCGGTTGTACCGCATAAACCTGTCTTACTGCATCAAAAGTGCCCTGACGGATATTTTATGCAGTAAGACAGGTTCGACTATAGTAAGAAAGTACCCGGGGATAAGAAAAGTACCAGCGTCTTGCATGTAAACAAGTAAATTTTGACGACCTTCGACCTTGTAGTTGGTTAGGAAACGTTTCTTAGGCGGGATTATACAGGACGCCCTTGCTTACTCGGAGTAACAGCCTCCTCGGCACCACAGCCTATGCGTAGGCATGTAAAGAATATCTAGTCTAGTTGCATAGCCCCTCGTGCGGAATCTGTACTCTGCGTGGCCACTTCCAAGCGCGTTTACTATAGTTTGACCGGGCTCAGACTAAACATGAGGGATTCCCAGCGCCCTTATATATCCCATTCTCATCCCACCAGGCAGCATCATTCTCCGTAACCCATGTCTCTCCGTATCCCATGCATTCTCCGTATCCCATGCATTCTCCGTAACCCTTGCACTCTCCATAACCCTTATTGCATGATTACCTGTATTCAACAATACCACGTCCGAATCATCTTATAATCCATCATAAACTATAGAAACAAACAAAATCGAAGGGGAAAGCAGAAAAAGGCTCCCACACCAGCCTAGAGTATGGAAGCAAGCAGGCATTCTCCCATATTTATACCCCTCCAAGTCGTGCTCAATTGCCCCCGCTGCCGAGAGAGAAGCCCCATGCCTCACAAGATCCCGACCATGTTCCTTTAAGCCGATGTTGCTCCATATTGCTCAGCAAGTTGACCGACCATAGTCATGTCAATGTCTTTGTATGTGCAACTTGGTTTTTTGCTGCATGCGCGATAGTTCACCTTGCCAAGAATCGGCACCTTCTATAAAAGGAAAGGTGGACTACCACAATAGGTAGGTAGCACCAGGGAAAAACCCACAAAGGCAAGAAGTTCTCGATGTCAACAGTCAAACAATTGGTAAAGATGTGAAACATACTCACAGATCATCAATGGCTGGCAAGACCTACCAATAATAAAGGCTCGAGCAAAGGTTACCCAGCCTTTACTGAACGTAATGTTTGTCCGCGTGGATGAAGGACCTGTCATATATGTGTATTATTATTCACTCTACGGCAGATATTGGGAGCGATTATCGGGAGTGTGGCAACCTTTCTATTAGGGCCACAGAGATATGGGAATTTATCCCCGCAAAATACATTACATCATCACACAGCCTGGGCCTCTTTGCACAAGCACCTTTGTCGCATTTCCAAGCGCTCGCTGACGAAATTTTCTCCCTCGGAAATGTCTTCCAAAGTATCCACCACCGATATTGTGCTCTCCGACAATGTCTCGCACTTGACCTCGGATTCCGGTGTTGCCACCGTCAAGTGATCCGGAGTATCGACGACTTTGAGGAACCTGCCAGGACAGTGCACTCGTGACTCTGACCCCAATTTGAAATTGGGGTTTGGGAAGAATCAGTCATACAGCTGCGGGGGCTACCAAATATTCCGATGATAATACTACGGGCGGCGGGCAGGGCTTACCGGTAGGCCTATATTGTTGACAGTGATGTTTGTGTACAGCATCAGCAATTTGCAACGGTAAGGGGCTGTCCCGCACAGTTGAGCTGGCGAGTTGTGCCTTGAGGATTTTTTGTTGCAAATCATTCCTCGTATTTCAGTCCATCTAGACTATGACGAGGGACTGCATCCCGGAGTGGAAACTCGCTGGGATTATCCAACCACTGGGCCGTTCCCTGCCCCGTATCTACGTACAAGCGCAGATACCCCCCAAAAGGGAAATAGGAAAGATGAAAACCCCCACAAAGCAACTCAGAATCACCTCTCCGTCTCCCTCACCTTCGCTAGTGACCTTCGACTCACTCGAAACCCATCCTCGACGTAAGTAGGCAAATGACTAAACAGACGTGGGTAAACAATCACCATCCTTCATGGGGATGCAAGCCTCCAATATGAGATATACAAGGCACAATTCGCCAGTGCGAAATTCCACTCTCTAATGTTAGCGATTCTAATCATAAGCTGTTGTGCGGAATAGCCTCCTACCCATCCTCAACTTCGTGGCTTGCACCAGATCAGATGACTCGGGAGGATGCTAGGTGTCTTCACGCCCTTGTTGCCTTATACTTGAGTGGTGCCGCATGCATAATCAGTGTTCGTATGGGTGGTGGTTCTTCTTCCCTGGTGATGCCAGTGCTGTCGAGCCCTTTCCCTCTGCCTACATCTGTTGAGATACTAATCCACCCCTGATGCATGTGGTTGGCGACGCGGGCACTGTTCCAACCTCGACCCTCCTGGTGATGCTGGTGTTGCATGAGCCTCGAAAGAGGCAAGAGAGGTAGCTTCAACCTCGGCCGTTACAAGGGACCAATGATTACCTACAATAGGAAGACGATCATTCTTAGCCGAAGATAGCTTTAGCGCAGATAACCTAAGAGTCTGGGAACGAGATCAGGGTCGGGGCAAGAGCGCCACTGGTAGAACATAAGGGCCCAGGGTTGAGTTCCAAAGCGTTGGTTGGTGAAGAAGCATGGACAACCTACTAGCTGGGTCAGGGCACACATTGGTATTAAAGGCAACGAGACGGCAGACTGGCATGCCCTCCTCCACTCCTATCTGGGCAAGATTGCAGGGCAACCAGGACAGCTACCGAGGAATACATCCGATGCATCGCAAAAGGTCAGCGGCTACGGAGACGGGACCAGAATAACCTGAGACCAATGCAGCCTGTCAGCTAGTCTGGTTGGCACAACACCCTCGTACCGGTCCCACACCAACCGCGGCCCACAAAGGCAGTGGCTCTTCAAAATCGGCAAGGCAGCGGAGGAAGGCTGTCAAGGGGCCCTACGGGTCCAAAATCGGTGTAAATTCCCGCTGCTACCAAGTGAAATTTCCCGTAACAGTAGCGCCACAGGATTCGCCCGGGAAAATTTGTCCTGTATATTGCACCCGCAAATCTCCTGTGTAATATTCCGGTGTATAATCCTGCATTGCTTCAGTAAAATCTGAGGATGTGTAAATATCGCGATATATAAAAATGTAATAGAACATAAGGGAAATATAGCAACATGCATGAGGTGGACCCTGAGGCTACACACTTCTATATTCCCAATCCTATTAACACCAACGCTGTTAATGCACTAATGCCGCATCTGTCTGGTGATCATCAGTCAGCCCAATGCCTTTTGGAATAGTTAGGGACTTGGGTTGCGCTAAACAGCATAGGTCCCTTACCTGAGCCGTAACAGCGCTGCAAAAAGCCAACTGGTTATTCTCACTTCCAACCACCACTGTGCCTGTCTTGTCCCACCTCGATGCCCCTGATCCCTCTGCCCTGCACCTCGACTCACATGGTCCCCTCCATGCTCGTAGGCATTCATGGTCCGAAACTGGCTGCTGGACGCCCACCGTCGTCTCTGGATACTCTAGGTATGCATCCCCAATCCCTCACACCCCCATTTCAACTCTGTGTGTCCTGCCTGAACACTCATATCTCACCTTTTGTCTCCCTCAGGTCCCCATCTCGTCCTCATCCTCCCTTCCCTCCATGTTCACTATGTGGCTCCCAGGCGCCCACGTGGCCCCCCAGCACTCTCCCTTGGTTCTTAGCATCCCTATACCTCTATTCATTCCCTTTACTCCCTTGCATCCTACCATTATCATCCGCCCCCTGGGAGTCACTCCCCAATCATCTGTGACCTTGGCGCCACTCCCTTCGATATTCCTCCTGGGTGTTCTGGCTGATTTGTATTCCTCCAGTTATTTTCAGTTCGCCCCTGCCTTCTGGGTTCTCAGCGTCTGCCTCCGCCCTCACCCGAGCTGGCCCCCGGTAGGTCTTGCCACATACACTTATGGTCAGGTTCTGTGTATAGAGACGGGGAGGGCAGGGACTGGCCCGTGAGGGGGAGAGAGGCCACCTGGTAACCCCAGGAGCTGCAGTCCATCGCCATACTCGAGATTGGGTGAATGCGATCAATGATTCTTTTAAAAAATAAAAAAAAAGGTCAGGTTCTGCTTTATGCATTCTTTTTATTACTCCATCCCCTTGCCACGTATTATGCATATGCTAACCCCACTATTCCACCCAGATTACCCATCCCCTCCCAATCCACTGCACTTGAATATTAAAATTAAAAAATTAAAAAATCAATCCACTATTATAAAAAATATAAAAAGATCCCCCGCGCACCAATCCCGTTCGGGGGAGAATAAGTGCAAACCTCCGATGCGACTACCGTACCCTGCAAATCCAACAACTCTGGGTCCAGCAATGACTAACGCAGAGGTAGCAGTACAGGTAGTACCAACACCGGCAATAGAGGGAGCAGCACAAGCATTACCACTAGAAGAGGGGAAACTGACGGCGAAAAGGGAGGAGAAAATGAAAGCGGCACAAGTCCCACCGCCTTTACCACCCAACCAGGGAGGAGGTTCTTCTACACCACAAGATGTTATGACTAAGACTCTTATACCAGTTTCTTCAACAAGCGGTGTTTTGGGGGACCGGTTTGCCGACCTGGAGGTTGCTGTCAGTGTGTGTAATAGTGGTGTCGGAGCTGGGCGCGGTTTTGGTACTGGGGCACTACATATGGTGTTTTGGGGGAGGTTTGATCCACCCGTATTTTACTTTCACCTCTGGTATTTTGGTTTACCAGCGATGTGGTTCGTTGATGGATGTGTTTTTGTTTTTTTCTTTCTTTTTTTTTTTTCTTTTGGGGGGGATCTGGTCATATGCGTACTCTAGATTCGGGGGCAGAGACCAGCTACAACCTACATATAGGTACGGTCTCTCGTCACAGGCTAGATAGTCTGAATACGAGTAATGACATATCTCCCAAAAAAAAGCCTGAACTAATTGCCTTGAGCGAGCCGCATGCCAAGCCCATTCGCACAACAAAGTCGCATGTATTTTCGGTTGGCAGACGAGTAGCCGGAATCCTTGTCCATATATGGAGCCTCACTGCCTGGTACCTAGGTACTCCCTCGTTCCCAGGTCTAGTTTAGCGTTGTCTTATTGATATGTGCATTGTATGTACGGTAGTCTGGTGCGTGCATTGATGCATTCAAATCTTTTCTCGTCCTCCACAGCACAACAACGCTAGCTGAGCACTGGTTTAGGTAAGTAGTCGTGTAAACAACCCCTGCTAGCGCGACAAGGATGGGTCTGGGTACGAGACGGAGTACCTAACATTGGCGTACCATAGACCCATACGTACGGAGTAATGAGCTCCTGAAAAATAAAATCACTGGTAAAAATGGTATGCGGGCAGAGTCTGTCACCTGTACCGTACGGAGTACGTAGAGACTCGAGTTATTCACTAGCGCTATCACGATACATATGTATGGGGCGCATAGTATCACGTAGATCATAATGTGAAACATATCAATGTGAGCACCGCGATCTTGGTAGACTATTCAGTGCGAGAGTGAAAACTATGGAATCTAGGTCTTCTGCCGGCTCCTTAGGTAATGAATGCATGGGAGTCATTTAAGATATCGCTCTCACTTGTTCCAATTTTGAAATCCTCTGCAGCAAAGCCTTTAATCTGTAGCTCATGATCTCTGCTTCCATCTACTGGAAGAGTAACCCCAAGGTCCCGGAATGCCTTCTGAATCATAGCTTCTTTATTTTTGCAAAATTGAGACCATGCAGGCCGACCACATGAGTTGTCATGACCCGCCGATCTCCAACTCACCAGACAAGACCTGGATTTTCATGTTCCGTGTTGTCAACATAAACTTCTGTATAGTCTCGTAAATACTGCTTAAAAGGTTTGTTGATTGCGGTATCAAGAGGCTGAATTAACCCTGTGCATCCACCAGGAATTAGGGAAGGTGTAATATTTGCTGACCGTAGGGTTTGTAGTATACCAGGTGTAGTATGAAATGTGGTAGCATCCAGTAATAATAATGAAGGACTATTACCAAGAGTTGGTATGATCTCCTTTTGAATCGATTTCAGAAATAGCCCTTCATTATTATAGGCGGTTTGATTGAATTCAACTGCAACATCAGGACGGTAGCTACATTTATATCTCCGACATTCATATACCTAACACTGATTCGTAGCTTATGATCTACGCGATACTATACGCCCCATACACTGTATGTATCGTGATAGTGCTAGCGAATAACTTGAGTCTCTACGGTATTTTCACAGCGCTGATCATGAATTAAAATATACTGTCTTCATGATGATTAGCTTGCAAGATCCATGTTTATATATACCTCTATGACGCACAGTAATTCTACTTTTTTTATACATTAATTATACTTTCGGAATTAATTGTACTTTTTTTATACTGCTAAATATATATTAATTGCACTTTTGTCTACAGTTTAACACTAATTATATTTTTTTTATACCTAATCCTTTTAGTTGCTGTGCTAAATCTATGACCTACCATAATTCTACTTTAATTGCATATTAATTGCATAGTTTACACTTAAATTCTATCAAGTTGCATATATGATATGCAATTATACTTAAATTATACCAAACTATATGACTCTAAACATCAATTATACT
>Ga0307514_10003841_pt1 | contig 14136 bp, 17 predicted proteins | sample 16_EM_MG_FD_203088 | JGI IMG/M metagenome (GOLD analysis project Ga0307514, IMG submission 203088) | Populus trichocarpa ectomycorrhiza microbial communities from riparian zone in the Pacific Northwest, United States - 16_EM | ecosystem: Host-associated > Plants > Roots > Unclassified | place... | reverse complement strand
ACTGAGATGGCCGCGATGATACCTCCAAATAGAACCAACTCTTTCCCGATGATATAAGGGAGCTAACATCGTCCTTTACAAACTGAAGTACTAAAGAGCTGGTCTTTCAAGCATTATAGTCCCTGGAGGATTTCTCTATGTCATGAAGCTCTCAATTTGTGTGTTCTGTCTGCTTCACCTTGGATTATCAGCACCCGTACTTCCAAATTCTGAGCATCATCAAGATTTGGGCCCCCCCAACACTGGCAATAACCCACAGACACGATTACCCTCAATTGGGGAGGTGCTCCAGCAATTCTCTCGCCCAGGAGCTGCAAACCATCACGTTAACCATCCTGGCCCAGCCCCCGGCATTGGTCCCCAATTAGCTCCCATCTTGCCAAACGCCTCTCGATCCCGTCACCAACTCCCACATGACATTAGCCATATTGGCACCCCTCCCCATGACCATCAAGCCCATCCACAACATCCACAACAACTTTCCCATCCACAACAACTTTCCAATCCGCAACAATTTCCCCATCCACAACAACCTTCAAGTTCCCGACCAAGTCCTCAGTCTCCCACTGACAACTCTCGGTCTTCGAAACGGTAATTTTCTCCTCCAATTTAATTCGACTACAAGCTCAGCACCCTCCCAACCCCCCACATGCTAGTTCCAGGTCACGTCTTGATAAATTCTGCCCTGAGAAGGCTTGCGCTGGCAAAAAAATTCGGTCTCTCACGGCACATGCAAGGTTGACCCACGCGACCCCTGACGGGAAAAGTAATAATTCAATTTTCATGTTGCTGTCTGATCACTTACAAGGTACACATTCTCTAGAATACAAGTGCAATCTATGTCCTCCCGGCAAAGGGCGTGTGACGCGAGATCATGTTGGCAGACATATGCAAAATGTGCATCACTTTGGGAAGGAACGTTTGGCGACAGTGACAGGTAGCCAAGTAAAGGATAGTCACATACCGACAGATAATTGATCTCACCTGGATCCATGGAGTGTTCATCATCACTGTGCGCCATAGTAGCTACGAGTCCCCCCCCAAGAGGAACCTCAAAAATGCCTATAAATCTATGATCCCATTCTGGTAAATTTTATCTGGACGACTTTGAGCACAAGTTACCGGTTATGTATCCGGAAATTGGATCAGCAGGTCATCAGATTTTGATTTTTTTCGCTCTTTTACCGCAGAATTAGCATATTCAAAGCTTTTACGACATCTTCGCAGTCAAAATAAGCTGTGGCAAATGCTACTTTACAGTATTTTACTCATCCTCCAAGATAACACCAGTTGTACCTCGTAAATTCTCTCAAAGTGTCAACAATAATTGCTATTTTGCTGTGAAGTTTGGAAAAAGCTACATGAGAGAGCCGTCCGTATAAAATTGGTGGACTTTGATTGTCCGCAACTGCCAGTGTACTTCAATCCTCTCACCATACTTCCAATTGCTTCCCCTCAACAAACGAGGTTCTGTTATCAGAGGCTAGGTGTCGGAAATAGATGGTTATCGAACAGCGTCAGGGCCATTCCTATTGATACAGTAAGAAACAGTGAGTGCGACAACGAAGGAAACCCTGATAACCCGATCCGAGGTCTCATAAAGGACATCGCCATAAAGTCGGTTCGGGGTAACTGTTGTAACCCGGGCCTAGCGCCCAAATTAGACCCTCGTTGGGTTTCGAAGACGACTTCGAGCACAAGGCTCTCCTCAATATGTGAAATTGGATAAACGTATCTTTTTTGATTTTTGAAGGTGAGCTTTAACCCGCGAAGATTATCAGGGACATGAACCCCGATGAGGCAGTATCTGCCCACTTGGAGCCGGTCTCCCCCCTTTCAACGGTAAGCGTTCGATATGCACAGATCTGTCAAGTCCACGCCAGAAAACGAGTGTTATCTGTTCCATAACAATGTCCATTATCTTCTGCTTCAACCATATCAAAACACTTACTAGATGTCAGCCCAACCACAGGATATTACCAGAATTTTGAAACGGACATCGACGATGAAAGAACGAGGCAGAAAGGCAATGTTGCAGATAGAAAATTTGGCATGTGAGACCAGAAACCGGAAGTTGCACAAGTCAGCGAACAACAAATAATGGGAACATGAAGACAATTTAAAAGACAACCTACCCTCCGCATCATTCAATGATGCCAAAAGCATCTAGTCAATTCCCCAAAATTAATACACAAGTAACAAGTTTTACACAAAGAGTAAAATCTTACTTCCAAAATTTACGAAGGGTATATGCCTCCGAAAGACTCCCGAACATGGGCGGCCAATCTCGTGGTTCCGTCTCTCCCAGACCCACCGATACTGCTATAAAAGCAATGGAGCGAAACTACCACACATACGCGTTCTCAGCACCGCTTAACATGTGGGTTAAGGCGGTTTACGAATCCAGCAAGGTCGGACAACAGGATGTTGAAAGCTATATCGCCAAGTTAAAGGCCTGACGCGTCGCGGAGGTGAATGAACCTTGGGTGCACACGGGTCGATCCAGCTAATTTCCCTCTGACTCCTTATCAACTTGAACCCCCCATTTCAACCTCTCCCAGAGAGGCTCGTTCTCGACCGCACAGCGTATCTTACCCCTCAATCGCCACGTCTTTCTGCGCGTCCCTCAAGACAAGGTAATCCAACGCTCCAAACAGCAGTGGGATCCTAATGCAAAGTTATTGGTGGGATTGTTCGTGGACGTGAAACTTGGTGCGCAAGCCGAGCAGATAGATGAATACAGATAAGAAATATAGATTCCAAGACCATGCTTGCATTGATAGGGCTGAGAGAATTTCAGCGAACTCACAGAAATTCGGACCGGTTATGTCGCCACGATTTGTTTTTCGAATTCGTCGCTCTCAATGAAGTATGAAAAACTGGCACAGTAATTCTCGCCGCGTCTCCTCTGCGTATTCAGGTATCTAAGCTCAGTTTCTGTATTGACAAGACATTTTTCTTGATAGTGTTTATTAGAAATTTCTTCGCAGAGTCAACCACATTCTATCGGAGGAGTTTGTCTCTGATATTACTTCTAGTCTTTGCCCGCCCCACTATGAAGTAGGGATAACTTGCGTGGTCGTTGTATCTGTATATTCGATCCTTTTATACATCAGGTCTGTTTCATGTCAGTTTTTTTCGTTTCTAATGCTGACGACTCTGTGTTGATGCCGATATTATAGTCAACTTCGTTTTTACTGTGGAGTCAAATACATCACGTTGACGAAGGGATATATGCGGCTGATGAACACTCGATGATGAGATAAGGTAAATAATTACTTTTTTTATAGAAGTTGTTGAGTTATTGAAACATCCCCCTTGCTAGCTGTAGTCAGACGGACAGATGTTTGCGCACCGAGGGGAAGAATTCATTTTGTGTTTCTTTTGCTCCGAATCGTAATACGGCACCACGACGATCACGTATCATCTTGATGGGAACAAGGGTCAGGAGGAGTTGATGCTTGATTTCAAGAGGCCTCACTGTAGCAGCGATATGACATGATACCGATTTCGGAGGAGTTAGGACTCAGATTCCCACCTGGTAGTATGCACCAGACACATAAGTGGCTGGGGGAGCTTCACAACGTGGAATGCAGCGAACTTGAGACCAGCGCTAGGTTGCTTGAGAAGGTGACTGATAACGCACTTGGTTCTAATATTTATGACTGACCTCCTTGGCAGCTTGTGGGAGAGTATATTGAACGTCCCCGTCTTTCATTTGTGAGGCATCCACAAGTGATCTCCACAGTCCATTCTTACCAATTGGCACGGTTCTCGCCCAGGTATCGAAGGATTCGCGTGCGGAAAGGAATTTTTGCAAAACGCTCATTTGGAGTGAACGATCCGTTTGAACAGAGGTTGAGGTTTGAAGGTAGGCTAGGCAGAAGGAGCAAGGGGACGACGAAGCGCAGGGAATCGACGAGACACTCAGAGTCATAAGTGCGCATGTTGTCTCTACCTTCCGAAAAATACCGAAAACCTATTTTAGTCTTGAGCACGGTTTGCCTCCTACGGGAGGATGTCTGGGTATTGATCAGCTTGTAATGTTCCTCGCTACTGATTCTACCCATGAGTGCGTTTCTTTCCTCTTTGTAAGAAAACTGATGGTTTGCGTGCAACGAATCAAGATGTCAAAGAAGTTCTTTTCTTCCCTGCCATGAAGCCCGATGTCATCAATCCCCCTGTGGCCACACCTGGTGGACACCCGTTAGGCTAAGCGGGACAAAGGCTCATGTGTTACCGACTAGTTCTTCATCTTCGTTCCTCCTACCAAATACCAGAGCCTACCAGGTGCTTCTGGGCTTCTGCGGCTTTAATACAACCACTTCCCGAAGCAAGCTCACGTGGATTCTCAGTGAGTATATTGTAACCAGCGCTTTCGATATATAAGAACCTGTTAATAAGGCATTATGTGATTCGTTGAATGCGAGAAATCAAGGTACCTCATGAACATTCGGAACTGAGATGGCCGCGAAGATACCTCCTTGAAATAGAACCAACTCTTTCCCGATGATATAAGGGAGCTAACATCGTCCTTTACGAACTGAAGAGCTGGTCTCTCAAGCGTTATATCTTGTCTGTCCCTGGAGGATTTCTCACTGACAATGAAACTCTCAGTTTTTGTCTTTTGTCTGCTTCACCTTAGCTTATCAGCACCGGTACTTCCAAACTCTGAGCACCATCAACATTTGGGCCCCCCCAACACTGGCAATAACCCACAGACACAATTACCTCCACTTAGGGAGGTGCTCCAGCAAATCCCCCATTCAGGAGCTGCATATCATTACGGTAACCATCCTGGCCCAGCCTCCGGCATTGGATTAACTCCCATCTTGCCATATAATCCAAACGCCTCTCGATCCCATCACCAACTCCCTTCTTTACATGGCATTAGCCATATTGGCACCCCTCCCCATGGCCATTTGCCACAACAAGCCCATCCACAACATCTACAACAACTTTCCCATCCACAACAACCTTTAAGTTCCCAACTGACTCATCAGTCCCCCACTAACAACTCTCGACCACAAGCTCAGCACCCTCACAACCCCCCACATACTAGTTCCAGGTCACATCGTGATGGGTTCTATGTTTGCCCTGAGGCTCGCACGGCACACGCAAGGTTGATCCACGCGACCTTTGTCAGGGACAGTAATAATTCAATTTTCATGTTGCTGTCTGATCACTTACAAGGTACACATTCTTTAGAAATCAAGTGCTTTCTATGTCCTTCCGATACAGAGCCTGTGGGACGAAGTTATTTTGGTAAACATCTGGAAAGAGTGCATAACTTTGCGGAGGATCCTGAGAGGGCATAGCTAATAGTACGATAGTCACATACCGACGGATAATTGATCTCACCTGGATTGTCCATCATCACTGTGCGCCATAGTACCCCCCCAAAAAACTATTAATCTATGATCCCTGGTAAATTTTATCCGGACGACTTTGAGCACAAGTTATCCGGAAAACAGATCATACCTTGATATACATCGGGTTATATCTTCCGCTCGCTAGAATTAGCATATTCTGCATGCTACAAGCTTCTACGACATCGCAGTCAAAATAAGCTGTGGGGAATGCTACTTTACAGTATCTTACTCACCCTCCAAGATAGCATCAGTTGTACTTCGTAAATTCTTTCAAAGTGGCAACAATAATTGCTATTTTGCTGTGAAGAGGCTACATGAGCCTGGAGAGCCGTTTGGCCACCGTGACAATACAATTGGTGGACTTTGATTACCCGCAACTATATACTTTAATCCTGTCACCATACTTCCCCTCAACAAACGATCTTCTGTTATCAGAGGCTAGGTGTCGGAATTAGATGTTTATCGAACGGCGTCAGGGCCATTCCTATTTTTACAGTGAGAAACAGTGAGTGCGACAACGAAGGAATCGGCATTGCCAAAGCATCAAAACCCTGGTGACCCCGATCCGAGGCCTCATAAAGGACATCGCCATAAAGGCGGTTCGGGGTAACTGTTGGAACTCGGGCCTACTAGTAGCGCCCAAATTAGACCCTCGTTGGATTTCGAAGACGACTTCAAGCACAAGGCCCTCCTCACCACGTAAACATTTGAAGGTAAACTTGAACTCGCGAGGATTATTAGGGGTAGGAACCCCGGTTGCCACACTGGTACTGCCAGTATACCATCAGCAGCGGCCAGGCTTGTCAAAACGTTCATCCACGTTTGATGACATCAATCCTCTTTCACCGCCCAATTGACCTTTGCTACGTATATAAATTGCTTTGTGGTAATAATCCGTGGGACTCACAGTTATTCCGACTTAGTATAAAGTCGGGGAATGAGTAGTGTCTGCCCACTTAGAGCCGGTCTCCCCCTCACAATCTTTCAATAAGCGCGCTGGTCGCTCATAATTAAATTTCCCCTCCTACTTAACATCCTCAACAAGAAATCAAAATGGTCAAGATTTCCACTTTTGTTGTCGTCGCTATGCTTTCTGTCCCTTCCGTCTTTGCCTACGTTCCCGAGGTGTCCAGGTTCGTCTCAAAGCTCCACTGAGTATTTACCCCTTTTCATAAAGAACCTAGGCGCGAGGTTAATGAGGATAACCTCTATGCTCGAAACCCTGATGACAAAGAGGCGACCAGTATCCTCGCTCGTGAGGAGGACATTGTCGAGCTTGAAGAGCGGGAACCGTTTTTTGGGGCGCTCTTTGCGTAAGCTACTCCAATCACACACCCCACATTCAGCCCCCCTTCTGACAAATGTGATTTTGACAGGATTGGAAGGGCGGCCGCCATGGGCGCCAGAGCTGCTAGAGCTGCTAGAGCGGCGAGAGGTGCCAATCGCGCTCACAATGCTCATAACAACCACCGTGACCGAAAAAGAAAGCGGGAACTCGAAGAGGACAACCTCGACGACATGGTCGAGAGAGAATTAAGTGACGAACTATCTGAACGAGATTTCGAAGATATCGATGAGCGGGATTTTGAAGACATGGACGGGCGGGAATTTGACCACGAGGAAATTCTTGGTCGAGAGTTTGACGACGAAGTTGACCTTGACTAAGTATGTAATACTATCTATTGATCAGCAATATGATATGTTTGAGTGTTGGGCATGTCAATATTCAAGTTACGGGCCACATCCCATCCACCTTCGAAAGGCATGTGCGTTCTTCAGTGCGTCAACTGGCCAGTACTTCCCCTTTAGGGAATGCTTACCGCTTAACGGCAATAACCGCCGCTGCTGATCGACATTGCCATATTTGTACAAAATCACATGTGTTCACTATTAGGAGGTTATTGAAAGGCGAATTAGGACTTGTAGTGAGTCGTTGGAGGTCTTTCGTTGATAGTTCTTGTGCCGGAAGGATATTTGCTGCAGTGTGTCCCCATGCGGTGAATCCCGGTGATTGCTCTTGAGCGTTCGTCACCTGAGCTGTCCCCAGGACATTCAATATCAAACACGAATTACGTTGACAAAAAAATTGTGCTGGCGAAGACCAGTAGGAAGGCGTGTGGAGTCTTACTTGACACTGGTTCCTGTAGTTGATCAACTTGATATGAATTACAAGTTGCTTGTTAATCTGCCAGTGCAAGAAGTGGTGATGATCAAGTGGGATGTGAATATCCGACCTGGTCATCAGTGTTCCTGGATGAAACGAGGTTGGGCGCTCCGACCTTTCAATATGAGACCTTGGAGACAGACAGCGCTTTCGTACCCAATGCCTTGATTCCAACTATACATGATGGCAAACAGAAAGGTATAATATAGTGCTTGGTTGCGTAGACAAGGAATGAAACCACAAGGAGAACATTATATCAAAAGCTTGACTCCTCGGGATCATCGAATCCGTCAACGGATACATTCCACTTCCACCGGCCCTCCAAAAAGCCATTCGCGGTATCCTCCAACATTATCTCGTTACGCTTTTGAACATAGACAGTCTTGTTCGTCACTGATTGTCGAAGGGTCGGAATAGTGTCTGGCTCAATGGGTGATTCTAATAGCTCTGAGAGATCTTCGACAGCCCGTTCGAGGTCCCTAATCAACGATGGATTAGAAAAAAGCCCTACCAAAGGGGGAAAAAGTAATATGCCTTTGGTTGTCTTCGAAAAGCTCCTTCTCGTTCCCCCCCGCGAGATAGTATGCCATAGAATAAGTCCATTTCAATGTCGTCCGGCATTTTTCTACCTCTTCGACTGCCTTTTTCATGAATTGCACCTCGATCCATGTCAAAGCCGATGTAATTTGCATCTCTTCCATCTTCTTTTCCGTCTTGGTGTATAAATCAAGAGAAAGTTTGGCAGATTGCTCGTGGTTCGCCCAGCGGTTGTAATACTGGATGTTGAATAAGATAGGGCGGAAAAGGTATTACGGAAAATCTTACGTGGAGATATCGTTCTAGTGATGCTCTACTTTTGCTTTGGGCATCGCGTGCTTCGACACCTGCCTTGTCGTCGTATCGATTGCATGAATACCATGCGGTTCCGTGTTCACTCCAGGGACCCATACAAACCCAGCAGAATTCATGCTTGCACTTCTTACATGTCATATGGCTGGTAGAAATCATCATTAAAACATTAACTTTTCAGGAAACAGGAATGGCTACTCACTTGCAACCACCGTTCTTCTCAATAGTGCTCTGACAGGTTGGACATTCTTTTGTATTAGACTTGATCCAATTCGCCGTCTCACTATCATCATGACACTTCTTCAGCCACATCTTCGCTACCGCACAGATAACCGGTCGATGGTCGTTTTCAATGGCACAACCGAAACAGAATTTGTGCTCCCTCCCTTGCAAACCAAGCCCAATTAGTTGACTTTTGCTCGTCTCCATGTCTTCCAAGCCAATCCCGCGAGCCCCACATGACACCGTTGGCACAGTGGACGATAGACTCGCTTTTGATGCCGCAGACGGACACGAGACCGTATTGGAGCAGGAAGGGTACGGGCAAAACTTCAAATTCCTATTGCAAGCCACGAAATGTCTCACAATAAGCTCCTGGAATCTCGCCCACACCTTTACGTTCTGCGCTTCCTTTTCTGCGTCTCCTACTGGTGCGCCAGGCGCAGGCAGGAGCAAATCTTTGATGAATTGATCAGGAGCGACAAGGGCACATCCTTCCGCCATGCATCGAACGACATGTTCGCTCTCGTCTCGAATCTTCGATACGACGTAATCGTTCCAACAATCCTTACAAAAAGAATGGTCACAATCGAGGGCGAGGGTCTGCTGGTAGGGTTCATCATTGAAACAGATCTGGCAAACGAATGCATCGTCGGCCTTCTTTGATAACGTCCGCTTCAATGCTTGAGGAGCACTGGTTGAGGCTGGAGGAATAAAAGGAGATTTGGATTTAGATCCCAGGCCAAGTATCTTGGAGCCACGTGCGGAACGCCGGGTTGCGGTTTGGCTACTGGAGGACGTGGATGTTCGTATGGGCGCAGGGGCTGGAGCGGCTTCTGGAGGGGTGACACCAGCGTCAATGAGAATTTGTGAAGCGTTGTCCATGTATTTCTCAATAAGCTTTTCCTTATTCCATCTCAAATACCGGAGCAGCAGGGTAGCAGTATCCACCTTCCCGAGGAAACTTGCATCAGTATGCGAGATCCTCTCAGCGCCGGTTAAACTCGGAACTCACATCCACGCCAAAAATTCCACAGATATGGTCCACATCCTTTGACATGACCCTTTCGATAGCTTGCTGGCTTAGGACATCGTAGTCGACCTCGTACGACTTCTTGTTATTCTTGAGTGGAATCCTGAAATCGTCCCCAAAATTATCCATGTCCATCTCGTCCGTGTCTTCATCTGTAGTAGTAAAGTGTCAGGATACAAACACCCAAGAGGAAATATAGCTCACCCAGGTCGTCTTGCGTGCCGTCTATCATATCTTCATCGGAGTAGAAGTCGTTATCGTTGTCAGAAAGCTCGTAATCTGAGGACATTGTGGCCTTGTATTCTTCTAGTAGCACCAGAGACGTCCTGTTAGTCTATATCGATGATGATGGATGAACAGAGAAAGGTGGATGTGACTGGAACCTCATTTCCGGCTGAGTCATCATATACTTATTCAGATTTAGCTGAGACAATCTTGTTCGCGACTAGATATTACAGTAGAGGTCTCATCGCAACTCATCAATAAGCGTATTTAGTGCCACTGCAGTATCTATATTACGATTATATTATTTTTATATTCACCAAACTACATTCTAAATATTCTCGGCGCAGTTGGTCTTCAATATTTCGGCCGAACTAAACAATCAACCAGTAATTGCAACTTGAAAGTGTACCATGGAAGTGATTGCGGGATTTCGGATGACTCATACAAGTCTCTTCACCGACGAAACACTGTCCATCACCAGAAAATGACAGTCATAAACAGCTGTGAACCTCTAGATTTATCTGCGATCGGATTAGTGGTGCAGGAAGCTCTCAAAACCCCATACGATTTGAACAGCAGCATACCAGTCCCAACCATCCTCGAAAATAAGCGCGTTGCATTGGTTCCTTTCGTTCCTTCTATTCATGCGGAGCCTTTCTTCGAAGAATTCCATAAATCAAGCAGCGTCCTATCAGCATATCTCCCGGTCAAAATGGGAGATACTCTGAACGAGTTTATTGTCCTGATTGAGATCGGTTTTAGGAGGCAACAAGAGAATAATTTGTTCGCTATAATCGATAAAACGAAACTATCAGTTACAAACAACAATCAGCCAAATGGACGCATAGCAGGAATCATAGGTTGGGTACATGGTTCTCTTAGAAACCTCGCGCTTGAAATTGGGCCGGTCATCATCCTTCCAGAATTCCAGGGGACGTTCGTCTCAGCCAACTCCATCGGTCTTCTTCTCAAATATGCTCTGGATTTACCGAGCCAAGACGGACTGGGCTTCAGACGCGTTGCGTGGGGCGCTGATCCACGCAACGAGAAGAGCATTGCAACGGCAGAGAAGATGGGCTTTAAAAAAGAGGGCACATTGAGATGGTTATGGGTAATGCCTGAGGGCAGAGAGGGAAAGAAGTTGAGTACGGAGAGGGAAACGGTGAAGGGAAACGGAAAGGCTGACGGCAGGGACACTGTTTTGCTGTCGATCTGTTGGGACGACTGGGATGGAGGTGTCAGGGAGTTTGTGGAGGCAAAAATGACCCAGAAATAGAAACTTTTTTGTAATTATCATGAACAAATTACTGTGAGAATATGTCCCTATCTAGCCCTATCTCTTGCGTTCAAAAAAAAAAGGTGAATGCAACGGTTTTTTCGTCCGTTATCTTTCTTTCAATCTTTCACCTACAAAGCTACAGTTGAAAGATCCAATTCAGTTTACTGTCGCAGCATGTCCTCAGATCCAACGCCTCCTGTAGGCACGCATACGGACCCTCTAACGGGTGAAAAGATATCCAAGCAGTGAGTTAATAGAATTCATGGATCGATCGATGGGTTCTGATTGTGCGAAAAGGGAGCTTAAGAGACGTGAAAAACAGAGAGCAAAGGATGCCGCTAGAGCTGCCAAGACAGAAGCTGCAACGTCTGAATCGTCTACTACTAACGCGCCACCTGCGAACAAGCCGAATACAGACGACCTCAACCCAAATGTGAGTCATGTCGTATGACCAGAATTTCCTTGAACTTAAGGAGAATCATAGCAATATTATGAAATGAGATGTCGCCAAATCAAGGAACTGAAGGATACGCAAAATCCAAACCCCTACCCACACAAATTCCATGTTTCTTCGTCCTTGACGTCTTACATTAATACATACGGACCGGAAGGCAAGATTCCACCTGGCACCAAAGTCGAAGGTGTTTTAGAGAGCTTGGCAGGCCGCATTCACAACATCCGAACGAGCGGTTCAAAGCTCAGATTCTATGATCTTCATGGGGAGGGCGTCAAGGTCCAAATTATGGCTACACAGCAGTAAGCCTCTAACTACACCCATATTCACGCGCGTATTCTTGACTGACTCTTTTTAAAGAGACGCTGAAAATCCTGAAGGATTCGTCGCATTACACGACGTCCTCCAGAGGGGCGACATCGTTGGTGTCCGAGGCACGCCATCCCGAACGAAGAAGGGAGAACTGAGTATCTCCCCCTCGCAGATGATACTCCTCTCACCCAACCTACATCAGCTTCCCTCTGCATTTTATGGCTTGAAGGACCAGGAAACTCGCTATCGCAAGAGATACCTTGATTTGATCATGAACGACAGCACACGCCAGCTATTCAAGACTCGGAGCCGTGTCATCAATTACATCCGAAGGTTTCTGGACGATCAGGGATTTATGGAAGTTGAGACGCCTATGATGTCCATGCTTGCTGGCGGAGCGACAGCCAAGCCGTTTATCACTCATCACAACGACCTTAATCTTGATTTGTACCTCCGCATCGCGCCAGAGCTATACCTGAAGGAACTTGTCGTTGGTGGACTTGACCGCGTCTATGAGATCGGGCGAGTATTCAGGAACGAGGGTATCGACTTGACCCATAATCCTGAGTTCACCATTTGCGAGTTTTACATGGCCTATGCGGATATGACCGATTTGATGGATATGACCGAGGCAATGCTGGAGGGGATGGCGAAGGCGCTCACTGGCACCACGACGATCACGTATCATCCTGATGGGAACAAGGGCCAGGAGGGTGCAAAGCAGTTGGTGCTTGATTTCAAGAGGCCCTGGAAGCGATATGACATGATAACGACTTTGGAGGAGAAGTTGGGAGTCAAGTTCCCACCTAGTGATCAATTGCATACGAATGAGACAAATAAGTGGCTGAGGGAGCTTTGTGCGAAACACAAAGTGGAGTGCAGCGAACCTAGGACCAACGCTAGGTTGCTTGATAAGGTCGACTTATATGTGGTTTCTAACATTCATGGCTGACCTCCTCGACAGCTCGTGGGAGAGTATATCGAGCCTCTTTGTGTTTCCCCGTCTTTCATCGTTGGTCACCCACAAGTGATGTCCCCTCTTGCCAAGTGGCACCGTTCTCGCCCAGGTCTATGTGAACGTTTCGAAGGATTCATGTGCGGAAAGGAATTCTGCAATGCTTACACGGAGTTGAACGATCCGTTCGAACAGAGGTTGAGGTTCGAAGAGCAGGCTAGGCAGAAGGAGCAAGGGGACGACGAAGCGCAGGGAATCGACGAGACGTTCATAGATGCGTATGTTGTTCTCTACCTTCCGAAAGAAGAAGAAAAAAATCCTGAAAACCTATTTTAGTCTTGAGCACGGTTTACCCCCTACGGGAGGATGGGGTTTGGGTATTGACCGGCTTGTAATGTTCCTTACTGATTCTACCAGTGAGTGCATTTTTTCCCCTTTGTATGAAACTGATGGTTTGCCTGCATCGAATCAAGATATCAAAGAAGTTCTTTTCTTCCCCGCCATGAAGCCCGATGTCATCAACCCCCCAGTGACCACACCTGGTGGACGCCCACTCGGCTAAGCGGGACAAAGTTAAGTCGAAGAAGTAATATTGAAAATTGTGTCTATAAAACGGCGTGGTACTCCTTGTTTGTCGCTGATGCGTCGCTTATCGCATCGAATGGCATGGGTGTAAATTAATACTTTATACCCATCTGACTAGAACAAAGGCGCGTGTGTCACCGACCTCCCACCAAGGTCCCTTTAAAAAGCCCATCATTACCATACAAAGTTCACGTGAGTTTCAGAACCCATGTCAGACGACCGTCGACAGTGTACCTCATGAACATTCGGAACTGAGATGGCCGCGGACTGTTTCCCGATGATTTAAGAGAGCTAACATTGTCCTTTACGAACTGAAGAGCTGGTCTCTCAAGCGTTATATCTTGTCTGTCCCTGGAGGATTTCTCTCTGTCATGAAGCTCTCAGTTTTTGTCTTTTGTCTGCTTCGCCATGGATTATCAGCACCCGTACATCCAAATTCTGACCCCCGTCAAAACTTTGGGCACCCCAACAATCAATTACCTCCACTGAGGCAGTTGTTCGCCCAGCATTTCGACCCTCTCCCTCAAGGCTCCCAAGATGCATACCATCACGTGGGCCCATCCCCCAGCATCGGTCCTCGATCCCGTCACCAACACCCTCCTTTACCTGAAGCTGCCGGCACAAGTCATATTGGCCCTCCCCACGACCATCAGCCACAACAACGTTTTTATTCACAACATGCACAATTT